>Ga0209390_10007981_pt1 | contig 13288 bp, 19 predicted proteins | sample BON01_FD_187212 | JGI IMG/M metagenome (GOLD analysis project Ga0209390, IMG submission 187212) | Freshwater microbial communities from Lake Bonney liftoff mats and glacier meltwater in Antarctica - BON-01 (SPAdes) (version 2) | ecosystem: Environmental > Aquatic > Freshwater > Ice > Glacier... | reverse complement strand
ACACACAAGCCCTCCGCGTCGCTGCACACAAGCGCATGCGTTCCTTCCCATCTGCATCTGCCAGCGGCAGCGGTGCTAATCGCCTCATACGTGCACCCATGGTCTCCTTCCCTCCCTCCCTCCCCCCGACCGATCACACACACTCACCGACAAACATGCCCTCACTCACCACGCCAAACCCTGTCCCCTCCTTCACACACACCCCACAGCCCTCTACTTCTCAGCCAACAACAAGCAAGCCACTACCACGATGGCGTTGAGCCGGCGCCGGGGCACCCTGGAGCCGCTCTCCACCAGCGGTTTCAACCAGCGACAGAGCATGGGCATGCCCAGCCGTGGCGTCTCGCGCACCTCCCTGGGACCCAACTTTGACAAGCAAGCCAAGCCCCAGGTACGTGTGCAAGGCGTGATGAGGACGTCGAGAAAATGTGTGTGCTTGTGTCTGCGGTGGAAGGGGTGTGCCTCTCTCCCTGTGTGGTGTGGTGGTCTGATCTTTCCTTTTCGGCGGCCGCGCCACAGCAACCAGCCCCCTCCCTCCTTCTGTACGTCTGTATGTCGGCACCCAGCACACAGCAAGCGTGCCCTTCCTCCCTAATTCAAAATCAAGCAACCACGTCTCCCCTCCATCCCCTAACCACCCTCCCTCCCTCCCTTCTCTTCCCCTCCCCATCCCCCACCCACAGGGCGGCCGTCTCTCCCTCCATCCCTCCTCCTCCTCCTCCTCCACCTCCTCGTCCGGCACCTCCTTCTCCTCCACCACCGCCTCCTCCATGCTGCGGAACAGCAACGGCCCCCCCCGCAAGTCATCCACGGGCCTCAGCCGCAAGAGCACCGCGTATGGCTCGCATGCCCGTCAAGACCCCCGACCTAACACCGATAAAAGCTACATCCAAACAAGCATCCGCGGCCTGATCAACTACCTGACCGACCACAACTACGACCAGCCGTTCAGCGCCAAGATATTGCAGAGGCCCACTGCGAAAGACTTCACGTATATTGTCTCATTTCTATTCAGGCAGGTGGATGCTAATTTTAGGATTACGGGTAAGCTGGAGGAGGAGGTGCTGCAGTTTTTCAAGGCGATGCATTACCCTTTCCCTATTTCGAAGGCGAGCATGCAGGCGGTGGGGACGATGCATACCTGGCCGACGCTGTTGGCGAGTATTACTTGGATGGTGGAGTTATTGACCTATGATGAGGAGGTCCAGAATGATGCAGCGAACCAGGCGGCGCTTGCGGGCAGCAGCAGCAGCAGTGGTTGTGGGAGTGTGGATGACTTTGAGAGGGCGGATGAGAAGGCGTTGTTTGAGTATCTGGGGGTGGCGTACAAGGCTTTTTTGGACGGGGATGATGAGACGTATGAGAAGTTGGAGGATGGGTTGGTGGGTTCTTTTGAGGGGAGGTGTGGGGAGGTGGAGGCGCAATGTGCTGCCTTGGAAGCTAGTATTGATCAAATGCAAGCCGAGGTGCAGGTGTGTCATACCCGACATGCGGCCTTGCCGGGACTGAGGCAGCGACGGGCGGATTATGAGAGTGATTTGGGGAAGTTTAGGACGCTGATTGAACAGCTCACAGCGCACAGGGAGGGGTTAGCGGCGAAGGTGGAGAAAAGGGAGGGCGAGCTGGCGGGGTTGTATCGTTCTTTGGAAATGGTGCGTGCGGAGATGGTGGAGTTGAAGCAGGTGGTGGCAGGGCAGGAGTTGAGCCCGGAGGACGTGGCACGCATGCAGCAGGAGAGGGTAAGGTTGGACGAGGCGTTGGGCAAGGCAAGGGAGCACAAGGGGAAGATGCAGAAGGCTTTGTGGGAGGCAGAGATGGAGTTGAGTCGTGCGGTGGTGGATCTAGAGACGGCGGCGCAGCTTTTCAATAGCAAGGCGGCGGGGTTGCAGTTGATCCCGATTACGGCGCGGAATAGTAATGGGATTCAGTATGAGATGAGTGTGAGCAAGGGCGCTGTTTCTGCTAATGCGGAGCCGCAAGATTTGATTGGTTTAGATATCAAGGGGGTGATTCGCCCGAGTTTGGGTCAGATTAAAAATGTCATTTTGGATAAGGTCCACGAGGCGCGTACGTCGGTCTTGAAGATGCTCGATGAGGAGGCTAAGAGCGAGGAGGAGGTCGCGGAGGCGGTGGCGGGGTTGGAGGTGATGGAGGGGAAGGTGAAGAAGCAGGAGGAGGGCTACAAGGCGGAGAAGGCCCGGATGGAGGCGAGCATGGCGGAGAAGGTAAGAAAGGAGGGAGGGAGGGAGGAAGGGAGGGAGGGAGGGTAATTTTGGCGGTCTTGCCCTGACTTGTCTTGTTTGTCTTTGTCCTCAGCTTGCTTGCTTTCCGTACTTATCATCCCCTCCCTCCCTCCCTCCCTCCCTCTCTCCCTTCCTTTCTTCCTAACAGTCAGCGGACGTGGAGAAGGTCGAAGAGCAAGTCCTGCACCTCCGCAGCCAAGTGGTGGTGGAGCTTGAGAGCCGCGCGGCGCGGAACCAGCAACGCTTGACCCAGCTGCAGGCTGAGCTGGCGCTGGAGAGGGAGGAGCACGAGGGGGCGAGCAAAGCGATTCTGGAGTGTATTATGGGGGCGTTGCACGCACTGGCGGATCACAAGGAGGAGGTGAAGCGACGACTTGGTAGGTTTCGGGGAGGGGAGGGAGGGAGGGAGGGAGGGAGGGTGGAGTACGAGGGGGCAAGCAAAGCCTTAGTATTATTATTGACTTATTTCTCACTTTCTTTCCACCCTCTTCCCCTCCTCTCCCCCCACATAACCACAGAGGAGTTCCGCGAACAATGTCTGCAGAAGCGCGACCATCTCTCAAGCCTCCCCGAGCCCTTTTCCGTGCAGTAAGCAAGCATCACCAAGAACAAAATCCAAAATCAAGACCAAGGAGAACGTGAAGAAGAAAGAGAGAGAAGGAGAAGAATACGTCTTTCTTCCTGATTCTTTGTCCCTGAGACTGTGTGTGTGTCTGTTTTGTGTGTCTCCATCCATCCATCATTTTCACTGTATACAAGCACCGGGATGATATATGACTGAGTCGAGGGAGGGAGGGAGGGAAGGAGGGGAGATATGGACAGCAGGGAAGCATAAAGGGACAAGAGCATCTTTTTAGGCCCCATCATGTGTGTGTTTGTGTGTGTGAGAATGTGTATGTATTTTGGGTTTTCGATTCTCTTTCTTTCTGCCGACGGCGGACGACGACGCAACGCAATGGTGTTGCCGCCGCGAGCAGCCCTACGAAAATGAGCAATAAACAAAGCGAGAGAGAGGAAAAGAGAGAGCGCGGCACGATGCAAAGATTCGTTGTTGTCTCTTGAAAATGGAAAAGGAACGGGCACGACTAAAAAAAACAGCAACAAACCCAAAAACAAAAGAGGCAGACTGGCGCCATATATACCCCATACATACGCCAAAAAAGAAAGAGAAAATGAGAGGAGCCGACCGACCGATTAAAGCAAGACAACCATGGCAAGCAAAAGAACGAAAACAAGGAAGAACGGCATACTGGCACATTTCTTTCATATATTCCCTTTTGCGTTTTGGTTGCAACATTGCTTTTACTGTCTTCGAAATCGCAATGCGTATGCTCCCGAGTGCCTGGGTGGCAAGTGAGCTTGCTTCCCTCCACGACAATACCAGGACCCTGTTTTACCGGCATTCACGAACGTATTGAAGCTTAAATCCTTGACGCCCGCTCACTTTTGCTCGGTAGAGACAGCGCTGGAGGCTTGTAGGTTGGGGGGTATTGTCCAGGCCAAGCAACCTCCTCCCCCCTCGCCAAACGTTGCGTCTGTGATTCACCACCACATAGTCATTAGACTCACGCCCTGCCCCATACACCATCCGCACACTACATCCCCTACAGGCATGTCGTCCCGTGCGGCTGCTGCAGGGGCGCGGCATCCGTGGCTGCTTTTGGGGGCGGGCGTGTCCTTGGTTTTGAGCGGAGCATTGGCAATGGGGTATCTGCTGAACGAGGGGCGCCGGCAGAGGCGTCGAGGGGCCGGCATGGACGACGACGAGGACTTGGAGGAAGAGCTGCGTCTCTCTGATATTGAACACGACGAGGAGGAGGAGGAGGATGACGGTGACGCGTCGCAAGCAAAGCCCTTCAAGCTCCCGTTCTACGGCCGCAACAGCAGGCAAGGCCGGCGTCGTCAACGACGTGGAGGGGCGCCTGGGGTGCGCCACCCCCACCAGCCGGCCAAGAAGCTGCTCGGACCCCACGTGGAGACCTTTCCCAAGGAAGAACGGCTGCAACACATTACGAGGATTGTCATTCACACCAAGGAGGAGACGTTTAGCGAACAGAGGTGCAAAGCCTGCTGGTTGCTCAAAAGGGAGTGTATGTGTGGAGAGGTCGTGCCCGTCTCGCTGCCGATCGATTTTAATGTCTTGCTGCACTACAAAGAATACCTGCGTATCAGCAACACGGGACATCTGCTCACCCTTACTAATCCCGGCTCCCGCCTGCTGGTGGAAGGCAAAGAAGGAGACGACGCACGGCTTGCCGAGCTAGAGGCAGCTGCTGTCAAAGACCCCTATTCCGTCGTGGCACTCATGCCCTGCGCCGGTGCTTTGTCCGTGAGCGAATTGAAGCAAAAGCGAAAAGAACATGGAACAAATGGGAGGTTACAAGTGATTTTGTTGGATGGGACTTGGCGGCAGGCTCGGGCGTTGAATAGGAGGGTGAGTGAGAAGGTGGTGAGGGTTAGAGTAGAGGTGGCCGATCGACCGACTTTTTTTCGGCTCCGGCAACGGACCAGGGCGGATGGCATTTCCACGATTGAGGCAGCCTTGTGGTTGGTTGAGGACTGGGGGGAGGAAGGGAGGGAGGGAGGGGGGGAGGAAGGGGTGAAGGAGGTTTTGAGGATATTGGGGATTCATAATGAAAGGGTGTTGATGTCGTCGGGGAAGCCGCATAAGGTCGTGGATGAGGGGTTTGGGAAGCGGCAGGAGAAGAAGCAGGAAAAGGAGCAGAGGGGAAAAGAGGAGGAGGAGGAGGGAGGGGAGGATGGGGAGGAAGGGGACGTGGGGGAAGGGGAGGAAGCGGGGGTGGTGGAGGGGGGGGTTGGGAGGCGGCAGGAGAAGAAGGAGGGATAGGAGGAGGAGGAGAAGGAGGAGGAGGAGCAGCAGCAGCAGAGGGAGGAGGAGCAGGAGGGAGGGAAAGACGGGAAGGAAGAGGAAGAAGTGGAGTTTGTAGACGCGCAGGAGGGGGAGGTAGAGGTGGAAGAGGAGGGGAGGGAGGAGGAGGGGAAGGAGGTGGAAATAAGAGGGAGCCCGGGAAAGCATGCGTACCAAGACGCAAGGAAAGAGGAGACATTTACGTCGCCTTGAATAGGAGGGAGGGAAGGAGGGAGGGAGGGAAGACAATGCCAACGCCTGCTAAAGAGGCAACAAGTAATCCAATAACAAGTAAGACGAGCGCGAGGAGCAGACTTATGATATCGGTGTATGTTGGTTGTTTATGTTTCAGTCACTTGCTTTCTTTCCAACTGTCTTTGTTTCTCTCTCTCTCATCTATATACACACAGACCTACACACACACAAACACATCAAAGCATGCTCTCTCTCCTCTTTTTCCCTTCTACCATCTGCGTTTAGTTTTTATATGTCGACCTGTCCCCGGCATTGGCCTGCTGCTGCTGCTGCTGCTGCTGCTGCTGCTGTTGCTTTTTGCTTGCGGCTTCCTTCCGCAGCTCTTGCACCACTGTGAGTGCAGATGTGGGGGGGGGGAAGGAGAGAGCGTGAGCGAGTGGAAGCTCTTCAATAATGGGTTTAATCTTCATGCGCTGAAAATGTGTAGAGGAAGAACAATGATCTTGATGTCGACGGGCAAGGAGACACAGACACCGTTCCGTTCCAACACTCCCTTCTCCTCAAACCTCCCCCCTATCGCAGCACCAACACGTACCGAGGGCCAGTGCTTCGGGATTGACGCCGGCTTCGCACAAGTTGACGAGGATGGCGAGGGTTTGTCGGTCCAAGCCCGTGTTGAGAAGGTTGGAGATCTCGTGCATGGCTGGTTGTGGGGAGGGAGGGGTACGAGGAGGGAAGGGAGCGAGGGAGGGGAGAAAATGAGATGTAGGACAGGAGGAAAATGTGCCTTGGTCTGAAATGACTGTGTGGATGCAGTCTAAGTAGTTGGGGTAGGAGGGGTGGGTGCCTGTGCAAACGACAAGGCCATGAAGGGTGAGGGGTGGGAGGAGGAGAGGAGGGTGGCACCAGGCGGAAGACAAGGGACAATGACGGAGAAACGAACGCGAGGCCTTCTCAGTCACGGCTTGGAGGTGGACCGCGAAGGAAGGTAGGGTGACACAAGCGGGAGAGACTTCGCAGCGGGTCATGGCATTGGAGAGGGGGTCATGGGGAGCTTAGAGCAGGCCAGGGCGCACGGAAAGGAGGAGGGGAGAGGGAGAAGCGTGCCTGTGATATGCTTACCGCCCAAGACCTCGTGCCATTCCTTGTCCCGCTTCGTGGCGGCGCCGGTCCCGCCCATGGCTGGCGTAGTGACGAGGGTGGCCTGTAGTGTGGAGGGTGGGGTGTCGGTTGCGTTTGGTCGTGACGAGATTTGGCGAACACGGGAAGCGTAGCGTAGAGGGTGCGTGGGTGGGCGGGGGGGGGTGCTTGGTGAGGCAGAGTCGTAGGCTTCCTATGCGGGGGTGGAATGAGTCAAATTGTGAGCGTCTCATTGTGCGCTTTTTCTCCTCTGTTTCCGCTCTGTTTTTGCTCTGTTTTTGACTTGTGAGGAGTGAGGAGCTGGGGTTCCTTCTGGCGGCTCTGCAGAGCCTGATCCGGGCGATCCGGGTCTGTTGACCGATGATTTTGAAGTGCTGGGTCTTCGGAGAAAGAGAAGGAGAAGACGCGTGGCTCTGGTGATCCTCTTGCTTGTTTCGATTAAGGTGCCTTGATTCAGTAATTGTTTTCTAGTCCTTACACCCTTGTCTCTTGCTCACCCAACACTTCTCGCTCTCCACACACACAGCAAGCAGCCACCACCACCACCATCGCACCGCCCCCTCGTCCGCCTTGGTTTCCCCTTCCTAAGCAATGGAGAGTTAAGTCCTGTCCCCCATCACCACGACGGCCGCGCCCACACCCACCAGTGCCTGGGCACTCATGCCGTTATTTAATGTCGGCTCCCCAGCAGCTAGCAATAGCAGTGTAGCCGAGACGCTGTCCATCCTGCCTGGGTCCCCGGCAAAGGCGCCTGCCGTCGGTGCCTCCACCGCCCTGAGCGACTAGTCTTCCCCCGCGGGCGTGGCGGCGAACGAAGCGAGCCAAAAAGTGTCTGCATCCATCACCACCAATTTTGCCGTAGCGGTGCAAGACGGAGGCAAACAGGAGCTGCCTGTCCCCGTCGCCGCCGCTGTCGCAGCAACGCCCGTTACCCAGGCGTTTACTTCCGCGGACCTGCCCTTGGTGGGGGCGAGCCACACTAATGATAAGGAGGAGGAGGAAGATGACGGCATGTCAGAGCTGAGTATGCCCGAGAAGTTCAACATCTCACACGGACTGACCTTGCAGCCCTACTGTGGGTTGAACAGCACCGAAATGAAAAAGGAGGGCAAGACCTACAAGCTGTACGAGTTGTTGTTGCCGACGGTGAAGAAGGCAGGACAATGTACGTATTTGCGTTAGAGCGAGGGGTATGGAGGCAGGCGGTCAAATACTTCCTGTTCTTAGTCCGTTTTGGTATGTGGATGGTGGTGCAATCGACCCACTTTGTTTTGACATTCTCTCTCTTCTTTCCTCCTACCCCCCTTTTCTTTCCTTCCTTAGGGGACCTGCCTGAATTTCAAAAATCTATTTCGATCGCATATTCGAGTTCTTCGTGTTTGTGAGAAGCTTGCAGGACGGCTGGGTTGCTCCTCCCTTGGTGGGCAATGGGGCGGAGCGAGCGCAACAGCACGTGATTCACGGCCTAGATAAGGAGACGGTTAGCCATGTGAAAAGTCACTACAACTACGGGCACCCTGCGTGGGATGTCCTTTATGTAAAAGGGCTAGAAACAGAGGGCGGGAGGGAGGTTGCGAGGAAGGGGAGGAAAAACATGGTGAAAAGCCTTCTTCCCTCTTTCGGTGCTTAATTTCATTCGATCTACCTCTCACTTACTTCATCTTTCTCTCCCTTTTCCCTTTCCTACCAGCACGCCTACAAGACGACAAGAACGGCTACAATCCAAGAGATCATCAAGGAAATCACCGACGTCATCACCAAGCAACCCTACGAACTGCAGATCAAGCGGGATGGGGTCGTCGTGAGCGGCGAGATCATGACTCTGCTGCCCCCCAAGGGACCGACGAAGGAAGGGACAGAGGCCTACCGTCAGGCGATGGGGGAGGAGGAATACGAGGTGCATACGATTGCCCGCCGTGTCTTTTACGACAAGGTGCCCGGACGGTCGGGGCATATCCGCGGCTTTTTTTCCAACATGTTGAGTGACGAGAGGGAGGGATGGAGGGGTGGAGGAAAAGAAGGGTGGTTGTCCTTGCTTCGAGCCGGTGCATATCTATCTGGCGTGAGAGGAGGGACGCGACCTACTCTCACTTATGTCTCTTTTCACCCCTGCCTTCATTTCCTCAGGCCGTGCTCAGGCCCGCACCGTCCAATCCTGTAGTCGAGAGCGAGGGGGGCGCAGGGCCAGAAGCGGCTGCTGATGGTGTCCCTCCTGCTGCTGCTGCTGCTGCTGCTGCTGCTGCTGCTGCTGCTGCTGCTGCTGCTGCTGCTGCTGCTGTTACTACCGGCCCTGCGTGGGTGTTCGAGCAGGTGATGCCCAGAGAGATGCAGGCCATGGTCAAGAGACGTGAGCGTTCTTTTGAGTATCATGTTACTTTTCCTATGCTGGAATTGGCCCTCATTGGCATTGCGACTCAATGTAAGGGGCAAAAGGTGTTGATGGATACGAATGAGAAGTGGTTGAAGAGGAAGCATTTGGGGGTGTTAGTGGGGGTGGTGCAGTGTGTTATGGCCGCGATGGGTGCTACGACGATTGCCAAGATTGCTAAGAGTGCCAAAATGACCCCGAGGAGGCATTGGTTGATGATGTGGGGTATTATTTCGGAGGAGATGGAGGGGGCGTGGTTTAAGCGGCTGTGTCAGTTTAAGGATGTGTGTTTGCAGGGGAATGTCTATGCGGATAGGTTGCATGTTCGTCGTCGAAACACTCGGGATAGGCGTTTTGATGATATGTCGCCGATTCGATCGCCAATTAACGCTTAAGTGGATTAGTGATGGAGAGAAGGATGGTGTGCGTGTAGTTGTGATTGTCTTTTGGTTTGTGTGTGTGTGTAACGACTGGTATCGAAGAAGCCAGGGCATGGAAAAGGGAAGATTGTCGAGATTGAGATCCAAGTAACTGGAAATAAAATGAAAACCTATGAAAAAAGAGAGAAACAGTAGAAGAGGAAAGACGAAAATCCGCGGACAGGAGACTGTATGTGTTTTTATTGTGCCGGGTTCAAGAGGAAAAGTAGAAAGAACGATCGAAACAAGGAACAGAGGAATCTCCTTGTTACACCCATTTCTTCTTTGCTTTCTCCTTTACTCTCTAATCTACAAATCCGACATCCCCCACGCCCGGTCCTTCTGATGTTTATGCACTAACTCACTCTGCCGCTTAAACCACTTCCCCTCAAAACCATTCCCTCGATCAATCCCATCCCACCGATACCCCGGGCGGATATTTAACCGATTCGGCCTGGGCGCCGGCCCTTTATACTCAGGCTTGAGTACCTTGCCACTCCTCGCCGCCGCCTCCACCGTAGCCTCCCGTTGCTTCTTCATCATGAAGGCAGCCATGGGGTCATCCGCCCTAATCTCCGCCTTACGGGCTCGCTCCAAAGTAGGATCATTCTCATACCGTGCAAACGGAGCGTTCTTGATATCCTCCAACTCCTTTCGATGCTCCTCATCTTTCTCCTTCTGCACCTTGCCCCTCCCCCACTCATATTCCTCCTTCGCTTCCTTCGCGGCCTTCCCCTCCTTGAAAGCCTCTTGGTTCAAAAACTCACTCAGCATCTCCAGCTTCCGCCCGCGGCGATCACGGACGACGGTCTCGGCGTTCTGGCCCGTCATTGATTGGTCTTTTGCCCCCTCCGCCCATGCTTGTGCTTGGGCTGCCTTTTTTGCCTCGAGCTCCACCCGGAATTCAGCCCCGGTTTTGAGGCCTACCTCCTTCTTCTCCTTCTCCTCCTCCTCGTCCTGCCTCTTCTTTTTCCTTTCGGGACTTGGGCTGTCATGGCAACGCCGACGTGGGGGGGGGGCATCATCACTCTTCTGCTTCTCCCTTCCTCCGTCCTTCCAACTACCATCACTACCGCCAGAAGGAGGGCTGTCGTGCCGCCTCCGCCGCCGAGGGGGAGACGCATCCTCCCCCTCGTCCTTGTCCTTGCCGCTCCGGGCACGCACAGGACGAGAAGGAGAGGGGGAAGGGCTATCGTGTCGCTTGCGTCGGCGGGGTGGGGAGGCGTCACCGTCAGCAGCAGCAGCAGCAGCAGCAGTAGCAGCAGCACGGGAAGAAGGAGGAGGAGGAGAAGGACTGTTGTGGCGCTTGCGGCGCCGAGGAGGAGAAGCGTCGTCATCAGCAGCACCAGCAGCACGACGAGGAGGAGAAGGAGAAGGGCTCAGACGGCGTGTGCGTCGAGGGGGGGAGGCATCGGGGCTCGGGCTGCTCCTCTGCCGCCGACGACGAGGAGGGGAGTTGTCAGGGCTGGGGCTATCGTGCCGTGGGCGCCGGCGGGGAGGAGAGATGTCCCTGGTGGTTGCTGCGGTGGCTGCTGCAGCTTTCTTGTTGGCGGCTGCGATGGATGCGACTTGGTCGCCTTTGTCGTCTACGACTAGGGGACCGTCATCAACTGTGGGGGTGGGTAGGGGTAGGGGGGTGGGTTGGGAGGGAGGCGGGAATGAGCTTTCAAGATGGTGACAATGTGGAGTGGAGTTCCTGTGCCGATTTATGTTCTTCCTTGTGGACGGACGCACAAGTGTTGATCATATCTCCATCTCCTCTCGTGCAACGTTGCATACAAACATACATACACACGTACCTTCGTCATCGCTGCCGCCCCGACCCGCCCCGCCCCACTCATCCTGATCCACCATGCGCATGCCGCCCGTCACGACCGCCGGCCGCTTCTTGCGCTTCTTCTTCTTCATAACCTCTGTGCGTATGTAAGGCACGTGATGTGTGAGTGGGGAATGATGACGTACTTTGTGTCCTTTCCTTCAGGCCGTCGACCTCCCTATCCCCACGCTGCATCGAAGCCCCTCCTCCATTCCCTATTCCACACGCCCAACCCGCTCCACCTACCATTGGACTCGCTCGTCGAGGACGAAAGGTACCGCTTCAGGATGTCTGCTTTGGACTTGGCGGAGGCCATGGTTTGGCGTGCGGAGGGTGATGATGGTGATGATGAAGAAGGCCTCTTGTCCAGCCTGTGTGTTGTGTGTGTGTTTGTGGTGGATTAGACAAAGGCCTCTCCAAGGACAAGCATGGGGGCATGTGGGACGTCGTGTTGTTGTCCTTGACATCGTGGTTTACGAGGACACAGGGCACAAAAGCAGGCAGCAAAGGCCTCGTCGCCTAGTCACCTACAATCATCACGACGGCGAGCCAGGGCAACAAGCTTGTTGACCTTTCCCTTTCCCTTCATGTCAAGGCCAGGGGACGCGACGAGTGTGTTTGTGTCTGCTTGTAATCTTTGCCTGGCTAGCTCTCTTTGCCGGTGACCGCGGCGTCTCATTTCCCCTCCTTCTTTCCATTCCATCATGACACACAGGGACTGCGGCCAGGCGCAAGCATCAAGCGCTTGCGTACTCCCATCCCTCCTTCCCCCGCTGCAACCCCGCTCCTGCTTCCCTGCCCCACGACCATGGCGCCGTCCACTACCAGAAGAGCCGCAGCAGTTGCCTTGCCACGCTATGCCACGTCCGTGTTGGGATTACTCGCCCTGGTTGCCCTGTTGGGCTTGATCTCCCCCCAGGGCATCACCCAGGCTCATGCCGTCACGGCGACCGCTGCGTTTGTTGGGGGTGCTGGCAGTGGAGCTTTTGGAAGCAGGACATTGAGGGCGTCGCAACGCGCACAAGGCCAGGTACAGAAAGTAGGACAGAAGAGTAATAAGGGACGTACTCACCCACCCATTCCGACCACTGACCTCCTCCCTCTTCCCTCCCTCCCTCACTCCCCTCCTCCCTTCCCCCCATCACAAGATGACCATGCAAGCCTCCGCGCGAAGAAGTCGTTCCACCCGCCCCTTACCCTACCCCGTCCGCTTCGCCGTGCTTGGTGGTGGGTCCTTCGGCCTGGCCCTCGCCTCTGTCCTGGGCAAAAAGAGCATCCCCGTTACGATTCTAGTGCGAAAACAAGACGTAGCTGAGCACATAAATCTGCATCATCGTCACCCTACTTATCTCTCGGATATTGCGTTGGCACCTACGATTCGCGCGACGACGAACCCGGAGGAGGCCTTGAAGGATGCGTCGTTTATTATTCATGCTGTGCCCGTGCAGTATTCCCGCAAGTTTTTGGAGGACATTGCGCCGCATGTGCCTAAGAACACGCCGATTATTTCTACATCCAAGGTACGTGCTCTTATTCTGCCTCATTTACGTACTCTATTTTCGTGTGTTATTTTGCCTTCCGTGTGCTTTTTAAGGAGATGGTTTGCATTTGCCTTGACCATCTCTTTATTTACTTATTTATTGTGTGATTAAATTGCAGTCCACTCTGCCACGGAGCCCCAGCGAGTCCATCGCTAGGCCACGGGGAAAATCGAATCAAAACTCCCTGCTCTGCCACGGGAATGCATAGAGAATGTAATTTATGTCCCTCATAGGAACCTCTATGTAAGAAGCCCCATGGGGCATCATGCGCAGTGAGGGCTGACGAGGAACAACATATTTATCTACCTAACTATATGTCATTTCTTTGTTATTTAGGTGATTAGTAATGCATCTCCTTTCCCTTCTGTGTCTTGATTCTTGTGCAGGCTTGGCATGTGAACCTGTCTTCGCGCCTCATTGCTTGTCTCTCCTCTCCGCTAGCCTTTGCCGTGAGAGCATACACCACCTACCCTTACCCCCCCTCCTCACCCCCCTCCCTCCCTCCCTCCGTCTCCTAGGGCATCGAAACCGGCACCCTATGCATGATGCAAGACATCCTCCAAGAAACACTCGGGCAGAACCGCGAGACCGCCTACCTCTTCGGCCCGTCCTTCGCGCGTGAAATCGCCCTGGGGCTAGTCACTGCTGTTATTGCTACTAACCCTCCCTCCCTCCCTCCCTCCCTCCCTCCCTCCTA
>Ga0209390_10007975_pt1 | contig 13293 bp, 9 predicted proteins | sample BON01_FD_187212 | JGI IMG/M metagenome (GOLD analysis project Ga0209390, IMG submission 187212) | Freshwater microbial communities from Lake Bonney liftoff mats and glacier meltwater in Antarctica - BON-01 (SPAdes) (version 2) | ecosystem: Environmental > Aquatic > Freshwater > Ice > Glacier... | reverse complement strand
CGGTACTTGGCGTCGTTTGTCAAGGTGCTCGACTACGCGCTGGGCACCGCCGCGCCGCCGCACGCGGGCCGCCGGTTCGTCCTAACGGGCGCGGGCGGCTCGCTGGGCAGCGCCTTCGCCGCGAGGCTCAGGGGCGAAGGCGCGGCGGTGAGCACGCTCAAGTACGGCCAGGACTACGCGCGCGCGGGGGACGACTTGGCAGCGTTCGCCTACGCGGAGGCGGACGCGGCGCTCGACAAGACGCTGGGCGAGTGCGACGTGCTCCTCCTGTGCCACGGCATCCGGAGCGGCGACCTGGCGGAGAGCGTGCGCGGCAACTGTCACTCGCAGCTCGCGCTGATCGAGCGCTATCGGCGCTGCCACGAGGCGGCGCGCAAGCCGACCGACGTCATGTACCCAGAGGTCTGGTGTGTCGGCACGGAGGCGGAGTTCTCCCGCTGATACCGGTAGGCCTTGTGCTCTACGGCAAGTCGAAGCGCCTGATGATGCGCCACGCCGCCGCCTACATGCAGCGCACGGACATCATGTACCGCCACATTGTTCCCGCCGCCTTCGCCTCGAAGATGGGGCCCGGCCCCGTCAGCGCCGACTGGATCGTCAGGGTGTCCCTGTGGTTCATCTCTCGGGGCGCGCAGTACGTGCCCGCCTCCTACACGCCCTTCGCCTACCTGCACTGGCTCAAGATGATGTGCGTGCAGCACCGGCAGGCCAAGCACACGCTCGCCAAGGCCACGTAATCGCGCGATCAACGTTCTTCGGGCGAATCCGCGCAGTGCTTGTCCTATGCTCGCTCTGTCGGCACCGCTAGCCCGGCCGGCTCCCGCGGGGGTCAGCTAGTTGCGCGGGGGCGGCCGGAGTCTTCCCCGCGCGGAGGGCGACAGACCACAGCGGTCAGTTTTGGGGGGCGGACTGCACCCCTAACCATGAACCACCCCGGGCTACGCGCCCACCGCCCCGCGGGTTGTCCCCGTGCGGATGGTGACAGACCACAGCGGGTCAGTTTGGGGGGACAGCGCACCCCGACCATGAACCACCCCGGGCTACGCGCCCGCCGCCCCGCGGGTTGACCCCGGGCGGATGGTGACAGACCACAGCGGGTCAGTTTGGGGGGACAGCGCACCCCGAACATGAACCACCCCGGGCTACGCGCGCGTCGCCCCGCGGGTTAACCCCGTGCGGATGGGGACAGAACGCAGCGGGGGGGGACACCGCACCCCGAACTTGAACCGCCCCGCCGTGCGATGCTGACCGCCGCGCACACGGTTCTGCTCGGCGAGGACGCCGACGCACAGTCCTGTGTGGCAGTGGCGCTTTCGCCAGTGGCCCTCGGCCGGCTGCGCCGCACCTGCCGCGGCGCGAGCGGCGCCGCGCCGGTCGGCGTCGACTGGGCGTGGCTCCGCCAGCCGAGCGGGGTCGCCGAGGGTGAAGACTCCGACCCGTGGGACACTCTGTACATGGCGGCGCACCAGGGGCGGGCCGCGGTGGTCGCCTGGCTCCTCACGCACCTCCACCCGACGCCCGGCGCCCTCCTCAACGTGGCCGCGTTGGCTTCCGACCCCGAAGTGATACATCTGCTCACCGCGGCCGGACTCGAACACTCGCCATATGCGCTACTCCTCGCGGTGCAGCTCGGCAACCTGCCCCTCCTCACCGCGGTGCTCGGCGCCGGCGTGCACCCGGACAGCGAAGGCTCGTTCTCCGAATTCGTCCGGTTCGGCGCCCCCATGTACGCGCTCGCCGGCGCGTGCGAGTCCGGCCACCTCTCGTGCGCGCGGGCCCTGCTCGCGGCGGGGGCCGACGTCGACAAGCAGGGAGGGTGGGGCGCATCTGCGCTGATGGAGGCCGCCCGCATGGGGCACCTCGAGTGCATGCAGCTGCTGCTGAAGCACAGCGCCGACGTGCACGCGCGGAGCAGCTGGCGGGGCACCGCCCTGATGGAGGCAACTCGCGCAGGGCGACTCGCGTGCGTGCGGCTGCTGCTCGAGCACCGGGCGGACGTACACGCGCGGGACGACTGGGGGGCGACCGCGCTGAATTTCAGCAAGACCACGCACCAGGGCGATCAGACCGCGTGCACGCAAGCGCTGATCGCGGCGGGGGCCAATGTACATGCGGCCGATCACGACGGCCGCACTGCCCTCATGTACGCGGCGCTGTATGGCAACCGGTCCATTGCCCCGCTCCTCGAGGCCGGCGCCGACGTGCACGCCGCGGACGTCAATGGATTCACGCCGATGCTCTCCGCGTGCCGCCACGGGGTCCTGCAGACCGTCCTGCTCCTCGACCGGCACGGAGCCGATCGGCACGCGGTCAGCGCCGATGGCACCACGGCCCTCGTGCTGGCCCGCACGAAGAACCACGGCGACGTCGTGCAATGGCTCCTCGACAAAGGATAGCTCCGAGCAAATTCTTCCGCAGTGAGCATCGACCCCTGGACCGTCGGTCAGTATATGCAAGGCCGGAGGCGAGGCAGCGCCCGCGTCGCGCTCGGTGACCGTTACCGCTCGAGTTGACCCCTCCAACCACTGTGAATTTACTACGGTTTAACACATTGTGAAGCTTACCAATATAGAACAGCGTCGCTCGGCGCCGGCACCAAGAACGTCATACGCTCGGGCGGGCAGCAGACAGAGGCAACCTGCAAGCGCTCCAGCCCGCTGCCAGCGCGGCGCACGCGCACGCCGCGAGACCCCCGCGCCCCACGCGGTGCGAGATGTGACGAGCAGCGCCCCTGGTGCTCGGATGCGGGCACCGGCGCATTTATCAGCGGCGGCGACTGGGCTCTCACCCGCGCCATCTGCAATCTCCTTCGTCCAACAGGAATGGCTCGTGCATCGCGCAAGAGGCCCAGGACAGAGCAGCCCACGGCCACATCGGACGCTGGGTCCCGTCATGAGCTCGGCCAGGCGCTGCAGCTCCTGGGTGGTAATCTTCTCGAGCTCAAGTTCCTCCTCGAAGAGCTCCAACGGGTCGCTGCTCGGCTGGCGGTATGCAGACATGCCTCTGGCGGGTAGCCGCCAGGTTCAGCCGGGGCCACCTCGAAGGTCGCGGCGCTCGAGGAGGAACTTCGCATTGAGAATACAACCGTTGCCCAGAAGCTGCAGCGCAAGGCCGAATTCATTATTCGAGAGGTCCCCCAGATCGCTGCCATGAAGCTACCGGTGCGTGGACGTGCCGCTGGTGCGGTGCCGCAGCCAGGTCCGGTCGGGGCCATGCGCGCTGCGGCCACACCGACCAGTGGATGCGAATGCTCCTCCGCCACGTCCGTCGCTCAGGTGGAGGGTAATGAACCCCAGACGGGCGCCGGGCGAGTTACCGATCACAGCGGTGTAGCCTAGTGCGAAGGCGATTGGCGCGGGGGGCGGAGGGAGCGGGAGAGGGAGCAAAGACATATGGAGAGTGAGATGGAGCGCGAGGAGGGAGGGATGGGACGAAGAGCGAGAGGGCGAGTGAGATGGGGAGGGACGGGGGACGGAGAGAGAGCGAGAGGGAGCACGGTTGTATTATTTTACACGACAATAATACAAAAAAGATCTGTTTTTTTCGGGTGGGATCGGCAAGATCTCATGGGATTGCTTGCACGGACCACACATCACGCGCAATTCACACGAACACGTCAGAGTTACAGTAACACACACACTCCCCTTGAACCACCCACGCCCTGAAACACACACGCTCCCCTTGAAACACCCCCACCCTGAAACACACACGCTCCCCTTGAAACACCCACACCCTGAAACACACACGCTCCCCTTGAAACACCCACACCCTGAAACACACACGCTCCCCTTGAAACACCCACACCCTGAAACACACACGATCTCCTTGAACCACCCACACCCAACGCCCACGCGAAGCACACGCAACGCACACAACGCCCACACAACGCCCATACAAAGCTCACATAGCCCACGCCAAGCCGCCAAGGCGCGCACGTATCTCGCACCGCCCCATTTCCGTTCACGTCCACTGCTAATTCCTCCCTCCCCTCCGTCGCCTAGCTCGCCGCCGCCAACTGGGCGCCTCCGTTGCCGCCATCCCCGCCGCCACCGCCACCACCGCCATCGCCGCCGCCACCGCCGCCGCCATCGAGCCGGGCGCCGCCACCCCCGCCGCCTCCATCGAGTGGGCCGGGGCGCTGCAGGTGGTCTTACCACGGGGCGGGCGGGTTCTGGGCGCGCGCCCACTGCAGCAGCCCGAGGTGGCCGCCGCGGGCCGCGGCGCTGCAGACATACCTGTTCCATGGAGCGGGTGGAGTCTGGGCGCGCGCCCACTGCAGCAGCTCGAGGTGGCCGCCGCGGGCCGCGGCGCTGCAGATATACTCGTTCCATGGAGCTGGTGGGGTCTGGGCGCGCGCCCACTGCAGCAGCTCGAGGTGGCTGCCTTCGGCCGCGGCGCTGCAGAAATACTCGTTCCATGGAGCTGGTGGGTTCTGGGCGCGCGCCCACTGCAGCAGCTTGAGGTGGCCGCATTTGGCCGCGGCGCTGCAGGTCGACTCGGTCCATATGGCGGGCGGGCTCTGCGCGCGCACCCACTGCAGCAGCTCGAGGTTACTGGCACTGGCCGCGTCGCTGCATGTCGTACCCCAGGGGGCAGGCGGAACCTGGGCGCGCGCCCACTGCAGCAGCTCGAACTGGCCGTGGCGACCCGCGATGGTGCAGGTCAACCTCATGTGGGCATGCGGAACATGGGCAAGCGCCCATTGCAGCACCTCGACATGGCCGTACCGGGCGGTCTGTCGGGTCGTCTCGTCGCTCCAGTGCTCGCCGTGCTTGATCAGGCATGGGAGCGCTCCCACCCAGCCATGTTGGGCGGCCAGCTCGAGGCCTCCGTTGCGGGGGGGGTCGTACTCGGGCGAGCGCAGAAAGGCCGACATGATTTGGACTTGGGCCATCACCGGGGTCGTGGGTCCCCACTCGCCGACCAGTGGAACCGGAACCGCATCACCGATGAATCGACACGTGGCGAGCATGCTCGCCGCAGTCCCGAACTCCAGTCGGCTCGTCACCATGAGAATTACATCGTCAGGCAAGTCAGTGAGATTGAAATGGGCGAAGGCGGCCAGCTTCATCGTCTGGTCCATGTGCGCACTGTCCGAATCGATATGTACCAATGGGCGACGGGCGACCTGCGATGCGGGTAGCGCGGGTCATGCAGGTCGCGCATGGCATGCGGGTCATGCGGGTCGCGCGGGTCACGCGGGTCGCGCGGGTCACGCGGGCGTGTCATGTGGGTCGCGCGGGTCACCTGGCAAATCGAGTTCCCAGTACACAACCAGCACCGGGTTCACCACTATGGGTTGACCACTATGGGTAAACGCGTGAATTGTAAATGGTCAACCCGAATAGCGTACGTACGTCGGGTCGGGTATCCTTCCATGACTGCCCGACGATTTCGCAACACTGCGTGGGTTACGTACTATTTCGGTAAGGTTTATTTGTAGAAGTTGACCAGTAAAACAGTCGCCCATATAATACTATTTTAGTTTCCGTTTTTTTTGGTTAATTGGTATTGGAGAAATTGAATATGCAAATTGACAGTGAAACGGTCGAACGATCGTATATATAGGCAAATTTGATACGTAAACGGTCCACCCGGGGCCACGCGCGCTGCGGCTGCACCGACCAGTGGAGGCAAATGCTCCTCCGCCCCACTTTCACGGACCACGCATCACGCGCGATTCACTTGAACATATCAGATTTGCAGTAAACACATACGCTCCCCTTTCACACACACACCGTGAGAAACACACCCGCTTCACATGAACACACCCACTTCACATGAACACACCCGATTCCCATGGACACACCCACTTCCCCGTGAACACACCGCTCCACGGGAACACCCTGATCCGCGGGACCAATCAGCTCCCCGTGAAACCACATCCGCGTTCCACGAACACCCCGCTCCGCGTGACCACCCCGCTCCGCGTGAATACACCACTCCGCGTGAATACACCCGCTCCCCGGGAAGCCCGCTTCGCGCTCCTCTGCGCAGCCCCGTCGGCCCCTGTCAGCCAGTGGCCCCGCGGCCGCGTCGGCGAACCACCGGCAGCCTCGCCGCTCGCTCCGTCAAGTGCCGCTCGCCGAGCCGGGCCCGTCCGCGAGCACGCCCATACAATTGGGGGTGAGTGCGAACGAGACGCTCTCTGCCCGTGCCAGGTCATGCGTGTCGAGGTAAAAGTCCTCGAGCTCGCCGGGGTCCCGCCCGATGCGGTCGGGGAGGAATGAGCCCGGCCAAGCCATCTCGTTGCGCAGCAGCTTCAGCGAATGAACCGCGTCCCAGGGGCAGCGAGGGGTCTGTTTGCGCAGCCACTCGAGGCAGGCGAAGCCGTCGGCGTCGGCGCGGCCCACCGCGGCGTGGCAAACGTGTGGTCCCCATGGGAACGGTGTGGCCAGCCCGCGCATCCACCTCAGCATTTCCACATCCCCACGCAAGGCGGCGGATACGCAGGCACCTGGGGGTGGAGGGGGGGGCGGCTCCAACTGGCCGTGAGCCCATTGCAGCACGTCGAGACGGTCGTGCCGCGCGGCGCTCTTGTAAAAGTCCCCGTGCCAGGGGTAGCCCAAACCGCGCAAGTGCTGCAGGGCAATCTTCCCTCCCTCGATCGCGACCACCGTGCACAGGTCCGCTGGCGCGGGGCAATTCTGCTCGTGCAGCCAGGTCGCAATATCGAGGTGTCTCGGGTTAAGACACGCCAATCGGAGTGAGTTGATGCTCCATTTGCACCCCTCGCCGTGGGCCCATCGGAGCAGCTCGAAGTGGCCGTTCTCCACCGCCGCGTCGAAGGTATCCTCGCCCCATGGGATCAACTCCTGACGAGCCCACTTCAGCACGTCTAAGTGGCCTCCGCTGGCCGCGGCGGTGCAGGTGGAAGCATCACAGCGGACCACCGCATTCGCCCACTTCAGCACCTCTAGGTGGCCTCTCCTGGCCGCGTAGGGGCAGATGGAATCTTCCCAGGGGGCCCCCCGCATACGCGCCCACTGCAGCACGTCTAGGTGGCCTCCGGTGGCCGCGGAGGAGCATGTGCGGTCACCCCAGGGGGCCTCGTTCAAATGAGCCCATTCCAGCACGTGCAGGTGGCCTCCGCCGGCCGCGGAGGAGCATGTGCGGTCACCCCAAGGGGCCCCGTTCAAATGAGCCCATTCCAGCACGTGTAGGTGGCCTGCGGTGGCCGCGCAGTGGCAGGTTAAATCACCCCAGGGGGCCCCCTGCGCGCGGGCCCACTTCACCACGTCTAAGTTGCCCACACCCGACGCGGCGGCGCAGGTGTCACCCCAGGGGCCCCCCTGCGCGTGGGCCCACTTCAGCACTTCGAAGTGGCCCCACTCCGCCGCGGAGGCGCAGCAGGTGTTGTCAATTTCGCCATCAAATTCTTCGGGAGAGTCCCAGGGGGCCCCCTGTGCGTGGCCCCACTTCAGCATCTCGAGGTGGCCGTTCATTGATGCGCAGCAGGTAAAATCGCCCCAGGGGGCCCCTTGAGCATGAGCCCACTTCAGCAGGTCGAGGTGGCCGTTCATTGCCGCTATTGCGCAGGTGTCACCCCACGCGACGGGCGGGTCCTGAGCGCGCGCCCACTGCAGGACTCCGAGTTGGGCGTACTCAGCGGCGAGCTCGACGAAGCGTTCGGGCGATTTGAGCGCACGGTGGTTGGGTGTCCACAGGAGGGGAAGCAGCGCCACCCAGCCATTCTTCACGGCCAGGCGTAGGCCGGCCGCGGGATAATCACAGGGCTCGCGGGGACGCGTCACCTCATTGGAAATCGACACGACTTGGACCACCATCGGCGCGTCGACCCCACCCCCCTCGCCCCCCTGGAGCGCCAGACACGCGCGGCGGATGGCTTGGCACGTCGCGAGCAGGCGGTTGACGTCCCCCGGTTGTTCGAGCTTGGACAGCACGCATGCGACGAGCTTGGCGGGCAGGTCCAGGAGAACGAACGCAGGGCGCGTCACCTTGGTGGAACTCGACGCCACCTGGACCACCATCGGCGCGTCGGGCCGAGCCTGGAACTCCAGACACGCGAGTCGGACGTCAGCGCACGCCGTGAGCAGGCGGTCGACGCCCTGCGGCCGCGCGATGTCGGCCAGCACCCAGGCGACGAGCTCGGCGGGCACGCCCATGCGAGCGAACGCGGTCGCCACGGTGCCGGTCAGAGGTTGCATCGGGGGCCCTGCGACGGAGGGGCGGCGGCGACTCAGCGGCCTGCGCCCGGCCGCGGCCGCAGCGGGGGCCGTCCGCGCGCCCGGCAACCTGACTCTGGTCAAACTGGCGCACCTTCCATGACTGCCCGACAATTTCGCAAAACTGCGTGGGTTACGTACTATTTTGGTCTTCAATGTTTACTTTTAAATTGACCAGTAACCGGTCGAACAGTAGGTACTTTTTTTGGTATCGGAGCATTGAATAGGCAAATTGACAGTGAAACGGTCGAACGATCGTACAATAGGCAAATTTGATACGTAAATGGTCCACCCAGGCCCATGCGCGCTGCGGCCGCACCGACCAGTGGAGGCGAATGCTCCTCCACCCACTTGCACGGACCACACATCACGCGCGATTCACATGAACGTATCAGAGTTACAGTAAACACATACGCTCCCCCTTCACATACACACCGTGAAAATACACCCGCTTCACATGAACATATCCGCTTCCCATGGACACACCCGCTTCCCATGAAACACATCGCTCCACGGGAACACTTTGATCCACGGGAACCCATCAGCTCCCCGTGAAACCACATCCGCGTTCCACTAACACCCCGCTCCGCGTGACCACCCCGCTCCGCGTGAATACACCCGCTCCGCGTGAATACACTTGCTCCGCGTGAATACACCCGATCCCCGTGAAGCCCGCTTCGCGCTCCTCTGCGCAGCCCCGTCGGCCCCTGCCAGCCAGCGGCCCCGCGGCCGCGTCGGCGGACCGCTGGCAGCCTCACCGCTCGCTCCATCAAGTGCCGCTCGCCGAGCCGGGCCCGTCCGCGAAGCGCACGCCCATACAATTGGGGGTGAGTGCGAACGAGACGCTCTCTGCCCGTGCCAGGTCATGCGTGTCGAGGTAAAAGTCCTCGAGCTCGCCGGGGTCCCGCCCGATGCGGTCGGGGAGGAATGAGCCCGGCCAAGCCATCTCGTTGCGCAGCAGCTTCAGCGATGCGATCGCGTTCCAGGGGCAACGAGGGGTCTGTTCGCGCAGCCACTGGAGGCAGGCGAAGCCGTCGGCGTCGGCGCGGCCCACCGCGGCGCGGCAAACGTTTGGTCCCCATGGGAACGGTGTGGCCAGCCCGCGCATCCACCTCAGCATTTCCACATCCCCACGCAAGGCGGCGGATACGCAGGCAGCGGGGTGGAGGGGGGGCGGCTCCAACTGGCCGTGAGCCCATTGCAGCACGTCGAGGCGGCCGTACCGCGCGACGCTCTTGTAAAAGTCCCCGTGCCAGGGGTAGCCCAACCCGCGCAAGTGCTGCAGGCCAAGCTTCCCTCCCTTGATCGCGACCACCGTGCACAGGTCCGCTGGCGCGGGGCAATTCTGCTCGTGCAGCCAGGTCGCAATATCGAGGCGTCTCGGGTTAAGACACGCCAATCGGAGTGAGTTGATGCTCCATTTGCACCCCTCGCCGTGGGCCCATCGGAGCAGCTCGAAGTGGCCGTTCTTCACCGCCTCGTCGAAGGTATCCTCGCCCCAGGGGATCAACTCTTGACGAGCCCACTTCAGCACGTCTAAGTGGCCTCCGCTGGCTGCGGCGGTGCAGGTGGAAGCATCACAGCGGACCACCGCATTCGCCCACTTCAGCACCTCTTAGATGGCCTCCCCTGGCCGCGAAGGGGCAGATGGAATCTTCCCAGGGGGCCCCCCGCATACGCGCCCACTTCAGCGCGTCTAGGTGGCCTCCGTCGGCCGCGGAGGAGCAGGTGGAGTCACCCCAGGGGGCCCCGTTCAATTGAGCCCATTCCAGCACGTGCATGTGGCCTGATTGGGCCGCGATGGCGCAGGGTAAATCACCCCAGGGGGCCCCCTGCGCGCGGGCCCACTTCAGCACGTCTAATTTTCCTGCACTCGCCGCGGCGGAGCAGGTGTCACCCCAGGGGGCCCCCTGCGCGTGGGCCCATTTCAGCACGTCTAAGTGGCCCGACATCGCCGCGCGGGAGCAGCAGGTGCTGTCCATTTCGCCGTCCAATTCTTCGGGAAGGCCCCAGTGGGCCCCCTGTGCATGGCCCCACTCCAGCACGTCGAGGTGGCCTCCAAGCGCCGCACAGCAGGTAAAATCGCCCCAAGGGGCCCCCTGAGCGTGAGCCCACTTCAGCAGGTCGAGGTGGCCATCGACGGCCGCCGATGCGCAGGTGGTACCCCAGGGGGCGGGGGGCGTATGCCCGCGAGCCCACACCAGCACATGTAGGTGGCCGTTAGTTGCCGCTTTGTCGCAGGTGTCACCCCACGCGACGGGCGGGTCCTGAGCGCGCGCCCACTGCAGGACTCCGAGTTGGGCGTGCCTAGCGGCGAACTCGACGAAGTATTCGGGCGCATCAGGCGCACGGTGGGTGGGTGTCTACAGGAGGGGAAGCAGCGCCACCCAGCCATTCTTCACGGCCAGGCATAGGTCGGGGGGGCGACGGAAGGGCGCATGGGGACGCGCCACCTCCCTGGAAATCGACACGACTTGGACCACCATCGGCGCGTCGGCCCCAGCCCACTCGCCCCCCTGGAGCGCCAGACACGCGCGACGGATGGATTGGCACGTCACGAGCAGGCGGTTGACGTCCTCCGGCCGTTCGAGCTTGGACAGCACGCATGCGACGAGCTCGACGGGCAGGTCCAGGAGAACGAACGCAGGGCGCGTCACCTCGGTGGAACTCGACGCCACTTGGACCACCATCGGCGCGTCGGGCCGAGCCTGGAACTCCAGACACGCGAGTCGGACGTCAGCGCACGCCGTGAGCAGGCGGTCGACGCCCTGCGGCCGCGCGATGTCGGCCAGCACCCAGGCGACGAGCTCGGCGGGCACGCCCATGCGAGCGAACGCGGTCGCCACGGTGCCGGTCAGAGGTTGCATCGGGGGCCCTGCGACGGAGGGGCGGCGGCGACTCAGCGCCCTGCGCCCGACCGCGGCCGCAGCGGGGGCCGTCCGCGCGCCCGGCAACCTGACTCTGGCCAAGCTGGCGCACCTTCCATGACTGCCCGACAATTTCGCAAAACTGCGTGGGTTACGTACTTTTTCGGTCTTCAATGTTTACCTGTAAATTGACCAGTAACCGGTCGAACAGTAAGTACTATTTTTGGTATCGGAGCATTGAATAGGCAAATTGACAGTGAAACGGTCGAGCGATCGTACAATAGGCAAATTTGATACGTAAACGGTCCACCCGGGCCCACGCGCGCTGCGGCCGCACCGACCAGTGGAGGCGAATGCTCCTCCACCCACTTGCACGGACCAAACATCACGCGCGATTCACATGAACATATCAGAGTTACAGTAAACACATACGCTCCCCCTTCACATACACACCGTGAAAATACACCCGCTTGACATGAACATACCCGTTCCCATGGACACACCCGCTTCCCATGAAACACACCGCTCCACGGGAACACCCTGATCCGCGGGAACCCATCAGCTCCCCGTGAAACCACATCCGCGTTCCACGAACACCCCGCTCCGCGTGACCACCCCGCTCCGCGTGAATACACCCGCTCCGCGTGAATACACCCGCTCCGCGTGAATACACCCGATCCCCGTGAAGCCCGCTTCGCGCTCCTCTGCGCAGCCCCGTCGGCCCCTGCCAGCCAGCGGCCCCGCGGCCGCGTCGGCGGACCGCTGGCAGCCTCACCGCTCGCTCCATCAAGTGCCGCTCGCCGAGCCGGGCCCGTCCGCGAAGCGCACGCCCATACAATTGGGGGTGAGTGCGAACGAGACGCTCTCTGCCCGTGCCAGGTCATGCGTGTCGAGGTAAAAGTCCTCGAGCTCGCCGGGGTCCCGCCCGATGCGGTCGGGGAGGAATGAGCCCGGCCAAGCCATCTCGTTGCGCAGCAGCTTCAGCGATGCGATCGCGTTCCAGGGGCAACGAGGGGTCTGTTCGCGCAGCCACTGGAGGCAGGCGAAGCCGTCGGCGTCGGCGCGGCCCACCGCGGCGCGGCAAACGTTTGGTCCCCATGGGAACGGTGTGGCCAGCCCGCGCATCCACCTCAGCATTTCCACATCCCCACACAAGGCGGCGGATACGCAGGCACCGGGGCGGAGGGGGGGCGGCTCCAACTGGCCGTGAGCCCATTGCAGCATGTCGAGGCTGCCGTACCGCGCGACGCCCTCGTAAAAGTCCTCGTGCCAGCGGTAGCCCAACCCGCGCAAGTGCTGCAGGCCAAGCTTCCCTCCCTCAATCGCGACCTCCGTGCACAGGTCCGCTGACGCGGGGTAATTCTGCGCGTGCAGCCAGGTCGCAATGTCGAGGTGTGTGTACACACACGCCAATCGGAGCGAGTGAATGCTCCACGGGCACCCCTTGCCATAGGCCCATTGAAGCAGCTCCAAGTGGCCGCACCTAACCGCCGCGTCGAAGGTATCCCCCCAGGGGATCCACTGCTGACGAGCCCACTTCAGCACTTCTATGTGGCCTCCTTTGGCCGCGGAGGTGCAGGTGGAAGCCTCGCAGCGGACCACCTCATTTGCTCACTTCAGCACGTCGAGGTGGCCTCCCACGGCCGCGGAGGGGCAGATGGAATCCTCCCAGGGGGCCCCCCGCTGATGCGCCCACTGCAGCGCGTCCATGTGGCCCCCTTTGGCCGCGGAGGAGCAGGTGGAGTCACCCCAGGGGGCCCCCTGCGCGTGGGCCCACGCCAGCGCGTCGAGGTGGCCTCCCGCCGCCGCGGAGGAGCAGGTGGAATCGCCCCAGGGGGGCCCCTGCGCGCGGGCCCACTCCAGCGCGTCGAGGTGGCCTCCAGCCGCCGCGGAGGAGCAGGTGGAATCGCCCCAGGGGGCCCCCTGGCCGTGAGCCCACTTCAGCAGGTCGAGGTGGCCGCCGGCGGCCGCAGATGCGCAGGTGGCACCCCAGGGGGCGGGGGGCGTCTGCTCGCGAGCCCATGCCAGCACGTGTAGGTGGCCGTTCAAGGCCGCGGCTTCGCAGGTGCCACCCCACGCCAGGGGCGGGGCCTCCGCGCGCGCCCACCGCAGGACTCCGAGTTGGCCGTGCCCGGCGGCCACCGCGCCGAGCTGCTCGGGCGGGAAGCCCGCCCGGAGGCTGGGGGTCCACAGGAGGGGAAGCAGCGCCACCCAGCCATTCTTCACGGCCAGGCCTAAGC
>Ga0209390_10007974_pt1 | contig 13294 bp, 13 predicted proteins | sample BON01_FD_187212 | JGI IMG/M metagenome (GOLD analysis project Ga0209390, IMG submission 187212) | Freshwater microbial communities from Lake Bonney liftoff mats and glacier meltwater in Antarctica - BON-01 (SPAdes) (version 2) | ecosystem: Environmental > Aquatic > Freshwater > Ice > Glacier... | reverse complement strand
AAAAAACTACCGTCTCCTCACAAAACCCCGCCGCGAAATGGGGCCTTTGCCACACCGGAAAATCGGCGTCGAAAATACTCCCAAACCGGTCTTATCTTAGTGCCATTCGTCGCTGACCCCTTTCCCAAAAGCTTGAGTATGATTAGAGGTGGCTGCAGGTAAGAAACCGTTTTGCGGTAAAAACTCTTTGCTCCGTCATCCAATCCAATAGCGTGCTAAGAACGTTCGCATGAGCCTCACTGAATTCGTCTACACGATCCTACTCAAGCCAAAGCCACTTCGCTGGCTGGCGAATCGAGTTCTCTGCTCCTTAATCCCTTCCGAGATTCAAGTTCGTGGTGCAAAGGTGATTCTCAATCCGCTTGATCCCGTCGTTTGCGGCGCGTTGGCCCTCGGGGTTTACGAAAAAGATGAGATCGCATTTTTCTGCGAGCGATTCCGGCCTGGCATGATGTTCGTCGATGTAGGAGCCAACGTTGGGCTCTACTCAGCCCTCGCTATCAAACACGGATGTGGGAAAGCAATCGCCATCGAGCCGCACCCGGAAACTTTCGAATACCTCAAAAAATCCGTATCTGCGAATTCTACCTCATCGCCAATTTTCGTGGAAAACGTTGCGGCAGGGAGGGCTCGGGGAACACTGACTCTCCACTGCAACCGCGAGAACAAAGGCGATAATCGCCTCTACCCAGACCCGATGCTTGAGCAAACCTATGAAGTGCCAGTGCAGACGTTGGACGAACTCTGCGAGCGCCACCAGTTCCCTCGCATCGACTTTCTGAAGATCGACGTTCAAGGAGGGGAGTGGCTTGTGATTGAAGGCGCGGCTCAAATCTTGGCCCGATCACCGGGCTGCATTTTAATGACCGAGTTCTGGCCCGACGGCATTAGAAAAAGCGGAGGTGACCCAAGTGCCTACCTCTCCGCACTTACCAGTGCGGGCTTTGAACTCAACGAACTTGTCGGACAGAAACTTGAACCAATTGACCCCGAGCACCTCATCAAATCGACCGTTGGGCGCGCCTACCGAAACATCGTTGGTGTTGCGAAAACTCCAGAAAATGACCGGGGGCAATTACCTCTGTGAACGTATTCGGAAACTTGGGGTCAGTTTTTGCATATTGCGCAAATGCAACATGCAAAAGCTGACCTCTCCGCGACTTCTCACTCAGGTCGATATGTCAATATGAATGACCGACCCTTTCCGCGGACCCTTTCCGCAAGAGGTCTCAAAGCAAAATGATCAAATGCTCGGACGGCCCCCTATTCTGACCCCTATTCTGACCCCTATTCTACGGAGTTCCGTTAAACAGGTTTTTGATTCAGTCGCTCGCCTCGCCAGCGCCTAAGAGTAAGCAGCAATCCCCCGCCAAGCACAAGCAACATGGTGAGCGAAGGCTCTGGAATCATCGCAATCGAGCCAGTTCCAAAAGTTAACTGGGAGCTATCCCAAGTGCCAAAATGCGCGTAGTTTGTATTTATTGAGCCGTTAGAAAGCGAGACGGTCCAGTTGCCGTTAATCTGCTCTCCAAAATATGCGTAGCTCGTGAAGGTCCACGCGAGTCCAGCGAACTCTCGAGCACGGTTAGGATCGATGGCAATATTTCGGTCATTGGAAAAGAGCTGATAGATCGTTCCGCTGGGCGAGGCAAGGGTTCCGGATATGTCGCCGAGGAATGCCCCGATTCCGTTGTTATAATCAACAGGGTTTGTCTGTAATCCGCTCAGGGAGATTGTTACCTGAACGAATTCCAGCGGCAGGGGAGCGGTTCGGTTCACGGTATGAATTTGTGAGAAGGTGAGTTGGCCGGGAGCGAATGACTGGCCTGTTAGCATTTGCTTAGTCTCTGTGTAAACCCCGGGGGCACTCATGCTTTGGACTTGAGTCGCCGCTAGCGTGAACGCATCGGCATCGATCAAACCGAATCCATACGACTTGTTGAAGTGATACCCGGCCGCATTGGTAATCCACCCCGGGTCGCCGGGATCCACTTTGCGGCTTGTTTGGGCGAGCAAATGGCGGGCCATTCGAAGATCCATGTCACCATTTGCTTCCACACCGAGCGCCATGATCCCCGATACGAGCGGAGTAGCCGAAGAAGTGCCACCAAAGTCGCTGGCGTAGTTGACTAGATTCCCGGAGGAATCTGGGGAAAAATAGGTATCGGGTCCGATTTGCGTCGTGTTGTAACCAGCGAGGCCGGTGCGATCCGTCGTGGCGATTCCAAACTGACCCGACGGCGAACGCGAGCTGCTTGGCGCCGTGACCATCACATTGCTGCCAAAGCTGCTGTAATTCGAGAATTTTCCGTTGGAGCCGAGCGCAGCGACAACGATGACGTCGGGGCTTGTTTTTGTGTAAATCGTGTTTGAGTCCTGCGTCGTCCATTTGTCTCGCTGGTTCCCGGCAGAGGAGACGTGAATCACTTTATTTGCCGCACTTGCCTTTAAGGCGGGATGGATCAAGTGATCGCCGAATTCGTCTTTCCGCAAAAAACCTTCCCAGCGGCCGTAGCTATGATTCATGATACGCACAGGTGCACTTGGACCCGCGAATGGCACCCTGGGATCAAACGCACCCGCGCTGTTTTGTTGCCCTTGAAATCCGATGGCCCAAGCCTGAGCCTGACCGCGGGAAACATCCCCCGCAATGCTGCTGATACCAAGAAGCCGCTGGGCCGCGACCCCGGCATGGGGAGCAGCACCGCTTACGCCAATTCCATTGCCGCCGATCGCGGCTGCAACTCCAGCTACACTAGTGCCGTGGTTGTCATCTGGATTTTGTGGCAGACCACGGAAATCCTGCGCATTGTTATTGGGGACATCCATTTCGTAATCCCAACTATAGGTATTCTGGAAATTGGCCTCTAAATCCGGATGGTTGCCCTGAGTGCCATTGTCCACGATGGAGATAATCACACCGCGTCCCGTGAGACCTCGCTGCCATGCTCCCGATACGTTTGCATCAAGTCCCGCATTGCTGGAGTTGACCGGCATCTGATTTTGCAAGTGCCATTGTCCGTAATAACCGGGTTGCGTGACGGCACCTAGCACATCCGGGTTGAAATACGGATCGTTCGGGAGAAACTGGGAGTGCGCGCTTAAAGCGAGTCCCAGTGACAGAATGATGGTCGCAAACCATTTTGTAGATTGCGAAGAAGCTGAGTTTTTACTGCAATTCATGGCTGGACGCCAAAACTTTGAAGACGAGAGATCTAGTGAAGGAAGGGATTTTTTTTAAAAAATTTAAAATCAGTAGTGCTGGTTGACCGGGCGGAGCTTTTGGCAGCGCCTGTTTGAAATGAAGGTTTCGAAGCGACCAGCACCATGAAAAAAACTATCAATCAGTCAGGGCCGGCGCAAGCCGGGAACGAAGAGAGCCGCGATTTATTCCAACGAACCGTGCGAGACAGGGTCCGGGAGGGATTGTTTCAAATGATTACAGATGAGGTGAGTATGCTCTGCGGAACAAGTTATCGCCCGCAGGAAGGCGGCCTTTACCGGAGGGCCGGAACGGAGCCGGTGAGGACCCGCACCTCGGAAGGCACGGAATTCATCGACAAGCGCCGTGTGCGCAAAATGGGGCCAGACGGCCAAGAACAGGAGCTGCGGCTTAATTCCTACGCTGAGATCAAGCGCCGCAAAGGGATGTTTGAGGAGGTGCTGGAATCCATCTGCCACGGGGCCTCGGGCAGAGGAGTGGGCAAGATGCTCGGCGTGAGTGCGAGCCAGGTCTGTGAGGGCTGGAAGGCCCGCAGCAGGGAGTTGCTGGCCGAGTTCCGGGGGCGGGATCTCTCCAAGCACGATGTGCTGGCCATGATGGTGGACGGGGTGTTTCCGGGCAAAAAAACGATGCGTGGTAGTGGCTCTGGCCATCACCACGGAGGGCCAAAAGCATCTGTTGGACTTCGAGGAGGGCAGCAGTGAAAGCGCGGAGGTGGTGATGGCGTTATTTGCCAAATTGAAGGCGCGTGGATTGGATGCCGGCGTAGTGCGCAGGCTGATGGTGACGCGTGATGGCAGTGATGCAATCGCCAAGGGGCTGAGGCATTTTTGGCCGGATGCGGTGCAGCAGGAATGCTTAGTGCATGTGGAACGCGGACTGTGCGCGAAACTTTCCTACAAGCACCAAGGGGAGGCGGTCATGAAGATGAACAGGCTGCGCGCGGTTGAGGGAGCGGAAGCGGGCGAAGAGGCTTTTGAGGAGCTGTTGAAATTTGTCAGAAGCAAGAATCTTGCCGCAGCGGAGAGCCTGGAAGCTCGCAAGGACGGGATACTGGCGTTTCACCGCTTGAATGTGCCAGCGACGTTGAACGTGACATTTTTGAGCACGAACAATATCGAGAACGTGATGCGCAATGCCCGGCAGGTAGTGGGAAGGGTCTCCCGATGGAACGACAAAACCGACCAGGTGGCGCGATGGATGGGAGTGGCGTTACTGAGGGCGCAGGAGGGCTTCCGACGGATTCGGGGGCACAAGGAGCTGGGGGTGCTGGCAACCGCGCTGGAACGTGCTGGTGCCGCCGACTTGTCGCTACGCAGAGCGGCGGCAGAAATGGAAAAAGCCGCATGAAAACGACAACCGACACCCCCCTTCCGCCGACCGATTTTTTTGCTCTTCCGCTACAGGCCCGCGCTGGCCTCTCCGCTACGCTCCGTGGCCAGTCGGGCCTTGCGCTCCAGAGCAAAAAAATCGGGGTTCGCCGGCACGGGCACGGCCCGCAGAAGAAAAAAGGCTTGCCAGCCATCCAGAAATCTCCGACCAATGCACCGTCAGCCAGCCCCGCAGAGTTTTAATAATTTAACGGAAATAAAAATTCCCCCAAAAAAGACGAAAAGGACGGCGACGCCAATCATCGCTGCGATGAAAGTGGTTCGTTCGGCTTTCTTTTTGCTCGTTTCTACCGGCAAGATTTTTCGGACTCCGATGCCCGTTTTAACCGGGACCTGCTCATTCCATTCTTCCTGGATAGGCTCCTGGCCAGTCGTCTCTGGCTTTGTGCGACCATAGGGATCCTGCGATCGCAGATGAGGCTCCCAGTGGGCCATTTGCTGTGGTCGGTCTTCGGGTCGAACCCTCAACGCCCAATCTACCGCAGTCAAAAAATTCTTGTCAAACCCATCTATCCCACGATTGGATAGCCAGACAAAGTCATCGTCCATGATCCGATCCGATGCGACAGGCGGCTTTTCTCCCGTGATGGCCCGGCACATCACCGCTGCGACCGCATAGATATCCGTCCACGGCCCCATCTTGCCCTTCGTTTGATATTGCTCGGCGGGCGAATACCCGTGCGTGACGATGCTGGTCATCGTCATGGTTGCACCCACGGCAGAGCGTGCGGAACCGAAGTCAATGAGTATTGGTTGCCCGTGGCGGTTAATGAGGATGTTCTCCGTCTTGATGTCCCGGTGGATTAATCCTGCGTTATACACTTCTTCCAAACCCCGTAAAATCGGGCCAATCACGGCCATGAGCGATGCTTGGTCCGGTTCGCGCCCGATCCGACGCAGACGGGCCTCGTAGCTTTCGCCATCCACGTAGTCCATGACCATGTAAACCGTGCCGTTGGCTTCGATGAGTCGGTGGACGCCGACAATGGCCGGGTGGGAAAACCCGGCCAGCATCCGTGCTTCGTCAAGGAACCGATCCCGTGCCCATTCCCAGTTTTCCTGAAGTGAGGCACTTTGCGGAACCACCGTCGAGCCATCAATGCGCGTGGCAATCGAATCGGGCAGCAGCTCTTTGATAGCGACCCGCTTGCCGAGTTGGAGATCCATCGCCATATACGTGATCCCGAACCCGCCCTTGCCGAGAATCGATTCGATACGAAAATGGTCAATCTGGTATCCGGCTTTCAGGGCGAGGCGGTGAGTTTCCATGCAGCGCGAAGGCTACCAGCAGAGGACGCCTGCGTTCAAACGAAATGCGGGAGCCCCAGGGCAGTTTTCGGTGTTCAGGGAAGCGGCGCAGTCTCGCAAAAACCAGCAGGCCAAAAGTGGACTGCGTCTGCCTGCTTTCTGACTCCAGAAATCTGCGGCTCTCAGCGAGATCTGCGGATAAAATTTGGGGCTTCCTCAATCGTTTCAAAACGGGGAAATTACCCGGCGGGACGCCAAGCATCACACCCGCGCGTATGCTCCCTGGGATGTGCCGCTTGACGCCTGTGGCATTTTGCGACATCGTATTAAGTCGTGAGTGTTTCCATACGAATCAGCGAGGAATTACTGGAAGCAGCGAGGCAGAGCGCGGAGATTTTTCACCGTTCTCCGCCGCAGCAGATCGAGCACTGGGCGCACCTGGGGCAGATGCTGGAACCGGCCCTTTCTTTTCCTGCGCAAGCAGCATTGAAGCGCCCGGTTGGCCGCGCGGATTTGAATGTGGCTCTTTCCGCCATTGGTAGCCAAGAAGGCCAGCGCCGGGCCAAATCCGTGATCGCCAAAACTTCCGCCCGGATCGTCAGCAGCGATTAAAGGCGTGAAACATCGCCCGCTGCTGGTGATGCTCGCCGGACCGAACGGAGCCGGGAAAACGACTTTTTACGAGGCGTATCTGTCTCCTCTCGGCCTGCCATTTTTGAACGCAGATATCCTCGCCCGCGAGACCGGGCTTTCCGCTTATGAAGCCGCATCGGAAATCGCATCTCTCCGCGATAAAATGGTCGAGCGAAAAGAGAGGTTTATTCTGGAATCGGTCTTCTCCGATCCCGTTGGGGACAAGGTTTCATTCCTGCAGCGGGCCGCCGTCGGGGGCTTCGATGTGCATCTGATCTTTATCGGAATCCCGAGCGCCAATTTTTCCAGGAGGAGAGTCGAGGCAAGGGTGGGTGCAGGCGGACACTCTGTCCCCGCCAAAAAGATCCGCGAACGCTTCCCTCGTGTCATGGATAATCTGGAAAAAGCGATCCGCGTTCTTCCATCGGTGCGGCTTTATGATAACAGTTCGTGCGTGACTCCGCACCGGTTGGTCGCCGACTTCCGGCATGGCCGCTTGGCGCGGAGAGGAATCGCTCCCGCATGGGCGCGCCGTTTCCTCGAATGAACTGACCGCGAGAGGCTTATCCCCAGATTAACAAGATTCCGCAGACGGAAGAAACCGGGGGAAATTTTTAATGCTCAGGGAAGACGCGCTGTCGCGCAAAAACCAGCAGGCCAAAAGTGGACTGCGTCCGACTGCTTTCTGATTCCAGATGTCTGCGGCTCTCAGCGAGATCTGCGGATAAACTCTGCTGCCTTTTTACAAAAAATTCGCGGGTCGTTTCACTTACCTCATCAAGGGTCAAGTTCCAATAGTCAAAACCCAAGTCGTCAAGTCCCAAATCCCGCCAACCTAACGCGAAGACCCAAGAACACACCGAAAACCGAAACTGCTATTACGATCGCCGGGAAGTTCATCGCCGCGACGCGACGACCACAGAAACACGGGGCCGACGTTAAACCACGACCCGCCGCGAACCACGCGAGAGCCACTGCCATGTGCCTGATATCGGTCCTCACACCACTCCCATACGTTTCCTCCCATGTCATACAGCCCAAAGCGGTTCGCAGGAAAGCTGCCCACGGGCGAGGTGTTAACATACGAATCCACTCCCAGCGCGGGATCATAGTTTCCGACTCCCTCTGGCGGTGGCCATTGTGTTCCCCAAGGAAAGACCCCTTTCACTTTCCCATCCTTTTCTTGAGGAGTCGCTCCACTTTCTGGCGGCAGCCCCACCGCGATGCTCCACTCTGCATCCGTCGGCAACCGGTAAACCTTGTCTGCGCCAATCCTTCCTGCCGCCCGCTCTTGCGCCGTGAGCCATTTGCAGAATGCCTGCGCTTCCTCCCAAATCACATTCACCACGGGATCGTTCGGTGTCTGTGGGAAATTCGGGGGCACTACGGATACCCCGGTCTCCTTGGCGAAAACCGCGTAGTCTCTCACCCTGGTATCCCAGATCGAGAAGAGCACATCCGTCCGCGCCACTGGAACAAACCTCATCTCAAGGCTGTTCTCATATGGAGATTCCTTCGTCGCATTTTTCCAGATTTTGGTTTTGGCAAGATCGGCGTCATTCTCCTTCGTTTTCGTTCGACGAGCAGTGGGCTCCAAAGGGGGTTCAGAAACGGGAGAAGCGATTGCGGGAGAATGCAGATGCGGCGCCCAGTCGGCAATCTGCTGGGGCCGTTGCTCGGGCCGCACACGCAGCGCCCAATCAACGGCTGTCAGGAACTGCCCGTCATATTCGGCGGGTTCGCGATTGGATAACCAGACAAAGTCATCGTCCATGATCCGATCCGATGCGACAGGCGGCTTATCGCCCGTGATGGCCCGGCACATCACAGCCGCGACCGCATACATATCCGTCCACGGCCCCATCCGGCCTTTGGTCTGGTATTGCTCCGCCGGAGAATACCCGTGGGTGACGATGCTGGTCATCGTCATCGTAGCACCGACCGCTTGGCGTGCAGAACCAAAATCAATGAGCACCGGATTCCCCCGACTATCAAAGAGAATGTTCTCCGGTTTGATATCCCGGTGAAGCAATTCGGCAGCGTGAACCTCCTGCAAGCCATCAAGAAGCGGGCCCATAACCCGCATGAGGGATTCCTGATCCGGTTCGCGCCCGATTCTCCGCAGTCGGGTCTCGTAGCTCTCGCCTTCAAGACGATCCATGACGAGATAAACAGTGCCATTCGCTTCGATGAGTCGATTGACGGCGACAATATTTGGATGCCGAAATCCCGCCAGTATCCGCGCCTCCTCAACAAACCGCTCACGGGCCCATTGCCAACTTTCCTCATGCGACGGCCCCATCGCCACGACCGTGCTCCCGTCGATCCGGGTGGCGATGGTATCCGGCAGGAGTTCTTTGATCGCCATCTGCCGTCCAAGCGTCCGGTCGTTAGCCAAATACGTGATCCCAAAACCGCCTTTCCCAAGGACGCCTTGGATCTCGTAGTTTTCGATACGGCATCCGGTGGGGAGAGCGAGGCGGTGCGGTTCCATGCTTAAACAGTTTGTCTGACCTGAAGCCTGAGTTCTCCGACTTCGAGAGTATCTCCGGGCTTCAAGGCGTGGGGGGCGAAAGGCGAGAGGCGTTGCCCGTTGACCCGCGTGCCATTCGAGGAGTTGCGGTCTTCGACGGTGAGTCCGTCGGCCGATGCAAGAAGCGTGGCATGCTGACCGGAAATACTTGTATTCCGAACCAGCAGATGCACGACGCCTGATTTGCGCCCGAGGATAATTTTTCCCGACGCAGCCATCGCAGGAGTGATTTCCAGGCGGATGGATGCACTTTGGCCAGCTTCGGGGTTGATACCCTCCAGCATCCACCCTCCGGCAGATTTTGGGGCCCTGCCAGAGGTGGTGGGCAGGGGCGGCGGCACCGGTCGGGAATCGCGATGACCACGCCGCAGAAAATGGGTGTAGGTCTCAGCGATCACCGCAGGCCTTCGGATCCCAAAAAACAGAGCTGCTCCAATAGCCGCGGCAGCCATGATGGCAAGAATCCACATCATCGGGGCGCCGCCCCCCAACGAAAGACCAGAACCCGGATTGCAGGGTGAAGTTATCGTGGATACCCGAATGCCTTGCTTGCTGGTAGCCGCCACCAGTTCCTTGGAGTGCAGCGATTTCCGCACGATGTCTATTGGAAGATTAGGATCAAAATCCCGCATCGTATTCACACCAATCACTTGGCCACAGGCATTGAGGAGCGGCCCACCGCTGTTGCCTGCGGTAATGTTAACGTCGTGCTCAATGATTAAAAACTCTGGAATGGAATCGGTGGGGTTCCATTTTCCATGCACCACGCGCCGGACAGAAGCCTTAGAGACGCTGGCCTCAACAAAACGATTCGCTTGCCCGGTGGAGTCCACAATCTTGTGCGAATCGGATTTCTCCAAAGCGGTTACAAAAGCATTCGCACTTTGGTCGTCGTCCACGACGCCAGGGAACCCGAGAGCATAAACATCCTCCCCCTGAGTAGGATTTCCGACATGAAGCGGGAGCGCTTTTGCGTTTAAATCAGGAACGCGTATGAAAGCCAGATCATGCTCAACGTCCTCCGAAACAACCTGGGCACCATAGGCTTCAATCTGAGTCCCAATCTTTCGCAGCACCAGCAGCGTGTCGTTCCCCTTCCGATCCGCCACAACATGCGAGTTTGTCACCACGATGGATGATCCCGCCGAGCAATTCACCACGAATCCCGAACCGGTAGCGATCTCGTCGTCTGTAGATCCGAAGACTATTAACCGAACCACCGATGGCTTAATTCGCTCAACGTCGAGAGACAGCCCCCTTCCGGAAAATCCGAGGATGAAAGCAAAAACTAGAACGAGGCTCTTACTCATTCCCCTTCTCCCGCTGGAAGTGGACGTTCACTCTGAACGGGGAAATCCTGGCTGACGGCTGCGGGCCACGAATATTTCAAAAGTAGAATTGCCACCAGCGCAACAATTGCGAGCAACAGGACCACGAGCCGAAGCCAACGGGTTGGTGCCGCGGCATTCTGCGGAAAAACCGCCAGCGCCGTCACATTGTCGCCCTTCGGCCCGTTTTTTTTAACGGCCTGCTGAACAAACGCCTCCATTTGGGTTTGAGTCGGCGCAGATTTAAAAAGTTTTTCAATGTCCTCCGTGAGTGTCCGCTCCCAGAACCCGTCCGAACATAGAAGGAACTCATCGTTTCCCGTGAGATCGGCGTTTCCATAAGTGGGCCGGAGTTCCTCTTCGCTGCCAAGCGCACGCAAGAGGCGCCCCTGGTCCGGATGAGTGCCCATTTCCGCTTCCTTCACCTCGCCCTGTTCCAGCAAAATTTGCACCATCGTGTGGTCGCGGGTCCGCTCAATAAATTTGCCTGAACGCAGACGGTAAATCCGGGAATCCCCTAGGTGGACCATGTGCGCTTTTTTACCATCAAGGTAAAGCAGTGAGATAGTCGAGCGGGGGGCCAATTTCGGAGTCTCGCCGAGTTTCAAAATTGCCTCATTCGCCGTCCGGCAGATTTCCAGCAATTCGGCTTTTGGATCCTCAAAATGTCCGCCTGCCTTCTCGAAGGTCTCGCAAGCAATCTGCACTGCCAGTTTGGCCGCCATGCTTCCGCCCCGATGTCCTCCCGCGCCGTCACATACAACGGCAAGCAATCGTTCACCCCTGGAGAAGGCTCCTGCAGCGTCCTGTTGCTCCTCTCTCGGCCCCTTATCGCTCGATGTGATCGTCGTGAAGTTCAATGGTTCCAGTTTATATACAAGTTCCGAACCAGACTTCAATATTTCTGAAGCCTTGGAAATGCCTCGATGCTCAAAACTCGTCGTTCCCAAGTTGAGCAGCAGACCTTGTGAAGAGGCACCGCCATCAGCCGCATTGTGAGCGGTCCGGAAGCAATGCTTCGCGAGGGATTCACGCAGGGGGCAGCCGATGAAACGACGCGTCGTGAGATCTGCGTGAAATGGTGGACCGATCTCAACGGCGCAAACGGCCGCTCGCTTCGATCAGGATTGGTGCAATCATAACCCCTAAAGACCATGAGCACGATAGCCCTCTTCAGCGACATACACGCCAACATCGACGCCTTCGAGGCGGTTCTAGCGGACGCCACCGATCTCGGTGTGTCGGAGTGGTATTGTCTCGGGGATGTGGTGGGCTACGGATCAGAGCCGGGTGAGTGCGTGCGGATCGTTCGAGAAAAATTCCTCGGGTGTGTGATGGGTAACCACGAGCAAATGCTCAATAGCGTCTCTTCGAACCGGGGGTGTGACGAATTAGGGGCACTGGTCGGTTGGCCTCTGAAGATTGCCCGGCGGCAACCCGCGAACGATAGGACCTGGCTCCGGACACTACCGCTGGTTCTTAAAAAAGACGGCCTGATGCTGGTTCACGCCTCCCCGTGGCGTCCGGAAACATTCTCCTACGTCGACAACGATGAAGACGCAAAAGCTTCGTTCGAAACCATGGACGACACGTTGGCATTCGTTGGACATACCCACGTGCCCGCAATTTGGGAAATGCACCGACAAAACCTCCGGCAGGCGGTTCCCGGCGAAGCGCCCGTCCAACTCCACCAAGGATCCCGCTACATAGTGAACGTTGGCAGTGTCGGCCAGCCACGCGACGACAATCCCCTCGCCTGCTATGCCATCTACGATTCCGAACGCCGAGTTGTCTGGTTCCGGCGCGTCGCATACGACATCGCAAAAGCTCAGAAACGCTTCCTCAATGCCGGGCTGGTCAGTCGGAGTGCCTCCCGCTTAGCAGCGGGGGAATAGGTTTCAGACTCTCCATTCCAGTAAGCTCAGTCGCCGAGTTACATTCTAAGATTTCGTTAGGTCCGGTATCGACGAAATCATCACTCACGGAAAGTTGTCGCTTCAACAAGGAATTCTTATCAAAGCAGAAGACATGGGCCTGATACCATCTCTCGGAAATAAAGGGACGCTCTGGCTTGATCTTTTGAGGCAGGGCTTCGTTGTCATTCCTCGTGTCATCGCAATGGATAGCAGTCGGACTTTCGCCTTGCCGTCGACACGGGCGAACACGGTCTTGCTCAATCAGCAACACCCATTCGCTTTCGGATATCGATTCACGACGATTGATTACGGGCATTTGTCACTCCGAGTTGTAGGGGCGCAAACGCTCCCACGCTCCTATCGAACCGAAGAGCCGCGAAGGCGCACAGTCCCTACGATAAAGCTCTACAGGTGTTGCTCCAGCCATTGGCTGCAGTAGCCATAGATGGCGCGGGAGATTTTCCAGTCGCGCAGGAAGTCGATGGCGGGGAGTTGATGCTGTTGCAACGATCATTCAGAAAACGACCAGAAAACTGGGTTTCGAACATTTATGCCGGAGTCGCTTCTGCGCGATAAATACTCTGGGCCAGCGTCCACCAGGCGCGAGAACCTACAGCATCGCCTCCGGAATTTGCTGCTCCTTGGCGCAGGCACGTCCCTTCTGGTCAGCGCCCTGGGAAAAGCGGATCACGTCACTGACCGCGGGAGTCTTATGGCGGTTAACGAAATCCTTGATGTGCAGGGAAACATCCTTGGAATTTTAAGTCCGACTACAACAGAGACAAGATTTCTATATGACGCTGCATAACAAAACATCTGCAATAATCACCCGAGAACGACAGATTCCCAGCTACCTCAAAAGAATTAATCAGACCCCGTTATGATGCTCTTTTGCAGAATTTTCTGGGGTATGGCTGGAGAGGGAATCGAACCCCCGACACGAGGATTTTCAGTCCTCTGCTCTACCAACTGAGCTATCCAGCCGTGAAATTAAGATTAAACAATGTTGACGCGACCCCTGC
>Ga0209390_10007973_pt1 | contig 13296 bp, 15 predicted proteins | sample BON01_FD_187212 | JGI IMG/M metagenome (GOLD analysis project Ga0209390, IMG submission 187212) | Freshwater microbial communities from Lake Bonney liftoff mats and glacier meltwater in Antarctica - BON-01 (SPAdes) (version 2) | ecosystem: Environmental > Aquatic > Freshwater > Ice > Glacier... | reverse complement strand
CTTTTTCCTTACCTGGTATGTCAAGAGGGGCTTGGTCTCGCGGGGCCAGAGCTCCTCGAGCAGGTCGCCTTCGTCTTCACTCTCACTGCTTTCACTTTCACTGTCGGGCGCTGCTGGTGGCGCTGCTGGTGGTGGTGGTGCTTGAGCAGCCTCGGCCTCGGCAGGGGTAGGGGAGGTTGATGGAGGTTCCATTTTGGGCTTGCTTTGTGACGCAGGCTGTGCTGCTACTGGCGCTGCTGCCTGAACCAGCCTGTAGTGATGTGTGTGGGCGTGTCGTCGGGTGAGTTAGCTAGGTGTGTGTGTATGGTGCCCGAGGTCGCCAGAAGTTGCCCTCATCGCCAAGACTCGCTCAGCAACGCCTCAATTCACACGGAAGAAAGACGCTGCTAAAGCACTCACACCACACCCGCACACCCCGCACACAGGCATCACCACCACCAGCACAAGCCTCACCACTAGACGCAGCACCATGGCCGCCGACAGCCCCGACGACGTGCAAAGGTAAGCAACGCCCTCCTTCTGCCTCCCTCCCCCTTCTCCTTCCTTCCTTCCTCAACCCGACCCCCTTCCCCACCCCCCACAAAAGCTTCCTCCAGAACCTGGAGATGAACGAGGAGCGGTACCTGACCTTGCTTTCCAAGCTCATCGGCGAGGCGGAGAATCTGCAAAACAACCCGCAGCAGGGTTTGGTCCCTCAGGAGAAGCTCGCCGCTGATCATGTCGTGGCCCTCTTGGAACCTTACAGCAAGGAACAAGGTAAGGGCATCGCTTTATTCTGCACCGCTTTCTTGGCACACACATCTTTTCCCCTCGAGGCTTGCCTCAGGTTCCAGCAACCACTTTTTTGTGATGAGTAGTAGTAGTCTGTCTGTCCACCACTTTTATTCGGTTGCACGAGCTTTCCTGACAAATCGTGCGCAAACCCAAGGGCGAGGAACGGACCCCCAAGGGTCCGTGACGAGCCTCAACACGGAAAGAAAAAGCCTCGAGGGACCAGTTGCGCCAGCGACCAGTTGTCTTCTCCCCTGTTTGTCGTTGCTCCACGTAGAAGCCCACTCGTATTGAGAGAGGCTTCGTTCGTTCTCCGTTCATTTCAAACCTCTCTCTCTTACATCCTCACCCCTCCCTCCCTCCTTCCCTCTCTCCCTCCTTTCCTCCACCAGGCGGGCCACTCGTCGTGGAGCGCATTGAGTTCACGCCCGGACGCAGCAACCTAATCGTGAAATACCCGGGGACGGGTGATGCCACGTGTGCCTTTGTGGGGAGCCACATGGACGTGGTGAGGAGGGAGGGAGGGAGGGAAGGGGGGAAGGGATGGAGGGAGAGTCTGGTCAGGTTAGTGTCATGGTTTTGTCTTACTGGCAAAATTATTGATCATGTTCATGATATTCATCTATTGGTCTTATTCCTCCCTCCGTTCCAAACCCAAACAAAGGTGCCCGCCAACCCAGAGACCTGGGAGAGGAACCCCTTCGAGCTTACCCGGGAGGGGGACATGCTCTATGGCCGTGGCACCACTGACTGTTTGGGTCACGTAGCTCTGATTACGGAGTTGCTTGTCCAGGTAAGGAGAGAGGGAGGGAGGGAGGGAGGGAGGAACCCCTTCGAGCTCACCCGGGAGGGGGACATGCTCTATGGCCGTGGCACCATTTACTGTTTGGGTCACGTAGCTCTGATTACGGAGTTGCTTGTCCAGGTATGGAAGTAGGGAAGGAGGGAAGGCACTAGTGAAAGAGGGAGGATGGAAATGAAAAGTATGCGCGCTTCTTTATGTTTTTCTATGATACCCCTCTCATCGTCCTGCCGTCCCTCCCTTTCTCCCTCCCTCAGATCGCCGAGCGCAAGCCTGCCTTGAAGCGTACGTTGGTGGTGGTATTTATTGCCAACGAGGAAAACAACTCGGTGGTGGACATTGGGGTGGATGGTTTGATGAAGGCCGGGGCGCTGGAGCAGATTAAGAAGGGGCCGCTGTTTTGGGTATGTATGTCTTCTCTCTCTTTCACATTTTCTTCGTCCTCTGATATTAAGAGGTGACTGGGCTTGCTTGATGCTCACGCTCTTTTCCCCTCTCCCCTCCTTCCCTCCCTCCCTCCCTCCCTTTTATACCAGGTGGACTGTGCGGATTCTCAGCCCTGCCTCGGTACCTGTGGGATGGTCTGCTGGAAGCTGAAGGTGCACGGTCGCCTTTTCCACAGCGGCTTGCCGCACAAGGTAAAGGAAAGTTAGAGGAAGAGATAAATGGAAGGATGGAAGAATAATGTGCATAGTCAAACTAACACATGTCATTTCCTCCCTTCCTCCCTCCCTCCCTCCCTCCCTCCCTCCCTCCCTCTTTCCAGGCCGTGAACCCCATCGAGCTAGGCACCGTGGTCCTGCAAGAGATTTTGAAGCGGTTCTACGCCGACTTCCCCACCCACCGCGAAGAGGCCAAGTACAACTATGTCGTCTCCTCTTCCATGAAGCCCACGCAGGTACTTTTCTGCTCGCCCGCCCTCCTTCCTTCCCTCCCTCCCTTCCTCCCTCCCTTCCTTCTTCGACTTCCCAACCCACCCCGAAGAGGCCATGTATAACTTCGTAGTCTCCTCCTCTATGAAGCCCACGCAGGTACTTTTCAGCTAGCCCTCCCACCCTCCTTTCTCCCCTTCATCAAAGCTAGGCGGGGTGAGAAATCGGGAAGCGGGTGAAGTAATTCAAGCTGAATCTATACACAAGGTCATATCTTTCTCCCTCCGTCCGTCCGTCCCTCCCTCCCTCCCTCCCTCTCTAGGTGGAATGCGCCCGTGGGAGCCTTAATCAAATCCCGCCCCATGCCTCCTTCAGTGGTGATATCCGCCTGGTCCCTTTTTATGAGATCAAGGACGTCAAGGCCAAGGTGGAGAGGTACGGAGGGAGGGAGGGAGGGAGGGCAGGTTTGGTGGAGAGATGAGGTTTCCGGGCTCTTATCATAATTAGACAATCTCCTCTCAACTAAGCCTCTAATCATGCCTCCCTCGTTCCCTCGTTCCCTCCCTCCCTCCTAGCTACATCGCCGACTTGAACGAGAACATCACCAGCCTCCCCTCCCTCGGTCCCGCCTCCGCCTACCTGGTCTCCTCCGAAGACCCCCCCATCCGGGGCAAGCTTGAGTTGGAGTGGATCGGGGAAGGCGAGAACGGCATCGCGGTTAAGCTCGAAACAGAGGGTAATAAGGCCTTGACGGAGGCGACGAAAGACGTGCTCGGCTCCGTGGTTCCTTATTCAATTACGGGCTCGTTGCCTTTGGTCCGTTATTTGCAAGATAATGATTTTGATGTCCAGTTGGTGGGTTATGGGAAGAGTTCGAAGTATCACGCGGATAATGAAGCGGCTGATCTGAAGGATTTTAAGCAGGCGATCAAGATCTTGGCGAGGGTCATGGCGCGGTTGGAGACGGAGTAGGAATGAGTGGATTGGGGAGAGAGGTGAAGGAGGCTTTGAAGGAATAGAGAAGGGGATGGTGAAAGGTGGAGGTGGAGGCGCACTTTGGAGATTGAGAGAGGTACCAGCTGCGGACTTTGACAAAAAGGACTGCGCGTGCTTCTGGGCGGCGAATGGCTGTGCAACAGCATTGAATGAGATAGAAAGGAGAGAGGGCACAATGCGAAGAAGAGAGCAGGAGAATATAGAGCGAATGAGCTGAGGAGATAACGAGCACTAGCAGAGAGAAGTCGGGAAAGCCATTAAGGAAACATCGGCACCATCGTATCTCGTCATGGTTGTTTTATGTGCATCGTTGTCTTTTTTTGCCTAAATCACCATCACTTTCTTGGCTCCTTCCCTCCCTCTTTTCCTGCAACCCTGTCTGCTATACTTTGTATTTCTGCCTTCTTATCTCCTCTTCAGCGCGTTGCTTTAGCCGTCATGAGCCAAAATTGCGGCATAAAAGCCAAAGGGAAAAACGCAGGTACCGGAGGAAAGGGACAGCGGCCATAGTGAGCTCGCTTCTCCCCCAAGAAAGTCAAATCCGGGCTGTCCCACCCACAAGAGCGCAGCAGCCCTTCCGGATCGTCGGTGGAAGAGACCAAAGGGGTTTCCATATCTTGGAGTTTGTCCATCAAGCGTTCCGCAAACCGGCTGTTTGCGAGGCGGGTGGCTGGATGGTCGGCGCCGACAAAGCTCCCCGGCGCAGAAATGGCGCGCATGCGTCGAAGGAGTCGAGACACTTCGAGCTCGGGGAGGTAGGGCAGGAGAGCTTCGGCCAGCCACACGGAAGGCAGACTTGGGTCGAAACCCTGACCCAGTAAGCGTTCCTCCCACGGATCCGTCACGACGTCGGCCTCCACCACGTACCGCGCTGCGCAAGAAGGCTTGGCACCCACCGTGTCCAGCCTCCCCGCCTTGTATCGCAAAACCTCGGGTCGATCAATCTCATACACCCGCGTGTGTAGGGGTCACGAGAGACGAAACGCCCGGGCATCAACGACAAATTGGAGAGGCGGCGCGGTGGGCGTGCTACGCTGCTGCCGCTGGATGTCGTCCAACGAATTCAACTGTGTTAGTCGTCAGAGAATTTGTGCCGCACAGGGACCATGGCCTGCATCACCCGCAGCAGCGTGTCCGGCTTCACCACCATCGACGCGAGGAAGCCTGCGGCGGACTGGCTGGGTGTATTCTTGACCCGCTGGAGAGCGTCCTCGAACTCTTTAAACATGATGTCCCCTTGCCAACATGGCCGCGTATGGGTCTTGGAAGAGCGGCTGGGCCTGATTTTGTTCCATGGCACGCATTATGGTAGTCCCGATAGAGGTCCGCGACACGCCATGCTGCAAGTCCTCCGCCTTGGTGATGGTGGTGCTGCTGCCAACGCCACGGCGAAGGAGGAGGGTGCCGAGGGGGCGCTTGATCCCACGCAGGCTACGTCCCGCGGTGGTGACAGCGATGACGGCAACGGCAGACATGGTAGTGCAGTGGGAGAGGTGAGTGTGGGGACGGCGTGAGTTGTGTGTTGTGGTGCGGTAGAGCTTAGCAAGAAGACGAACGCGGTGCAACGTTCGGAGAACAACGTGGAGTTGAAGGCGTTTCAACAATAAAGTGTGATGGGCCGCCGCTTCAACCAGGACCCACAGCTTCCCCCACGCCACAAGCAGAGGCCTTGGTAATCAGCCGAGTGCTGTTTCTTTACAGTGATAGTAGCAAGGTTTGCATTTTGGGATATTCGAGCCCTCCGCCAACCTCCCCACTCCAAAAAACAGGGTAAAACGTCCCATCCGTTAGTCTGTGGCACGACACGACACACGTTGTGCCTCTTTAAATGCCTTTGAGCATTGTAAAATGGACGAGTGAAAATGTCTGACCACAACCACTCTCGCTTCAAGAAGCTCACTTATCACCACCTCCCGTACAGCCCTCTCTCGCGGAGGCAGTCCAGTCCCGGACCACACCACAACACGCACTGAAAGGATCAAGCCGCTCCTCGCCATGGGTCGCCCGACGTGGTAAGTGTCCCGCAATCAAGCCATTCGCTCGAAGCGTCGCACGCACACACCAACCTCGACCACCTCACTTACTACAATTACGCAGGCTTTCCCTCGCCCTTGCGGCCTGCCTCCTCTTGCTCGCCGCCGTCTCTGCCGCCCCTTCGACCACGCATGATGCTGTGGAGCAGTCCATCGTCCACCACGTGCGCCACGCGCTGGGCCTCACAAACGGTACCACGGCTTTCAACTCCAGCATGCTGCGCGGCGGTGGTACCAGCGCCATCAACCGACACTTGGCAGCTCTTGGCCCCTGGAACATCTTTCCCTCCTCGGCCGTCCCAACATCCATGCGAGGTGGCGCCGACAGCACTGCTGCGCCTCCGCGGCCTGCTGCCCCTGCGCCCAAGAAGCGGAAGGAGACACAATTGGGTTGTGCCTGGAGCGCCGCCGTGACAGCCGCCACATATAACGTGGCCTTTCCCGACTTGAATTGTGTGTACCAGGTGCTGCTCTACTGGGGCGTCACGGGCAAGACCACCTTGCGGATCGATGGGCAGTTTCCCCGCGTGCGCTACTTTTCCTTCCAGAGCTACGATCTGCAGAGCGGGACACCCATTGCCTCGTTGATTGACTATGAGATCGAGGCCTCGAAGGGCATCAACCCTTTCCGGACCGAGCCGTTGGAGCGCGGGAAATGGGGTGCCAGCCGCGCCAATGACACACTTAGAAAACTCGACGAGGAGTGGGACCACGACAACCACGAGGAGCCTACATCCAACGAAAGAATCGGCTACGGCAGGAAGAAGGATTTAAAGCGTGCACAGGCGGGTCGCGGCCGGCGTAGGGGTAGGGGCAAGTACAACGAAGGCGACCACAAGGACTCCCCTTCGTCCTGGAAGACAGCAAGTAAGGATGATGCAGAGGCCTCAATCATCGCGCAGCCCTCCTCGAAACCCCCTTCGTCTAGCTACGGCAGCTACCAAGTCCACGTCACCGACACTGGCAACCGTGGCTTTCCGAACGAATTGGCAGCGAGCAGCAGCAGTGCCGGGCGTTCGTTCCATCGGCAGTGCGGAGGCAAAGGCTGCGTGGCCCTTGTCATCTTGCGGCTCTACACTGCGGAACCAGGCGAGGACGCATTCCATCACCGCCATCACACCCAAGAGGACGACCATCATGTCGATCCCCCCAGTCGACTGTGGGGCTACGTGCCGCCGCCTGAGGTTAGCGTCCGCTACGGTGCCTGGGTGAACGAGTGGACAGGCAAGACGATGGAACGCTACAAGGTGCTCGAACCGTGCCATGACGAGAAGACCACGGTGGTCAAGTCGTTCCTGGACTGGAAAATCCCGCAGATGCAGGGCGATTGGAGTGGACAATCAGCACTTGACAATTTGGACGACAATTTTGTGGTGTATACACCCAGCAGCTCTAGCCGTGCTTTGTTTGCCAATGCCGACGCCAGCTACTTGTTTGCAACGGTCCGGAACAATCGCAGTGTCTCGGCGGCCGATCAAGGTAGCGGGCCGCAACGAAAGGAGTTGGTGGCGCGCATCACGGGCCGTCTGCCGACCGTAGCGCACGGCTTTACGGAGCCGCAGACTTTTTATGGTGACAAGGGCGACGAGGACGCTTACTACCACGACGAAGAAGGAACGCTGCAGCCGCATCGCGTTGTCGCGGACCTGGATAGCTACGAGGTCCGATACGTGTCGTTGAGCACGATTGCCTTGAAGGGGGCAGGGCCTGTCATTGACACGGTCATGGACGTCGTCATGGAGCAGAAGTACCGGTGGCAAGAGGGCTGGGACCTTGACCGACAGTTCTCTGTCGTGGCCGCGCCTGGCACACGGCTTTTGGATCGCTGCCCTCCCCGCGTCTATCAGTCGGACCGGGATCTCTTCCTCAAGACGGTCCAGCCGGGAGAAAGCGAACCGCCTGCCCACCTGGCATTTTTGTACCGGCAGATTCTGTCGCAATGGCAAACACGCGGCCGTTTAGACAAATCCATTGCGCGGGCCAAGCACGAGTGCTTGGGACGCAACGATGGCGGCCACGCGTGCAAGCTCCGCTCCTTCTTTATCGATCTGATGGGGCCGCAGTATCCGAGCATCAAGTACTTCTACTGCTGGGAGAATGTGACGCGTGGATGCAGCTGCGAGGATTCAACGGGGCAGCTGGTTGGGTGGGAGGATGATGACGGCGCAGACGAGGAGGACGACGCCTGGTGGGGCCTGCCGCATCACCGCAACCACCACCACCACCACAATCACGGACACCATCTTTTTGACGACGACGGCGAGGTGTTTTATCATCATCCCTTGGACCTTATGCGGGGCAGCGACGGAAAGGCAAGCAATATAAGCAGTGATAATCTGATTACAGCGAACAGCAGCAAGTCCGCCTCACCACCTGCCTCGGTTTCGGTAGCACCCGTGGAGCTTGTGACTACAGTCACACCCGCCGCGCTCGTAGCGCCGGCAGTGCCCGTGGAGCTTGTGAATACAATTCCGCCCATGGAATCCGTAGTGCCGGTAGAGCCTATGCTACCCGTGGAGCCAGTCACCATCGCAGCGCCTGTAGTGCCGGCAGCGCCCATGAAGACCGTGGCTCCAGTCTCGCCCGTGGAACCCGTAGCGCCCGTGAACCCAGTCACGACCAACAGCTCCACTGCCCTCGGCGTGACGGCTCAGCAATCGACCCTGAATACTTCGTCGTTGTCGGGTCGCGTGCCACCTGATGCTTGGAAACAGACACAGGCCTATTATAAGTACATGCAAGACCAAAAGGACCGCAATCCTCATGACGAACACAAAACGGAAAGCAAGCTTTTTATCGCCCTCGATGAACACCAAAAGGAGAACATACCTTTTGCCGCTGTCGATGATATGGTCAGCGAGCGGCAGCAGTGGCAGCAGCAGCAGATGCAAGAGCAGCAGGAGCAGATGCACGAGATGCAGTACCCATTGGAAGAGCAGCGGTATGAGTTGGAAGAGCGGCTACAGCAAGAAGAGACCAAACCTGTCGAAAGCGACACCGTCAATAGCGAGTATGACATTTAGAGAGATTAACAATGGAGATGACCACGAGATAAAGCGAAAACTGTCAGCAAAGATAGAGATCTGATTGAACTTATCGTCGGTACACGTCTTGACTATTTACCAGAGAAGAAAGAACACCCACCAAATCCCGATTACATTTACGTGCCCGCCGTGCCCAGTTCCTTCACTTGCCGACAACGCGTCAAGTGCTGCTTGAGGGTAGGCATGTTTTTCTGCTCCGCGCCACACCCATGACAGCGCAACGCTTGTTTCAGCAGTGCTTCGGCATTGACCCTGTCCACGACCACCCGCCCTTGCTCCTGCAGGGCCGTCTCCACCTGTGTCGCGTCCAGGAAGAAGGGGGTGGTAAAGCTGTTCCAGTGCTTTTTCGTCTTGAGGCTTGGCGAGTCGAAGTCTTGCGAAATGATATGTAGATGCAGGGGCTGCAGAGAAGGCATACTGTGGTAGCCCAGACGGAGGCGCAGGCCAGGCAAGTCTTGCTGCAACTTGGCGGCGATGCGCCGTGCTTCGACATGGAGCCGAGCTAACCTCTCCCCGTGCGCCTCTCGCCGGAGCTCTGCCACGCCACTCACAGCCAAGAAACTCGGCTTGGGGAGCAACAGGAGGTGGATCTTGGCTTTGGGGTACCCGTCGTAAATGACCATCCACTGCGATGTCTCGAGGAAGATGAAGGGTTTGAGCGCCGTGGCGTGTTGCAGATACTGCATCAGGCCGCCATGCCAGCTGGCACTTTGCGGCGGCGGGCCCGGATGGCGGTAGACAGGGATGGGCGGTGGAGGACCCTGATCCTTGTCTTGATCTACTGGCGGTGGCGTTGCTGCGGCTGAAGACGCTGCCTTCTTGTCCCCGACGCTCAGCTTCTTCGTCCGAGACCCCACCTTCGGGACCACGTGCTCCACAAAAGCTTTCAGCAACCCCTCATAGGTTTCTCGCAAGGCGTCTTGCCACCCCTCGGGCAAGCTCATCGCCAATGCCTGGCAGGGAGGCAGCGCCAAGAGCACAAACTCGACTCCTCGCTGGGCGCGCAGAGGACTTGACGGCGTTAATTTGATGGCATAGGCCTTGCCCGGCTCGGCCCTGTGAAACATCAGCTTGGCCGTGTTAGCAAGAACAGCCCCCGCTTTTTGAAAGGCAGCCGCCGCTACAGGATGGTCAGATGGCAAAAGGCGATGATCGCAAGGCACGGCAATGGCTTGGGCGTAGGCAGTGCCGTCCATGTCCTCCTTGAGCGCTGTCAGCCGTCCCAAGTGCAAGCGAAAGCGTCGTTGCGTCGTGGTACTAGTTGCGGGCATTGCTGCCGCCAGTGCCCGCAGTCTCTCCGCGTACCGGCCCGCTGCCTCCTCCACCACCATGACTTCGAGCACGACCGGCGGCGAGGGTGGAGCACTCGTTGACGCTGCACCTGGGTCATTGAGGAAGCGGCCCACGCACTCGAATAGAACCTGGAGTGCCTCATCCACTGCCTCGGCAGGCCCAAAGTTGGGCAACGCCAAGCACACCACGGGAGGCTCGTCGTCGTCACCGTCGTCGGGAGCACGGCCTCGCTTGGCGGCAGCGGCCGTCGCGCTGGAGGGCGTGTCGTCCTCTGCAGGGCGCTTCATGCTGGGCTCAGGCTCCTTGGATAGAGGAGCTGCTGGTGCTGGTGCTGGTGCTGGTGCTGCTGCTCCTGCTGGTGGTGATGATGCGTCTGCCATGGAAGAATGGTGAGGCGAATGGCCCGGGCTTTTTGAAGCTACTTGGACTGGACCAGGACGAGCCTGCGGGCCCTTGACGACGAAAGGAAATTGTGCCGGCCCTGTAGGGTGTGTGGGGTAGCGGAGCGTGAGCGTGGACAGCGTATGAAGGGGCTCAGAAGGTGGGCTTTGGAGGCGAAATGGCGAACTCCGTTGCTTTGATGCATCGGCGATGGACTTCTTCGTGTCCTCGCTCTTGACCACACGCTCTCAATAGAGCCTCTGTTGTCAAGCCCTTACTAATGTTATCCTCTTCCCCGCCCCCGTCACAGGACTGCGCCTTTCGAAAGCCTTCAAGAAAGCAGCCACCGCACCCCACCCACGAACATCATCATGCCACCCAAGAAAGGAGGCACACCAGGCGGCGCCGGCCAAGCCAATAAGCCCAAGGCAGCATCCACGCCTTCTGCTCCAGCAGCTCCCGCTGCTCCCGCTGCTCCCGCTCCTGCCAAAAGGACCAGCAGCAGCAATGGCGGCGGCGTGACGGAAACCAAGGCACATCCTCCACCCCCTCATTCCCCTGCCACCGCCCCTGCGCCTCCTCCCCAAACGCCTCCCGCGCCTCCAGCGCCCGTCAAGGCAAAAGCCCAAAAGGAAGCAGAAAAGAAGAGCGACAATAAGCCTATTAGCACGGCTGCCACGACCTCAGCGGCCGCCACCAAGAAGAAGAAGACCAAGGGCTCGACGAACGCTTCCTCCACCACCACTTCCCCCCGAAAGCCCTTCTCGGCCCCCGTCGCCGACTGGCTGCACACTGGTCTCCTCCTCCAAGCAGTGGGCGAAAGCCCCGTCCTCAACAAATTCATCACGGATCTGTCAAAAGAGTACTATGGCCAGGTCCTCTTACAAGTGCATCGAGGCGAAGACGAGGGCTTGAAGTCCGTCTTGGTGCAGCATGCGCGAGGGTACACGGCGGGCGCCATTGGTGCTACCACTGCCGAGGAAAGTAGTAGAGGTAGTAGCAGTAGTAGCAGCAGCAGCAGCAGCAAGAAGGATGCAGCGGGCAAGAAGAAGGGCAGCACGACGACGACGACGACGACGACGACCAGCAGCAGCAGCAGCAGCAGCAGCAGCAGCAGCAGCGTGCCTTCTTTGTCCTGGAGCAACACTCAGCTTTCCTCCCTCAAGGATCCAGTCAAAGGGGCTTGGGAAGCCGCGAAGCTCTACGGGCCTCCCTTAGGCCCTTCCTCCCTCGCTTCCTCCCTACATCCCTCCCCCGAGACCACTGACACGTACACGAAATTGGTTATTCTAGCTAATTACAAGGCGTTTTCCCCTCTATTAAACGTGGAAGTGACCAGCAAAGCCGCGGCCTTGGCCCAAGAATGGGTGGCATCAACAGGGTGGATGAAGAAGGAGGGAGGGAAGAGGTTTGAGGAGGCTCTGCAGACATTGACGGCGTTGCTGGAAGGGATGGCACAGGTCTACCCCTCGGTAAGGCAAGCCCTCCCTCCCGCCCTCGCCGCCCTGCAGGCGATCAAGACGGCTAAGGAGGGAGGGAAGGAGGGAGGGAAGGAGGATGGGTTGCTCACGGAAGAGGCGGTTCGAAACTTGATTCAAGCGAGGGTGTTGCCGTTGTTGCATGAGGGGTGGGCGGGAGGGAGGGCGGGGAGCAAGGCACGGGTGCAAGCAGCAGTAGCAGCAGTGGCGGCGTTGCAGACAGCTATGGACGGGGAGGGACCAGAAGTGGGGGATGTGGTACGGGCCTTGAAGAAGGAGGGGGAGAAAGCGTCTGAGGAGGCAGAGAAGAAGGAAAAGGAAGAGGAGGAATCACAGGCAGCATCAGCAGCAGCAGCCACAGCCGCCGCCGCCGCCGCCGCAGCAGCAGCAGCAGCAGAGAAGGAGGGAGGGAGGGAGGAGGAAGGGCTGACAGAAGCCAGAGACGAGAAGCAAGCGTGGGAAGCTCACCTGAAGCACCACCCGGGGCTACGTGAGCCGGTCATCGCCCAGGTGGTCGCGTTTCGTCAGCAGCTCAAAGAGGGAAAAGCCAAAGAAATCATCCGTGAGATTCTCACCACCCTCCAACAGCACCAACGAGGCACCTCCCCCCTCCTCCCCGTTGAAATCCACACCTTACAAGAAAAGCTGGCCATGGCAGCAGTAGTGGTAGGTAACCCTACTCTTGCCCTCTCGGCGCTGCAGAAGGCCTTGCCTGACGACGTTAGCAGCAGCAGCAGCAGCAGCAGCAGCAGCAGCAGTAGTGATGACTCGTCCTCCCTCCCTCCCTGCTTCTTCTACTGCCCTTCGGCCTTGCGTGTCAAGGTTCTCGCTTTGGAGGCCAAGGGGGAGGAGGAGGAGGGCGGGAAGGAGGACGTTAAGGAGGGAGGGGGGAAGGAGAGGAATTTGGTGGCGGGGCACCCGGCGTATGCGGCGCTGAATGCGTTGGAGGGGATGAAGGAGGGAGATGCCTGGAAGGACGATAGTGTCCGACGGGTCAATTATTTGACCTCTCTTGCTGTTCATCTTTATCATCAGTTGAAAAGGTTGGGGGGAGCGGGGGAGGACGGGAGGGAGGGAGGGGTGGTCCAGACGGCGGTGAAGCAGGGTTTGGGGTACTTGAAGGAGGCGGTGGGGATGTTTGAGAAGGAGGAGGGGGGGGAGGGAGGGATTGAGGGGGAGGTGGATGGGAAGTGGGTGCGTTTGTCGAGGAAGGGGGAACCGATGTTGTGGATTCAGACGAATCGTTTGCTGGCTGTTTTTTATGCAGAAGATTGCCTCTCGCCCTTCCTCCCTCAGCACCACGATCATTCCATTGCTGCTTACCAGGTCTCTTTACACCACGCGGCCCTCCTCTTGCAGCAGGTGTCACGGGAGCAGATTCCTGATGTGAACAATTTGATTAATACCTTGAGGTTTGAATTGGCGAGGGCCTATGCCAGGAGGAAGAAAGATGAGTTGGATGAAATGGCGTGCTTCACTCTCTTGTCACAAGCGGAAGCAGCGCTGTTGCCCTCCAAGAAGGAAGAGATGGGGAGGCTCTTGACCTTTACTGGGACCTTGTGGGAGGAGAAGGGGAGGAAGGGCAGGGGGGGGAGGAGGGAGGGAGGGGAGGGAGGGGAGGAGGAG
>Ga0209390_10007972_pt1 | contig 13297 bp, 13 predicted proteins | sample BON01_FD_187212 | JGI IMG/M metagenome (GOLD analysis project Ga0209390, IMG submission 187212) | Freshwater microbial communities from Lake Bonney liftoff mats and glacier meltwater in Antarctica - BON-01 (SPAdes) (version 2) | ecosystem: Environmental > Aquatic > Freshwater > Ice > Glacier... | reverse complement strand
CCAACACCTCCCCACATCCCCCCTCCATCTTCAGATGTTCCACCCCCTCCTTCTCTGCCCTCGTCCCTCCCTTGTTCACAATCACGATTTTCTTCCCCGTCTTCGAGGCATCCAGTACAAACCTCCACGAGCTATAAACCATCAAACTGGTCCCCGCCACAAGCACAGCATCAGCAGCAGCAACAGCAGCAAAGGCCTCCTCCACCACTGGGGTAGGCACGACATCACCATAGAAAACAACAGCTGGCTTCAAGACCCCCCCACACAATTCACAAGCAGGGACCACAAAATCCTCAAAGGCAACATTTTCTAATTCAACATCGCCGTCGGAAAACATTTGCAAGGCCGCGGGGGAGGACGGGACGTAGGTGCTCACCCAGTCTCTGTTTTCCTCCTCGAGGGCTGCTTGGAAAGAACGGCGGGGGGTTTGGTGTCCGCACCCTAGGCAGACAATACGATCGTTGCGGCCATGCAGGTCTAAAACGCGTTCAGAGCCGGCTTTTTGGTGTAGGCCCTGAGAGGGAGGAGGGGAGGGAGGAAGGTAAGGAGGGGTGAGATGAGAGTCAGATACTTTTCAGGCACTACGCCCTCTCTCCTCCCTGCCCCCCCCAAAACTAAAGACGTACATCCACATTCTGACTGATCAACAAGCCTAGCATCTTTAAGTCCTTCTCTAAAGCCGCTAATGCCCGATGGCCCTCATTCGGCTTGGCCTCCGAAAATCTGTGATACCCCAACATAGACCTTGCCCAGTACCGAGAGCGTTTGACTTGCTGGGTGATAAACTCGTCGTGCACCATGGGCTTGAACCCCCGCGAAAAGGAACCGGTAGGCGAGCGGTAGTCTAGGAAATGGGGTTTGGGGAGGGAAAGGGAGTGGGTTGAGAGACTTGGGTGTGGACATGCACAAAAGAGAAGAATTGTATTTAAAAGTCCACCATGCTTGAGGATTAGGGAGTGCAGCGCACAAATAACCCGAAGGTGTTCATGCATTCCTCCCTTTCATGCTTGTGCCCGCTTTCTCACCCGGAATGCCGCTTTCTGTGCTTATTCCAGCGCCCGTAATGGCCACGATGTTCTTGCAATCGCTCAGGAAATCTGCCAGCCTGTGGGCATCGGCCGAGGCGCTCGAAGGGCTGCTGCTGGCAGACGTGGACGTGGTGGGCGTGAAGGCCTGGAGAATGACGCGGCGGACCGTGCTTGAACGCATGCCACCAGTGGTGCTTGGGAAGAGTAGAAGAAGGGCTGTGGTGGTGGAGGACAACAAGGAGCCCAGCCGCGGCATCCCCTGTAGACGTGTGTGGCGTGGTGGTGGAAGGGGGGATGAGTTAGAGCGTGTGTGAGTGCTGTGTTGCTTGGTGGGTGGAATGCTGCGGCTGAGGGCAAGCAACCGATTCGCCGTTTACCGACGCTCTCGCAGCAGCAGCAGCAGCCGGCAGCAGCAGAAATTTGAAGTGGCAAGGGCAGGCATCCCTCGTTGTCTTTGCTTGTTTGAGCAGCGCAAATCTTTTGGCCTCTTTCTTTTCAAATTCGGAGCGCACCTTGTTGTTGTACTGGTATTGATGTATGTGTATGCTTGCTTCGCATTGCTTGTGTTGCGCGGGCGGCCCTTTATTTAATGCGCTTGCTGTGAAGTTACCTGTTGACCTCCTCTGTCTAATCTCAGTCAGAACAGCAGCAATGCTTGTAGATTTGCTCGTCTAGGCAACCACACCCGACACCCCACCACCCACGCGACAGGCACTCCAGCCACCTGGGCATGAAGCACCACCATCTTGTCTTGGGCAGCTTTGGGCGCCTTGCTTCCAGCCGGCATGTTTTTGGGGGCTTTTCCAAGCCTGTCAAAGTGTCCAATACTTTCCCGAGCCCCTCCTGTTCCCAGGCGCATAAGGCCTGTACGCATGCCCCGAGCGTCCCCACGCCGGCTACTTCACGCAGTACCTGCCTCAGCATGTTCATCATCAATGCCGGGGCGCGGATGATGGGGGACCCGATGTTCACGGCCATTGCCGACTCGGGCTTTGTTGAAGAACATTCATCCTTTCCTTTGTACCCTACAGACCAGCCAAATAGACAGCAGAAAGCACGGCAATGCCTCGCCTCTCCCGCGGCGGATCCAGAGAAAGAAGAGCCTTTGCCTTCTTCTTTGCCTCTTCATTGCCTAGTCCCGTGGTGGCTGGGTCTGCCATGCCTGTTGCATCTGAAAACGTATCTACTAATTCACGCCCTCAGCACAGCCCCACCCTGCCAGGGCGGGCACCACACCATATCTCACAATCACTCACCACACCTCAACCCTCCTTTCCTCCACCCACCAACAGCTTCTACCTCTCTCCACCCCTCCTCAACAACAACCATGGTCCTCAAAGTCGTCTCTGCCACCTACGGCCACCCCGAGGACGCCACCAAGGCCCTGGACGTGACTGCGCAGCTCGCCGGCGCCATCACTGACCCCAAGGCCGGCGGCAAGCTCCGCATGGACGTCAATGCTAAGACGTTTGGCAACAAGGATCCCGCCCCCAGTGTGATTAAGTCTCTCAAGGTCACCTACTCCGTCGCGGAGGGCGGGGCTGTCGAGGAAGTGGTCACGGAAGAGGGCGCTGCCTTGGAGTTGGCGGGCGAGGCCCCTCCCCCTGGGACGTTGACGATTCTGGAGGCCAAGTACGGTGTGTTGGATGATGCTGAGCACTCAATCGATGTGACGGCCTTGGTCCGCGAGGCGGCCGCGGCTGAGAACAACGAGAAGGTCTCTATTAAGGTGGATAATAACTCGATGAAGAAGGACCCGGACCCCCTAAAGCCCAAGCAGCTCAAGATCTCTTACCAAGACGGACCTAACGGCCCCGTGCGTGAGGTGCTGGCAAACGAGGGGGAGACAGCCGCTTTTGCTATGGGTGAGACCACTGCCCCCGTGCATGCTGATAAGTCCTCTGCGGTGGCGGCGCAGGCGGCGGCGACGGGTACGTCGGTGTCGGGTGCCCCTGCTGGTGGTGCTGCGTGGAAGTCGACTGATGGGCAGTTGCTTGCGAATGGCCAGGCGTTTAACCTGAAGGGGTTGAATTGGACGGGGCTGGAGACGGAGGCGCGTATGCTGGATGGGCTTGACTCGACGACGGCTGCGGCGTACCTTGATTTGTTGGCCCAGAATGGTTTTAATTCGATGAAGATCCCCGTGTCGACTACTCTGGCGTTGGACTTGGATGGGGCCCCGAAGAAGGCGACGAATGATGGGGATTTGGCTGGGTTGTCCGCGGGAGATGTGCTTGCCAAGGTGGTGGGCATGGCGCGTCAACGTGGGATTCAGACGGTGTTGGAGATGGGACGGATCGACGAGACCCAGCCGACGCCTGATCTTTGGTATGATGGGCGGCATTTGGTCGAGGACGTGCAGACGGGCTGGGTGAACTTGCTTTATAAGGTGCCGGGGGTTATGGGGGTTAATATTAAGGGGTCCCCGCATGGGTGTGCTTGTTGGGGGGAGAGTAACCCTAGCCAGGACTGGAATAAGGCCGCGGAGCAGATTGCGAATCATATCATTGATAATGTGCCTGGGTATCAAGGGCTGTTTTTGGTGGAGGGGGTGAGTGAGGTGGCGAATGTAGATGCGGATAACAAGAGTTCGTTCCCTGCTTGGTATGGTGGGAATTTGCAGGGTGTGGCCAAGCACCCGATTCAGCTGCACGGGGATGGGAGTGAGAGGGTTGTATATGCCACACGGGCGTTTGGGCCGTCGGCGTTTAATCAGGAGTACTTCAACCGAGGCGATTTCCCCCAGTGCATGTGGCAGGTGTGGAGTGAGCACTTTGGGTTTTTGAAGACCACCCAGGGGTCGGCTGTTGTTGTGTCGGAGTTTGGGGAGAGCAATGAGAGCGAGCAGGGGCGCATCTGGTCGAATTGCATTGTGGATTACTTGACGCAGACGGGGTTGACGAACGCGTTTTATTCCTCGGGGAGTGTGACGGGGGGGGATTTTAAGAGCCTTGATGCCGGGCGCTTGGAGAACTTGGCGCGGCTGCAGGCTAATCCCACCAAGCTTTAAAGCGGCAGCAGCGGAGAGCGGAGGGAGGGAGGGACGGAGGAAGAGAGGGAGGAAGATGACGAGCAGTACATGCTGTTTGTGTGATTCTGTTTCCTGCTCTTTTGAGGGGGGGGTGGGAGGAGGGTTAGGGATGGAGTGTCAGGCGGTCGTGTAGGCCCTCTGCATTTCTCCTCACCCTTTTTCCTTCTTTCCCCTTTTCTGTGTGCGTGTATGTTTTTGTTCTTCATTTTGTATTTTTGGGCAATTTTAGGTACATTGGGGTCGGTGTGTGAGTTGTTGTGTTGTTGATAAACGCGGGTAGTTATAGGGAAGACACACACAGAAGAGAGAGAGAAAGTGAATAAAAGTAAGAATTACGGGTAACACTAGGGACAAACTAAGACAAGACAACAACCACAACAACAACTTACCAAGGCGAAAGACGACGAGGAGGAGGAGGAAGGTGTAAGCAGAAGAGGTTCATATCTACCAGAAGTCGAAAAGCCCGCAACGGCATCGATGGATGGTCATATATATATATATTCTCTCTGTGCGACTTTACTCAAACACAATTAAGACAAGAGATACCGCAGTAGCACGTGGGGGCGTGCGGCTGCTACCATTAGGGAACATGGGGAAAACGAAAGGAAAAGGGAACAAAAAAACGACGGAGTGTGCGTGTGTGTGTGCGTTTGACAAGAGGACAGGCAGAAGCAGAGTGATATGTTTCACGTCTCACACACATACACAAAGGAAGACGCGTGTCGATAAGGGGAGAGAGGTGGGTTAAAATGTGGAGTGAGACAAGGATCAAACCACACAAAAAGCAAACAATTAAATCTCGCCTCCCAATTTCACATCAAAGCTGTGAAGCTCATTTATTTTATTATTTTTGCTTTTCGCTTGTGTCAAATTAAATACTTTAATCCACCTCTCCTTCTTTCCCTTCTTTTTCTCCTTCCTCCCCTCCCTCCCTCACTCCACCCCCACTTCCAGCCGTCAAAGCTGCTCTAGCCATTGCTTTTTCCAATATAGCCTCCTCCTGATCCTCCTCCTCGTGAGACGCCAAAAATTCAAACTGCAACACTCCTTCTGGTACTTCCGCGGGTAAGAATGCTTCGCCCGGACAGATTTTCTCGAAGATTGATTGGGCTTGTTTGAGGGGGGAGTGGAGGTAGAACTCGGGGGGTTCCCGATGGATGAGCAGGACATTGCTGCTGCTGGTGGGAGGAGGGAGGGTGGAGGAGGAGGAGGAGGGGTGGGAGGGCAGCGACGCGTCTTGTGAAGTGCTTTCTGCTTCGACCAGGTTCGAGACGTTGGGTTCTAAAGGTAGCTCGTAAGTCACGGCCCAAAGCACATTCTTCTCGGTATTTCCGACCAGCGCGGCGGTCGCGGCCTCCAAAAGCTGCGCAGCCCCATCGCTGCTGCTATTGCTGCTACCACTACTGCTGCTGCTGGTGGTGGTGGTGGTAATGGTGGAGAGGTAAAGAATGTAGATCCCTTGGGGGGAACAACGAGCGGCGGAATCGACGCAGTAAAAGTGGACGGTTGGGTGTGGATGAGATGATAAAGGAGACGACGAGCCTGCTGCTGCTGCTGCTGCTGCTGCTGCTAGATGCTGCTGCAGAGTCCCTGGTGGAATAACCCCTCCACAATGCCCTGCCGTGCTACTGCTGCTGCTACTGCTGCTGCTGCTGCTGTTGCTAGCCCCTGCTGCTGCCCCTCCCACCTCTTTCTTCCCCACCAGCAAACCAGCCGGCAGGCGGTCAATTAACACAATCCGTCGGACAACCGATCTCTTCCTCCCTCCCTCCTTCCTCCACCCCTCCGGCAAACATCCCTCCCCCAACACCACATACTCACACGCCACCCCCCTTTCTCCATTTTTATCCATCACACCCAAGCATTCCCCAGTCCCCGGGTGCAGCACCATCCCCGCCGGTTGCTCCCTCAGTAGATACGTCGCCCCCCACACCGAAGCAGTCCTACAAAAAGCCTGCGTCAAATCCCCCCCTCCAAACAAAGGCCACAAGAAAGCCGTCTTCCCATACCGTCCTAGCCCCTGTAAATGCCCCCACACCCTCCCCAACCCCTCCTCCGTCGTCGTCGTCACCACCTCGTCCTCCCTCCCTTCCTCCCCCTCCTCTTCAACCACCAACAAAGCCAACGCATGCCTTACCACCCACTGTAAATGCCCCTCCATTTTTTGGAAATTCAAATACTCACCAAACGGCCTCTTTAAAAACTTGTCTATCCCCTCCATATCTACACTCGCTTTATTCTGTGGCCGCTGCAACGACCGACCCTGGCCTAATTCTACCTCATTTCTCACTTGCGCAGTTTTGCCGCTTTGGGAACGAAAGCCCCAGTCGGCGACGAGCTGCAGGAATTTCATGAGTTGTCTCTTTTCTTTGGCCGGGAGGAGGTGGGTGGCAAAGACGTCGGGTTTGGAGCAGGGGACTTGGTGGAAGGTGAGAGGAGGTGGAGGAGGAGGAGGGAGGGTAGTGCTGGTACTACTACTGCTGCTACTACTACTGCTGGTGGTGGAGGAGGAGGAGGAAGGGAGGGAGGGAGAAGCAATGTATAATGCTTGAAACGGGCGGAACTCGAGGTAATTGGCTACGCCTGACGAGAGGAGGGGACCTATCATGTCCCCGCCTGCCATGAGCACTACAGGAGTGAGGTCTATGTTGAACTCGCGGGATTTGGCGAGCAAGGAGGTGAGGTCCCATGAAGGCGATTCTTCGACTTTCTTTTCGTGTGCCGCTGCTGCTGCTGGTGTGGTGGTGGAAGAAGGAGGAGAAGGAGAGGGAGAGGGGGAGGAGTCGGGTGTCGTCTCTATTTCTTGGTCCGCTGCTCCTGCGACTGCTGTTACGGGTGTCTCTTCTGCTACTGCTGGTGGCGGCTGCTCAAGCTGTTCAACCGCAAGTGATTCTGGTCTTTCGTTAATTTGCAGGACGCAGATGCTGGCATGTGCCGTCTGAGGAAAGGGCACGACCCAGCTTTGGGCAGGGGCCTCGGGATCGATTGGTGCAACCGACTTCTCCTTGTCTTGTGTCTCGCTTTGTGTCGCTCCTGCCTCCTTCTCCTCCTCCTCCTCCTTGGCCTCCCTGTCTATCCCTCCTGCAGTGCGCCATCGAATCGAGGGCCAGCGTCGTTGTAGGACGGGCGGGGTCGGGCGGAGCTCTGCTTGGGAAGCTGCTACTGCTGCTGCTGCTCCTGCTGCTGCGGCAGGTCCGCTCCCTCCTGCTTGATAATGTGCCTCGGCCCACGCCCGCAAGTCGTCCAAGCGAAACGAAGGCCAGTCCTCCCCGCCGTAGTAATCATGCTTCTCGTATTGCAGTACGCTCTTGCCCACCTTGGTCAAGGCCGCGGCCAGCATTGCTTCGACCAGGCCGGTCCCCACAATCACCACGTCGTATTGATGCTCCAGACCATCATCCCGAGGCGCAAGCGGCGCATCCTGCTGGGGCTCGGGCAGAATGTCCTCTTGGGGCTGGGGCGGCGCGTCCATCCTGTGCATAGGGTGTAGTTGTCGTGGGTTTTGTGATGTGAGATGGGGAGGCAGGAGGGGAAGAAGCTCATCGCTCCAAATCGTCCGCGAGCGCATTTCATTCCGACAGCACCTCACAACACAACACGCCTCTCCCTACATACACACAGTACACCGGCACACACGCATGTGGAGGGGGCAAGGTCACCGCTTGGGTCTGCTGCGGGGAGCGGTGGCGTGGCCTCGTCGAAGTCCACCTCCGCGGCAACCTCCCCACCCACCTCGTCCTTCCCAATGCCTTTCCACCACTGCCGCAACGCCCGCGACGACGACGACCCCTGGCCCGCTGCACGGCCTGCGGGTCTTGGACCTGACGCGTGTGCTGGCGGGCCCCTTTGCGACCATGGCCCTTGGCGATTTGGGCGCGGACGTCATCAAAATTGAGCACCCCCAGCGCGGAGACGACACCCGGGCGTGGGGCCCGCCTTTTGTGGGAGGGGAGAGCGCGTATTACTTGTGCGTGAATCGGAACAAGCGCAGCGTCGGCGTGGATTTCAAGCAACCCGAAGGCTTGGAGATTGTGCGAAAGCTGGCGGCGGAATCTGATGTGCTGATCGAGAACTTCTTGCCGGGCAAGTTGGAGGAGGCGGGGTTGGGCTACGAGGCCCTGTCGAAGCTGAACCCGCGTCTCATCTATTGCAGCATTACCGGGTTTGGCAGCGATGGACCCGCGGCGCAACGTCCTGGGTATGATGTGATTACGCAGGGCATGTACGGGTTGATGTCCATTACGGGTTCACCGTCGGACGAGGGTGGGGAGCCGGCCAAGACAGGTACGGGAAAAGGGTTTGGGAGGACGGACCCTGGCCTAAGAAGAAGAATTATTAGCAGCAGTGGGATGTTTATTAAAAAAAAATATCACGCGCGGTATTCCCCAAAGCCCTAATTCTTCCTCCCTTTTTAATCACGGCTAACAAAAATGCAGGCGTGGCGATGGTGGACCTGGCCACGGGTCTCTTCGCGCACGGCGCCATCCTAGCCGCTCTCCACAGCCGACATACCACGGGGAAAGGGCAAAAAGTCGACTGCTCGTTGATGGAGACGCAGTTAGCGTGTTTGGTTAATATCGGGCAGAATTGGCTGTTGGGAGCTACGACGGAGGCGAAGACTTGGTGAGTGAGACGGAGGATGGGGGGGAGGAAGGGATGAAGGGTGGGTGGATGACTTTGTGAGTGATAGTTGGTAGAGCCAGAGAAATAAAGAGATGAATTGGATTGTTCGAGCATATACTCACACATAAAATCTTGCTGTATCACTACAGGGGCACCGCGCATGAGAGCATTGTGCCTTACCAGGCGTTCAAGTGCAAAGATGGCAAATACATGGTCGGCGCGGGCAACGACAAGCAGGTCAGGCAGATGATGGGAGGAAAGGAGGGAGGAGCGGATAGAAAAATTGTTCTCACCCCCGTACTCACACTCCTCTCATCCTACCACACACATTCAGTTCGAAAAGCTGGCCGCGGCTGTGGGCATGCCCGAGCTCAGTCAAGAGCCTCGTTTTCGCACGAACAAGGACCGGACAAAGCATCGCGAAATACTCGTCGACCTACTGCAGACATTCTTTTTGACCAAGACACGCGCAGATCTCGATGCCATGTTTGAGGTGCGTCCATGAGTAGAGGGATGAGAGGCACACCTTAGTCTCACCCACAACCACCTCTCTTTCATTCCGGTCCCTCTCTCCTCCTTATCCTTTCCTCACACTAATCTTCCATACAATCACCTCCATCATCGCCCTAGGCAATGGGCGGCCTGCCTTGTGGCCCGCTCCGCAACGTAGGCGAAGCCTTTCAAGACGCCCAAGCCCAACACCGAGAGATGGTGGTGAAGGTCCAGCACCCCACCATTGGTGAGCTACCCTTAGCTGGCTTGCCTGTCAAGTATTCCAGCAGCAAGCCTTCCATCCGCCGGGCGCCGCCGTTGCTGGGGCAGCACACGGAGGAGGTGTTGCGGGAGTGCTTGGGGTATACGGTGGAGCACGTAGAGCGTCTAAGGGAGGCTAAGGTCGTTTGTTGATTAGTTTTGGAGAGTACATTTTGTTGATTTTGTTTGTGTGTGAGAGGGTTAGGGATGTGTGTGAATAAAATAGGAAGAGGACGAGGAGAAGAAGACAGAATGTTGTACATGGAGAAGCAGTGAAACAAGAGGAATCGCGTGGCGTGTTAAAAGAAAGAAAACTTAAACTGTACTTGTGCTCTCCATGAGCTTATCAAGGCTTCGATTTTGCTTTTGCTTTTGTTGGGTGATAAAGGTGGTTGTGAGAAACCCCTTCTCTTTGCCTTTTGTACCATAGTCATTGGCCCTGGTACACACGTTTCAGAACACACCCTTCATGCATGATGTGCGCTATGGGCGTGTAGGACGTTCTTTCTTAGAAGAAGCTGGTGGTTTGGGCGTGTTTTAAGGTTAAAAGGTGGTGGTTTGGGCCTTTTTTGGGGGGTCCACCTTCCACACGATCGAAAACTTGATGGAACTAGACCTCAACATTAACCCCCCCCCCCTCCTTCGGCCCCTTCCTGACCGACCGCCACAACTCAAGAAGCACGCATACCCCAAGGGTGCCATTTACATCGTACATACATTACCATTAGCACTTGTGGCAGCACGCCTTGGATGGGTGTTCTGAACACTTTATGGTCACGGACGTGGGGTTAGACGAGGTAGAGGAATCTAGCCATTTCTTCAAAACTACAAGGCCTAGTTCACACTTGCTGTACTACCATCCGGCCTCATTCTGGGACATGTTACACATGTTGTTCTCATAAATGTGTGGTTGAAATACTAAGGCAGGATGTTGTGCACAGCGAAAGGAAAAAGGCAATGTCCGAGGGAGAAAAAATTTGGGGCGAATTCTGATGCTTGTATAATCCTGTGCCTTCAGAATTCGGTGCCATGGAAGGACTTCTTCGGACAATGAGATAATTTCGCTGGCACATTCCATATCAGGCTACCAAAACAGTGTGGCGTGTAGATAATGTGTTATATTACCATCGTTGCAAAGATGACTGTACTTTATAGAAAGGAATGTGAGTGAGATGAGCTACAGTAAAACACATGTCCGACCGAACCCTTAAAGTTTAAAGATTGGGAGTAACGACCTTATAAGGAGGTGCTTCGCACCCGTGCCCTCGAGGGTTTTCTTCTCCGCGGCCCGCCGGAAGTGTGCACAGGAAGGAGGGGGGGGCGAGGGCATGCACACGAAAGTGAGGAGAGTTGATAGGGAAAAAAAGAGGAGGAAGTGCGTCCTTGGTGCAAAAAGCCCCCCCGTACACTGGATTGGACACTGTCAGAGCGTTACTTACACTACACTCAGCGATAAAGCTGCCCCCCAGACCCCCCTGAGGACCCGAGTGGCAAGCCTCTCGGGGTAAATTCCCAGGGTTGGGAACGAAAGGTGACAACCCTACGAGCAAATAATCAAAGGAGCTTGCCACGACCTGAGCGAGAGCGACTTCTACGCTTCTACGCTCCCGGCGAAGAAAGCCACCCAGCTGCCCCACCATTCACAACGCCTCTCGCCGCCGCCCCAGCCCTCCACCAGCCATACACTCTCACTCTCAAGCAAGCATGCCCTCTTACCCTCCCCACACACACCTTTCCACCTTGTCACAGCCATGGCGGATTCCCTGGTTTTCAACACCGGGGCCTTCAGCGCCGTCTCCCAATGGCTGGAGCAACCCACATCCACCACCATGGATACTCGGCACGAGGAAGCGGAAAGCAGCAGCAAGCCCGCCGCGTCGAGCTGGCGGCACAAGCGGGCAGGGTTGGGGCTGGAGACCAAAAAGGCCAAGGACAAGGAAGCAACGCCGCTGGAGGGCTCCGTGGGGACGCTCCAAAAGCTGCTGGCGGGCAAGGGAAAGAAGTCCAAGCGGCAACGAGAGCAGGAGGAGGACGATGCGGCCGCCACAAAAGGGCAGCAGCAAGAGGACGACGACGAGGACGACGACGGCGAGCTGGTGTGTTCCAAGGCGCATGTATTTGCTGCCTCCTCTCCCAAGCCACCCGTCGCTACCACCATTACCACCGTGCAGGCCGAGGGCCCCAAGAAGAAGCGGCGGAAGAAGAAGAAGAAGGGGTCCGGCAACATTGCCGAAGGACAGGACGCATCAGGGCAAGCATCTGCGCCTGCTGCTGGTGTTTCGTCGACTACCGCTCTCAAGACTGAGGCGATTTTTGCAGCGCGCGAGCCGCCCTCACGAAAGGAGAAGGACGAGCAGCAGAAGACCCAGCAGCCTTGTGGAGAGGAGGAGGCCGGCGAGCCCCGTAGACGGAAGCGGACCAAAAAACGCTCCAAGCAAAAGAATATTCGACGGGATAAACGCAGCATGGATCAGCGGCCCGCGCATCTGCAGGAGGGCCACGAGTCTTTTACTGGCCGGGTGATGACGGACGAGACAAGGCGACATCTTGGTCTCCCTGTCGTCGCGATTCCCGACGCGGCTGTTGCTGACGAGTAAGAAGGTTATCGAAGAACAGCAAACAGGAAAAGCAAATGAACGACAAGATACATTTTATTGGCTATTAGGTTGTGCTTTCAAAGTTGCTTTGTCATTGTCTCCTCTTCTTGTTTACCTACCTATTTACAACTGCTCCTCCATCTCCCCCCTCCCTCCTCCTCCCACAACCACCCCACCCCCCTTCGCCGCCGCCGCCCCCTGCTTCTCCAAATCCACCTGCGCCCTCTTCAATCGATCCAACCTCTCTACTTGCTCCATCTGCTCCTCCATCCTCTCCCTCTCCGCCTCCCTCCGCCCCTCCTCCTCCTTCGCCTCTTGCCTCAAATCCCGCTCATTCATGAAAATCACACAGCCACTCGTCAAGCCAAAGTAACCCAAGCTCTCCTCATCGACATCAAGCATACTCGGAGGCGCCGTCGGCTCACTCTTATGATACAACACCTGCAGCCCCACCTCCAATTTGAACAACTTCGAAAACAATAACTTCAACTGACCAACCGTCAGACTTCCCGGCACCTTTTTCTCCACCGGTGGCAAGGTCATCGACCCCGAGGCCATACTCACCAACTTAACCCCCAACATTTCCTTTGCCAATGTCCCCGTCCCTCCTCCTCCCGCCCCTCCTCCCCCACTTCTTCCCCCTCCAGTGGTCTCTCCGTGCTGCTGCACTAAGGCTAGCCACCTGGGGTGCTCCTTCTTGAGAAACGCTGCTTTCTTTTGCGTTAGCTCTTCCTCCCCCCCTCCCTCCCCTCCTCCTCCTCCTCCTCCTTCCAGTCGACTCAATTCTCTTGCTACCCTTCGAATGTAACTCTTCTCTGCGTCCGCCCTTTCTCTCACGCTGACCTCGGCTCCATTTACTCTAGTCAAGGTGGGGACTCGTGCGATTAGCAACTGGCGTGCCTCGCTTTGCCCCATCCCTTTTGTCAAAGGATTAGAAGTGAAACGCAAGGAGGAGAGGGAGGGCAAGTGGGTGAGGGCATCAATTGACGACCAGGAGGAGAGACGATTGCAGCTTAGGTGGAGAGCTTGTAGTTTCTGGAACCCGTAGGGCGAGGCTGCTGTTGCAGTTGCTGCTGCTGCTGCTGCTACTGCTGCTTCTTCCTCCTCTTCCTCCTCGCCCGACCCCACCCCCTCAATCTCATTCTCATTCAGACTCAAAACCCGCAGCTCCGGTAAGTCTTTAAACAACCCCACCTCCTCCCTCCATCCCTCCAAACCCGTCCCCGACAAATCCAAACTCTTCAACTTATGAAACAACACATGCA
>Ga0209390_10007970_pt1 | contig 13300 bp, 4 predicted proteins | sample BON01_FD_187212 | JGI IMG/M metagenome (GOLD analysis project Ga0209390, IMG submission 187212) | Freshwater microbial communities from Lake Bonney liftoff mats and glacier meltwater in Antarctica - BON-01 (SPAdes) (version 2) | ecosystem: Environmental > Aquatic > Freshwater > Ice > Glacier... | reverse complement strand
GGCGAGGGCGGGCCGCGGGAAGAGGGCGGCGGCGAGGACGATCGCGGCGGCAAGGAAAGGCGGGACGGCGGCGACTTTGCGGCGATACGGCGGCGCCATGTTTTCGATCTTTGGCCTTGTCTCTCTTCGCAGGACCGAGCCTGATGGGTTGTAAAGCCTGTTGTCCGATTCGTCCAATGCGGGGCGTAGGAGTCGTCCGGATGAGACACGCTCTGTGGCACGCGCGCGCGTACGCAACAAAATCGCTCTGCTTTGTCTCGCTGCTTTTGTTCCTATTTTTCACCCGAGCAGTCTCTCGATGATGGAGGGTCGCGTGCTCTCGGTGGCAAGATGTGCGTGTGCACGCCCGTGATATATTCAAAGGTTCTGTCTAGGATTGCTAGGGAGGAGCCCATTGTTGACGAAGCGATCAGGGCAAACTGACGGCCGCGTTTCGCCGTCGGCCCCCGGTACAGGCCGAGCGGGAAGAGGGGGGGGGGCGGGGCGCTGTCGAGGCCAGCCAGCCCTCAAGATCCTTCTTCCTCCTCCTCCTCCTCCTCCTCCTCCTGGCGCGCCCGCTTCGGCGCCGCCACGGGACAAAACATCAACGACGGGTCCGTCGAGGCGGCGCTCTCGAGCGCAAGCCCGGCCTTGGCCCCGCCGCTGCCCGTCGCGCCGCCGCACGCCTAGAAAAAAGCGTTCTTCTCAGTTTCCGACGGGGCGGCAGTCGCCCGCCAGGCTGGGCCTCCCGCCGCCGCCCGGCGGCGCCTCGCAGCACGCGACCCGCCTCGTGGACGGCCGCCACATGCGGCCCGGCGCCGCTGTCCTCACGCCAGGTCGCGGCCAGAAGACGGCCCCCATGCCGCCGCCGCCGCCGCCGCCGCCAGCAGCACCGCCCCCCGCCAGCCGCAGCAGCGGCCGCACGTCCAGCCACGACCCCAGCTCCATGCGCGTGTAGTAGTAGTAGGGAAAGCGCGGGTGCGCCAGCGCGCGCCGCACGCGCGCCTGCGTCGACGTGCGAGCGACGGGGTCGAGCAGCACGCGCGCGGGGCCCCCCCGGCTGCCGGCGGCGGCGCGGGGCCCGTCGGGCGGCGGCGGCGCTGCCGTCGCATTCGCGTCGGACGAAGGGCCGAACGCAGCGGCGGCGCCGTCGTTCTCCTCCTCAAACGGTCTGGCGCCGCCGAGGCTGAGGCGGTCCAGGTCGCCGCAAAAGGCGCTGGCCTCGTGGAAGGGGCGCGCACACGCGCCGTCCGCGGCGCCGGCGCGGAAGCGCAGGCCCCGCCCCAGGGGCCAGGCCGACAGGCGCGCGAGGCCGCCCCAGCAGCAGCGCACGGGCGCGGGCCGGCCCTGGCGCGCGAGCGCGGCCGCGTTGGCGTGCACCAGGAAGGGCGGCAGCGGGGCGAGCGCCGACCCCCGCACGTCGCGCGCGGCGTCGGCGGCCCCGTCCGCGCGCAGCGAGCGCAGGCGCAGGCGCGCGGGGACGTCCGGGTGCAGGCGCGCCGCGCCGCCGCCGCCGCCGGCGTCGTCGTCAAACAGCGACGCAGGGGGGGCCGACAGAGAGGACGACGACGACGACGGCTGGCGGCGGTGAGAAGGAGCCTCGTCGACCAGTGGCAGGGCACAAACGAGGTCGACGGCCCCGCCGCCCGCCGCCGGGTAGCTCAGCAGGCGAAAGGCGTCCTCAGCGCAAAAAAAAGCGCGGGCGTCGGCAAAGACGACGGCGTCGGGCGCAAAGGAGGGAAAGGGGGGGCCGGCCTTGGCGCCCGGGGATGGGGAGGGGAAAAAGGCGTCGACGGCCGCGTTGCGGGCCAAGGCCGCGCCCGGGCCGACAAAGGGCGGCTGGGGCCCGCCGACGGGTCCGGGCGCGGGCGCGGCGGCGGCGGCCGGCGCCGCAACGTCCCTCAGCTCCGCCGCGCGGCACTCGATCCCCAGGGGCGCCAGCGCCAGGCGCAGGAGCGCGGCGGCGGCGCGCAGGTGCCGCGCCCGCTGCTCGGCCTGGGCAGGCGCGCCGGCAGCGGCGGCGGCCGGAGCGTTCGCCGCCGCCCCTCCTCCTCCCCGTTGTCTCCCTCTGCGCGCCCGCCGCCGCCGCCGCGCCCCGACGCCGTCCGCGCCTCGGGCCTCCGACAGCACGGCGACGCTGACGGCCAGGCGGCCGTGCGGCGTGCCCGCGGCCAGCCGGACCGCCTGCCACCCGGCGTTGCGCGCCGAGGCCGCGGCCGCCGCGCCGTCCCGCCGGGCGGCGGCGCCGCCGGCGGCCGTATTTCCCGCCGCCGCGCCGCCCGCGCCCACGCCGCCGTCGAGGTCGCGCGCCATCGTGACGACCAGCAGCGAGCGCTGCCGGGCCGGGGGGCCCGGGAGCGAGGGGTCGCCGCCGCCTGCGCCGCACGGCATGGGCGCGAGCGACCCGACGGCCTCGGCCGCGCGGTCGGCCAGCAGCGCGGCGACGGCGCGCGCGACCCGCCAGCCGCGCGGGTGCTCCCGGACGACAAGGATCGGCGGGGGGGGCGGCTCCGGGGGCAAGGGGGCGCCGCGGCGCGTCGTCAGTGTTGATTCGGGCGCCGGCGTCGCTCGCCTGCGCCGCTGCGCCTTGCCGCTCCGCCGGTCCGTCTTTGACTGCTGCAGAGCTGCCTCCGCCTCTGCCTCCTCGGCCTCTGCGAACCGCGCCTCGAACGCCCGCCGCTCCTCCCGGTCCTGCCTCTCGGCCTCAGCCGCCTCGCGGAGCACGCTCGCCGCCGAGGCCGCGTCGAGCGCGGCGCGCATCTGGGCGCGCGCGACCGCCAGCGGCCACCCGCGCCCGGCGGCGGCGGCGCGCTCCAGCTCGTCGGCGAGCGCGGCGACCGCTTTGTCGCCGCACGCGCGCGCGGCACGCAGGGTGCCCGGGTCGACCAGCACGCGCGCGCCCGGCCCCAGCGCCGCACGCTCGGCCTCCATGTCTGCGACGGCGCGGGCGCTCGCGTTCTTCGCCGCCGCCGCCGACGCCGCTGATGCTGATGCCGCTGACGCCGCACCAGGCACGCGCGCCAGGCTCTCAGGGAACGAGAGCCCGACGCACAGGGCCAAAACGACGGCTGTGGCGGCGCAGAGGGCCAGGACGACGCGCGTCGCGGTTTTGCTGTTTTGGCTGAGCGGCCGAGCGAGCCGCTCTCGCGCCGCCGCCGCCGCCGTCGCTGCCGAGGCGGCGCAGGCGGCGCGCGCGAGAGAGAGCGCGGCTCTCATCCGAGGAGGTTGTGGGGGATAGTCGTGCCTGATGTCCCTGATTGAGGTTGGCGGGGCGATTGCTTGGCCGAGTGCTTGGCGCGCGCACCCGGAGCGAACGTTGGCACCGAAACGCCGCTTACTCAGCGGCGCCCGCCGCGTCAGCGCGATCGACGGAGGAAGGAGTCGATCATGTTGCAGTCATTGGTGTGTGTGTGTGAGGGGGAGGCACGGGCGTCGTATTAGAGGACGAGGGTTGCGAAGGCGGGCGGCGCCGCGTCGCTCTTCGAGACGATGGCCGAACCGCCGGCGAACGAACGAATGTCAAACGGATATCAAGGGCTTCTCTCCTCTCCTCGGTCACGTTCACACACCGCATCCATCGACCTCCGTTCAATCGCGCGCGCGTGCCACATCGAGCCGGATCCTGCTTTCTTGGCTCTCTCCTTAAGAAGCACACGCCCATTTTCGATCCCTCGGCATCGCGGGTGAAATTTTCAAAATCCGAAAACGAAAATAGCTGCAATCGCGGGTAGCCCTCTGTCCCTCTCGGTTCCGCACAGCCCCTTCAGACACTCGCGCAACCTCACAATGGAGGACCAGGTGAGACATCGGCGCTGTCGTAAGGGGGAGGGGGGAGAGAGTCATGCGTCGCGCATCCCTCTCTCTCAGAAGACCGTTTCCCTTTCTTTCGTCTCTCTCTTTGACCCGCCCTGCCTCAATTCCACGCTCACAACACGCGCAAACACCACCCAAAAACCCTCGGAACAACAGACGACCAACCCGCGCGGCTCCGCGGCCTCGCCCTACAAGCGCCGCCGCGCCCTGCTGAGCGCCGCCGGCGGCGGCGCCGACGCCTCCATCGCCGGAGGAGCAGGAGGAGGAGCGAGCCTGCCGGCGACGCCGACGCGCGCCAGCGCCGCGCCTTCCTTCGCCGCCGACGCCGCCGCGGCGGGGGCGATGCTGATGCCCCCGCCGCGCACGCCCGGCCGCCCCCGCCTCGGCGGCAGGCCCCCTGCCGGCCCGGCCGCCTCCTCCATGACGACGACGACCTCGGCGTCCCTGCCGGCGTCGCTCGCCTCGACCCCCACGCGCCGCACCGCCGCCCCGTCGCTCGCCCGCGGCGGCAGCGGCGGCGGCGCCGACGCGGCCGCCGCCACCCTGGCCGCCTTGCCCCCGCAGCTCCAGGCCCTGCGCGACTGCCTGTCGGCCGTCTACGCGTCCATCCCGCTCGTGCGCGCGCGCGGGGGCCTGCCCACCTACGAGTCCCTGCGCCGGCCCGTCGAGTCGATGACGCGCCGCGCCTTCCCGCTCGCCCACGCGCGGCGCATCGTCGCCGTGCTGCCCGGCGCGCTGGGCTGGGCGCACGTGCCCGCGCCCTCTGCGCCGTCGTGCTCCGGGGTGCGCGGGGCGTCGGCGCCCGGGTCGGCGGTCGGCACGCCGTGCAGCGTGGCGCGCGGCGGCGGGGCGGCGGGCGCGGCGGCGGCGCGGCTGCTGCGCGCGGCGAGCGGCGGCCTGGGCGCGGCCGAGGCGGCGGCGGCGTCCGCCGCCGCTGCAGAGCACGCGGCGCCCGCGCAGCACCTGATGCTTTGCATGCCCTCGGGGCCCCTGGACGGCCCCGCCGCCGCTGGCGCCGGCGCCGCTGGCTTCAGCACGCCGCAGAAGCTCGCGCGAGGCGCCAGCGCGGGCTCGGCGCCGGCCTCCCCCGGCGTCGGCCCCGCCGACAGCGGCGCCGCCCCGGCCGCCCCCTCGGTGTCTGCGCTGCTCGCGCGCTTTGCCGACGCCCTCCGCCAGCGCGCCGCCGAGGGGGCCGCCAACCTCGAGGACATCGAGATGGCCGACCTGCCGCCGCCCTGCGGGCCCACCCTCGCCAAGGTGGTCGCGGCCAGCGCATCCAAGCTGCTGGCGCAGCAGCAGCACCAGCAGCAGCTGCGATTGCAGCAGCAGCAGCAGCACCGGGCGGGGGGCGCCGCCGCTGCCCCTGCCGCCGCCGCCGCCGCCATGACGCCCGGCCGCGCCAAGCAGCAGCAGCACGACGCCAACAGCCAGGTCGTGCCCCAGACGCCGCAGACGGGCCCCTCGTCGGCGCGCGCGCTGCTGGTCAGCCCCGAGGCGCTGCGGCAGCGCGACGAGCGGCGCAGCGAGGCGCGCGCGTCGGGCGCGGTGCTGTTCTCGAGCCCCGACGGAGGGGGGGGGGGCGGGCACGGGGGCGCGCGCACGGCCCCCGCCGAGGCGCGCGCCCGCCGCTCGGCCGCCAAGGTCGTGGCCCCGGACGACGAGGACGCCGCCGCGGGCGCCGCCGCCGACGAGTCGGCCGCCGCGCGCCCGCAGCCGCGCCGCCTGCGCTTTGACGCCGCCCCCGCTGCGCAGCGCGCGCCCGCCGCCGCCGCCCCGCGCGCCGCCGACGCTCCTGCGCGCGACGGCGCCCCCGCGGCCGCAGCCACCACCGCCGCCCTCGCCGAGCCCCTCGCCGCCGCCCGCCGCCACCCCTCCTTCCCCCACCCGCTGCTCGCACGCCTCGAGCGCAAGTCGGACACCGAGCTCGCCCGCGAGCGCGCCGACCTGGCGCTGCGAGAGGACGCCGCCGCCGCCGTCGCCGCCGCGCCGCGCGCGCTCGAGGTCCTGCGCGCGGCCGCGTTCGGCGAGTCGGGACCCTGCGTGCGCACGCGCGCCGAGGTCGTGTCGTTGCTGCGCGCGCGCTCGACGGGCGCGGGCGGGGTGACGGCGGCGCAGGCAGGCGCGCGCCTCGACGCGCTGCTGCGGCTGGTGCCCGATTTCCTCAAGCAGGAGACGGCGCGGCGCGGCGCGGCCGGCGCCACCAGCAGCGCGTCGGCGGCGCACCTGGCCGAGCTGGTGCTGGCGGTGCGCGTCAACCGCCGGGTGACGTGGCACGACGCGCGCCGGCGCCTGGCCGCGGCGATGGCGGCCGAGCGCGAGGAGGAGCTCGGGCGGCGCGCGGCGGAGGGCATCGAGGCAGAGGGCGTGGCGGCGGCGGCAGCGGCGGGCGCCGGCCTCGTCGTCGTCGGCGGGGGCGGAGGCGGCGGCAGCGACGACGACTCCACGGGCTACGGCCGCGGCCTGGGGGACGAGGCGCGCACGATGCTGGGCAAGAAGGGAACGACGGGCGACGGGACGGCCCCGGCGGCCGGCAAGGACGAGCTGCTGCGGATGCTGTCGCAGAACGCGTGGCGGTCGATCGCTTGACCCTTTTTTCTTGGGTTTTGGCGAGAGGGCGGCGACGGGAAATAAACAAGACGACGCGCACCCCGAAGCGACACCGAAGCGAAAGACCAAGCGAGGTGACATAATGTGCGTATCTTTGTGTATTGAAACCTGTGCGAGATGTGTACCGAACACGTGCGCGACCTACTGCTGCTCCTGCTCCTCCTCACTCGTCGGGCGCGCACAGGCGCCGCATCACGCGCGCCTCGGCCGCGGCGACCGCCGCCACGCCGCTCCTGGCGCCCCCGCCGCCGCCGCCGCCGTCGCCGCTGTCGCTCGCCGGCGGCGGCGACGACGACGCGCGCCGCGGCCGGTAGTGCAGCGCGTGCAGCAGCGCCTCGTCGCGCGTCATGATCTCCGGGCGCTCGCGCGCCTGGTCGGGCTCCGGGCGCGGGCGCGGGCGCGGCGCGGCCTGCAGCTGCTCGACCTCCTCGTCCTCCTCTTCGACGCGCGCCGGGCGCGCCGGGCGCAGCGCCCCCGCCGCCCCTGCCGCCGTCGCCGCCGTCGCGCCGCCAAACCCGCCGGCGCCGCTCTCGGCCGCCACCTCGGTGCGCGCGCGCTTGGCGTGGCCCGGCCCGTCGTCGTCGTCGTCCGAGCCGAAATCCACGCTGGCCTCGGCCCCGCCCTCGGCCAGATCGTCGTCGTCGTCGCCCGCGCCGCCCCACGACGACGCCGGAGCCGCGAGGCCAACGCTCGGCTCCTCCTCTTGCTCGACCCAGCCGCCGCCGCCGCCGCTGCCGCCAAAACCGCCGGCGCCGCCCCACCCACCTGCAAAGGCGGCGGCGCTCGCTGCCCCCGCGCTGCGGCGCCCGCCCACCGCGGGCAGCGTGCCCCACGACAACATCCGCGGCGGCGCCTGGCGCAGCGGCGCCTGCTGGTACGCTTGCGAGTAGTGCGAGTGCTGCTGCTGCTGCTGCCGCTGCTGCTGCTGCTGCTGTGCGCGGCGTGACGGGGCCGCCGCCGCCGCCGCCCCCAGCGGCCGGTACGCGGGCGTCGGCCCCGCGCCGTGCGCGGTGTGGGTCGTGGCCGAGAAGGCGCGGATGGCGGGCACGGCTACGGGTACGGCCGTCGCGAGGGAGAAGCCCGTCGGCGACAGCAGAGGCGCGGGAGCGTAGGCGGCGGCGGCGGCGGCGGCGGCGGCGACGGCGACGGCGGTGGTGGGTGCAAGGCGGCGAGGCGTCGGCGTCAGCGGCGTTGCCTTGGGCTCGCCGCCTCCGCCGCCCTGGCCTCTTTCTTTTGCGTCGTGATCCGCGGCGGCGTCCATGATTTGGTGTTGGAATCACACGTGCGATATTGTTTAAGTGAGTCTAGGTTGCGCGAGTTGTGGGTTGTGCTCCGAAATAGAGCACGCCGCCGCCGCGCCGCCCGCGCTCACTCAACCGCCGCCGCGGTCGCCGCCGCCGCCTCGGCCGCCTCGCGCTGCCGCTGCTGCGCCTCCTCCTCCTCGGCCAGCAGCAGCGGCTCCACCGACCCCCCGTGCAGGGCCATGTCCGCCAGCTGCCGCAGCAGCTCGAACCCGTGGAACCCCGCCAGGCTGCGGAACACCACCAGCCGCTTGGCCGCCTCGCGCGCCGAGACCGTCGCGCGCAGCGCGCCGGCGCACACCTCGCACCGCCCGCCGCCGCGCAGGTGCGCCGCGCTGACGCGCCGGCACTTGACGCACGCCACGTCCTGCGTCGCGTACTCGCGCAGGCGCCCGTGCAGTCGCGCGATCAGGCGCGCCTCGACCACGGGGAGGTCGTAGGGGTGGGCGCACGCGGGGCAGCGCCAGTCGCGCCGCTGCAGGGCGGGGTCGCGGCAGAGGTCGAGGTCGCGGCAGTCGTTGCAGTGGGCGCAGGCGACGTCCGGCAGCCGGAAGGGGACGCAAGGCTCTGCAAACTGGGCGGCGGGTCCGAACTCGCCGACGCGCAGCAGGCGCAGGGTGCGCCTGCGCAGCAGGGCGACCTCGTCGCAGGCGTCGCGGTCGAGGGCGAGCAGGTGGTACAGGGCGCGCGCGAGCGCGAGGGCGGGCGTGCCCAGCTCGTCGGGCGACAGGTGGCTGCCGGCGCGCTGCGGGAAGCGGTGCTGCGGGTGGGTCGAGCCCGCCGGCACGCGCTTGGCGGCGGCGGCGCACTTTTGCATCAGGCGGTCACCCCAGGCGCCGCCGACCTGGGCGCGCACGTAGTCGCGCTGGTACTCGGCGGGAGGGAGGGAGGAGAGCGGGTCGGCGGCGTCGGCCTCGGCGTCGTCGGCGGCGTCGGCCGCGGCGTCGGCGGCGGCGTCGGCGGCGTCGTCGGCGGCGCCGTCTGCGTCGGCGGCGTCGTCGTCGCTGGCAGCGGCCGCCCCGCGCCGGCGGCAGCGCTCCTCCTCGCGCATGCGGCGGCGCTCGGCGCGGCGCGCGCGCGCGGCGGCCGCGCGGTGCGCGTTGCGCCAGGGGAGGAACACGAACTCGGCGAGGGCCTGGCGCGCGGGCTGCTGCAGGACGGGCGGCAGAAACTCCACGACCGACCAGTGGTCCTCGAGCTCGAACGAAGAGCTGGAGGGCGCGGCCGCCGCGCCGTCGCCGGGGCCGCCGCCCGTCGTCGTCGCGCCTGCTCCTCCTCCTCCCCCTCCGCCGCCCTCGAGCGCCGCCGTCTCGTATGCCAGGTGCCCGTCCAGCCCGGCCATCGCCGCGTCCGTGCCCCCAGGCGTCCCCTCCACCGCGCCGGGCCCGTCCACCCACTCGCCGGCCTCGCCGCCGCCGGGCGTCGCGCCGCCCGCGTTGGCCGGCCGCTCGCGCGCCGCCGCCGCCGCCGCGCTCGCGCCCGCGCGCCGCCACACCTCGGCCGGCACCCGCGCCACCACGCCGCCGCGGTTGTACGCGTCGCGGTAGTGCAGCGCGTGCCACCACGCCGCGGGGCGCAGCTGCACCCACGCGAACAGCTCGCGGCCCGCCAGCGCGTCCAGCAGGCAGCGCGTGTACCCGACCGCCTCGGCCAGCGTCTGCTTGCCCGTGCAAAGCGTGACGGAGGAGAACGAGGCGGCGACCAGAGTGGCGCCCAGCCGCCGCATCTCTGCGACCAGCGCTAAAAACAGGCGCTGCATGAGCCCCGCGAGCGCGCGGTGCAGCTGCGGGTGGTGCGTGCGCGAGCGGGGGGAGCACACCCACCGGTACAGGTTCTGGAGCAGGTGGTCGGCCACGGGGCTGCCGTTCTGCGTGGCGTCGGCCAGCCAGCCGCGCGCCAGGCGCCGCAAAGCGCCGAACGCGGGGGCGCCGGCGCCGAGCGCGTCGAGCGAGGTGCCGCCCTCCATCTCGGCCATCAGCTGCGCCGCCTCGAGCGCCGCCACGGCCAGGTGCGCCAGGTCAAGGCGCACGCACACGGCGCGGTAGACGCCCGGATAGGCCACCTCGCCGCCCGGCAGCTCCTCGAGCACGAACGCCTCGTCGCCGGGCGAGGGCAGCGGCGCCACGCCCGGGTCGGGCAGAGAGGCGTCGCGGCACCACAGCGCGACGCTGGCGTCGCGCAAGGCGCGCGCGAACAGGGCGTCAGCCACCGCCACGGCCGGGTCGCCCACGCCCAGCTGCGCGAGCGGGACGTGCGCGTATCGCGCCAGGGCCGCGCGCTCGCGCAGCCACGCGCCCGCGGCGGCCGCCCGGTGCAGCGCGCGCCGCGCCGCGCGCGCCTGCCAGCTGAGCGCCGGATAGCGCGAGTCGGCGGGGTCGGCCGGCGCGTCGACCACGGGCAGGTCGCGCAGCACGGGCAGGTCGCGCAGCAGCGAGGAGGACGACGAGCCGGGGGCGCCGGCCGCGCCGCCGGGGGCCTGCGCCACCACCAGCAGCGGGCCGCGGTGCACCTCGCGGAAGGCGAGCAGCGCCCGCTGCACCGTGCGCGCGGCGTCGAGCGCGTCGCGCGCGTACTCCGCCCGCCAGGCGACGCGCAGCAAGGGCGCGTCGGGCGTCCCCTCGAGGGCGTCCGTGTGGGACCAGGCGGCGCCGCCCGCGCCGGGGAGGGAGGCGGCCAGGTGCCCCAGGCTCTCGCGCCACGCGCGCTCAAGGCCCGCGGGCGTCACCTCGCGCGCGGCCGAGGCCGACGGCTGCACGACGACGAGCAGGCCCTTGGAGGCCGAGGGCAGCAGCAGGGCGTAGACGGCGCGCTGGCCGCCGCCCGCGCCGAGCATGTCGTGCGAGTGGAAGAGCACGGCGTGGCGAAGGTAGGGGCCGAGGCCCTCGGGCCCTTCGTCGGCAGCGGCGGCGGCGGCGGCGGCGGCGGCAGCGGAGGAGCCCGTGCCGCCGGCGCCCCCCGCTCCCCCGCCCCCCCCGCCCAAGAACGCGCACTGGGCGCTGCTGCGCATCTGCAGCTCGGACAGGTCGAACCCCTGCCCGAGCGCGCGCCCGCGCGCCGAGGGCGCGACGCTGCACACGCACCCGAGGGACACGGCCGCGTGCAGCGCGAGCGGCAGCTGCGCCTCGTACACGCCGCGCGCGCCCGCCGCCGCAAGCTGCGCGCCGAGCCGCCCCGCGCGCCGCCGCCACTCTGGCTCGGGCAGCGCCAGCCGGAACAGGCGCGGCGCCGCGCCCGCGCCGCCGCCGCCGCCCTGCCCGCCCGAGGAAGGGCCGAACGGCAGCGCCAGCTGGCGCGGCGCCGACTCCAGGCCCGCGGCAAGCACGCGCGGGTCATCCGCCGGCAGGCACGTGTCCACGTAGACCACGCGCGGCACGCGCACGGGCACCGCGTATAAGGCGGCGCCGCCCCCAACCAGCGCCCACGCGTTAAACGTGCCGGGCGTCGCCGTCGGCGCCAGCTGCAGCAGCTGCCAGTGGCCGTTGGTGGCGAGGGCCTGCTGCTGGCGGAGGAAGCGGCCGACGCTGCCGGCGAGGCGGGCGCCGTCGGCGGGGTCGGCGTCGGCGCCGTCCTCGCCGCCGCCGCCTCCGCCGTTCCCGCCCCGGCCGCCGCGCCGCGCCGCCGCCGCCGCCGCGCGCGCCTCGTCGACCTTGCGCCGCTTGCCCGCCTGGCGCTGGCCGTGCCAGCGCGCTGCCTTTTGCCACGCGACCCACCCGCGGTAGTCGGCGCGGCGGTCGGGCGCGGGGCCCAGCTCGGCGGCGGCCGCGGCCTCGGCGGCGGCGTCGGCCGCCGCGGCGCGGGCGGCGCGCGAGGGCCCGCGGCCGCCGCCGCCCTCGACCGTCGTCGCCGCCGCCGCCGCTCCTCTCTCCTCCTCGCCGTCGTCGTCGTCGTCGGCCAGGACGCGCTGCCGCCGCCGCGGCGCGAGCGCGAGCGCGCCCTGCTGCCGCTGCTGCTGCTGCTGACCCCCGCCCGCGCCGCCGCGGCCCACGTCCTCGATGTCGCGCGCCGCCGCCGCCTGGTCGCGCGGCGAGCGCCCGTCCGCCTCGCCGCCGCCGCCCTCTGCCGCCGGCTTGCCCGCCGCCGCCGCCCCCGCCGCCCCCGCCGCGCGCCGCGGCGGAAGCATCTCGTCCAGCCGCCGCTGCTGCGCGCCGGCGTGCCCGCGGCCCGCGGCCTCGCGCTCGCGCACCCTGCGGTGCAGCCAGTCCGGGTGCCGCACGCGCGGCACGGGGTTGGCGATCCCCTGCATGGCCGCGGGGATCGTGATGATCTTCTGCACCGCCGACCCCAGCCGCTCCTTGTAGTACTGCCAGTCGACGATGTCGCGCACGTCCGGCATCGGCGGGCCGCCGTTGCCGTTTCCGTTGCCGCCGTTCTCGCCGTCCCCTCCGCCGCCGCCCCCGCCCCCGCCCCCCCCGCCGCCGCCCCCCAGGTCGCCCCCGCACCACCGCCTCAGCCACGCGCGCGCGACCGCTGGATCCGCCGAGAAGATGGACACGGGCACGGCCCGGTCCGACGTCGGCGCGCCCTCGGGCCGGCGCGCGACCACGTACTGCGCCGACAGCCCCTTGTCCGTCATCCGGGGGTCGCCCAGAAACGCGGCCAGCCGAGTGGCCGTGGTGATGGCGCACGACTTGCGCCCCTCGTACTCGGAGATGCTCTTGCTCATGGTGGTGGCCTCGGAGATGTACTCGATGAGCTCGGCGTCCGTGAGGTCGGCTCCCCGCGTGTCCAGCATGTCGAGCCAGCGGTTGGCCACCGCGCCGACGGCCGCGTAGCAGCCCGCGAGCGAGCCGCCGTCCAGGAAGCGGGAGAACACCTCGGCCTGGAAGACCTTGATGAGCTTGAGCTCGCCGCGCCGCTTGATCTCAAACCCTTTGAGCTCGGCGAGCGAGCCGTCAAAGTTGAACACGGCGTAGCGCTTCTTGATGAGCTTGCCCTCCTCCTTGGAGGCCGGGAGGATCATGGCCTTGTAGGGGCCGTCGACCTCGAACTCGATGCTCATCTCGGACGAGGTCTCGTAGCGCGGCGGGCCGCCGCCGCGGCCGCCGGCAGGCCCCGACGCGCGCCCGCCGCCGCCCGTGCCGCCGCCGCTGCCGCCGCCGCCTCCTCCGCCCCCGACCAGCGTGGCGTACTGGTCGTTGGTGTTGTGCTCCGCGACCATCACGTTGAGCATCACGCACGGGTACGACGCCTTGAACGGCTTGAGCGCGGTCTTGCCGTCCTTCCCCACCGCCCCCGCCTTCGGCGCGAACGGCACCTCCTCGGGGAAGCTGCCGGGCAGCGCGCACCAGATGCCGTCCGTGTCGAGCTCAAGCGGCCGTCCGATCTTGTCCACCAAGGCGCACGCGCGCTGGATGATCTTGGCGCCCGTGTTGGTGACCACGCCGGCCATCTCCATGCTGTACCAGCGGGCGCCGCGGCGCATGACGTACCTTTTTTTTTTTTTTTTTCCCCAGGAGGTTGGGTTTGTTGTTTGGGCGGGGAGGATTTGTTTTGGTTTTGGTTTCTGAGCGCAGGGGCGTTCCTTTTTTTGTTTCTCGCGAGCGCGCCGAAACGAGCGGGGAAAAAGAAACGGCGCTCGCTCTTTTCGCCCCCTCCCCACA
>Ga0209390_10007966_pt1 | contig 13303 bp, 10 predicted proteins | sample BON01_FD_187212 | JGI IMG/M metagenome (GOLD analysis project Ga0209390, IMG submission 187212) | Freshwater microbial communities from Lake Bonney liftoff mats and glacier meltwater in Antarctica - BON-01 (SPAdes) (version 2) | ecosystem: Environmental > Aquatic > Freshwater > Ice > Glacier... | reverse complement strand
TTTCTGACTCCCACTGCCGTACATCCTTGTGAATTCTAAAGTACACAAAGAGTTTACGAAAAAATAATTTAAAATGCACTCAAATACCGCTAAAACCCTGATGATTTTTTATGGTCGGGAATTGCTGGTATATAGCCCGATGTTGGTTGATACCAGGGTTAGCAATATTGAACAGATGGAGCTGGTAAATTTGTTTTGTCGGTTGGTCGACGATAACGTAAGATAGTAACATTTAAATAAGATATTTAACGGCTACTAATAAACGAATTCAAACAGGAATATAAAATGACCAGCAACCAACAACGTGCCGCCCTTCAACGCCAAATCTGGGCCATTGCCAACGATGTGCGCGGCTCAGTAGACGGCTGGGATTTCAAACAATATGTCCTCGGCACCCTGTTTTACCGCTTTATCAGCGAAAACTTTGCCCTCTATATTGAGGCCGATGACGATAGTATTCATTACGCCGAGCTGCGCGATGAAGTTATCACGCCAGACATCAAAGACGATGCCATTAAAACGAAGGGTTACTTCATCTACCCCAGCCAGCTGTTTGCCAATGTTGCTAAAAACGCCAACAACAACGAAAGCCTGAACACCGATTTGGCCGCGAGTTTTTCCGCTATAGAAGCCTCGGCCAGTGGCTATCCTTCCGAAGGCGACATCAAAGGTCTGTTTGCCGATTTTGATACCACCAGTAACCGACTCGGCAATACCGTTAAAGATAAAAACCTTCGTTTAGCGGCGGTACTGAAAGGCGTGGCAGGTTTGGATTTTGGCCATGATTTTTATGAAAAGAGTGATGCCGCCCAGATTGACTTGTTTGGCGATGCTTACGAATTCCTGATCTCCAACTATGCCGCCAATGCCGGTAAATCTGGTGGTGAATTCTTTACCCCGCAGCACGTTTCCAAGCTGATTGCCCAGCTTGCCATGCACAAACAAACCAGCGTCAATAAAATTTATGACCCTGCCTGTGGTTCCGGCTCGCTGCTGCTACAAGCCAAAAAGCACTTCGACGCCCATATTATTGAAGAGGGCTTCTTCGGCCAGGAAATCAACCACACCACCTACAACCTGGCCCGGATGAACATGTTTTTGCACAACATCAACTACGACAAGTTCAATATGCAGCTGGGCAATACCTTAATAGACCCGCACTTTCTTGATGACAAACCCTTTGATGCCATCGTCTCCAACCCGCCTTACTCGGTGAAATGGATAGGCTCAGATGATCCAACCCTGATTAACGATGATCGCTTCGCCCCAGCGGGTGTATTAGCGCCCAAGTCCAAAGCCGACTTTGCCTTTGTGCTACATGCGCTCAGTTACCTATCCAGCAAGGGCCGCGCCGCCATTGTCTGCTTCCCCGGTATTTTTTACCGTGGCGGTGCCGAACAAAAAATTCGCCAGTATCTGGTGGATAACAACTATGTGGAAACGGTGATTTCACTTGCACCCAATCTGTTTTTTGGCACCACCATTGCGGTGACCATTTTGGTGCTCTCCAAACACAAAACCGATACCACGACTCAGTTTATTGATGCCAGTGGTTTATTTAAAAAAGAAACTAACACCAACACACTTACCCATGACCACATCGAACAAATCATGCAGGTGTTCGATAGCAAAGCAAATGTGGAACACTTCGCCCAGTCTATACCGCTTGAGAAGGTGTCCGCCAACGACTACAACCTGTCGGTGAGCAGCTATGTAGAAGTCAAGGACAATCGCGAAGTCATTGATATTACCCAGCTTAATGCTGAGATAAAAACCACCGTTGCTAAGATCGATCAATTACGTACCGATATTGATGCGATTGTGGCGGAGATAGAAGGTACGGAGGCTAAAGCATGAGTTTCATAGAGAAGCTGCTCGATGGAGTTGAGGTGAAGTGGTTGCCGTTGGGCAAAGTGATTATTCGTACCAAAGGAACAAAGATAACCGCTGGTCAGATGAAAGAGTTGCATAAAGATGGTGCACCTTTAAAAATTTTTGCTGGTGGCAAGACTGTAGCATTTGTAAATTTTGAAGATATACCTGCAAAGGATATAAATAGAGAACCTTCCATTATCGTCAAGTCTCGTGGTGTTATTGAATTTGAGTATTACGACAAACCGTTTTCTCATAAAAATGAAATGTGGTCGTATCACTCAAAAAATGACAGAATTAATATCAAGTATGCCTATCATTTCCTGAGATTGAATGAGCCCCACTTTCAGAACATTGGCAGTAGAATGCAAATGCCACAAATTGCTACTCCTGATACTGATAAATTTCAAATCCCCATCCCGTGCCCAGAAAACCCCAAAAAATCGCTAGAAATACAAGCAGAAATCGTCCGAATTTTGGACGCCTTTACCGAGCTGACCGCCGAGCTGACCGCCCGTAAAAAACAATACAACTACTATCGCGATCAGTTGTTGAGTTTTGAAAATGGTGAGGTGGAGTGGAAGACGTTGGGGGAGGTGGCACATTTTGCCAACGGGAAAGGCCATGAAAAAGATATATCTGAAGACGGAAAGTACATTGTTGTAAATTCAAAATTCATTTCTACAGACGGCAAGGTTGCCAAATACTCAAACAGTCAAATATGTCCGCTTTTCAAAGATGATGTTTTGCTAGTAATGAGCGATCTACCGAATGGTAAGGCGCTTTCAAAAGCCTTTATAGTTGACGCGGATGAAAAATATACATTGAATCAGCGAATTGGTGGAATTACTGTAAAAAATAAAGAAGAATTGCTGCCTAAATTTTTGCATTATTTTTTGAATAGAACTCCACAGCTACTAAAGCATAACAATGGAGTTGACCAAACAAATTTGCGAAAAGGGCAAATTTTAGAAGTAAAAATACCAATTATTTCACCAGCTGAGCAGGTTCGTATTGTTTCCATTCTCGATAAGTTTGATACCTTAACTAAATCTATTTACGAAGGCTTACCCCGCGAAATAAAACTTCGCCAACAGCAATACGAGTATTACCGCGACTTGCTGTTGAGCTTTCCCAAGCCGGATGCAGAGGTGGCGGCCTGATATGAGTAAGACACTAACGGAAATAACCGTAAGGATTTTCATGTGGATGTGTGGCAACACAACTAGTCACGACAGAAGGAAGAAAACTTATGTCTAGCCTTACCCAACAGATTCAGATTTTTACCAGCGCTGACGGACAGGTTCAGCTTGAGATCACACTGGCGCAAGAAACTTTATGGCTCACGCAAGCACAGATAGCTGAGTTATTTCAGGTTAAACCGCAGAATATCACCCAGCATTTGAAGAATGTGTTTGATGTCGGTGAGTTACAGGAGGCGGCAACTTGTAAGGATATCTTACAAGTTCAAATGGAGGGTAGTCGAGAGGTTGAACGTAAACGCAAATTCTACAACCTCGACGCTGTCATATCGGTTGGCTACCGTGTCAATTCCAGCCGTGCCACGCAGTTTCGTATGTGGGCTACTAGCACGCTAAAACAGCACTTGGTTCAGGGCTACACGTTAAACCAGCGCCGCTTACAAGAGCGGGGCATCGAGTTTGAGCAAGCCGTTACGTTGCTCTCACGCACATTGGCTAATCAACAACTGGTGAATGATGATGGCGCAGCGATACTTGCTGTTATCAGCGACTACGCACGTAGTTGGAGCTTATTGCAAAGCTACGATGAACAAAGCCTGAGTGAGCTACCCAATAAGCAAGTCAATATGCAGGCGCTGCATCTTGATAATGTTTTGGCGGCCATCGCCAAGTTAAAACAAACATTGATAGCCAAAGGCGAAGCCACCGAACTGTTTGGCCAGCTACGCGGTGACGGTTTGGCCTCAGCCATCGGCACCATCGAACAAGGCTTTGGCGATGAATTTTTTTACCCCAATGTGGCCAGCCGTGCCGCTCATTTGCTGTATTTTGTAATTAAAAATCCCTGCGTATCCGGTTGCCACATAATGCAATTTGAGCTAATGTACGTCGAGGAGGAATTCGACCATGGCAAGCAAAGTTCAAGATCAACAACCAGCAATTATTGACCCAGCCCTTGAGTGCCCAACCAACCTTTTAGATTTTCAAAAAATGTTCCCTGACGAAGTTTCATGTCTTAAATATTTGGAAAAGATGCGCTGGCCAAACGGATTTGCTTGCGAGAAATGCTCCGAATTAGGAGAGGCATTTAGAATTGCCGCTCGCCCACGCGTGCTCAAATGTAGGTCATGCTATTGCGAAGCATCGATAACAGCCGGTACTGTTATGCATCGCAGCAAGACCAGTATTCTTGTATGGCTTTGGGCTGCTTATCTTGTTTCCACTCAGACCAGTGGAATATCCGCGATGGAACTTCAAAAACAATTAGGCATTGATCGCTATGAAACGGCCTTCCAAATTTTACACAAATTAAGAGGTGCGATGGTGCGACCTAGTCGTGATAAAATTGGTACTGAATGGCCCCTGGAATTAGATGTTATTTTCATAGGAGGCAAGACTAGGAGCGGCGTACAAGGAAAAACGAACCAAGTGCCAGTAGCCATCGCAGTGGAAGTTCGTCGTCGAGAAGTACGTGATCCAAAGACTAACAAAGTGATTCAACGTGCCCTTGCTGGTCGTGTAAGGTTGCAAAAATTATCGGATAAAACAGCAGCTGGTGTTAGTCAATTTGCACAGAATTGTATTGCAGCAGGTGCAACTATTATTAGTGATGACGGCAATGAATTCACAAATCTAATTAATCTTGGCTATGCTCATCAACCTGTTGCAATGCGTGGGGACCGAGATAAAATGGACAGCACAATACCCATGGTTAGCCTAGTTACTGCTAATTTGAAAACCTGGATTGACGGCACATTTCATGGTGTCAGGAAAAAACACCTACAGGCTTATTTGGATGAATTTATGTTTAGGTTCAATCGCCGTTTCTATCGTTCGGTATCATTTCGCTCTTTGCTGGACTTAGGAACACTCAATACTGGAATTACCTATCGAGAGGTATATGATAAATTAGACCCCAAAATTCAGGCTGAAATCTAAATTATGTGGCAACCGGATACGCAGGAAAGTTTACTTAGCTCTTTTACGAGAGGCCTGTCATTTTGAAAAGATCACCCCTGAAAAAGGGTTTTATCAATGCTCGCTTCCCTACAGCAACAAAACAGCCTGTCATCTGGTGATGGTTCGCATGAACAAACAAGAAACGTTGATTCCAAAGATTCAGATAGGCAATCATGGATTAAGCTTGCGACTCTGCGAAGCTAAATCCATGCGTGAAGTTCATGATAAAACGGCACCTATCGAGCTCGCTATGTGCAAGCTTTAAGGTGCATCAGATAGTTTGTTGACGGATGGCAAGAAATCTTTTCGATTGAGGCCCATACTGACGGCCAGTGCTCCAGCCACATAAATCGAAGAGTAGGTTCCCACGACAATACCAATCATCAACGCCATTGAGAATGCATGAATGGTTTCACCTCCGTACACAAACAAGGCCACGACCACAAACAACGTTAATACAGACGTCATGATGGTTCGCGATAACGTTTGATTGATAGAAATATTCATAATCTCGACCGGTGTTTTACGACGCAATTTCACAAAATTTTCACGCACGCGGTCAAACACAACAATTGTATCGTTCAACGAATAACCAATTACCGCAAGCAAACCGGCAAGCGCTTTTAAATCAAAATCAATTTTAAGCAAGGCAAACACACCCAAAATAAGCACCGGATCGTGGATTAACGCAACCGCAGAACTAAAGGCTAATCGATACTCAAAACGTAAAGCAATATAAATCATGGTCGCAAGTAACGAGATAAATATCGCAAGCGCACCCTTGGTTGCAAGCTCAGCTCCGACTTGCGGCCCCACAAACTCAACCCGCTGCTTCTCGGCACCTGGTGGCAATACATGCATCACCCGATCAACCAGCATCGATGAATCTTCTTTTGCGCGTGGTGCAATGCTGATTAATACATCTTTAGACGTTCCATAACGTACCACCTGTGCTTCTTTAAAACCGGCTTCCGACAAATTATGGCGAATCAACGGTAAATCAGCTGATGTTTTGTACGTAATTTCAATTTGTGTCCCACCGGTGAAATCTAGCCCCCATTTCAAACCATTAATACACAGTCCAGCAATCGAAATCAAAAAAATAAGCCCTGATGAAATGGCGGTCCAACGACGAGCACCCATAAAATCAACGTTTGAATTTGGGTTAAAAAACTCCATAAAAATCCCCTAAAATACCTGCGTTCAAATACCGTTTAAATACCAATTGAAAGTTTCTTCACGTCACGCCCACCATAAATCACATTGATCATGGCACGCGTATACGTAACACCTGTGAGCATCGACGTTATCAATCCTAACGATAACGTCACCGCAAACCCACGAACAGGACCTGTGCCTACAGAGAAAAGTACAATCGCAACGATCAATGTCGTAATATTGGCATCAAGAATGGTTGAGAAAGCACGTTCATACCCTGCATAAATAGCCCTGTCTGGCGAGAGCCCGGCTCGAAGTTCTTCGCGAATACGTTCGTAAATTAAAACATTCGCATCAACAGCCATCCCTACCGTTAACACAATACCGGCAATGCCTGGCAAGGTTAACGTGGCACCCAGCATCGATAATAATGCACTTAACAAAATTAAATTAAGCACCAAGGCAATGTTAGCCACCACACCAAACACACGGTAATACACCACCATGGAAATTAAAATAAGCAACATGCCTATCTCAAGCGACACCATACCCCGGTGGATATTCTCTTGGCCTAGTGTTGGACCAACCGTACGCTCTTCGACCGAGTAAATTGCTGCGGGTAGCGCCCCTGCGCGAAGTAACAAGGCTAAATCTGCGCCTTCTTTTGCGTCATGTAAGCCCGTGATTTGGAAACTATTACCCAATGCACTTTGAATCACCGGTGCACTGATCACACGTTCGGTATGATGCGTGATACGCTTGGTCTCACCATCAATCGTTTGAAGCGTTGTTTTTGATTCAACAAACACAATCGCCATGCGTTTACCAATATTTTCACGCGTCGCTTTTGTGAAAAACGACTCGCCACCGCCGCCGAGTTGAATCGACACAGCAGGCGATGCGGATTGTTGGTCAAACGTCGACATGGCACTGGTTATGGAGTCGCCACTTAAAACAACCTGACGCATGAGTAAAATAGGCTGACCGTCCATCACATAAAACTTCGTGCCTACAGGTACCGCTCCTGTTTGTTTTGCAACCACAGGATCGTGCTCGGAATCAACTAAATGAAATTCAAGTGTTGCCGTTCCACCTAAAATTTGTTTTGCACGTGCAGCATCTTGTATGCCGGGCAAATCTACAGCAACCCGTGTCGCCCCCTGCTGCTGAACCACCGCTTCACCGACACCGAGTTCGTTGACACGATTTCTTAAAATACTCATAGTTTGATCAATCGTATTTTGCCGAATTTTTGAAAGATCGGCCTCTGATAAAGATAAGAGTAACTGAGGCGTTTTTTCTTCGTCTTTACTTGTAATAAATAAAAGATCTGAAAATTCTGCTTTTAAAGCGGTCACAGCTTTTTGTTGCAGCTCGGTCGTTCGAAAACGTATTTCAACACCTCGCTCAGGAACATAACGAATGCCGGCATAGCGAATTCCTGCATCTCGTAAATCGCGTCCCATATTTTTCATGAGACCTTCATAACGTCGTGTTAAAACACTATCAACATCAACTTCTAATAAAAAATGCACGCCACCTCGTAAATCAAGCCCTTGCTTCATCGGCTCAGCACCTATAGAGGCAAGCCATTTAGGCGTGGAAGGCGCTAAATTCAAGGCAACGGTATAATCAGGCCCAAGCCCTGCTTTCATCACATCTTGTGCAAGCAGCTGAACATCGGTCGTTGCAAAACGAACTTCAAGATGCTCGGTATCTGCCGAAACTTTTTTATACGGAAGATGTGCGGTTTGCAACATGACTTCGACTCTTTCTTTGAGAGCCTTCGGCAGCAAGGCTGCTTGCGAAGAGACTTGTACCACTGGCTCTTCGGTATAAATATTTGGAATGGCATAAACAAGTCCCACTACAATAAGCAGGATAAGAGCCAGATTCTTCCATAGTGGGAACTTATTATGCATAACAATTCTCTATATTATTATTAATTAGCTTTTGTCTATTTCTTTCTTAAGGGACGTCAATGTACCTTTAGGCAAAACAGCATTCACAGCGCTTCGTTGTAACGTAATCTCCGTACCTTCAGCAATAGCCAGCTTAATATACTGCTCATCTAAGTTCACGACGCGACCGAGAATACCTGAAGATGTTGTAATTTCATCACCTTTAGCCAACTTATTAACAAGCTCAGCATGTGCTTTAGCACGCTTGTTTTGCGGACGAATAAGCATGAAATAAAACAAAACAAAAATAACCCCGATCATCACCAACGAAAAACCACCGTCAGCTTGTGCTGGCATTTTCACCTCTGCTGCCATTGCACTTTGGATAAAAAATCCCATGCGTTTTCTCCTCGTAAATTTTAATTCAGGCCGAAAGCTTCAAGCGCCCCAGCTGCGAGACATCATATCGACATTTAACAGCGCCGTAAATGCATTCTCAGAATAGGTTTTCTATCTGCTTTCGTGACACCACGGCATGATTTTCTTATAATGCTTTTTTTTAAGACGAAAATAAGGCAGAACAAGCATGTCGAATGCGCTGGTTATCTTGATGGCTCAAATCAACCCTACTGTTGGCGCAATTGAAGCGAATGCCGAAAAAATCATCCAGATTATTCAAACCCATCAAGTAACGCACGATCTTATTGTTTTTCCTGAGCTTGCGCTCGTAGGCTATCCACCCGAAGATTTACTGCTCCGTCCTGAACTCACACAACGCGTCGAACAAGCCTTGGCCGCCATATGCCTTGCGACCGATAACACCCACGTGGTTGTAGGCCACCCCCATCAAGAAAACAACCAGCACTTTAATTCGCTCAGTATTCTTCATCGCGGTCAAATTATTGCGCATTACAATAAACATCATTTACCTAACACCGGCGTCTTTGACGAAAAACGCTATTTTACGCCAGGCTCCAATACTCCATGCGTGCTTAATATTAACAACCATCTGATTGGATTTTGTATCTGTGAAGATATCTGGCAACCCGGCCCCGTCGAACAAGCGCTTAAAGCAGGTGCTGAATTATTGGTCTGCCTCAATGCCTCACCGTTTGAAATTAACAAAGCTGAAAAGCGCCTTGCATTACTTCAAGCTCACGCGAAAAAAGGCTTATCACTTATTTATGTCAATATCGTAGGCGGACAAGATGAATTGGTTTTTGATGGTCGATCGTTTGCTTTAGATAACCAGGGTAAAATACAAGCGCAAGCGCCAGCATTTGCCGAGCACCTACACACCGTTTATGTGCAAAACCATAAAATACAATCCGAGATAGCCCCGGCACTGGAAGAAAATGCGTTAATTTATCAAGCTTTATGTAGCGGCGTGCGTGAATACATCAACAAAAATGGTTTTCCCGGTGTCGTGCTTGGCCTGTCCGGCGGCCTTGACTCAGCCCTCACGCTGGCTATTGCCGTCGACGCCTTAGGCGCTGACCGCGTGCACGCACTGGCACTGCCTTCACGTTATACATCAGACATCAGCACCGAAGATATTAATCAAATACTCGCACTCCAAGGCGTATCACATCACACGTTATCGATTGAGCCTGGGTTTGAAACCATGCTAAAAACGCTTGAACCTATATTTGATGAGCAGGGCGCACCTGAAATAACCCAGCAAAATCTTCAAGCCCGCTTACGTGGCATGCTGCTCATGGCGTACTCCAACAGCCATGGCATGCTTGTCCTCACCACCAGCAATAAAAGCGAAAGCGCTGTGGGTTACACCACGCTCTACGGTGATATGTGCGGCGGGTTCGCCCCCATCAAAGACGTACCCAAAACACGTGCCTATGCCTTGGCCCACTACCGTAATACCTTAGGTCGGGTGATTCCTGAACGTGTACTCACCCGAGCGCCGTCAGCTGAACTGGCTGATAACCAAACCGACCAAGACAGCTTACCTGACTACCCCGAGCTTGATGCCATCATTGCGTATCATATGGATGAAAAATTAAGCGCTGCCGATATCATCAATCAAGGCCATACACCCGACGTGGTTCATCATGTCATCCAGTTAATCAAGCGCAACGAATACAAGCGACGCCAATCCGCCCCCGGCACTAAAATCACATCAAGAGCCTTTGGACGCGACTGGCGCTATCCTATTACTTCAGGGTTTTAAATAATAACATTCATGTTTATGTGTATATTATAGGCAATTAGTGTATAATGCGTATCTGCTTTTTTATTATATGAACGTGTGTCTATTTCTATGGAATCAAATTCTTCTTTAAACAACTCAGATATTCCGCGCCCTCCTAGCTATCGCACGCCTAAAAAACAAGAGGGCGCGTACGTTGGCGACCGATTTATTCCGACACGACAAGATTTTTTAGACACGTCAAAAAGTTCCTTCACTCATAAAACACCCGAGGTCGCTGCCTTCGAAGAGCGCTTAAATAACTTCACATGTAAGCTCACCCCTTACGCATCTAAAAAACCGATCAGAAAAAACATCTTATTCTTTGGTAGCCCACACAAACAGCTCGCATCAGTCAATCTTCAAAAACAATTTGCGCATCAAAAAATAAATAAAAAACCTCTCAATGTTTCACTTGAACGATTCCGTATTCTTGACGCGCCTCATGTGGATGACAATTTTTATAATAACATTCTAACCTGGTCAACCTCTGAGCGGGTATCCATTGCTTTAAACGATCCTGAGCATGGCAATACAGTTCATAGTATATCCATCAACGCGCCCAACTCGGGCAGCACCATCACAAGCCCTGATTCATTTTTCGACCAAAAAATCTGCTCTTTAGCTTCGTTGGATGGAGAAAACACCGTTTCGGGTTGGGACAATGGTTATATTCGTTTAAATCAAACAAGCACCGAGCATGCTTATCATTATAAAAACGCTGCAAGCTCAAGTCCCATTCGTTCCATTGCCGTCACAAGTCCTCAAACCATCATATGTGGTGACACAAACGGCTTACTCACAGCCTTGGACTTTAGAGATAAACGCACTGTCGCACGCTGCCAGATAAGTCACAATTCATCGGCTGAATCCATGCAAATACCTGGGCTCACCTACAATGATAAATTTTACCTGGCGAGCGGCTCAAATGATAATGCAGTCAGCCTCTGGGATATTCGAAGATTAACCCAAGGACCTATTCACACACACACCACGCACAAAGCCGCGGTCAAAGCCCTCGCCTTTTGGCCAAACGAAAAACAATATCTCATCTCGGGTGGCGGCACAGCCTGCGGACATTTATCGCTTTGGAATACAACAACAAATCAAGTAAAATATACCCTCAATACAGGAAGCGAAATCACAGGGATACATTGCTTACAAAACGATCCACGCTATTTTGTAACCAGCCATGGTTATGGCGACCTTTCGGTTAAATTATGGCATATTGAAAAACATCATATTTCATTAAAGACATCCTACAGTAACCTATCCAGAAGCGGTCAGAACGATCGCGCGCTTTGTTTAGCCGGATCGCCGAATACCAATGATTTTGCGACCGTCACGTCCACTGAATCACTGCACTTTTTTAAATCTCATGGGCTAAATACACGTATAGCACAAACCAATCAGCTCTTTCCTGGCTTGTCATCAGAGTTCTCAGAGCGTCTTGTGATACGTTGATTCATAACAAAACACAATAAATATCAATTTACAAACCGAAACGCTTGACTCAAATAAACATTTTGTGTTAAATTAAAGCACACAAACACTATCAAGGTATCACTTATGTCTCATTCTCACTTACAAACAATCCTTCACTTCTTAAGTAAAAAATCGTTGAGTCAAGCTCATGTTGAGCAGATTGAAATGCATTTTCGAACGATGTCAAATATTCAGGATGATAATATTCCACAAGATCAAATATCAGACGTTAAAATAAACAGACAAAAAGCTTTTAATACGTTTAAACATAAAGTTGCTGCTGAAGGAACGTGTGTTCTATCGATAACGCCCGAGGAACTTAAAGACAAGGGTATTAATTACACCATTCCATTAGCAGAGCAAGCTAAGAAAACGTTACACACGATTAATAGCTATGCTCAGGATACGACGCAGGCATTCGCAGACTTATTCAATTTCATCATGTCAGATAAAGTCATGGATGATTATGCGAGCACTCGAGAGAATAATCCCGAAGATATTACGCCAAGCTCTTCCGATGATCCGTTGGATAGAATGGAGCATGGCACACCACCAGCACAAGAACCAGAACAAGAACAAGAACAAGAACAAGAACAAGAACAAGTTTTTACCCCAGTGGATCATGAAGACCTAGAAGTTACTTCAGCCCCCCCTGTTTCGGGTGAAAATACTGTTGCAGTAAAACCGATGCACAGGGTTGCACCGGAGTTAGCTTTGTTTGTTGCCGAATCGTCAAAACTGAAGAAAGCACCCCAAACACCTGCTCTGGCTTATAACCATAAAATTCTGGATGATTTAGCGTCTAATATCAATCAAGCGCGCGCTGTACTTCTCACGTATTTAGTTGAAGAAGAGCAACAAACATTCAATGAACTCTATGATGAGATAATGCAAGAATTTGATTATGTACCTCTTAAGTCTGCTCAAGCAGGTGTTTATTATACACCTCAACAAAAACAAGCTTTTCTTGAACGTATTGAAGTATTAGAGGGGCAACTCAAACCCGCGCAATTCAACTTTGAAAGTAAACAAGGTGGCTTAGACGATGAACACGTTTCTGCTTGGTTTGCTGTTAAATTTTGGTTGTTGTCCACGCTCAAATCAATGTTGAACGCGGTTGGTTTACGTTCTTCTGCAAGCTTTTTTACACCGGCGCCATCGGATCGTGAGCAAAATAAAATCGACCATAGCCTACAGCAATTAAAAAACGTTGTTGAAAAATTTGAAAGCTTGTTTACAGGCTTAGATCCTGATTCTGAGTTAGAGATAGATTCAGCTCGCATGTGTCAAGACGCACGCCTTCCAAGAGACTCACTACCTCGTGAAGTAAGTGTTCAGACCCCCACTTAAAACAGCCATCAATAATCCAATAATCGGTTATTAACGCCATAATCAATCGAGTACTCGACCGATTTTATCCAAGGAAAAATGAAAAATAAACAAAAAAAAGCTTGACATAGTTTTTGATGGTCAATTAAGGATTTCCCTTGGTTGTGGCAAAATTTCTTGTATAACACCGC
>Ga0209390_10007965_pt1 | contig 13305 bp, 14 predicted proteins | sample BON01_FD_187212 | JGI IMG/M metagenome (GOLD analysis project Ga0209390, IMG submission 187212) | Freshwater microbial communities from Lake Bonney liftoff mats and glacier meltwater in Antarctica - BON-01 (SPAdes) (version 2) | ecosystem: Environmental > Aquatic > Freshwater > Ice > Glacier... | reverse complement strand
GGGCAGCAGGCGATGAGCTTGCCATCGATTTCCTGGATCATCCGCGCGTCATAGCCGCAATCGCAATGCGCGCAGGTGCCCCAGCTGTCAATCTTGCGGTCCTCGATCAGAATGCGCGCCCGAAGCAGCTTCGACATCTCCGCCTCGGGGAAACGGCGCAGCAGTCGACCCGAGACCTCGGGGCGCGCGCCCGCCTTATTCAGCCGCTTCCACAACCAGATCAGAATCATGGTCTTTCTCCAGTCCATTGCGGGCAATCAGCATGTGGATCGATTTCTCGAACCGCGTGCGGCGGAAGGCCAAGGTTCCGGGAGGTTTCAGGCGCACCGTAGACTGCGCCGGCTTCTTCTTGCCCACATGGAGAAACACCCGAAACGTGATCTCGCCGAGCCGCCAGCCTTGCCGAAAATCTACTTCGCTGGTGACAAAGTTGCGCAGCGCGCCGTTGATATCCTTGGTCACCCAGCTGCGTAGATGCCGCGAGGCTTGCGCTTCCTCATCCCATTCGAAGAGATCGGCTGCGGCTGACACGATCGTCACGCTGTGGATCGTCTCGTCATGGCGATGCTCGAACGCAAAATCCGGCCCCGCCACGGAAATTGGGTCCAGCGTGTAGAGGTCGCGCGCATGATCCCCGGCGAAGAAGCCCGGGCGCCCGAGGACGTGGGTGGCGAAGAGGTCCGCCAATTCGACCTGCTGGGATTTCAGCACGCCGCCGATCAGCAACCGCCCCTCCGTAGGGTCATAGCGCAGGGCTGCGTATTTGACTGCGCGCACCGTGATGATTTCTTCGCGGTCGCCCGCCACCACGGGTGTGGTTTTGACCGGCGCGCCATGGCTCAAAACCAGGTTGAACTCGTCATCTTCTTCATAAGGGGCGATGCGGCAATACCCGCCCTGCAGATCCTGCATGAAAAGCGCGGCTGCCGCCGCCTCAAACGCAGCGCCGACTTCTTCGGTGAAATCCGACGGCACGTCCCGTTCTGGGCCCCGAAACTCTGCCATCGCCGCCGCCGCACGCAGCGCCATCTGATCGGCTGCGACCTCGAAAAGCTCATGGTGATGGAGGTAGACGTGGAGCGCGATGTGCTTCGGGTCCTGTTCTGCGGGCGCGTCACTAACCTGATCGGGGTTAGTAGGCTCGAATAGCGTGATTTGTTGGCGCCGCGCCGCCGACAGGATTGTCTCCAGCCCATGCGACGTGCCCAGTTCCGCAATGCGGTGCAGGTCAGCCACAAGGCCCACGGACCAATCATTCACCGGTTGGCCAAAATACTCTGCCAGCAGGCTGCGCAGATCTGCACCCTCGTCCTCGAAGTCGATCGGGGCCGTTCCGCCGGTGAAGTGGCGCTCAAAAAGCTGGCGCATCAGTTTGGGATCAATGGTCTTCAAGAAACGTGGATTCACGAATTTCTTCAGGTTGCCAGCCATGGCGACTCCTTTCTGTCGGGGTAAGTAATGTTCATCATATGTTCTTCGCGTCACAGGTCAATAATTGCGTTGGGCGTGAGACAGTTTTCGAAGGGCGTGAGTAGAAGCTGGACGAGAGAACAACCTGAGCAATCCCATGAAACGTCCCAACGCCCTACAACCCGACCGCATGACCGCCCGCGAACGCCGCGGGGAACTTTGCAGCTTGCTGGCGCTCGGCCTTGTCCGGCTCCATCAGCGCGATGTAGCGAAACCATCTGAAAATATTGGAGAAAGTTCCCTACACTTTCCGGCCGGGCAGAGCGTTCATGCAACTCCAACTCGAAAGGAATTCGTATGAATAAGCATGACCCGATCCCTGCGCGCATCGCCGCGCTGAAAACCACGCCGACGCCGGCCTTGCGCAAACAATGGGCCGAATTGTTCGGCAGCGCCCCGCCGCCGTTCAACCGCCGTTACCTTGAAAGCCGACTGGCCTACCGCATCCAGGAACTGGCCTATGGCGGCCTGAAACACGAGACCCTCAAGCGGCTGGCGAAACTCGGCGACGATCTTGATGGCGGGGATCGCCTGAAAAGCCGCATTCGCGCTGATATCAAGCCGATCGTGGGCACAAGGTTGCTCCGCGAATGGCAGGGCGTTGAGCACCTCGTCACGGTGACGGCCGATGGGTACGAATGGCAAGGGCGTCCCTACAAGTCGCTATCCGCGATTGCCCGCGCCATCACCGGCACGCGCTGGAATGGCTGGATTTTCTTTGGCCTGAAAAACTACCGGGGGCGGACATGACCCAACCGATCCTGCGCAAACTGCGTTGCGCCGTCTACACCCGCAAATCCAGCGAGGAAGGGCTCGAGCAGGAATTCAACTCACTCCACGCCCAGCGTGAAGCTTGCGAGGCCTATATCGCCAGCCAGCGATCTGAGGGCTGGGTGGTCCTGCGCGATCAATACGATGACGGCGGTGTATCCGGCGGCACCCTGGAACGGCCGGGGCTCAAGCTGCTGATGCAAGACATCGAGGATGGTCTGATCGACGTGGTTGTCGTTTACAAGATTGACCGCCTCAGCCGGTCGCTGGCCGACTTCGCCAAGCTGGTCGAGGTCTTTGACCGCACCGGCGTCACCTTCGTTTCCGTCACCCAGCAGTTCAACACCACGACCTCGATGGGGCGGCTGACGCTGAACATTCTGCTGTCGTTTGCCCAGTTCGAACGCGAGGTAACCGCCGAGCGCATCCGCGACAAGGTGGCCGCCAGCCGCAAGAAAGGCATCTGGATGGGTGGGGTGCCGCCCTACGGCTACCGCGTCGAGAACCGCAAACTGATCATCGAAGAAGAGCGCGCAGAGCATGTCCGTTGGATCTTTGCGCGCTTCGTCGAAATCGGCTCGGCCACGGAACTGGCACGCCAAATGGATCAACGCGGACTTCTGACCCCCAACGGAAACAGGATGGACAAGAAGTACCTTTATCGGCTGCTGAACAACCGCGCCTATATCGGCGAGGCCGTCCACAAGGGCGACAGCTACCACGGCGAACACAAGGCAATCCTGGAGCGCGATATCTGGGACAAGGTTCATACGATCCTGCAGGAAAGCCCCCGCAAGCGGGCGGCCAATACGCGCGCCGACACACCCGCACTACTCAAGGGGTTGATCTACGGGCCTGACGGTGCAGCGTTCTCGCCGACCCACACGCGCAAACGCGGCAAGCTTTATCGCTACTATGTCAGCCAGACGATCCTGAAACATGGTGCAGGATCCTGCCCGATAGGCCGCGTTCCGGCCGCCGAGATTGAAGCCGCCGTGATTGATCAGGTCAGGGCGGTGTTTTGTCAGCCAGAAATCATCGCCAGCACTTGGGAAACGGCGAAGGGCCACTGTCGCGACATCACACTCGACGATGCGCGCAAAGCCCTGCAGCAATTCGATCCGCTGTGGGATGAACTTTTCCCTGCCGAGCAGGCGCGCATCATCGCATTGGCTGTTGAGCGCGTCGAGATTGGCACCGATGCCATCCACGTCCGGATGCGCATCGATGGTCTCGCGGAGCTGGCCCACGAACTGCGGAACAACACCAACAAAGAGGCGGAAGCCGCATGAGCAAGAAACCTGTTCTCTCGGAAACCGTAACCGTCACGGTTCCATTCCGCATTGCCAAACGCGGCGGCCGCAAAGAGATCCAACTGCCGGCCGGCACAAACAATCACAGCCCAGACTACACGTTGATCAAGGCCGTGGCGCGCGCCTATCGGTGGTGCCGGATCATTGAGGGCGGCGAAATGGGGACGATCGCCGAACTGGCGGAGCATGAGAAGATCTCGCCATCATATCTGACGCGCGTCATGCGGCTCACATTGCTGGCACCCGACATCATCGAAGCCATTCTGGACGGGAACCCACCGTCCGTTGGCATGTCAGAACTGCTTGATCCGATGACGCCCATTTGGGCAGAGCAGCGAGCCGAGCTCGGCTATGAAGGCAGATAACACTCGGCACACCACCAAGAACAAGCCGTTCCAAGTCAATGATTTGGAACGGCTTTTTGTTTTTGCAAAGGCAAAATAGGGGAGCAAAATGTCAAAGATTTGGATGCGAGTCGCTGTGACCATTCGCGCGACTCGGCTCGGAACGAAAAATAGCGAGACATTTTTTTGATTCAGTTTCAGCAAGTTATTGAAACCGTAGTGAAAAATGCGTGGTTAACAGGTCCAGAGAATATGGGGGCGAGAGAACGCGATTGTGGGGTTCCAGATGCCAAAACAGCAAACCCCGGGGAACCGGGGCGGAGCTATAACCCTCGAAAGTAACGGAAAAATTTAAAAACCTCGCGTTTTGGAGACAGGGTCCAAAAGGCTGGGTGGCGGATCGACAGGGATTCGAACCCTGGAGACGGTTCCCCGCCTACACACTTTCCAGGCGTGCGCCTTCGACCACTCGGCCACCGATCCGTTGTGGCGTATTTAGCCAAGGGTTTGAGGGGGTGCAAGAGGCAGATCGCTATATTCCGCGCCGGACCATTGAAACCTGTGGCTGGGCTGCGCATAAACATCGGGCCTCCTAAGAGTTAAGTCACATGATGCACGTCCCACCCCCCGATGACACCAACGCCCAGCGGTTCGATCTGGCCCGGGTGCAGACAGCTGCGCTGGTGATCATCGCCTTTGCGGTCGTGCTGTTTTTGCTGGTGCAGGCGAGGTTCATCCTGATCAGCCTTGCTGTGGCGATCATCCTGTTTTCGCTGACGGCGGATGTTATCAGTTTTATTGCGCGACAGCGGGTTGGGCGGCTGCGGGTCCCGAACTGGCTCGCCTCAATCGCGGCGCTGATGCTGATTGGCGCGACTCTGCTAACCGTGACGTCGATCGTCGTGGCGCAAATCAACACGGTCCTGCAAATCACGCTGGCCTATGCCGAACGCGCGCCAGAGGCGATTGCAGCCCTATTTTCATGGGCCGGTGACGACACAGAGGCTGCGGTCCTCAATTCCATGCGCTCGATCGAGCTGTCGGGCTATTTGCGCGGCGCTGCGGGGGGCGCGACTAGTCTGACGCAGGCGTCCGTGCTGGTGATCTTGTTCGTAGGCTTTTTGTTCGCTGAACGGGTGTGGTTCCAAACCAAACTGCTGGCCTTTACCGGCAACCCGGAGCAGGCCAAGCGGATTGGACTGATCATTTCATCGATCATCCACCGGGTTAACTACTACCTACTGGTCAAGACCGGAATCAGCCTCGTCACCGGGGTGATGACCTATGTGCTAGCGCAGGCCTTCGGGATGGAGATCGCCATGCCGCTAGGTGTCATGACGTTTGTCCTAAACTTCATCCCAAACGTCGGATCGATTATCGCGACCGGGCTGGTGGCACTGGCGGCCTATGTGCAGTTCGGTGACCCGGCGCTGACGGTCGTTATCTTTTTGATCGCGGGCGGCATCCAGTTTTTGAACGGATCGGTCATCGACCCGATGCTGATGGGCCGCGCGCTGCGGCTGTCGTCGTTCGGCATCTTGGTCAGCCTGTCGTTCTGGGGCGCGGTCTGGGGGATTCCCGGCATGTTCCTGTCGGTGCCGATCATGGTGATGATGTTGGTGGTGTGCAGCCATGTGCCCGCCCTGCGGCCCATCGCGATCTTGCTGTCCCGCGAAGGTTTGCCTGACGGCGAAGAGCGGCTGGACAAGTCCTAGCCCGCCAGCAGAAACGCCAGCGCAATCGCGCTTTCCAGCCCGGCGGCGACCAGAATGGCAAAGCTGGCAGAGCCGGTGGCATAGGACCAGATCCCGGTCGCCGCGATTCCCGCAAAGGTCAGCGCAGCCGCCAGCGCAGTTCCGTCCTGCATCGGCCCCGGCCCTATATCACGCAGCACCCAAAAGAACACTGCAAGGCCCAGAAACAACGGCGATGCCCGGCGGCCCAGAAACGTCGCGCCAGCATCCGCTGGTGCGCCGTAGAGGCCGACATAAAGCCCCGGAGCGATCAGGAAGACCGCGAAAAGCACAGCGCACAACACGGCGGTCGCAATGCACAGCAGCGCAAACATCACGCGTCTTCCAGATGCAGATAAACGCGCCGGTTCAGGCGGCCCTTCTTTTCGATTTTGCCGATCCGCACCCGCCCGATTTCGCCGGTCCAGCCGACGTGAGTGCCGCCGCAGGGCTGCAGATCGACGGTGCCGGCGTCCTGCCCGATCCGGATCAGGCGGATATGGCCGCGCCCGCGCGGCGGGCTGACGGACATCGTCTTGACCAGCTCTGGCTGCGCGTCCAGCTCGGTTTCGGTGATCCATTTGGCGGTCACGGGCAGATTGGCGTCGATCAGCGCGTTCAGGGCGTTCGTCAGGCCTTCCTTGTCCTCAGGCGCCAGTTCCATTTCGAAATCAAGACGCCCCTTGTCCATGGCGATCTGCCCGCCCGTCACCGGGCGTTCAATCACGACAGACAGCAAGTGCAGCGCGGTATGCACGCGCATCAGGCGGTGCCTGCGGTCCCAGACCAGCGATTGCGTGACCCACGTGCCAAGCTCTGGCAGGCGCGACGGCTCTGCCGGGACTAAGACGATGTCTTCGCCCTGCCCCTTAACCGTGGTCGCGATGTCAATGCCGCCGTGGTGCCAGACCAGACGCCCCGCGTCCCCGGGTTGCCCGCCAGAGGTCGCATAAAAGATAGAGCTGTCCAGCACGATCCCGCCCTCGGCAGTGTGGCTGATCACGCGGGCGGTGGCCTCGCGCTTGTAGGCATCGTCTAGAAATGCTGGCTGGGTCATTGAGTCTCCCCATCTGGGCTGGCGTCAGGATCGGCGTCCGAGTTGTCGTGCAGGTCGCTGGAGCCCATCATGGCGCGGGCGCTTCTGGCGGTGTCCGGCCCATCTGTGGCCCCCACTTTTGGACCGTCCTTAGCAATATCATCGGGGCCATCAGCCGTCGGCGGCACCGGCTTGGCACCTTTGGGCGGCTGCGCATGCAGCGCCTCTGGGTTGCGCAGCCAGATGTCTGTCTGGGCAAAGGGAATCTCGATCCCAGCCTCGTTAAAGCGCTCGTTAATTTTGCGCAGCAACTCGTCCGTGGCGACGACCTTCCAGTTCACATCCCGCAAGATCATCCGCAGTTCAAAGTCCAAACTGCTGGCCCCAAAGGCCATGAACAGCGCCTGCGGACCGGGTTCTGCGATAACCATCGGATGATCCTGCGCGATCTCGAGAAGAATCGCACGGACCTGTTCAACGTCAGAGCCATAGGCCACACCAATCGGAAGGATCAAGCGCCCGACAAGGTTACCCCGCGTCCAGTTCGTCACCTGACCACTGACCAGATCCGCGTTTGGGATGATCACATCAGTGCGGTCGAACGTCTCGATCCGGGTGGACCGGACCGAGATATTGCGCACAAAGCCGACGTTGCCGTTAACCTCGATCATATCGCCTTCGCCGATGGGACGCTCGATCAGCAGGATGATCCCTGACACAAAGTTCTGCACGATGGTTTGCAGACCGAAACCAATACCGACCGACAGCGCACCGGCGACGATGGCAAGGCTGGACAGATCGATCCCCGTCGTCGTGATCGCGATCAGTGCGGCCAGAAAGATACCGACATACCCAACCCCAGCCGCCACAGCGTTCTGCCCGCCAAGGTCCATTCTGGTGCGCGGCAGAACCGTTATTTTCAGCTGCCGCGTGATGAACTTTGTCAGCAGATAGCCGCCCCCGAAGATAAGCACAAAGGTCATGAAATCGGTAGGGGAAATTGTCGTCTCGCCCACTTGGAAACCGGCACGGAACTGGGCCACGACCTCGGCCAGATCAGTCACGCTGGCACCCCAGACCAGCGACAGCACCGGTACGGCCAGCATGAACAGCACAAAGCCGATCACGACAGGCATCAACGGGCCTACTTCTTCGGTTTCGCTTGTGGGGGCGTATATGTCATAGACCAGCTTCTGCAGCACGATTATCACGCCAAAGATCGCCAGCGTCATGACCGCCGGCGCAAAAAGAGAGGCAGATGCAGCTGCAAAGCCAGCGCCAGCCAACACCGGCGACGCGATGGCCACGATTATGCACAACAGGCCCACGGATACGCGCACCCGCCCGCCAGAGCCTGACCTGCCCGGCCGGTCCATCGGCGCATGCCGCAGCAGATAACCCAGACGGAACAGAACCGCCGCCAGCAGCACCTGCAACGGCAAAGTCACAACCCCGATCGACGCGTCAGAGGCACCGGCGTTCTGCATCAGCGCAGTGACGATAACAATCGCGGCAAGGCCAACCCCCAGCGCCACGCCGCTGCTGCGAATCCGGCCACGCACATCTGCGGGATACCCCAATGGGCCGCCCTGATCGCCATGCGGGAACAACTGCCCGTTTAGCCAGCGCGCTACGATGACGACAAAACCCGCGCCAAAGATTGCCTGCGACAGAGCATCACCCGACCGGGCCAGCACGCCCAGCTGCCGTAGCCCAAGGATCAAGGCCGCCAGCCCAAGCGTCGGCAGCACAATCTGCCACAACGACAGCAGGAACGACCAGATGGCCCTGCCTAACGCGTGGCTGTTTTCCACTCGGTCCTGCAGCAGCGACACCCACGACCGCGATCGCAGCAACAGCACCAGCGCCACCGCCAGATACACGATCGACAACGGCACACCTGGCCAGATCGCCCCTGAGAAGAAGCGGGTCGAAATCCTCGCCGCAGCGGCGGACACAACGAATTCAAGCGCGGTGCGGGCGCTTTGCACCGCGTCAGGCCAGTTTGCTGGGTTCAGGGGCGATGGACTGCGGGCGGTCAGCCGCGCGGTGTCACGGGCGCGCAACTGGCTATCGACCTCTGAAATCAGGCCATCGGCGCGGGCATAGGCTTCGCGGGCCAGCACGGCGGGTGCGCTCAACTCATCCAACTGGCGGTTCAGCACGGTGCGCCGTTCCAAGATGGCGGGCTGCTCTTCACCGCTTTCGGGCACCGTTCCAAGCGCGCTGATCTGACCCTGCACCGTCGAAATGCGACCGGCGTTAAGTGATCCCAGCGCCTGAAAGCGGTCACGCCAGCCAAACAATGTCTCTCGCGTGCGAGACAGGGCCAGCGAGGACCCCGTGCCAGTGCCCAGCAATTCCTCTGCCGCGCCGACGCGGCTTTGCCAGTCGGACAGGTCGGGCACGGCATTCGCCAGAGCCCGCTCTGCCGCGTCCAGCGCTTTGGGGTCGCCCACATCTTCGGCGGCACTCCGCTGAGCTGTGGTTTCTTCCGGTGTTGCAGCTGGCGAAGAAAGCAAGCCGTCAATGGCCACCTGCGCGGTGGCACCCTGCCCGGCCACCCAAACCGTCAGCGCTAGCCAAAGACAAAAGCGCAGGGTCATGCGTCTTCGAAAACGCCGGGAATGGACTGCGGCCCAGTGGTCAGCCATGACGGCACCGGCAGCCCCTTAGACCGCAGAAAATCAGGGTTCCACAGTTTCGACTGGTAGCGCGTGCCATAGTCGCACAGGATGGTGACGATGGTGTGCCCCGGCCCCATGTCACGGGCCATACGGATCGCGCCAGCGACGTTGATACCGGACGATCCGCCTAGGCACAGCCCCTCGTGCTGCAGCAGATCAAAGACAATCGGCAGTGCTTCGGAATCGGGGATGTTGTAGTTCATGTCGGGCGTGAAACCTTCAAGGTTGGCCGTGATGCGGCCCTGCCCGATGCCTTCGGTGATGCTGTCACCAGAGGACTTCATCACGCCGTGCTCGTAATAGTTATAAAGCGCGGCACCATCAGGATCGGCGAGGCCAATTTTCACGCCCTTGGGCTGCAGCGCCATACTGACACCGGCCAATGTGCCGCCAGAACCGACGGCACAGATAAAGCCGTTCACGCGGCCATCGGTTTGGTCCCAGATTTCAGGGCCCGTTGTCTCGATGTGCGCCTGACGGTTCGCCACGTTGTCGAACTGGTTCGCCCAGATCACACCGCCGGGTGTTGTCTTGGCCAACTTTTCGGCCAAACGGCCGGAATAGCGGACATAGTTGTTAGCGTTTTTGTAAGGCGCGGCAGGCACCTGCACTAATTCGGCACCGGCAAGGCGCAGCATGTCTTTCTTTTCCTCGGACTGAGTTTCCGGGATCACGATGACGGTCTTGAACCCCATCGACGCGCCAACCAGCGCAAGGCCAATGCCGGTGTTGCCAGCAGTGCCCTCGACGATGGTGCCGCCGGGATTCAGCAGGCCTTTGGCCACCGCGTCCTTGATGATGTAAAGCGCGGCGCGGTCCTTGACTGATTGACCAGGGTTCATGAACTCAGCTTTGCCCAGAATGGTGCAGCCGGTCAGCTCTGACGCGGCGCGCAGCTTGATCAGGGGCGTGTTGCCGACCGCATCGGCCAGATCGGATTTGATATGCATGGCATGGCCCTTTCGAATGCGCGTGTTGCTAACTGTCTATGGCGCTGCGGGTGTGAACTCAAGCCGCAGGGCTTCACGGTGAAGAGCCAGCCAATAGATTAGCATGATTCCTGGACCTGCGGCTATCTCTCCGCTTTGAACATGGGTCAGCGCGTCATCCAGCGCCAGGACATGCAGCCGCAGATCCTCTTGCTCTGTCTCCAGCCCCCCAGTATAGCGATCCACATCAGGAATGTCACATAAGCCAATGTAACAATAGAAATAATCCGTGGCATTGCCCGGCGACGGGTAAAACGACGACACATGCCGCAAGGTCACGTCGAGCCCGGCCTCTTCGCGGGTTTCGCGCAGGGCGGCCTGTTCCGGCATCTCAAACGCGTCGATCATGCCCGCGACGGGTTCCAGCATCCACGGGTTCGGATCGCCGCGTTCCAGCGCGCCCATGCGGACCTGTTCGACCAGCACGACGCGGTCACGCACAGGATCATAGGGCAGCACAAGCACCGCATCGATACCTACGAAAACCTCGCGCGGCAGCGGGCCCTGATGGCCCTCGTCAAAGCGGCGGTGCGACACGTCGAAGCCTTGCAGCTTGAAAAATCGGCCCAGCGGATCGGCGCGTTCGGTCACGGTCACGTCACCAGACCGCGCAACACGGCGCAGCGCAGCAGGCCGATCCGTCGCCGCCGCCTGTGCGCTGGCCCAGGCACGTTTGAGCATCATGGGCCATTGCCAACGCAGTTCCTGCGGGCGCGGCAGCGGGTCCTGAGCAAAGACGGCACGCGCCGCCGTTGCCGTTACATCGCCGAATTTTTGCTGCCAATCCTGCAGCGACCACGCACCGTCTGCCGCCTTGATCGTGCTGGGCGGCAGCCACATTTGCGCAGGCAGAGTTACGCCATCCGGCAAGGTGACTTCGACGTCGATCAGCGTATAATCATAGGCATCTTCGAACAGCGTCAGACGCGCAATCTCGCCTGCGGTCAGGCCCCGCAACAACAAGCCCTGCGCCGCGCCGCTCGCAGCTGCCTCGATCAGCGGCACAACATCATCCAGCACGGGCCGCACAGCATAGCCGGGCAGCGTTGCGGGCGTCACATCACCCGCGGTGCCAGAAACAGCAAAACGCAGCGCTTCGTCGCGCAGAGTGCCGTAAACAAAGATATTCACTACCGATACCGCGATCCAACAGCGTCGGTCAGCAGGCCCGCTATAATGCCGCCGCCCAGACAAACGAACAGGTTCATCGGAGAATAGAACATCTTGCCATAGTCTACCATAAAGGTGAAAACGTTAATGACGGCTTCCATCGGGCCACTGAAGCGGCCGCGCATGGACACTTGGATCGTGTCATAGCCCGACAGCAGGAACAGCACCCAAAATACCAGCGCAATTGCGCCCGTTATCGCTGTCCCAAAAGCCGCGCCCGTGCCCTGCCCGCTGCGCGAGCCGACGATGAACCAGCCGACCATCACGCCAACGATGACGCACAGCGGATACCAGTATCGCGGAGATCGGGACTCTTCAAAAAACGGTACGAGAAAAAACGCAAGCAACACCCCCAAGGCCGCATAAAAAACGGCCCCCGCAAGGCGTCCGGTCGTTGGCATGTTCGTCCCTTTCCGATCCCCTTATAAGGGACGCGTGATCGTGATCTGTGTCACGTCGCAGTTTTCACTGGCAAAGGTCGCAGCACAAGAGGTCAGATAAAAGTTCCACATCCGACGAAACCGATCATCAAAGCCCAATGCTGCTACTTTGTCCCATTTCACGTTAAAGGTTTCGTGCCAGCGACGCAGCGTCTGGTCATAACTGTGGCCGAATTCGATCGACTTGACCACAGACAGACCGCTGCGGCCGATGACGTCTCGCAGCTTGGTTGGGCTGGGCAGCATGCCACCCGGAAAAATGTATTTCTGAATGAAATCAGGGCCGCGTTTGTAAACGTCCCACCGGCGGTCAGCGACGGTGATTATCTGCAACGTCGCTTTGCGGCCCGGCTTCAGCCGCTCGCGGACGGTCTTGAAGTAGGTCGCCCAATATTGCTCGCCGACTGCCTCGAACATCTCGATGCTGGCGATGCCGTCATAGGTGCCAGTCTCATCCCGATAGTCCTGGAGCTTGAACGTCACCTTATCCGAAAGCCCCGCCTTTTCAATGCGATCTACGGCGTAGTTGAATTGTTCCTTGCTGATCGTCAGACATGTCAGACGCAAGCCGCGTTCGGCTGCAGCGTATTCAGCAAAACCGCCCCAGCCGCAGCCGATTTCCAGCACATGATCGCCGTGCTGCACGCCCATTTGATCCACCATAGAGGCATATTTGGCTGTCTGAGCGCATTCTAGACTGTCCTGCCCGCTTTCAAAAAGGGCTGATGAATAGGTCATCGTCTCGTCCAGCCAAAGGCCATAGAAATCGTTACCAAGATCATAGTGGTATTCGATATTCTTGCGGGCCTGCTTTTTGGAATTACTCTGCAACCAGAAGCGGATACGCTCGAAAGTTCGCACAAGATACTGGCCCGGAAAGCCATCGTACAGTTCGTCAGCGTCGTCATGAATCAGGTCCATAAAGGCCATCAGATCAGGTGTGGACCACCAGTCATCAAGATAGGCGTCGCAAAACCCGAGGTCCCCTTCGCGCACGATCCGCGCGAACAGATCCGCATTATGTACTGTTATTTGAGCGACATGACCGGAGTCCGCGCCTTCGGACCGGAAGTGGCGGCCATCGGGCAGAATCACGTCGATCTGCCCCCGTTTCAGGGCGCCCATCATCTTGAAAACCGAGGCAAAGTAACGTGGCAGACCGGCCTGGCCGTCAGTGGTAGTCAAAATCATGTATCGTCCTGTCTGTCGATTCCGCCGCTTTCAGCGCGCCGATCCTTGTGACTTTAGGATGTTGCACGGTTATGTCACGTGCCAGAGGCAAAAAAGTTGAGCCTTGCCCGCGACAGGGTGCCGCGCATTGCCTTTCATCCGCCAGATGTTGTCGAATTTAC
>Ga0209390_10007964_pt1 | contig 13306 bp, 9 predicted proteins | sample BON01_FD_187212 | JGI IMG/M metagenome (GOLD analysis project Ga0209390, IMG submission 187212) | Freshwater microbial communities from Lake Bonney liftoff mats and glacier meltwater in Antarctica - BON-01 (SPAdes) (version 2) | ecosystem: Environmental > Aquatic > Freshwater > Ice > Glacier... | reverse complement strand
CTTAATCAACCGATCAGAAACAAGCTCCTCTGACGAGGCCCTCAGCGCAAGGCGGGCTCCGTTGTCATCTTGGTAGAGGCTAGGCACTCGTCCACTGCTCCCAGTCGGCGTCGGTGAAGAATTTTGCTTTCAGTGCACGGATAAACTCGGCTGCCTGCCAGCCTGGACTCGCCCACAGGTCTGCATAGGTTTGCGCGGGGCTGGCGTATCCCGATCGCCAGGAACGTGCAGCGACCGGATCTTGAGTGAGGATGATGACCTCGTCTCCCGAAGGGAAATTATCCTGGGTCAGGGCACGGCTTGTGTATACGATTCGTCGGCCGAGGTCGGCCACCGTGTTACGCCCGCCGAGGTAGTGCACGGCAGCAGTACTGCCGCTCAGCGCGTAGTCGACCTCTGGGCCGTCGAGAAACGCTTGGGCGGCGAGAAGCATTGTTGAGACCATGGTGTCGGCGCGCAGGTTGCGGTGGGCGGCGAAGGCGTCGAGGAGTTTCCCCGGCGAGACAACTGTGTAACCGCGGCGAGGGTTCGCGCGGACTGCGCCGATATCGACGAGTCGTCCCAACGCTTGATGAGTAGTGGATGGCGCAACCGACGCAGCATCTGCGATGCCACCGATGCTGTTCCAGTTCCGCTGTCCGTCCAGCGCGGCGTCTGCCAAAGTGCGCCAGACTATCTCCACGTTCTTCATGGCACCATCTTCGCAGGTTTCATATAAACATGGAAGAGGAAATCCGTATTTATATGGAAAGTGAACTGAAACCGACCACAGGTTGAAATTGTCACGGTCGGGAGATTAAATAAAGTGAGAGGAACGTGTCGCAACAAGGCAGCATTTACGAAGAATTTGAGCCCATTACATTAATTGTTGGAACCCACTGGGCAAAATAGCTCTATGCAAGAGATTATGAACCGCCCTGGGTTTAATGGAGACTCTGTTTATTTGATTTCGACCGATTCTCTTGGCCGGTTGGGTTCAGCATAGAACGTTGCTTCGAACTCTGTCGGTGAGGTGTACCCCCAGACGGAGCTTGTCTGGCCGGCCTCAGGGAGCCAGGGCGGTTAGAGGGGCCGTGACAGTCCCGTCGTCGGCGACAAGGATCGGCCCGGTTCCGGTGGCCACGAGTCGGAACGCCGGCTCTCCGATCGCTGCGATGTCGACTTGGGCGATCACCGTTTGCAGCGAGGTGGCCCCGGCGGTGATTTGCTGGCCGCCGAGCTTGACCTCGACGGCGCCTCAGCGCCCGTCGGGGAGCGTGATGATCGCGTCGATCTCCTTGTTGTTGGAGTCGCGATAGTGACTGACCTCGCCGTCGATACGCGAGGCGAGCACGGTCAGATCATGGACGACGGCGCTCTCGAACAGCGTGCCGAGCGTATTGAGGTCGCCCCGTAGCCGTTGGGGACCGGCACCTAGGGCCGCAGCGGCAAGGGCTGGGTCGACCAGGTGGAGCTTCGGTGAGGTGCGCACCCGCGCGCGCGATCGCAACGCCGGGGTCCACGGGCGCTGTGCTTCAACGATGAACAGCCACTGAACCGTTCTCCGGCCGCTATGCCGACGATTGCAGGACTTTTAGGCGGATGATCGCAGGACTACTAACCGGGCAATTGCAGGATCTGTGGCCGGACGATTGCAGCCAGCGGCCGAGCAAAGTCGGCGCGTACGGCGAGGTTGCGCAGCACCTGCAGCACCTACAGCACGGTCTGCAGCTTTGCCCCTGGCCGTTCGAGCGCCCCAACGAAGAGGGGCACCTTCTGCGCTTCGTACTTTTCCAGCCCCTGGACGCAAAGGCCTTGCTTGTCGCCAAACTCGCTGAACACGGTGGCGACGTTGACGCCCATCGCGGCCGAGGTCGAGCACTTCGTCTCGGTCGAAAAGCTTAGGCCTGCCCATGTCGCGAGCATGCCTAATCGAGTGCTTAGAAACAAGCTCACTTGTGGGATTATCCCGACATGCTCTAATGTGGGAATATCTCCACAGTGCATAATGTGGGACTATCCCGACACGAAGGGTGCAATCATGACTACGGTGCAGGTGCGAAAGTTCCGCGACATTGGCCCCGTCATAAAGGCCGTGCGGGAGAGCCGCGCGGTACGCCAGGAAGATCTGGCTGAACAACTTGTCTTCTCGCGTGATTACCTCATCGATCTTGAGAAGGGAAAGGGCAGTCTTTACATCACGCGGCTCTTCCGGACGCTCAACGCGCTGGGTATCTCCGTGACGCTGGAATACGAGACGAGTGATGGAGACACTTGATCTCTACCTGCACGAGCACCACATCGGTACCGTGCGAAGGGGTGCCCGAGCTAAGCATCGGATAGCTATCGAGTGGGACGCCCAATACCGCGGTGATGCCCCGACCCTCACGGAATCGTTTGGTGTCATCCCCGGTCGCTCGCCCGATGCGGAGCTGGCATCTAATTTTCTCGGTGGCTACACGCCAGAGGGGAACCAGCGCACGGCGCTTGCTGCCAAGCGGGGGATCGATCCTGATGACCTGTATTCGATCCTGAGCGAATTTGGTGGTTCGATCGCCGGCGCTGTCACGCTACGCAACCCGACCGAGGCGACTGCCTACCGTCCTGATTATGACGAACTCTCTGAGCGCGCCGTCGCGTCTCGACTGCAACAAGCGATCGACAAGCACGACCTAGGCACGCGGGATGACAGTCGCTCGATGCTGCAGGGGTTCCAGCCCAAGCTCCTCGTAGCTAGATTCGACGACGCGTGGCTCGAACCGCACGGCAGAGCGCACTCGACCCACATCCTCAAACCTCAACTCCCGTCACGTCCTGAAGCGGTCTTCAACGAGTTCTACAGCCATGAACTCGCTCGTCACATAGGGCTCGCGCAGTTCCAGAGTGCGATGCGCCAGGCAGGCCCGATGAACTACCTCGCCATTGAGCGATTCGATCGTCACGTAGTCGGCGACGCGGTGTTGCTTCACCATCAGGAGGATCTCGCCCAGGCTCTGGGTCTTGAGTGGCGCGATGCTGACGCGAAGTTTCAAGACCACAGACGGCCTCCGAGGACTGGGCGACCCTCGGCCCGTCTCATCGGCGAGCTGCTCGGCTCGATTCCCGGCGGTGGACGCGCCGCCGAGGAGTGGCTGCGCCAACTCGTCTATCACGTTGCGATCGGAAACAACGATGCGCACGCGAAAAATGTTGCCCTGCTGCATCTCGCCACGGGAACGCAGCTGACCGAAGTTTATGACGCCGTCCCGAATCTCTTCCAGGATGGACGCATCGACTGGAATCTCGCACTGTCACTCGGCGGGATTTTTGACCATCGAAGGATCTCGGGGGAATCTCTGACGAAAGAAGCGCTGTCGTGGGGTGTGCTTCCCATAGCGCGGGTCCCGACCGTTATCGACGAAACGCTCGGTGCCATAGAAGCAGCAGTGCGAGTGATCACACCACCGGGCTCTGCATCAAAGGGGATGCCCGAGAGAATCGATTGGAACGTCAGCAGGCTCCGATCAGGCGCCGAAATCAGTACACCAAAAAAATGAGGTGAACCTGCGGTACGCCATCGCACACTGTGATCACAACCACCGCATCTGGGGTGCTTGACCGCCACCCGATCCGTTCTACGCTCCGGTCGGCGCTATCCTCGCCACAAAACCTCCTCTTTGCGATTCAGTAATAGACCGGTGTGCGCAATGCTGAAGGTGCGGCCCCTCCCAGAGGGCTTGCGTCGCAGACAGCAGGTACCGCCGTCGGTAAGTGTGCGTAATAGCTACCTGGCGCAGCAATCCCGACCAGAGTCATGGGAGCGTCGACGTGTGTCGGTCTAGGTTCGTCTAATGCCCGCGGCGTACCCGTCGAGGATGCTCAGTATCTTGGACTGCTGCCAGACTCGATTGCGTCGGAGGCCTGTTGCCTCGGTCAAGACCCCGGCATCGGTGAGTTGAGCGAGCGCTCGGCCAGCGCTCATCGCGTTTATGCCCAACTTCTCTTGCAAGTAGGCCGTGTTGACCACTGGTTGAGCGATGAGGTGGGGAAGGACAGCCCAAGCGCTGGCGTGTCTGCGCAGGGCTCCGAGCTGTTGCCGCGCTGACTGCTGCTCAGCTGCAAGGCTGTCGACGAGCCTCTTTCCCGTAAATGCCGCATAGCGTGAGGCCGATGAGAATTCGCGGATGACCGGGGCGGCGTCCCCGGCTCGATAAGCGGTCAGTGCCGCGAAGTAGATTTTCGTGTTCCGCAGGAGGCCGGCCGAGATTGGTGCGGTGGCGTGAGTGATGAGGCCCTTGCCGCGCAGCATCGCCTGGACCAACGCACGACCGGTTCGTCCGTTACCGTCGGCGAACGGGTGAATCGTCTCGAATTGGGCATGCGCAATCGCGGCTTGGGCGAGCACGGGCAGATCGTCGCGGGCGATAAACTTCAGCAGGTCGCGCATCGCGCCCTTGATGAGAGTGCTTTGCGGCGCGATGTGTCCAGCACGCCGTGGTGAGCTCCGCTCCCCGCCGACCCACACCAGTTGGTTTCGATACACGCCCGCGTGCTCCTCCCACCCCGGTTGGCGGATGAGCAATTCGCGGTGCATTTTGAGGATGCTGGACTCGTCCAGCTGATCAGCGAGGCTCAGAGCTGCCTCGAGTGCGCGCACATTGGCGATGATCATCTTGGCGTTCAGACTCTTGGATTCGTTCAACTCCGCCAGCGCGAGCTGGCGGGCTCCTGCTGTGAGGTTCTCAATCTGCGACGAGGTCGATGACTCGGTTCGCAGTAGGACAGCACTCATCGGCCCAAGCGCGGGACTCTCAGGGCCGAGTGTGCTCGCCGCGTGAGAGTCGAAGGTGACTAGCGCGTGTGTGGCGTCCTCGAGGTCGGAAGCCAGATCCATGGGGAAATCGGGGCGGTAGCTGGCGATGGGGGATGAAACGGTCGATCTGTAGGGACCAGATTCGCGTGTCCTCTCCGCGCGACTGTAGGGACCGTCGGCGTCGACGGTCCATTGGTGATCTTCGTGGCCCACTGCTGGAATGGAAAGGCGCGTAATCCTATTTGAGACGTCGCCCACGATCGCACCTCAATCCCAATCTGTCATCTAGATTCTATCTTAGTAACAGTTATACGATAAGTGTTACTAAGCGCGAGACTTATTCTCACTGAGCTCGATGGGCCAGTTCTCGTTTTTGACTTCAATTTGACTGCAATTGACGCAGATTGCACGTGATTACCCTGTGACGAAATAGGTCATAGTCCTTTATAACTACTGGGTATTGCCCACACTGCAGGCCACAAAAGGGCTGTTTTTGGAGTTCGACTCCCTCCAGGGGCACCAACGCGAGGCCGGCAGTTCCGGGGCTCTTCACCCCTAGCTAAGTTCTCCCGCTGCCCGCGCTGAGGGGTGTGTAGACACGACGGCTAGATGTGTGGATTCGGCTGAGGGCACGACCCGCTCGGCACGCTCGGCCGCCTTGATCTGCGCCGCCACGGTGACGCGCGTAGATCGCGGTCACGTGGTCCTGGAAGTGCCCTAACCGCTTGGCGATCAGGAAGCCACCAGCGCCGCGGACATCCAAGCCCTCGCGCTGGGTGCGTTCGTCGCAAACCCCACCGACACCCAGGTGCTTGCGAAGTTGAAGGACCAAACGGGATCGAACCGACCCCTGCTCGGGTCGGACCCAACGGCACCGGCGAAGCGCACGGTGCTGGGCGTCCCGCTGCTCACCTCGCCCGGCGCCACCGTCGCCATCGCGTCGGGCATCCCGAAGGCCCGGTCAATTATCTTTCAGCGCACCAACGTCGAGCTGGCGGTGGACAAGTCGGCGTACTTCACGTCCGACCGCACCGCGATCCGGGCGACGATACGCGTCGGGTTCCCCCTTCCGGCCACGATTCAGAAGATCGACCTCGATGCGCAAAGCTTGGGGGCTGCACGCCATGCTCATCAGGGTAGGGTGTCCTGCGAGTTCAGACCGAGTTGGAGGGCAAAATACCACGTCGATCGAGCCACGAAACCTCACAATCTAGGCATTAATTCGAGAAGGTGCTCGCAGGCCGCGATGCCTACTTTCTCAACACTCAGCAGAGAATCGTACGGCGTTCCAGGAGCTCGGGACGAAAGTTATCCACAGGTAATTTCGCTACTCGTCAGCACCCAATGGCAGATGGCAGAGTTGTGTTCATGCTTATCGCCTACCTGGATGAAACTTACGTCGACGGTCGTGCTTACATCGTTGGCGCGCTCGTCTTGACCCCCAAGCAGGACTGGGCCCTCAAGCTGGCGTTCGAGGGAATTTTGCGGAAGACCCACGCGGCGCACGGCACACCACTGAATATTGAGTTCCACGGGAACGCTCTCTTCCAGCAGACTGAGCAATGGGGATCGATCCATGGGAAGCAAGATGTCGCGTATGCGATCTACAGGCGTGCGGCTTCGAAGATAGTGGCTACCGGTGGACGTATCTTCCTCCGTGGGGTCGACCGGATTCAACGCCTTGAGACTCGGTATGTCCGACCTGACTCCCCGCACACGATTGCCCTCGGCCACCTGCTGGAGCGGGTCAACGACTACGCGACGCAACAAGGCGAACGTGTGAGGATCATCGCTGATCAGGTGCCAGAGCAAGCCCAGCACGAGGAGAGAATGCGCGTGTATCAACCCATTGGGACGCCGGGTTATCGTCCCTCCAATTTAGACCGTATCGACATGCCCTTCACATGGGCTTCGTCGGCTGAACATACGGGCTTGCAGGCAATCGATCTTGCACTCTATATCTACCGGCGCAAGATGTTCCACGCGGATTCCAGTGTCGCTCGCGCGTTTGAGGTAAAGCGCATTCGGGATGTTATCTATCCAGCGTTCCATTACCACAACATGTGGGAGGTCCCCCTGCCCGGCGCTTAAAGCACTGAAGGCCTCGCGCGAAACGCGAGACCTCAGGCAGACGCCGGATTGCTCCGTCGTGCCTCTATGGTGTCACACGTCGGTATCAAGTGCACTCAGTTTTCCACTGGGCCCGCCGTACGCAGTCGTATCCAAGCGTGTGGACCGGGTGCGGACATGATGAAGGGGAGCATGTGCGACGCGAGGCCACGGACCGGTTCGCGACCTCGCGGAATCCCGCGCGGAAGCGGGTGGACGGCGATCTCGCGTTCCAATAGGGGATTGGTAGCGAGTAAGTCCTAAGGAAAGGGTTGGGATTTCGACTCCCTCCAGGGGCACCAAAGCACTGTTACCAAAAACGCCCCCTAGAAAAGGAGCGCGACGGGATTCGTCAGAATCCTGATCATCCGCACCCCCCTCTCAGATGAGTGGGGGGTGTTTTCTTGTTCCGTCCGTCCGTCGTCGTCGACTGAGCAGTTGTACAGGCTTCCAGTGTTGCTGTTGCCTAGCCTGGCACCAACGATTTCTCGTTGCTCAGACTGTTTTGTACCACTTCGCTATTTCAGAACCAATTTCATGCGGGTAATCTTCCTGGATAAAATGCAGCCCGAGGCACCAGTTCTCCGACAATCACCCGTAGCGTGGGAGCAAGGGCCTGTTCCGACGTGTTTTGGTCGGCCTCAGATAGGCGCAATCGGTAAAAGCTCAGGTCAGCGGCACTACTTACGCCGGAATCAAGGGGCTTCGAGTCTCTTTGCCCGTAATTAAGCAGCAACCGCTCTCAATTCAGGGAGCCCAACGCCCGGCTTGCGGAAGTCTTTGCAAGTTCTTCCCGTGAAACGGTAGCGGAATTTTTCTGCAGGTGGCCGCCGGGCTGGGATTTTGCCAATTCGGTAGACGCCTGACTTTATCACACACTTATTAAAGTGTGTGATAAAGTCAGGCCATGAAGGACTCACTCGGAGACGTAATTCGCGATCGCCGTGTCGGGCGGGGCTGGGATCAACCAGCCCTCGCAAAGAGACTCGAGGTAACACAGCAGACTCTGAGTCGGTGGGAGAACAACGCCGCCAAGCCGCGCCCAGCAAAACTTGCGCGTCTCGCAGTGGCATTGGAACTTGATTTGAAGGCGTTACAGACCGCCTCGCTGGCTGGCAAAAATTCGGCAGCTTCCTCGGTCGAAGTGCGTGCGCGCGTCCCGGCGCTACTTCCAAACTTGCCGCTTGAGCTCCTAAACCAGGATGAATTCGAGGAGTTCACCGTTGCTTTGCTTCAGGAACTCCACCCCTTTGCAGACCTTTATCGAAACGGTAAGAGTGGCCACAAGCAGTATGGGATCGACGTCTTTATCAATCACTCCGATGGGCAGCCCCGGGGCGGCGTGCAGTGCAAGAGGGTTGCACAGTTTGGGCCGGCCCACGTGCGTAAGGCAGTAGAGGCGTTCGACGGCTCCACCCGTGTCGTTCAACCGCAGATCTTCTTGAGCCGCTCTGCTTCCCCGGCCTCTCGACGCGAGGTTGAAAACCACCCAGGATGGACGATATTCGACAGGGATGACCTCTCTCGGATGCTCCGTCAGCTTCCTATCGACTCTCAGCTTCGAATCGTTCGGGAATTCTTTCCTGCCCTTCGCCCAGCATTCTTGGGCATCGCTGAACCAACTCCTTGGCTAACTGCTGAAGATTTCAGGGCGCCCCTAGACAGAACTGACGGATTCTTTGGCCAGGGATGGGAACTCGTGGGGCGTAGCGAGGAACTCGCGACCCTCATCGAATTTGCTCGCTCAGACGGCCAGCCTGTGCATGTAGTGGAGGCTCCGGCCGGCGCGGGGAAGACTCGCCTCCTGCTGGGGCTTGCTGACGCGTTGGAAGAAGATGTCGCCGTGGGTGTTCGCTTCCTCGACCCGGGGACCGACGTCGCACCCGCCGATTTCGAGCTCTTGCCGGAGACTCCAAAACTGGTGCTAGTCATCGAAGACGCCCACGGCCGGACCGACCTCTCCGGCCTCGTGAGGGGCACGTTGAAGCAACGACCCCACGCCAGGATCCTCCTTGTCGCGCGGGCACACAGCGTGTCTGGTCTGAAGGCACAGCTCCGGTTGGTCGACGTGACGCTGGATTGCGAGAACGTCTCTGATCTGGGGCATCTTTCTTTCAGCGAAGCCCGAGAACTCGCAATGCAAGTTGTGTCTTCGCAGCACCGACATGAGCTGATTCTCGATGCTCTTGCGCATCTCGGTACTGATTCGGTGTTCTTCGTCGTGGTCGCCGGACAACTCTTGAACAAGGGCCGCATCACCACCAGAACCTTGGAGGGTTCGCCCGAGCTTCGGGCCAAGATTCTCGATGCTTTCCGTGAGGCGATGATTGGCGCTGACGGCCCGGCGGGGGAGCTAAGGACGGAACTCGTGGCGGCCGTTGCAACAATGCAGCCTTTTCGGTCGGATCAGCAGAACTTTCAGAACTCAATCGAGCAGTTGATCGAACGGAAATATCGACTGCTCACTCCCGTCCTGGCGCAGCTCGAAGAAGCTGGCGTGCTCATTAGGAAGGGCGCGACCTACCGCGTATTTCCTGACCTTCTGGGGGACATCGTGCTTTCGAACGCATTGGTCAATCAAGCGACGGGCCATGTGACGTCTTATTCGAGAGAGCTGATTGACGCGCTCGAGGACGACGTCCTAGAGCATGCCCTTGTAAATGTGAGCCGAGTCGACGCGCAAATCCAACAGGCAGCGTATGCCGGCGGCTCGATTATGGATGCTTTGTGGGCTCCCCTTAGAGAGTCGTTTCCGTCTGCAGACATTGCGCGACGCCTCAAGTTGACCGCGATACTCAAGAAGGTCGCCTATCACCAGCCGAAGCGGGCGCTGGAAGCCGTTGAGTGGATTCTGGCCAATCCCTTCATCGGCCCTGTGCAGCAATCGGTGTTTGAGGGTCTTCTAGATGCACCGCGATCCACGAACCATGCGGTCCGTAATGCCATGGTTTCGGTTCTTGAAAGAGTCGCACGTAGTGCTGACCAGTTGCCACGCGCGATGACCATCCTCCGAGAGCTTGTGCAGGAGCCAGTCCCTCCGGCGGGACGTCACGGAGACCCTGCAACCACGGCTCTTCGTGACCTCATGGACTTCAGTGCACCGATTGAATACTTGACGCTCGTGGAAGCGACCGTCTTCGACTGGGCGGCCGAGCCGAATCTCTCAGATTCCGAGCACATCCTCGTGATGCAGATTCTTGAACCCGCGTTGGTGACCGAGTTTAAAACGAACAGATCAGAAGGCCTGACCCTTCGAATGGGTTCTCGACTGGTGTCGGCCGCGGCGGTTCACCAACTCCGTCGTCCTGTGATTGATCTTGCACTTTCAGAGCTGCAATCAGGAGTTCCCAAGCGAAGCGCAAAGGCATCTGAGCTGCTCGAGGCGGCTTTTCGGTACCCCTCGGGATTACTCGGCCAAGAGATCACCGACGCTGAGACGGAACAATGGAACCCAGATCACAGCGAGACTCTGGCCTCGCTTCGAAGTATCCTTCACGACAATCCAACATTGCCCGTCGTCGCGGCGGCTCGCAAGGCGCTTGGCGGGCTCGCGACGTACCGAACCGGCGACTTTTCCGACGAGGTTCGGGTCGTCTGGAACGAGCTCCCAACCGACCTGGAATCGAATGTCTCACTCGCGTTGAGGGGCGGCAGCCCTGGCATCGAGCCCGATGACTTGGAAGAGATACTGAAAGAGCGAACGGCGTGGCAGATATCGATCGCGGACGAACTTGTGGCAAATACCTCATCAGCGGCGATCCTTGAAATGGTTAGCGATGCCATCGCAACCCACCAGGAACTTGCCCTCACAGATGACCCCAAGAACTTCCTCAGCGCCGTCTTCGACAGGGATACTCGGATGGCAAGCTTGCTGGTCGAGCGGGTCCTGCTGGATCCGGTGGGGTCCTTAGCCGCTGTGGTCGGCATGGCCCTACAAGTGGAGTTTGATCGAGACCCGGGGCAGATTGGAGAACTAGTCGAGAAGGTACTTGCGGTCAATTCGTTGCCACTTCGTCGAACTCTCGCCCAAGCGCTGGCCTGGAGCATGCGAGGGAAGTTAACGGCTACGCCAGAAGCACTCAACTGGATTGAATCATTCCTCGTCGATGAAGACGATGTTGTTGTGCAGCACGCGCTCATTGCAATTTGGGTCGTCGCGGAGTTTGACGTCCCGGCAGTGTCCCGACTAGTGGACGTCGTGGACTTTGCCCGGTCCAAAGTCATTGCGAGCAATGTTGCCAGTGAATTTGGCCAACGCGGGCGCCTCCAATGGGGCTTGGCCTCGAAGGCCACGAGGACTTCAATCATGGATGGGCTGATCGCACTCCCTGACATCGAGGATTACGCACTCGGCCAGTTGGTCTCGGCGATTGCGGCCGAAAACCACGAGAGTGCAATTGGCCTGATGATGCGTCGCATCGAGGCCGAAGAGTCAGCGCCACCTGGAATCCGCTATCGGGCGTTGCCTTTCCATTTGGTGCCACATCTTCTCGCGCCGGATGAGTTGTCCCGAGATCGCGCTCTTGTCGGTATCTGGAATTGGATGTGCGACGAGCCAAACTCGTGGCATCGGATCCGCGGAGGAACGGGTCTCTTCTGGTTAGTTGGGTCGTCTACTGATCCTGGTGTGCTCGCGCTCCTTGAGGCACGGGCGAGCGGAACCTCCTGTGACTTCACCATCTTGAGTAGCGTGCTTGAGAATTTGCCCCGCACATTCGTCCTCGAGAATTCAGATTTTGTCATCCGGATGTTTGACGCTGCCGCCGTTGTGGGGGAGGAGGCAATAAAGCGGGTGAGGAGCGGCTTCTATGGCTCCCTCGTCTTGGGTGGGCGGTCCCGAAGTATTGGTATTGCCGACCCCGAGGACGTAGCCGCCCGCGACCGCTTCATTGCTCTCGCCGCGATTAGTTCGGGACCCGCTGGGGAGTTCTTCATCGATATGTCGAGGGACTTGGAGAGGGAGATTGAAAGGAACGCCGAGGAAGACGCGTCACTTGTGGACCGGCACGATTGGTGATTTGAGTCCGCGTAGTCCTGAACCCACCAACTCGCGACGTGAATGCAAGGTCCGGGTTGAGGCCCTCATCTCGCATAGAGGAATGGCGGGTAGGGACCCTCCTAGTCTTAGGGACCCGCAGGGCCGACTTGATGGCGCCCGAGTCGCGGTGGTGCGACCGGCCGGTTTAGGAGGCAATTCAGGAGATCGACGAAGGCCGTCTGGTGAGAAAGTTCCCACTACCGCCGCATCACAAGCAGTGTGTGGACGAGCTTTATGTCAGAATTCAGGAATTTGCAGGCAGGACTAGCCCTGATCCTTCGTCCAAATTATGAATCTGACAGTGGTCATCTCCCTCAGGGTTAGCGAAGTCAAATTGGGTGAACGCCAGACACTTTAATTCCAACTCGGCTTCTTCGAGGTACTTCATCATGGGATGCAAATCTTCCCCATTATTTTTTAGATGATCGTAGATACCGCTCGTTGAGTAGTACTGCTCTTGGGGCGTGCCGGTTAAACTTTGGGATGTTTTGATGGAATTGAGAGTCAAAATCTCAGTTATCGCCCGCCATTCACCTTCACTTGTGGTCTCAATGTCACACATCAAAACGTCTCTGATGTTTCCCATATACGCGAGGATTTGAGCGTATTCTCTGCTGTTCTGGTCTTCAACATAGTCAGCAGAGGTCATCAATCCGTAGCCCTCTTGGAAAGGTTTTCCTTGCGGAGCAACCTGATTTCCATCCATATCGATCACGATGCTGTATCCATAGGTAATCGTGGAGGAATCAATGTTGTGGCCGCACGTGTCCGCCGCGTTTGACTCTTGCGCGCTATCGTCCTGCGCTGCCTCGGGCTCGACGCTTTGCACTGTTTCGGGCTCAACGCTGGGTCTGGGCCCCGCGAAAGGTCCGGCGCATGCTGTCGTCGTGAGAAGCACCAACGCCAGGGAGGTAAGGATAAGTTTCTTTGTCATGAGACGACACTCTTGCAGATAGACGGCCGCTGGGCGCAGTGCCCATCGCCGAACCGCAACGACACTGCGGCCGATTCTTGGGTGTCACTCCGGCACTTCGTTCGTCTATATCATTCTGCTTTGGACGTGACCGAAGCTGTCAGCTGGTCTGGTTGCAGGTCAAGTTTGCGCAGGATTTGCGCGTTAAGCGCGACAACCACGGTGGAGGCCGACATGAGAAGAGCCCCCACTTCCATCGGAAGTATGAAGCCGATAGGGGCGAGCACGCCTGCGGCGAGGGGAACGGAAATAAGGTTGTATCCGGCCGCCCACCAGAGATTTTGTTTCATCTTGCGGTAACTCTGGCGCGATAGCTCGATGACGGAGAGCACAGAGCGCGGGTCATCGCTGGCGAGAATCACCCCTGCAGAAGCGATGGCAACGTCGGTCCCAGCGCCAATGGCAATCCCCACGT
>Ga0209390_10007959_pt1 | contig 13310 bp, 6 predicted proteins | sample BON01_FD_187212 | JGI IMG/M metagenome (GOLD analysis project Ga0209390, IMG submission 187212) | Freshwater microbial communities from Lake Bonney liftoff mats and glacier meltwater in Antarctica - BON-01 (SPAdes) (version 2) | ecosystem: Environmental > Aquatic > Freshwater > Ice > Glacier... | reverse complement strand
TTGCAGGGGAGAGGGATGGCTTTGCTCCATGACTGTTTGTATGGGTTGCCCTTCAAAGTTATATGCAATAGACTGCCTGATGGCTCCTCCCAGTTGCTGTTCGGAGAGGGTTTGTATCAATCTTCCCTTTTGATCATAGTAAATGGCAGTGGTATAAAAGACACCGGTTTGAAGGTTTTTGACTTTCTTACCTGTCTGCAAACCACGTACCCTGATGGTAGCCTGTGCTTCAAAACCTTTAAGTGGACCGCTAGGTGATTCGTAGGGAAAGTCTTCGAGCAACTGGTAGGTGTCGTAGTAGTTAACAGTTAGGATCTCTTCCTCTGCTTCTGGCCATGCCGTATCTGAATTCTCCTGCTCATTTTCCCCAATATGGGCATTGAAGCTTTGGTTAGCCCTTGCTTTCATTCTAAATCCTGGGCGCAGTCTGATGCTTTTGCTGGCGAGGTAAACCTTATACCCATCATACCTGCTGGAATTAAAGCTGCTTCCACTTCGTGTATGGGCAGTCTTCGCTGATGTTCTGGCATTGTTGGCTCCCTGAGTGTCTAAGAAGGCTTGTAAATCTTCTCTATTTCTTTTATCCGTTGTTAAACCTGTTCGTATTACCCTTCCCAATCCATCGTACTTGGTAAAGAGCCAGTTCATGCTTGATTTGGCTGCCAGATTGCCATCCTGAAAGCCTACGAGCCGGTCTTGCTGGTCATAGACCAGATTTGTTGCTTGCTTAGCAGGCAACTTCTTTTTTATCAATCTTTTTCTGGCATCATAGCGGTAGAGAAAATACTGTGCATTGGCCAAGGTGGTGTTTACAGACTGGTCCCAGCCTGTTTCTGCCAGTATTTTGCTGGCTTGGGGAGGAATGACGACTCTAAGTTTATCAAAATAATCATAGACATAATAGGTACTCAGCCATCCAACAGGCCCTTGACTTTCTATATCGGCAGTATCCTGGCTTTTTTTGAGTACTACTTTTCCTTGTTTATCGGTATAGGTGAGCGTTCGATTGTCGTCTTCATCATCACTGATCTCTACCCAAAGTGCACCCGGTTGGTAAATGCCTTTGCTAATGGGTAGTCCATCGGCATTAATGCGAAATAGTCTTACCTGATCGTTGATGCCTTCGGGGTTATTGTCATTGGTTCTTCTGGAGAATTTTACTTCATGACCACTGCCCAGTTTCCAAGCTGTTCCTGGGGCTGTCTGTTTCTCTACCCTATTTAGAGGGGAGGGTTCAAAGGCTTTTTCTGAATAGGCAAAAGCATCGCCATAGATGCTGGAAGACCGTTCTTCCTGCGTTGCTAAGGCATTGCTTCGGTAGCTGCCATCCTGAAGACCTGTGGCTTCAAAATAGGGAAGGTATTCTTTGGCCTGCCTGCCAAAAGGATCATAGGCAATGGGGGTGATCAGGTCTTTACCACTAACAGAGGCTTGTTGTTTTACATTTTGCATGGGTCTACCCAAGCCATCATAATAAGTGATCTCTTTATGGGATTTGGTATTGGGGCTAGTTTGGATGTTGGCATCTGTAAGTCCTGCTACTCTGGCGGTGAACTTTTTGACGTAATTGCCCCCAGAAATAATTGCTTTGACAGCCACTTTATCGCTCTGACAACCTGAAGCGATATGGTAATAGGCCAGATAATAGGTGCTGGAAGATTCAAGAACAGGAGTGGTGAAAATCTGGCCAGTGGCCAACACAATGGATTGGTCTTCGCCATACCAGCGATAGCCAAACCCATCTGGAGCAGGATCAGCCGTAAGGGTAATTGAACCTGAGCCGAGGATGGTCTCATGGCGAGCTGAGGGTATAATGTTTGCACAAATTTTATCCGCTACAACAACTACCTCAAGCTGGTCATATACTGTTTTACCTCCTGCGAAATAGCGATAGCGGATAGTTTGGACACCGGTAAAATTAAAGTTTAAACTGATCTCAAAAACAGACTGGGCCACAGCACGCGCTCCAGTAAAAGACCAAAGAGGCGTTCCTCCTTCCCCTAGATGCACTGCCGTAGAGCCATTCCAAAAACTAACGCTATACGTATAAGTAGAACCAAAGTCCACCTGCCTTGGGCCAGACAAGACTACACGTGTTGGTTGCTGTGCGGATACATCTTTAAAAAAGAATGCCAATAATAAGAAAAGTAAAAGCTTTTTCATCCAAAGTTGTTTTTGATGAAATAGAATAGCGCTTTCCTGTACTTAATTTCCTTTGCACTTAATAGGTATTCGAAATATTTGCCTTATTGGGAATGTGAAACATTTCGGATTTTACGCTATTAATGATTTACAAGTGGACTATTCAATTTTAAACTGGCCTTACAAGCTGTTGCTTTATCTCCATAAAAAGCGAAACTATAAGTATCAGCACTTTAACAATAAACTATAAAAAGAGCTTACTTTTCAGGTAACCGCTATGGAAATTGGAACATGAAAAGCCTTTTTCTACTATGCTATTATTGCCTAAACATATTTAAAAGAAATCACCAAAATTAGAATATCTTTCCAAATTAATAAGATGCACTTATTATATAGACATACTAAAAATAATGAAATATTCATTAAATATCAAATAAAATTTTAATAAAACTTCTTATTTAGATTATTACATGAGGGTTTTAAAAAATGAATGCTTCGCAATGGGTTTTATTCTGAAAAGTTGAAAGGAAATGCTTTCTAGCTAATGGCGTTTTATTTTTTACCCTGGATTTGGGGAAGTGGGAAATTTACGCTATGTAGCAAACTTGGATCAATACAAATCTATTTTTTCAAATTTTACCGGCCTTATGAAAATTGGTAAAAAAATTGCTCAATGGTGTTAAAAAAAATTTGCCTGATACCTTTTCGGCGGACTATAATTTATTTAACTCGTATTATGTAATAGGATTGTGACAAAACACCATGAATTCACTTAAAATATCCCCTCTACTTGGGAAATTAAAATTCGTTATACCGAACATTGAAATTATCGAAATAAATTAGGCTAATTTGCCCTGTAGAGAAAGCATAGCTTTATAGACCAAACTGCATCAGGTATAAAACGACCGATTTATGAATAAAAACAAATCAAATTGTGACGAAACAAGTGGGAAGTTAGTACCCATCATTAACCTTAGTAATTGTGGTGCCAAGGAAGAATGTATCCCTGCTTGTCCTTATGATGTATTGGAAATGCGGACTATTACTCCAGAGGATCGTTTGACACTGAATTTTAAAGGAAAATTAAAAACTTTTTTCAAGCCAAAAAAAGCCTATGTAAAAGACCCAGACTTGTGTTTTGCTTGCGGGATATGTGTGCAGGTATGCCCTGAAAAAGCGATCAAACTTGCCAAAAGAGATACCTGATTTTTTATCGCCATGTATATACTTTATGAAACCGTTTCATTCACAATTTTTACCCAAAAATATTTCTAAACACCTAATTTGAAGATGGGATCACATTAACATCAGCCAATTCGGTGCTATTTAAAAAATTCACCACTCACTTTTCACCCTATTACTTATTTCGGATTTAAACAATTTTTATTTTTCCAACCGTAACCACCGGGCACCATGGGCTTCAATTTTTATAGGTGTTCCCGTTTGAAATTCTTCTCCTTTCACAGCATCCATCACCAGTTTGTAATCCTGTCCATAGAATTTCAGTTCCGCTTCTACCGGCGATCCACCTTCATTCATCAGGGGTAAGAAATTCGAAAGGAATGTCTTGATTGACAAGGGCCCTGGTCAATCCTACCCTGGCTTCCATTGGCCTATACCGCAGGCTATCTTGTCCTTTATCGAAAAAGCAGTCCAAATTGCATCGTTGTCCCAATCAAAAAACACTCCTACCTGCGGTTCTTTGTGTAATGACCAGATTTCCTGCCTGTGTTTCTGCATGGCACTGGCAATTTTACCAACGGCTACTGCACGGTCTGTGATTTCATTGTGGTGGTCCAGAAGTGCGTACTCTCCCACTTCAGCTCCAGCAGTCCTCACCGACCAACTCCACAGTCCCCATCCTTTGAATCCGGCAGCCAACATGCTCAAAGTAAATTGTTCCATTTCCGGGGCATCTACTGTAAAACCCTTGTTATTTTGTCCGAATTTCTCGCCTCCAAACTGCTGAGGACCTCCTGTAGTCTCCCAACCTCCGGACCATCCCCCTTTAAACATGTCATTGATATAACTTGCCTGCATGTATACTGTAGGTCCCAATTCATCCATAACCTGGTCAAAATGCCAGGTATAATGGATCGAGGGGTAAAAAGATCCTGCATTTCTCATGGTACCGGCGATGCCCGGAAAGTTAACCCCGAAATAAGCATGTGGTCTAAACAATCCCAATTCCCCACCTGCCCGAAAAGGTGCTTCAGGATCCAAAGCTTGAAAAGCCTTGATTTTTTCAGTTAGATTCCCGATACCATAATCAGCCTTAAACCTAAAAATATCCCTCATAATCCGCATTTCCCGATGATTGTAAGACTCCCATCGGGTTTGAAAATCCCCCCAAGAGGTATAGGGCATTCCCCCGTTGGCCAAGCCATGATGGTGTTGGTTGTGGGCCTGATTTAATCTGTCAATAGTCTGGTACTCTTCCTGCACCCATTCCACAAATAATTCTTTGCCAGTTTCGCTCAAATCCAAGCCTCTTTTACCCACCAAAGGATCGTAAGCCCTGCTTGAACCCAGAAATGCTTCTCGGTCACCGGTTTCATTTGCATAAGTAGCATAGTTCAAAATTCGCTCCTTCAATACATTTTGTTGATAATCCTTCATTTTAGGATGATTGCCAATGGCTTCTTCACTGGTGTTTTCCGGAATTCCCAGCTTCCAAAGTAGGGAATCAGTGATGGATTCCCAGCCGCCTTCTGCATACCACCACGGAATGATACCTTCTTCCACCGCTATCAGTTGGATCCTTTCATGGTTCCAGTCTGGCAAAGGCATGATTTGCTTTAAGTTGGTAAATCCTAATGCTTTCATTTTTTGGAAATGTTTTCTGATCTCCTCTTCTCCCTCTCCCGGCCGCTGGATATAAACCACCCCCGCAGGTACGGGAGCTAGTTTCCTGTATTTCCGTTGGGCAGGTGAATTATTTCTTTGGTCATATTGCTCATGAAGAAAATCGTGCTGCCTGCCAAAGGGTTGGAAAGCGTTTCCTACGACTAGTAGGGTGGTCGCCAGGATTAATAGGGTAAATTTTTCAATTGTCTTCGTCATTTTCATATTGATCGGGTTTGAATTGAAAGTCAATCATAGGAAAGCTTATTGTTCTTTACCCTTATTGAGAAGGTTTCCCCGTCTATATTACCCATGAATACGCCAGCACCTACTTGAAGTGGCTCGGAGGTGTACACCCCTGAAGGACTCCACTTATCAAAATTAATAGCTGCTCCATTAATCTTGACCTTCGCTCTTAAAGCTGAAGATTGGTATTCCATTTGCAAGGTCTCAAGTGTCAGACTAGTATGGGTAACTTTCTTATTTGTCGCATCTATTTCAAGCCTACTATTTGCATTGATAGTAGCTTTAAATTCACTGAAAGAGGCGTATAAAACGCTTTCCACTATCTCAATACTATACCCGGAAAAAGAACCGTTAACTACAAGCAATTTATGATCCTCTAATACTTTCGCCTTTCCTTTTGGGAAATTCGGGTCAGCTCCTGCCTCCACCCAATAGTAATCCGAGGAAAATGGGCTAATACAGAGATAAGCATCTGAAGTTTCTATAAAAATTTTATCCCCCAAATCATATATGTTTCCCAGATCTTTGGGAATGAAGAGCCATGTAGCTTCCTGTTGCTTCGCTGAATCAAACCATTTCTCCAATACTATTCGATCTGTAGTAGTAGGCTTTGCTAAAAAAGAGAGTGGCTTTTGGCCCAAATTCAATCTGGGATTTCCTGACATCTTAAACTCCTCTCCGAGGACTTCTGTGGCAGCAGCAGCTACCACAATCACATTTTTATGCTGCACGGTCTGCGTGTAGGGGCTATGCCCACCGGGACTTCTGTGAAAAGGCTGTGCCCCACCTAGGGTTCTGGACCCTTTGGGCGTTTTTACAACTAAAGACCACTGCACCTGTTGGTTGGGATTATCCAGTTGCGTTAGGTAAATATTTCCCAAGCCAAAATTTTTGCTGCCATAAAAGTATTCCTGCGCGTGATTGGACTGATCCATATGATAAGAGGGTCGGGAAACTTTTACCTCGAACGGAAGTGAGAATGATTTGTGAAAAAGTTTCCATATGTATTTACTGGGTCTATAAGAACTTGTTATCTGATGTAGAGAGGCTGGATGATCAGGATCCAAGTCAGGGCTTCCAAACCAGATATGAAACATCTTATTTAATTCTCCTCCGCTATTCATTAGTGAAGGCCCTCTTTTTTGTGCACCTGCCAGTGCTCCGTCATAGATTTTGATGGCGATGGTAGCGAGCAAATAATCCAATATAGCTTTGGACCAGGCCCTGGCTGATTCACTTTCGGCAAAATCATACACATTTAATAAGCCTTCTATACTATGAGGATAGTAAATTTCTGAATCATATTCACCGTTACCGATTTTGAGCAGTTTTTCATAAAAATCACTAAAATAACCTTCTGAAAGGGTTTTGACCTCAGATACTGGCCACCCAGAAATTAAAGCCGTGTCTGGAAAATGGGTGGCATAAACCCAGGCAGAGGACCTCCACATGATTTTGTGATTTTCTGTACCACCGTCTTTCTTATTTCCACCCAAAAGTTCATCAGGTTCTCCCACTAAATCATGAGGAGTGGAAAGGGGATCATACTTTCTATAGCCATCAGATGGTCTGTTGGATGCGCTATAAGTGGCGACGGCTTTTTGAAATTCAGTTTTCCAGGCCAGACCCATTTCATCCGCCATAAGCGGATAGAACCTTGCCCAATTTTTTGCCGCAAAGTGAAATTGTTGTTGAAGATTGCCAGGTATGGATAGAAATCCTCTCAGAAGGCTATCATTAGGCTGCAATAATAACTTGGCGGTGATTGGTAGCAAATCTTTTTTTAATGCATCGCCTCCGAAATAAGAAATTTTTCCATTTTCATCTCTTTTTTTGTGGCCAAAATAGCCTGTGGGCCCTTGCAAAAATGCCCTTCCAGTAAATGGGGAATAAATAATCTCTCCCTCTAACGCCCATGTTTTAAATTTAATGCCAGTATCGGGGCATCTTGCAGAAGATTGGGATCGAAATAGGGTTGGCGATGAGGCAAGGTTTTCAAGTTCTCCAGAAATCCTATCTTGGTATCCCTTCTCATCTGGATAACTATCATTGCTAAAAATATCTTGTCCAGTAACTTGTCCAGGAAATAATCCTGAAAGAATGAATGTATAAAGGAAAAGGCTTTTTAAAGCCTTTTCCATTGTATTTACCAACATATTTTTAACGCTCAATATTGGAATTAAGGTCAAGTTCGTTTTGAGGGATTGGCTGCCAGGTACGGTCATTCCAAGAGATACTTCCAGCACCACGGTCGCCATTTGGGATATCCTTTTGTAAAGCCTGCAAATAATACAACCTATCATCTTCGAAAACCAGTTCCTTCATCCGCTCTGCCTCTATGACATCTTCACTCATCTGATCGGTAAAATTTTCCAATCCTGCCCTGTTTCTCACCACATTAAGGTCTTCTCTGGCTCCTTCTACGTTTCCATTGATAAACCTCAAATAGGATCGGGTCAAGTAAGCCTCTGCAGAACGCATTAATGGAAGACTAGCCACCCTGTTTGAAGCCTCGGCCTCACCAGCCCTGTACCACTTATGACCCCAGACCTCTCTTTGGTTTAGGTCTTGGTAGACGGTTCTTGGATCTTCGTTTGGAGCAAAGGAAATAAACAACTGCTGGTACCTTTTGTCTTTCATGGCTTCTTCGTGGTCATCCCAACCGGTAATTGATTTAAAATGCTCACTCAAAGACATGATTTGGTTGTTATTGAACCTGTTGGTCAGGTTCCACCTTCCGTTGGGATCAGAATAGCCCAACCATCTGGAAATCACAGTTGGTTTCCAATTGGTTTGTGATCCTGATGTAACATATTGAAAGACCACCTCGTTACCTTTGTCCCCAAACTGATCTTTATTCCAGGCCTCTATGGGATCCTGATCTAAAGGAAATCTCCCTGAATTGATAATCACATCAGCATGCCGCTGCGCCTCGTCCCAATTCCTCATTTGAAAATTAACCCTCATGGCAAGAAAGTGTGCTGCCATTTTATTTTGGCGATCAACGAATGCAGGGGGGTCTCGATCTGCTTGATATTCTTCAGGTAAAAGGGCAATAGCCTGCTCTAGATCTGCCAATATCTGCTCATAAACTTCTTGGACAGTGCTTAATCCTGGATTGTCAAAGGCAGAATTGGGCATTCTGTTTTTTATAATTACAGCCGGAGCATCATTGTCTGCACCGTATGGAGGGGCGAAAATTTTAACCAAACTGAAATTTACCCAAGCCCTTAGCCAGTGTGCTTCACCCAAAATCCTTGGCGTCCAGTGACTTTGGGAGTCATCAAAAGCACCATTTCTACCGATCCAATCTATTACTGAGTTTGCAGAAAGTAATACGGCATATCCTGCATCCCAATTACGTGATGGTTGCGAATGGGTATTGTTACTAAAATCCCTTCCGTACCAGTCTATGGCATCCTGACCAACTACGCCCAATCCATCCATTAATTTGCCAACATCTGATATCGTAGCAGAATATATTGCCTGATTGCCATGAATGCCTCTAAATCCTCCTGGCCCACCGGCAACCCAAAGGGAACCATTTATCAATTGTTCTAAATCCTGAGTGTTTCTGGGATCAGCAAAACCATTGGATACCGTTCCTACTTCTTCGAGCCACTGGTCATCGCATCCCCAAATCAATATGGCAGAAAAGAACAAACAGATAATCGATGTATATTTTATTGTATTTTTCATTTTTATGTTTCTTTAGGTCTACTGTTTAAAAAGTAAATGAAACGCCACCTGAAATTGTTCTTAGCTGGGGAAAAGGATTACCACCTACGAAACCTTGTAAAAGGTTCCTGTTTTGACTATTCCCATCAAACCTGGCTACCTCCGGATCGTATCCGTCATAATTTGTGAAGGTCAGGAGATTGGTGGCATTGACATAGACCCTTCCATTTTTGATTTTTGCTTTGGAAAGCAAGGATTGTGGAAGGGTGTAGCTCAGCTGAACATTTCTTAGACGAATAAATGAACCATCTTGCAAATAAAGCGAGGTAGAACCAGGCCCTGCTAAAGGTTCATTTTCTCTCGTCCTATTGAGGTAAGATTGACGTGGCAGCTCAGCATTTCGATTATCTGGTGTCCACACCCTGTCCTCAAGGTCGGCTCTGAAATTAGACCCTCCGGAAACGCCTACACGATTGTCGTCATAAAGATAATTGCCTCCCTGAAATGACAGGAATACGGTTAGTTCCAGCCCTTTATAGGCAAAAGAATTTTGCAAGCCTCCAAAGTAAGTAGGAAGTCCGCTTTTACCTTCCAACTCCACCCTGTTTTGCTGAGCGGATGCAGGTGTAGCTAATATTGTTTCACCAGTTTTTTCTATAACACCCGTTTCATTGAAGAGGTCCTGATTTATTTCATAAATGTATTCATAGCCGGTATCAGGATCTATAAAGGCATGTTCAGCCATAAAAAAGGTACCTAATCGATTTCCTGAACGAGTAATGGTCGCACCCTGGACTATTCCCAGATTATTTTGATCTAGTTCTGGGATCAGTTTCATTACTTTGTCACTTAAAAGGGTAAGGTTGAAAGAAGATTTCCATAAGAAGCCTCCAGGAGAATCGATATTTATTGTGTTTAAAGAAATTTCAGCACCTCTGTTTCTTAGGTCCCCAATGTTTGCCCATATAGAGGAGCTTCCCAAAAGAATCCCCTGAGAAGCAGGAATTGGATTAAGTAGCAACATATTTTTGACATCTTGCTGATAAAATCCGAAGGATCCACTCACTTTACCTTCCAAAACCTCATAATCAAGCGAAAAATCAAAGGTATTAATTTCCTCCCACTGTATATCAGGCACGCCTATGACGCTTTGGACAATTCCTGACCCAAAGGAATAAGCTGGCCAAGTCACATACCTGTTTTCGAGTACGTTGGGAATGTCTGCATTACCTGTTCGTCCATAACTAGCCCTTAATTTTAAAAAGGAAAGAGGCCCAAGGTCACTGGCAAATTCTTCTTCAGAAATGATCCAACCACCCGATATTGCTGGGAATTGACCGTAACGGTTGTTACGACCAAAAACGGACGCTCCATCAGTTCTGAAACTGGCCATGGCGTAATACTTTTCATTGAAATTATAGTTTACCCGGGCAAAATAACTTTGTATCCTAAATTCAGGAAAAGTGCCTGTAACCAAGGAAATCACATTTTCACCTGCAGTTTCGCCTATATTAAAATCCGAAGAAACCAGATTTTCGGCCCTGGCATCAGTCCTGAAGAAATTTCTTCTCTGACGCTCCAAGCCTCCTACCACTGTAAATGAATGTTGATTTATCGTCTTATTATAAGTGGCATATGCGTTCAGATTGATATTATTCCTTAAAGTATTCCCTACCTCCCCATATCTGGATACTCTGATCGCATCACTCACATGGTAAGTGGATTTTGTATACCAAGTATCGACTGCCACCTCTGCCCTAATACTTAGGTCTTTTATCGGTTGATAGTCTACATATAAATTTGTGATGTTTCTGTAGTTTTCAGATTTGTCCAAATAATTTGACGGAAGATTGGCAACAACCGGATTTCTTCCACCCATAGGGTCAAAATAACTGCCATCATCCATAAATATGGGCAAAACAGGAACCGAACCCCCTATGGCCGATCCGTATCCTCCCCTATTTCCCCGATCTGCACGTCCACCGTTAGGATTAGCCTCTCCACCACCACCTAATTGAGCTTGTTGATTTTCGAAGAAATTGAAATTTGTTTTGATGCCGGTTTTAAGGTTATCCGTAACGTTAAACTCCAGATTGGCTCTAAGCCCGTAGGTTCTTAGTCTTTGTTCATTCATCAGTCCTTTATGGTCCTGATACCTTAAGGAAATATAGTAGGAAGATTTTTCCGTTCCTCTTGTGGCAGAGACATTTACATCCTCTACCGATCCTTGTCTCCACAATGGAGAAAGCCAGTCAGTCCCGCCGCTGTTAGCAACGTTCTCTACCATGTTCCTGGTCAAATAGTTGTTGGGATCGTCCACAAATGAGCTAACAAGACCACCATCCACTACGGGATCCCAGGTCCTGTCCAGCCCGTCATTTTGAAAAGATTGGTCTACCATGTTTAACCATTGCCTGCCATTGGCCAATTGTGCCATATTAACAGGTTCCTGAACACCAAAACTATAATTAAAGTTTACGCTGCTTTGACCATCCTTCCCTGTCTTGGTAGTCACCAGGATTACCCCATTTGCTCCCCTGGAGCCATATATGGCAGTTGCAGCCGCATCTTTCAAAATTTGAATATCTTGAATATCTGCAGGATTAATGGACATAAACGAATTTATTCCCCCCTGTCCGGTAAGTTCCTGAGTCAAAGGGAAACCATCAACAACAATCAAAGGCTCCGAACCGGCAGAAATGGAAGAGGTTCCTCTAATCAAAATCCTGGATGGTGCTCCCGGAACTCCGCTGCCCTGATTTACCTGAACTCCTGCCGCTCTTCCCTGCAATGCCGCATCGAATGATGGCACCTGTACCCTCGCTAAATCATCTCCCTTAACAGAAGCAATATTTCCTGTTACCTCTCTTTTCAACTGACTTCCATAGCCTGTAACGACTACTTCCTCCAAATAATCATTTTGAGCAGTAAGGGTGATGGTGAATTCTGTACCCTCCGCCAGGTTTACTTTTTGTCTTTGAAAGCCAATGAAAGAAATAATTAGAAAACCCTCATCTGGTGTATTTAATGAGAATTCACCATTTAGATTAGTAACTGTGCCCGTAGACGAGCCTTCCACAAATACTGTAACCCCAGGCATTGGATCACCATTGGCTTCCTTTACCAATCCTGTTACCAATTTGAAGTAATCAGATAATGCCTCATTCTCTTTATTTTGAGACAATTTTTTATTAACTGAGATCGTATTGTTGATCTGTTTAAATTTTAATTCAGATTTGATGGCAATTTCCTTTAAGATATCGGCTACAATATCCTTGTCCTTCGGAATTTCAATGCGCTGTTTCAAATCAATATTTTTATCGTAATAAAAAAACCTCAGATCACTTTCATTTTCAATTTGTTTGAAAATTTCTTTCAGTGTTTGTGTGCGCTCATTGAGATTGACTTTTATTTCGTCTATACTTTTCACCTGACCATTGGCAGTTGTCGCTGCTACAGAGGTCATTGTAAAAATCAAAAACGAATAGCCATAAAGGACAAGTTTTATTGACATAATTATTATGCGTAATAAATTATTCATAATTTAGGTGGTTAGATTGAACATTGTTTATTTAAATATGAGGGGAGCATTTTCCAAATAGATATTGTCTCCCTTTTAAGGTTTAATCTTTGCCTGGAGAGGTATTGCAAGTACCTTTTCAGGTTTTTTATTCATAGGCGGTATTTTTAAAATTGTATAAATACTTTTTTGTTAGTTGTTCGATAGCTAAAGTCTTCTGAAAATTTTAAAGTTTCCAGAACATTGATCAGGTTTTCCTTGTTTTTGAAGGTTCCTGAAAACCCTCCGCTCACGGGATATTTACCAGCTATATCTATTTCCATCCCGTACCATCTTTCCAATTCTTTGATTAAATCCAAAAATGGAATTTGATCAAAATGTAAAATGCCTTCCTTCCAATATAAGGTTTCGTTAATATTTGCTGTGAATCTATCTACTTGATTATTATTAGGGTCATGACCAATAGCTATTCCTTCTCCCGGAAGGAGTAAGAAAGGATCATCTACACCTTTAATTTTTGCTTTTACTTGACCAGTGGCTAGTACTAGTGAAGTGTTGCTCTCCTCTGAAAATGACTTGATATTGAAGGAGGTGCCCAAAACTGTAGTAATTAAATTTTGGGTTTCAACTATAAAAGGATGCAGTGTATCCCTCGCTACTTCAAAAAATGCTTCCCCTTGTAATTTTACGCTTCTGTTCTCACTGAAATTTTGAGGATATGAAATACGGCTTGCTGAGTTGAGGTAGATACGTGAGCCATCATTTAAATGGACGATGGTTTTTTTCCCTGCAGGATTGGATTTGACAAGCCATGGCTCCTCAATTGACGTTTCTATTAAATCCTTAGAATTTTCAGTGCCTAAAAAATAAAAGGCAAAGC
>Ga0209390_10007958_pt1 | contig 13311 bp, 14 predicted proteins | sample BON01_FD_187212 | JGI IMG/M metagenome (GOLD analysis project Ga0209390, IMG submission 187212) | Freshwater microbial communities from Lake Bonney liftoff mats and glacier meltwater in Antarctica - BON-01 (SPAdes) (version 2) | ecosystem: Environmental > Aquatic > Freshwater > Ice > Glacier... | reverse complement strand
GCCTGAAGAAGCTCTAAGAGCTCTTAAACGTAAAAATGCATCTCTTTTAAACAATTTAAAAACATTCAATTAGTTGATCTGGAGAGATCTTTCAATGAATTACTTATTAACTATTGCGGAAGTCCTGTGCATATGTTTGTCTAAATCTTCAACTTCATATACATCTTCTGAATTACTAATTATTTCTGCTGGAATATTACGGTTTATAATAGTTGCAGCAGCAAACCCAATTGAAACTTCTGCTAAAATTGGAACTGTAGATTTAAGTTCTTCGTCAGAAACAAATCTATTAATTTTCAACAAATTATAAGATTCTTCAGGAACTAAATCCATGTAAGGAGTCTCTGGGTCCAATATTTCAATAGCAGCAATCAACTCAATTTCATCTTTAAAATTTTTAAGTATGTTTAATCGAGTTCGTGGTTTGTTTTTTAAAAAGTCTGTTGTTTGGATATGGGATTCGAATAAACATCTTTCTGATGCGTTAAAACATGGATCACAAAATCCAAAAAATGAAAACCATTTGGAAGGGACAAGCCGTTCATTCGAATTACGAGATCTTTTATTCAAAACCTTCAACTCATCCTCTAATTTCACTTCTTCTTTATGCATGTTTTTTAATTCTCGTAACGAATCGAATCTTAAGCTTACTTCTTCTACATCAAAACCTTTTTCATCTTGAAAGTAAGGAGCCCAGTTAGGATAAACATTAAAACTGAAAACTAAACACAAAACCATTAACTTTTTCATATATTTCTTACCACAAATAGAACTATCACCGTTAGATTATTCACCTCTAACAGAATAACAAACATTTTATTTAATGTAAAAACATCAAAAACCGATTAAATTAAGCATTTAAATATAAATAAGATGTAAAAAAAGGAGCCTGCGAGCTCCTTTTTTAATTTTTAACTATTTAAGACTATAAAGAAGCTTGAGAGTTCGATGAACTCTTTGCCAATAAAGAAACTGTTAATTTTTTCCCCATTTCTTCAAACGGAAATCTTAATTTCAGTCTGACATCTTCGATAGCTTCATTTTTTTTAACTGATACAATTTCTTCTATTAAAAGAGATTCAATCTGATTAAATAAATTATTCTCACCAAAAGATAATTCTTTATCTAGGGCAATGAGTTGTAATTCTTTATAGATTGCTGAAATTTGCATCAATTGTCCGCTACGCAGTTTTAATTGGTATTCTTTGTTTCTTTTATTCCAAGTAGTTGCATTATGCTCAGTGATGATATCATTCATACCAAACACACCTAATTTATCGAACATGCAGGCAAGTTCTGATAGAGTGCTTAGCTTTCGTACCCCAATAGACTCAAGTCTATCCTCTGGAATAAGAACTGTCATGTCTTTATTATAAAATTTTAATTCAAAAAAATTTGTTTTTTTATTCAATACTGACCGTTCAACTAAACGATTAATAATGGCAACTCCATACCCAGGATATACTACTTTTTCGTTTAACAAAAACATACTCTCTCCCATTTAGCGTAAACAGTTCGAAACTCTAAACGCAAAGAGAGATTTTCCATTATTAGTTATAAATTATAACGACTTTATTCATCTTTTAAAAGACAATTACTTATAATTGTGAGTTTGTCCTGATGTATAAAGGTTTTCATCTTTCGATTTATCTTGAAAAAAAACGGTATTTGGACCATTTTGAACAGAAGATGGAATTTTTTCCAGACAAAATTTAACAACTAAGATCATTGCGATGATCCCTCCGCTGTAATAAAATTTTTCTTGCAATGACATTTCATGATCAAAAATAAAATGAGATAATTTTTCGTAAAGGACGATCATAATTCGAACAGTATAATCAGCAACAATACGTATAATAACCCCGTGCAAATCTTGTTGTATTGGTATGTTAATGAGCAAGTAATGCGTTATTGTTGCTTCTATAATTCTTTCATACATTTCAATGCATAGGGCAATGATCTTAACCACACAGTCTTTTTGGTTATAGTCTGAATTATCATTATGATCATTGTCATAATTTTCAAAATCTTGTTGCAAATCTTTAATAATAGTTAAGGTTCTGTAAATATTATCAAAAGAAGCATCTTGCTGAATCTTCTCATCTAAGCTTGGTTTTATTGTTTTATAATCATCACTCATTCGAGAGTATGCAAAAAAATTATGAAATAAAGTTAACCCAATGATATAAAAATAAATTACGCATGAATGTTTTTTTTTCATATAACCAATTATTATTTTTACTATTTTTATAGTATCTTTACCTATAGTATCTTTAAACTCTTTTTTCGATATATCTTAATGTATAAAAAATTTATAAAATCTTTAAAGATAAACAGTGTTGCAACATTCCTGTTCCAAATATCTTTGCTACTTCATCAAATCATGCTGTACTCTGTCATCTCAAAAACATTGTATGGGGTACAAAGCACAATTTTTGCAATTATCTATATAACTATAGCTTTCACTGATTTTGGGTTTCAAGAGACATTGCTTCCATTTTTTTCAACATATATCAAAAACAAGCATCAATTCTTACAAGCCTGGCATCACTTTATAACACAAATCATAAGTATGTTCATTGTAAGCTGTATGTTTTATTACACCATGCTCAATACCTCTGGGGAATTTTGGCAAAATATCAGAATCAATTGCAACAATAATTTATTGTTCATAATTTCCTGTATCTTTTTTATAGAGAATTTTAAGAAATCTCTCAAGGCAATGATGCAACTTGCTTTCTTAAGCAAAGAAATTGCATTTGCAGAGATTGGTATGTTGTTTTTTTACATCAGCACAGTTTGGTATAATTACTATCACTACATGTCAATATCATTGAATACGATATTTATTCCAATGCTCACAACTTCAACGTTAGAACTTTGTTATCTTTTCTATGTTTTCTTCAATTTTTATAATGCATTACCAAGCACAACCAAATCAATCAAGATTCCGATTAAAAAAATTATTTCACAACGCATTCTTAACTACATAAACCAGCTGAGTAAAACAATCTACTCATCTAACGGCATGACTATATTTTTTGCATACATTCTAGGTTTTCAACAAGCAGCCACTGTAAAATTCTACACAACCATTATTACACTTTGTTACACCTGCATCTCAAAATCAATTGGAGTTTCTAGTGGAGCAGCATTATCAGCAATCAACCAAACTTCTTCAGTGGAAGTAAAGTCTCTGTTCAAAGATATCAACAAGCATTACATTCGATTTTTATACACTTTAAGCATCGTTCTTATAATAGTTATTGGAAACTCTTGGTACTTTTCTAAAGTCACAAAAATTATGGCTTGGCACATTGTTCTATTTTTCATTATAAGTTTTTTCAACAACCTGAGCTTAACTTATGAACAATTTTTCATATCTCAACACGCATCAAAAAAACTAGTCATCATAAACATAATAGGTTTAGTAGTTATTGGCTCTTCAATAATATTTCTTCACCTTCATGGTTTTACAAACCAATTCACTTTCATTTTCATATTTATAACCACAAAGCTTGCCTTGTTGTTAACAATGAAACAATTAACTTAAAAACAGACTTCTTTTAACAAAATCCATCTTTAGACATTTTAATACTAACATGATATAATTACAAATAGAATGATAAAGTCGTTATTAATTAATCTTGAAAGACTTAAAATGAAAAAATTATACTTACTGTTATTGGTAACATCTGTTTTTGCTCATGCTTCTCAGGAAGCTTTGAAACCACAGAATAAAATAGCAAAAAAACCTTCTAAGCAAATAACTTTAACAAAAGAAGAGTTGATCTACTTGCCAGAGTTTTTAGATGAACTAGATAAAACACAATCATTAACAAAACCTGAAAATGCTCCCGATCAAAAGTTAAAAACTTACAAAAAAAGAAAACTTTCAGCTTCACAGGAAGTAAAATCAAAATGCACAAAATTCGATAATCCTGCAGTAGCTATTATTGCTCACAAAATACCTGAATCTACTGACAGTTACTTTAGTGATTTTGATGAAAATAATGTTTTTTGTTTTAAAAGAGCGCAATTTTAAAACAAAATCTACTGTAAAACAAGTACAAGGCGACATCTAACTTGCAAGCTATTTAAAGGTCAAAGGGATATTATTCATGAATGCTTCATACAAATTTATCATAATGATTGCATGCACATTACAAACTATTGCTGCATCAGATATTACACCAGTAAAACCAAAAGTTCAAAAGGAATATCAGCTTTTTGCAGAAGAAAAAGCTCGAGCTGACCAAGCAGGTCGGGAGGCTTTTCAAGCCTCTATTAGAAATGGTAATTTTTTAGACGAAGCTCGTAATAATGCAACAAGAGCAGCTGAATCTCTTTTAAAAGAGATAATTCCAGGAGAAAAGTTAAGTTTTGCCTTTGCAGATGAGACAGAACCTATCAACCAAGAAAACACACCGAACCAAACATTGCCTGGTTCAAGTGGAAAATAAGCCACTATCTGCTAAATTTGTTAATAAATAACAATAAACCTGGGGATCCTATATATATCCCCAGGTTTATTTCACAAAAAAAATCATTTATTTTCAAATTCAATCTAACTTAAAAGCACAATACGAACTTCTCAACAACAATAACTTGTGACGGTAAATAAAACGCATGACAATCGCATGAGAAATCGAACCATAAAAACTCTTTTTTCGTACTTCTTTTTTGTTTTTTTCCAAACAGTCTAAATTGTAAATCCATAAGATTAGAATTTTATACATCCTATAAAGATGAATCTTATCAAGAATAAACCCATCTAACTTCTCACACAAAACATTTTACAATCAGAAAATCATTATTTCTTTTTAATTATAAAATATAAGAATCATATATAGTTTTAACTTACAACTATCTAATCAAATACTCTCACCATGAATTGTTTGCTACTCATTTATCGTACATATAATAATAATCACCCGGATCTCAATAGTAATCATAAGAGTTTTCTCTTTTTACTATGTCTATAGGTTTCGTGTCTAATTCGTAAGAGGGTCATGATTTACGGGTATAGAGGATAGAGTTATAAAAACCTTAGATTGTTTTTCTTCTTCTTCTTCTTCTTCTTCTTCTTCTTCTTCTTTGTATTTATTCTTTTTTATTTTAATAAAATTAATAAGAATGAGCTTTGCTCAGGCTTATCCTTAGGAGAGTAGGAATAATTAATAACACCCGGCTGCAAGTCGGGTTCCTTATTTGATATCGAAAAAATACGTAGGCGAGCAAGTAAGCCCCCCGTAGTATTTCTTCGTAAGTATTAGGCTTAGTTGTGAGACGGAGTAGTCGGGGCGAAAAAATTAACGCTTTCATTTATTCAAAAAAATCAATTTGAATAAATTATGTAAAGTTCAAAAAACAAAACCATCACAAATAGCCGTGTTAATCAATAAACACAACACTCGTATTACACGAACAAATAATAAAAAATCATTGAAAACACTTACTAATTAAGTGCAAGACCCTTGCTTTTAATGCGTTATGCGAATAAATAATGAAATTCATCGGACAACTAAGATTGTTGAATATGCCATAACTCCCTCCCTCATGACTTTTACTAAAAAACCATTCGGAAATCTTAGTCGTCAACACTCAGATTGTTTAATAAACCATTGACAGATAAAACCATCAAAGTTATTATTTAGTAATAAGAAATTTAGCGTAATAATATCTATAAAAAACCAGGGGATCATAATATGTCAAAGATTATTGGGATCGATTTAGGTACAACAAATTCAGTTGTGTCATTCATGGAAGGGAAAACTGCAAAAGTTATTCCTAACAAAGAAGGCGGAAATACAACTCCTTCAATAGTAGCATTTACAAAAGATGGTAAACGTCTTGTTGGAACTGTTGCAAAACGTCAATCTGTAACAAACCCATTTAACACAATTTACTCTGCAAAGCGTTTTATTGGGCATAAATACGATGAAATTAAAAATGATATCCAAAACTATCCTTATAAAATAGTTGCTGATGCTCAAGGCGATGTAGCTTTTGACATCGAAGGAAAAAAATATTCTCCTCAAGAAATTTCAGCTGCAATTTTAAGCCAATTAAAGCAAGTAGCAGAAGATTACATCGGATCAAAAGTAACAGAAGCTGTTATTACAGTTCCTGCATATTTTAACGATCTTCAACGTCAAGCAACAAAAGATGCTGGTCAAATTGCTGGTCTTAATGTTCGTCGTATCATTAACGAACCAACAGCTGCAGCTCTTGCTTATGGATGTGAAAAAAAAGCAAACGAAACTATTGCAGTATTCGATTTTGGTGGCGGAACATTTGACGTTTCTATCTTAGAAATTGCTGATGGCGTTATCGAAGTTAAAGCTACAAGTGGTAATAACAAACTTGGTGGTGATGATCTTGATGATCTATTAACTAACTACATCATTGATGAATTCAAAAAAGAACAAGGCATTGATCTTCGTAATGACAAAATGGCATTACAAAGATTGAAAGAAGCTTCAGAAAAAGCTAAAAAAGAACTTTCAGCTCTTGAAGAAACTGAAATCAACTTGCCTTACATCACTGCTGATGCATCAGGTCCAAAACATTTAACTTTAAAAATATCTCGTGCTAAATTCGAAAGCATTTGTGCTGACGTATTTAAAGAATTACTTGAGCCATGTAAAAAAGCTCTTGCTGATTCTAAACTTTCAAAATCAGATATTAAAGAAGTTATCTTAGTTGGTGGTTCAACTCGTATCCCTAAAGTGCAAGCTTTAGTAAAAGAATTCTTCGGAAGAGAACCTAACCAATCAGTAAACCCTGATGAAGTTGTATCAATTGGTGCAGCAATTCAAGGTGGTATTTTAGGTGGTGACATAACTGATGTTTTACTACTTGATGTTACTCCATTATCTCTTGGTATCGAAACTGAAGGCGGAATCGCTACAAAACTAATTGAACGTAACACAACTATTCCAACAAAGAAATCTCAGGTATTCTCAACTGCTGTTGATAATCAACCTTCTGTTGGTATCCAAGTTGTTCAAGGTGAACGTCAATTCGCAAAAGACAACAAGTCACTTGGTCAGTTCATGCTAGAAGGCATCAAATCTGCTGCTCGTGGCGTTCCACAAATCGAAGTTATCTTTGACATCGATGCAAACGGAATCTTAAGCGTAACAGCAAAAGATAAAGATTCTGGCAAAGAACATTCTATTACTATTAAAAATAGCAGTGGATTATCAAAAGAAGATATCGAAAAAATGGTTCAAGATGCTAAAGAACATGAAGCTGAAGACATGAAAGCTCGTGAACTTGTTGATGCTCGTAATAAATTCGATAGCATGATTCTTCAAGCTGAAAGAATGATTAAAGAAAATAAAGAAAAAATCAGTGAAGAAGAATTAACTTCTACAGAAGAAATCATTGAACAAGCTAAAAAAGATCTAAAAGAAAAAGAATCTGATCTTGAAGGCTTATCTGCTGCTTCTGATGAATTCATGAAAAAAATTGAACATCTTGCAAAATATGCTCAAGAAAATTCAAATGAATCTGCTCCTCAAGAAGAAAACAACTCAGAGCAAGGTCCAATCGACGTTGAAGCTGAAGATGTTGAATCTGAAGACAAGAAGTAATTTTAAATTTAGTAATAAATTTTTAGTTAGCTAAAAGAGTAAGGATACAGGCGTAATGGTCTCTATCCTTACTCTTTTTTAAATTAAATCAACAATGCCAAGCTCGTAAATATTAATTAAAAGCCTTTTTTTGGTAGCTCATATGGCTTAGGTTCTATGTTATGCAGCACTGCAAGATGCCTATTCTGCGGTCAAGAATGCGCAAAACTTTTAGAAGCTATTATGCAATAATTAATATAATTTCTATCCTATTTCAAAATTACTTAGAAAGAATAATAGAGAGCAACCAGCACCACAGCTACAAAACTTTTAAAATTGACAGTGTGAATTATAAAAGTTATCCTACTTGAGAGTTTATCAAGTTTCCATTACAATAAAGATTTCTTTTATGAGTGCAATAAAATTCACATTGCTTTTGTCTGTTTTATTTAGTTTCAATGTAACAACTCCAGTTGAATTGAGTGAGCAACAAAATGCTGCTCTAGCTATAACAGCATGTATAAGTACGTATAGTGCTTATAGTTATATTCGATATACTTATTTCGATCGCCCTGAAGAATTTTATGTACAATATTCATATCCATACGCTCAGTTGTGGTACGAAGATATGATAGTAAAATATCCTCAAGCTCATTTAGACACAAAACGCTTTTTACAAATTGAACATGGGACTTCAGCAGAACAAATTGTTTGGAGTATGTCATATAATAATATTTATTGTCCACAAGTTGACTTGGCCTATATTAATGATGCATATAAGAAAAAAATTGATGGAGAAGAGCTTGATGATAGAATTACAAAGACTTTACATATGTGTGAGTGGCTTTTGTTGCATGAAGCGGGACACGTTGAACTTGATTATAATCTGAATGAAATGTTTCTAACGATTGGTTTGTTTTCTATATTTGAATTAATCAAAATGCTTTATAAAGAATCAACTGATGAAGCATCTAACAAAACTATTGAATTATTTTTGAGTGAATATATTGCTACTAATGCAACAAGTAAGTCTTTAACTAATGTAGTCATGTGGATGCGTGATGTTGTAATGACATATGCTGAGCTGAGTATTATAGGCTGTATAAAATTAATGTGGATAAGAGATCAAGAGAGTCAAGCTGATAGCTTTGCAAATAAACATGCAGATACGAATGCTTTACCTGGAGCTATAAGTTTTTTTGAATATGTTTTAAGTTTCCAGCAAAATAATATTGAAATGTTGACTAGTGAGCTTGAAGCAGATGAACAATCAATGTCATTGTTGTCATATTTTAATACAACAGCACATGACTTTGCTTATCAGATAAATAATTATGCTACAGATCCTTTACATCCATCTCTAGATCGCAGGATTCAATCTGTTCGTGATGAAATGGAACGTCGACTAAAGAATCAAGCTGTAACTGAGTAATATATACCTTTAAATATAAAGTCGGTCTTATCGTTAAAATTTTAGACCGTAAGCATTCAAGAATAAAAAGAGACCTGATAGAAGAAAATATCTATCAGGTCTCTTTTTATTTACATACTATTTAATTAGTCATATTTTGAATTGCAGCATCTATAAGTAAATTGTATAACCAGTAATTACCTTCTTCAAATGCTATCATTGCGGCAGTTTGACCGTCAATGTTTTTAATATTTACATCTGCACCACTGTTAATAAGCATTTCTGCTATACCATTATCATTAGCATGTTGGTTGTATGCTGCAAATTGTAATGCAGTCTTTCCATTAATATCTTGAGCATTAAGGTTAGCACCAGATTCAATTAGTTTTTTTGTTATTCCTTTTGAACTGTTGTCGACTGCAACGTGTAGTGGTGTTTGTTGGTCAAAATTATTTTGATCATTTACATCTGCACCACTGTTTATTAAATCACAAACAGCTGTTAAGCATTCATCATCACTTCCATCTTTTGCAAAATGAAGAGGAGATGATCCTTCATATGTTCCATCATTTTTTTGTGATTGTATATCTCTTTGAATTTCTTCTACTGTATATATGTCATTTGGGGTACATTGTACCTGTAAGCTTGAAACTAGTAGAGACAACATAAAGACTGTTTTTTTATTAAATTTCATATTGAAATCCTTTATTATTTATTAAACTTAACTCAATACAGTTTTTATTGTAGCAATATTTCTATATGAATGTCAATAGCCACAGTGTTTTTCACAGTAGCACCCTTTTAATATTTACTCATTGATCTGTCATACTTATCGTATTGAATAAGTTTAACAAATAATAATAATCTATGAAATATGCTAAAAAACAGTATTCATTTCTTTTGATAAGGGTGTTTGCGCTTGTAACTGATCAATTATATGCAAATTTACATGTATGCAAAAAGCAAATTATTGCAATGGCAGCTATGAGCACTGCTGTGATAGTAGGCTATCAATATAATGAATCAAGATAATATTGAAGCATTGACTCATGAAATTGAAGCAGATAAACAATCAGTGTCATTATTGTGATATTTCAATACAACAGCACATGACTTTGCTTGTCAGTTAATTAGTTTTGCTACAGATCCTTCACATCCATCTCTAGATAAAAGAATTCAATCTGTTCGTGATGAAATAGAGCGTCGGTTGCAAAATCAAGCTGTAAATAAAATTTTCTCAATACAATAAAAATCTTCTATAGACTACTTGCACTCACCTGCAATTCTATTATAATAGTACTTATAAATAAAATATCAAAATTCAAAAGTTATTTATGAAAATTATGAAAGTTTTAGCTATAGTAATATGTTTAAGTTCACCTCTCTTAGGATCAGAATATTCATTAAAAATACAGTTACAAAGAGATATTGTATCTGAAAATAAATCTCTTTGTTGCTCGACTACTATTGCAGCAGGAGTTGGTTGTGCTGCTACTTTTATCACACTACCTATTACAGGAACAACATGTTGTTCAACTCCAGTAACTTGTTTATGCGCAACAGGTTGTGGACTTTTAGCAACTTCTGCTTGCTGTATACCATCTCCTGTGACAATAAAAGAAAATGATAATATCTATACATTACGCAACAAATATTTTTACGATAGTGATAAAGAATTTATTAAAAGCCTTTATTTTGGTTACTCATGTGGTTCAGGTTCTATGTTATGTAGCACTGCAACATGCCTAATATGTGCTAAAGACTGTACAAACTTTTTAGAAGCAATCACCTCAAATTAATACGACTTCTACCCTATTTCAAGATCATGCGGAACTATTATAAAGTTCCGCTTTTTCATAAATAAAATCTAATTATTCTTAATCCATTGATTTTTGAGACACTCCTATTCTAACGTAAAATAAAATTATTTTTCACAAATAATCAGGATTAATCTCATGCATGCAATTACGAAAAAAATTCTTTTACTCTCTTTATTGAGCATAAACTTACACACGACAACTGAGATAAACTCACAAGATTATTATGATGAAAACAATAGCCAAGAAGAGGCTGTAGCTATCCGTACCATTAATCAAAAAAAACCTGTGACACTTGTTGTCTACATAGCTGCAGATAATAATTTATATCCATTTGCACTACAAAAAATTAAAGAAATGGAAGCCGTTGGATCAAATCCAAATCTTAATATTATTGTACAACTCCACATGCCAGGTAAAGACAATATTCCCCAACGATATATCATTACAAAAAATAAAAGAGTTCTTGTGCAAACCCCTACCACTAAATTAGATAGTGGAAATCCACAAACACTTATCGACTGCGTAACATGGGCTATGAAACATTACCCTGCTGACAATCTTATTTTAAATTTATGGAATCATGGATCTGGTGCTTATGACCCAGAAAGCAAACAACGATTATACCCCTTAAAATTTGATACGGAAGTTGATAATCTCGATGAAAAATATCCCAATCAACACCGAGCAATTTGTTACGATGATACATTTCATAGTTGTATTACTAACCAACAACTCAAACAAGCTTTAAGCACTATTCAAAACCAAGTTCTGCATGGTAAAAAAATCGGAGTTGTCTGGATGGAAGCATGCATGATGATGATGGTTGAAATCACAAATATTTGCAAAGATCATTCTCAATACTTAGTTGCATCTGAAGAAGTTATTTATGCTCCTGGATCTAATTATAAAATGATATTAGAACCATTTCTAAAAAAACCCCTCAGTCCCAAAGAATTCGTAATACATGTTGTTAATTCATACGAAAAATCATGGCACAACAAAAACCCTATTTATACCTACTCTGCAGTAGATTTATCTTTAATTGAAAATGTTGAATCAAACCTCAATATTATTTCTGATCAAATTTTATTAGCACTTGAGTACCAACAAACCAACTCTTTTGCAAAAGTTTTACAACAATGCAAAATGCAAAAAAATTGTATTTGTTTTCATGAACGTTCATACATAGATTTGCGCAACTTTTATGAAAATTTACAAAAGAATATTCCTAACATTCACTTAACCCATAAGGCAAAAGAAATGTCAGTCAAGTCAATATTAGACAAAAGTATTGCACAAGGAATTAAATTAATTAACAATGCTGTGATTGCAAACAAAGTTGGGAGTAAAGTTAAAAATGCTGGTGGCATTGCTGTATTTTTCCCAGAGCGAGGAATCTTTAGCGCATATCCTCAATCTAATTTTGCACAAAAAAACAATTGGAGCAAAGTGGTATACAATTACTTACGATCTAAAAAATAATAGATATTCATCGAGATAACATTATGATTTTTTTGAATATTGATACGTTACAAAGGAAATTAAACTTACTCCAGAACCAATACCAACACCCGTGAACAACCATCTTTTAAAATTATATTCAGACAAATATTTAGCAATTTTATGATCTACAGACATATCTTCTACTGTAGTCACACTTACGCAATATGTATATAAATCATTTACAAAAATAAAACTTAGTAGAAATACAATTACATTCATTCTTTTTATAGTACACCCTTAAAAAACTCAATTTAAAACCGATAAAACACAGGTAATCTAAAATTATTCATGCTGTGAAAAACCACCTTACAATTAATACATAACCTAACTGTTTTTCATCAATTTATAAACAATAAAACTTGCGAGACCTGCTCCAAAAAGAAATCCAGATCTAGATCCCTGTTCAAATCCTTGCTCAAAAAACAACTTTACAACATCTTCATCTTCTAAATTTTGAACCTCAAATGATTGAGACTCATCAATTTTAACAACTTCTTTTGCTTGTGGTACTGTTGCTTGTGGAAAAGCCAAAAGATCCTTTCTTCCATTTCTCAATCCAGAATAATACCCTTTATCATAACCATCTTGAAGAGCTATAGAAATTTCTTTTTTCATAGAATTACGTACTTTATTAAACTCATCTATAATTTTATTTTCTTCAGAATTTTCCATAGCAAGAAAAGTATTTGATACAACAATTCCAATAAACAAAAAAACCATATATTTATTTTCAATCATCATAATTTCAGTCCATCTTACTAAATAAAATCAAGACGTTCTTTTAAATTCTTCAATCCTGCCACAAAACATATCATAGAAAACAAAGCTATCATAACCAAACAGATCCAAAAGTTAAGATAATCAGCTTGTCCAAGTAGCGCAACTCGAGTACTTTCAGTGATATAAATCATTGGATTTAAAAGATCAATAATAGCTACAATTGGAGCTACTGCATACAATGCTATCCATGAAAATTGAAACCCACCCATAAACCACA
>Ga0209390_10007957_pt1 | contig 13311 bp, 12 predicted proteins | sample BON01_FD_187212 | JGI IMG/M metagenome (GOLD analysis project Ga0209390, IMG submission 187212) | Freshwater microbial communities from Lake Bonney liftoff mats and glacier meltwater in Antarctica - BON-01 (SPAdes) (version 2) | ecosystem: Environmental > Aquatic > Freshwater > Ice > Glacier... | reverse complement strand
GCTTTGGGAAAAGATCATGGCGGCGGGCAAACCCTTTGGGCTGAAGCCCGGCCATACTTCGTCGATCCGGCGGATCGAAGGTGGCATGCTGTCGTATCACGCCGATGCCGATATCAACACCAACCCCTATGAGCTGGGTCTTGACCGGTTGGTGAACCTTGAAAGCGGCGCCGATTTCATCGGCAAGGCGGCGTTGCAGCGGATCAAGGACACTGGTGTCAGCCGCAGGCAGGTGGGTCTGGTAATCGAAGGCGCGCCGCAGACGGGGCCGAACACCACCTTCTGGCCCATCCACCGCGATGGCGCGGTGATCGGCAAGGTCACATCGGCCATCTACTCGCCGCGCCTCAAGCAGAATATCGCGCTGGGGATGGTGGCCGTGGACCACACTGGCATCGGAACCAAGGTTGAGGTGGCTACCGGCCACGGCACGCTGACCGCCACCGTGGTCGAGCGTCCGTTCTACGACCCGAAAAAGACGCTGGCCGCTTCCTGAGCGCGCCCTACAACCGGAACTGACCCGATGAGCGCACTTTCGATCCAACTGCACTGGCAGCGTGCCGACGCCAAGCTGAAAACCGGGGCCTACTCGAACGCACACACCGTGCAATATGGTGACCGCTACACCCTGCCGGTTGATGCCGCCCCCGATTGGGGCGGTGATCCAGCCAATACCAACCCCGAACAGGCGCTGGCTGCGGCGCTGTCCAGCTGCCATATGATGACCTTTCTGGCACTGGCGGCCAAGGCGAGCTGGCCGGTGGCAAGCTATCACGATCATGCGGTGGCCCACCTGGGCAAGAACCCCAAGGGTCAGATGTCGGTGACCCAGATCGACCTGCACCCGGTTGTGCGCTTTGACACTGGCTTTGCCATCGATGATGCCAAAATGGCTGAAATGCAGGACCGCGCGCATCGCTACTGTTTTATCGCCAACACGCTGGCTGACAGCGTCGAAATCAACATCCTGTAAGCCCCGGAAGGACCGCCCCCATGCATGACGGTGACATTCTTCTGTCCGATTTGGACGAAAACGGTATCCTGCGTTTGACGCTGAACGATCCCCGTCGCCGTAATGCGCTCTCTGAGGAAATGCTGACCCGGCTCGGCGCGGCCTTTGCCGATGCAGGGACGAATGCGGCGGTGCGGGTGGTGGTTCTGGCTGCCCATGGCCCGGCCTTTTGCGCAGGCCATGATCTGAAGGAGTTGACCGCAGGCCGTGTCGCGCCTGACAAAGGCCGGGCCTACTATGCCCATATCATGGCGCTGTGCTCCGGCGTGATGCAGGCCATTGTCACCTGCTCCAAACCGATCATCGCCGAGGTGACCGGCGTTGCCACTGCCGCAGGCTGCCAACTGGTCGCCAGCTGTGACCTCGCGATTGCGGCCTCTACGGCGCAGTTCAGCACCCCCGGCGTGCATATCGGCCTTTTCTGTTCCACCCCGATGGTCGCCCTGTCGCGCAACGTCGCGCCCAAACACGCGATGGAGATGCTGCTGACCGGCGACATGACGCCGGCCGCGCGGGCCGCCGAAATAGGGCTGGTGAACCGGGTTGTAGCCCCCGAGGAGTTGCGTATCGCCACGACAGAACTGGCGCGCAAAATCGCGTCCAAATCCAGCCTGACCTTGGCCACCGGCAAGCGCGCCTTTTATGAACAGCGCGAAATGACCCTGGCCGCGGCCTATGACCATGCCTCGGCGGTGATGGTGGAAAACATGCTGGCGCGGGATGCCGAAGAAGGCATCGGCGCTTTCATCGCCAAGCGCGCGCCCCGCTGGCAGGATTGCTGAGGTCATGGTGCAGAACCCCTACAACACCGATCTTGACCGCAATCCGGCAAACTACCAGCCGCTGACGCCGCTGACCTTTCTGGAACGCGCCGCATCGGTGTTCCCCGACCATATCGCTATCGTCCACGGTTCCTTGCGGCGCAGCTATGCCACGTTCTACGCGCGGTCGCGGCAACTTGCCTCGGCGCTGGCAGGTCGCGGGTTAGGGCGCGGCGATACCGTCTCGGTGATGCTGGCCAACACGCCCGCCATGCTGGAAGCGCATTACGGCGTACCGATGTGCGGGGCGGTGCTGCATTCGATCAACACCCGGCTGGATGCGGCGATCATCGCCTTTCAGCTGGATCATGCCATAGCCAAGGTGGTGATCGTCGACCGCGAGTTCATGCCGCTGATGCAGGCCGCTTTGGCCTTGGCCCGCGTTAAACCGTTCCTGATCCAGTATGACGACCCGGAGTATGACGACTCGGCGAATGGCGGGCCCCCCACGCCCTGTGACGCGCCCGATTACGAAGCCTTTCTCGCCTCTGGCGACCCCGCGTTTGACTGGCTGATGCCCGAAGACGAATGGGACGCGATTTCGATCAACTATACCTCTGGCACCACGGGTGACCCAAAGGGCGTCGTGTCGCATCACCGCGGGGCCTATCTTCTGGCGCAGGGCAATGCGCTGACGACCTCGATGCAGAAACACTCGGTCTATCTGTGGACCCTGCCGATGTTTCATTGCAACGGCTGGTGCTTTCCCTGGACCCTGTCAGCGATCATCGGAACTCATGTCTGCCTGCGGCAAGTGCGCGCCGAGCCGATCTGGAAGGCGCTGGCAGAGAATCGGGTGACCCATTTGTGCGGTGCGCCCATCGTGATGTCGCTGATCCTGAGCGCCCCGTCTGCCGCCAAACGTGATCATGACCGCCGGGTGCAGTTCTTCACCGCCGCCGCCCCGCCGCCCGAAAAAGTGCTGGCGGATATGAATGAGGCAGGGTTTGAAGTGACACATCTTTACGGCCTGACCGAAACTTATGGCCCAGCCATCGTGAATGACTGGCACGCCGAGTGGTCTTTGCTTCCCTCCACTCAGCAGGCCACGCTCAAGGCCCGCCAAGGTGTGCGGTATCTGCCCTTGGAGCAGGTCGATGTGCTAGACCCGGAAACCATGCGCCCGGTGCCGCGCGATGGGCAAACCATGGGCGAAGTGATGTTTCGCGGAAATGTCGTGATGAAGGGCTATTTCCGCAATCCCACGGCCACAGCCGCCGCCTTTTCCGGTGGCTGGTTCCATTCCGGTGATCTGGGCGTGATGCACCCCGACGGCTATCTGCAACTCAAAGATCGATCGAAGGACATCATAATCTCGGGTGGCGAAAACATTTCGTCAATCGAGGTGGAAGAGGTGCTTTACCGCCATCCGGCCGTGGCAGTCGCCGCCGTGGTCGCCATGCCCCATGACAAATGGGGCGAGACGCCCTGTGCCTTTGTGGAACTGGCCGAAGGACAATCCGCAGACGCCGAGACTTTGCGGCACTGGTGTCGCAGCCATCTGGCAGGCTACAAGGTGCCAGGGCAGTATGTGTTCACCGCAATTCCACGGACATCGACAGGCAAGATACAGAAGTTCGTTCTGCGCGAGCGGGCACGTGAACTTGCCGTTTGACGTTCGGGGCCTGCCCGAAAGGGCCGCCGCAGTTGCCACCGCAGTGGATTATCTGAACTCTCAACTTGAAGGACGCGACGCATGAAAGCCCAGCCCAAAGCCAGTCACTTCGTCAATGGCCGCTACCATGAAGACAGCGCCGGCGCGCCGATAGAGGTGATCTATCCTGCCACAGGTGAGGTGATCGCGGTCTTGCATGAGGCAACTCCCGCGGTGACCGAGGCGGCCTTGGCCAGTGCCGCCCGCGCGCAAGGTGAATGGGGGGCACTGCGCCCGGTGGAACGCGCCCGCATCCTGCGCCGTGCTGCCGATATCATCCGCGAGCGCAATCCCGAATTGTCGCGCCTTGAAACACTGGATACCGGCAAACCGATGCAGGAAACACTGGTGGCCGATTGGCCATCAGGGGCCGATGCACTGGAATATTTCGCCGGGCTTGCCCCCACCGTCACGGGCGAAACCATTCCTTTAGGCCGCGATTTTGTCTATACGATCCGCGAACCGTTGGGGGTTTGCGTCGGCATCGGCGCTTGGAATTACCCCAGCCAGATCGCCTGCTGGAAATCGGCCCCTGCCTTGGCTTTGGGCAACGCGATGGTGTTCAAACCCTCGGAGGTGACCCCCCTTGGCGCGTTGAAACTGGCCGAGATCTTCGTCGAGGCCGGCCTTCCGGCGGGTCTTTTCAACGTGGTGCAGGGGCGTGGGGCGGTGGGTGCGGCTTTGGTCACCGATGCGCGGGTGGCCAAGGTGTCGCTGACCGGATCGGTGCCGACAGGGCAAAAGGTCTATGCCGCCGCCGCCGCAGGGGTGCGCCATGTCACCATGGAACTGGGGGGCAAGTCGCCCTTGGTGGTCTTTGACGATGCGAGTGTCGAGGATGCCGTGGGCGCGGCCATGCTGGGCAATTTCTATTCGGCTGGGCAGGTGTGCAGTAACGGCACACGGGTTTTCGTGCAAAAAAGCATCAAGGCCAAGTTCTTGAAATCCTTGGCTGAACGCGCCGCCAAGATCCGGATGGGCGATCCGTTGGATGAGGCTACCCAGATGGGGCCTTTGGTGTCCGCGGTGCAACTCGACAAAGTGCTGGGTTATATCGCCATCGCCAGGGCCGAAGGGGCCACGCTGGTTTGCGGTGGCAATCGCGCGGCCCCAAACACCGGCTATTATGTGCAACCGACCGTCTTTGCCGATGTAACGGACAGCATGACCATCGCCCGCGAAGAGGTGTTCGGCCCGGTGATGGCGGTTCTTGATTTCGACACTGAGGAAGAGGTGATCGCGCGGGCCAATGACACCGAATTTGGTCTCGCAGCAGGCGTGTTCACGGCAGATATTTCCCGCGCGCATCGGGTGATTGCCCAGTTGCAGGCGGGCACCTGCTGGATCAACGCCTATAACCTGACGCCGGTCGAGGCGCCTTTTGGCGGCTCGAAACTGTCAGGCGTCGGGCGTGAAAACGGCCATGCGGCGGTGCACCACTATACACAGGTCAAAAGCGTTTATGTCGGCATGGGTCCGGTCGATGCGCCTTACTAAGTATCTGGTAGCGTTTGGAAAAAATGATAGTGGTCGGCCGACGGGTGGGATAGACTGATGCAGGCAGATGATGTGATCATCGGGGCAGGCTTGGCCGGTTCAGCCATGGCTTACCGTTTGGGCGAGGCAAGCAAGCGGGTGATTGTGATTGAACAGGTCGGCTCAGATGCCGGACCCTTCATCAAAAGCCCGGCACAGTGAGGGGAAAAAGCCGATGGAAGAGTATGACTTTATCATTGTGGGATCTGGCTCAGCCGGATCGGTACTTGCGCGCCGTCTGAGTGAAGACCCCAACCATCGCGTTTTGGTCCTCGAATACGGCGGCAAGGACAACTCGGTCTTTATCCAGATGCCTTCGGCCTTATCGATCCCGATGAATACGAAAAAGTATGATTGGGGCTTTCATACCGAACCCGAACCGGGTTTGGCGGGTCGAAGCATCCATCAGGCGCGTGGCAAGGTGATTGGCGGATCCTCTTCGATCAACGGAATGGTCTGGGTTCGCGGCAATTCAGGTGATTTTGACCAGTGGTCGTCACTTGGCGCGACAGGTTGGAGTTATGCCGACGTCCTGCCGTATTTCCGCCGGGCCGAACACAACGGGCCAGGCGCAGACGCCTACCGCGCCCAAGGGGGCGAGCTGCATGTTACCCCGGCACCAATGTCCACCCCGCTTTATCAAGCCTTTATCGAGGCTGGGCGTCAGGCAGGCTATCCGGTCACCTCAGACTACAACGGCTATAGTCAGGAAGGTTTCGCCGTCATGGACATGTCGGTCCGTAATGGCGTCCGGTGGTCCACGGCTAACGCCTATCTGAAGCCAAGCCTCAACAGGCCCAATCTCAATTTGGTGATGCATGCCTTGGTTCACCGCGTCTTGATTGATGGTCGACGCGCAACCGGGATCGAGTATTCCGTCAATGGCGGCGCGACCATCAAGGCAAGGGCCCGGCGCGAAGTGATACTGTCTGCAGGACCCGTCAACTCTCCGAAGATTCTGATGCTATCCGGGATTGGGCCCCAAGCCCAGCTGCGCGAACATGGGATCGAGGTCGTGCACGACCTGCCGGGCGTGGGTGAGAACCTGCATGACCATCTGGAAACCTGGATGCAGCGCCGCTGCACGCAACCGATCACACTGAACGGCAAGCTGAACCCCTTCAGCAAGGCGATGATCGGACTGCGCTGGCTTCTCTTCAAAGATGGACTGGGCGCCTCCAATCACATGGAGGTCAATGGCCATATCCGCAGTCGCCCGGGTATACCCTATCCCGATATTCAGTATCACTTTGTGGGCGGGGCCATAGCCTATGACGGATCTTCCTCCTTCAAGGGGCACGGTTTCCAGGCGCATCTGATCCCGGGCAAGCCCCGCAGCCGTGGCCGCCTGACGTTGCGATCAGCCGACCCACATGAAGCGCCCCGGCTGTTCTTCAACTATCTTGGCGATGAGTATGACAGGCAGGTATTCCGTGATGGCATCCGGCTGACTCGGGAGATCTTTGCGCAAGCGGCTATGGATCCCTTCCGCGGTGCAGAAATCTTGCCCGGAGAGCAACTGCAAACGGACGATGAGCTCGACGATTTTGTCGCAAACAATGCCGCCACCGCCTATCATCCCTGCGGCAGTTGCAAGATGGGGCGCGATGCTATGGCGGTTGTCGATCCCGAAACGCGCGTCCATGGCATTGAAGCGCTTCGGGTGATCGACAGTTCGATCTTCCCCTTTGTGCCAAACGGAAACCTGAACGCACCGACGATTATGGTGGGCGAAAAAGGGGCAGACCATGTCTTGGGTCGGGACATGTTGTCGCCTCTGAACACCCCGGCCTATTTCGATCCGGATTGGGAGACACAGCAACGGTCGCGAGCCCCGGAAAGAAGCCGGGAGTGACCTTCTACGGAGAAGTGAAGCGCCAATATCGTTGTGGCCTGACCGATATCTTGTAACGGTGACCTGTCATCCTGATCGGCGCCGGGACAACACGCCGAACTACACCTTTGGCGCTTCAAGGCCACGCGCAACCAGCTTGCCCGCATCGTAAAAGGGCAGTTCGACGATCTTGGCTCGATGCATGGCAAGATCGAAGACCATGACCTCAACCGGTCCCAGCGTCGCGTCACTGGCATCGGCGAGACGAACATACGCCACAGCCTGATCGAGGAAGGGTAACCAGCCTGGGTCAACTCCGCCCGGATCGAAGACGTGCCTGATTGGGCGGGGCCAAAATCTGGCAAGTTGGTCAAACGCGCAACGCCGGTGATTGATCTGCCGCTGGGTGCGACTGAGGATCGTGTGGTGGGCGCGCTGGATATCGAACGCGCCCTGACGCGCGGCGAAAAGGCATTTGAGCCGGGCCTGCTGGCGCGGGCCAATCGCGGTTATCTTTATATCGACGAGGTCAACCTGCTGGAAGATCACATCGTTGATCTGCTGATGGATGTCGCCCAATCGGGTGAGAATGTGGTGGAGCGCGAAGGCCTGTCCATCCGCCATGCCGCGCGGTTTGTGCTGGTAGGCTCGGGCAACCCCGAAGAGGGCGAATTGCGCCCGCAGTTGCTGGACCGGTTCGGGCTTTCGGTCGAAGTGACCAGCCCGCGCGATATCGAAACCCGGGTCGAGGTGATGCGCCGGCGCGATGCGTTTGAAAATGACAACGCTGCGTTCATGAAGAAATGGCGAGCGAAAGATTCTGCATTGCGCAAAGTGATCCTTGCCGCGAGGGCCGCTTTGCCCGGTTTGAAAACGCCGGGTGCAGTCTTGCATGATTGCGCGGCCCTGTGCATCGCCTTGGGGTCGGATGGCTTGCGTGGAGAGTTGACGTTGCTGCGCGCCGCCCGCGCGCAAGCGGCGTTTGAGGGGGCCGAGACGGTGACGCGGGCGCATCTGCGCACCGTTGCTGCCAGTGCGCTTGGCCACCGTTTGCGGCGCGATCCCTTGGATGAGGCGGGCGCAGGCGCACGCGTCGCGCGCACCATTGCCGAAATCCTGCCGTGACCGATCCGCTCTCGCCCTGGCAACGGGTTGAGGCTGCTTTGGCGGTGCTGGCGGTTGATCCCTCGGGCGTCAAAGGCCTGTGGCTGCGCGCCCGCAGTGGCCCGGTGCGCGACCGGGTTGTGCAGGCCTTGCCCGTGGCGCGGCGCATTCATCCGGGCATTGATGATGTGGCGCTGTTTGGCGGGGTTGATCTGGCAGCAACGCTTGCGGCCGGGCAATTGCGCCGCAGCGAAGGGATGCTGGCGCAGCCCGTGCCGTTGATGCTGACCATGGCCGAACGCGGCTCTGCCGCGCTGTCGGCCCGGTTGGCGCGGTGGCTGGATGAGCCGGGGCCATGCCTGATCGCCCTGGACGAAGGCGCAGAGCCCGAAGAGGTTTTGGCCGACGCGCTGGCCGATCGGTTGGGGTTGTTTCTGGAACTTGGCGATCTGTGCTATTCCGAAACCGAACCGCTGGTGCTGGCACCCGACCAGATTGCGACGGCGCAAGCGCGATTGGCGCAGATTGTTTTGCCAAAATCTGCCCTGGAAAGCCTGACGACCGTTGCCGCTGCCATGGGCATCGCCAGCCTGCGCGCGCTGGCCGCATGGCGCGGTGAGGTGGTGGCCTCGGACGATACCCTGCGGCATGCGGCGGAATTGACGCTGGCCCATCGCGGCGATCTGCCGGAAACGGCTGAGGATCGGGACGAAGACCCGGCCCCTCCGCCCCCCGACCCTCAGGAGTCTGAGGCCGAACAGCCCCAGCAGCAAAGCGACCGCATCCCGGATGAGATTTTGCTGGCGGCCGTGCGCGCAGCCCTGCCCGCCGATCTTTTGGCGCGGCTGGCCGCGGGCAAGGCCGCACGGGCGGCCAAGGGCAGCGGCGGCACCGGGGCGGCGCGCAAGGGCAATCATCGCGGGCGGCCCTTGCCACCGCGCCCGGGTGTGCCGGGAGCCGGCAAGCGGGTTGATCTGGTGGCCACCTTGCGCGCGGCGGCCCCTTGGCAGCCTTTGCGACGGCGCACGCCAGATGCCACGCGGCTGGAAATCCGCCAGTCGGATCTACGGCTGAAACACTATCAGGAAACCTCGGACCGGGTGTTGATCTTTGCGGTGGACGCCTCTGGCTCCTCTGCCCTGTCGCGGCTGGCAGAGGCGAAGGGCGCGATAGAGCTGTTGCTGGCCCAGGCCTATGCGCGGCGCGACCATGTGGCCTTGATCGCGTTTCGCGGGCTGGCGGCAGAATTGTTGCTGCCCCCGACCCGGTCTTTGGTGCAGACTAAGAAGTGGCTGTCCGGCCTGCCGGGCGGCGGCGGCACGCCTTTGGCAGCGGGTCTGCGGATGGCGTTTGATCTGGCACTGCAAACCCGTGCGCGGGGCATGACGCCCACGATTGCCCTGCTGACCGATGGGCGCGGCAACATCGCTCTTGATGGCAGCGCCAATCGTATTGACGCGGAGGCCGATGCGCAGCGCCTGGCGCGGCTGATCTGCGCGGCGGCCATCCCTGCGCTGGTTCTGGATATAGCCAGCCGCCCGCAAGCCGCCTTGCAGCGCATGGCGGCCAGCCTTGGCGCGGCCTATGTGCCCTTGCCGCGCGCCGATGCGCATCGCTGGACGGCCGTGCTGCAATCCGCTTTGGGTGCGTGACATGCAGCCCCCTGACCTTCCGCCAGATTGGCCCTTTCGCAACGCATCGCAGCACATCGGCTGCAACGGCCATCTGTGGCATGTGCAAGACATCGGTAGCGGCCCTGCGGTTTTGTTGCTGCACGGCGCGGGGGGGCAACGCACAGCTTTCGCCATCTGATCCCGCTGCTGGCCGCCGATTATCGGGTGATCGCGGTGGATTTGCCCGGTCAGGGTTTTACCCGCTTGGGCAACCGCGCGCGCTGCAATCTGGATGCGATGGCTGAGGATCTTGCCGCCCTGATCGCCCAGCAAAACTGGCGCCCCGTTGCAATCATTGGCCATTCCGCAGGAGGTGCCATCGCCTTGCGGCTGGCCGAAATCGCGCCGCCCCAAGCGGTGATCGGGATAAACGCGGCCTTGGGCGGGTTTGAGGGCGTTGCGGGCTGGCTGTTTCCGGCGCTGGTGAACCTGCTTGCGCGCCTGCCACTGGTGCCACAACTGTTCAGCAAACTGGCCGGCACACCGCAAAAGGTGCACCACCTTTTGACCTCCACCGGATCGCAGATTGATGCGGAAGGAGAGGCACAATATCTGCATCTGCTGCGTCAACCGGACTATGTAGCGGCCACTTTGGCGATGATGGCGCAATGGAACCTTGATGGGCTGATGCGCCGCCTGCCGCACCAAAACCTGCCCTGCCTGCTGATTACCGCCAGCGCTGACCACGCGGTGAAACCTGCGGTCTCGCAACGCGCGGCGGCGCTGATGCCAAACGCCCAATGGGTGGAAATTCCGCATTATGGCCATCTGGTGCATGAAGAAGCGCCCGATCAGGTTGCCGCATTGATCCGCGATTTCCTCAAGGCTCACACCATGGTAGATCCGCGATGCACCTAGCGGCCCTTGTGGCGCAAAACCCCGCCGCGCAGCCACAACTGATCCCGTTACCGCGGCGCAACCTCAGCTATGGGCGTCTCGCAAGATCTGTACATCCGCGACGGAAACACGCGTTTGGCAGCAAACTGCTTGCCCCTGCGGATATGGTGAATGGTTGGCATCCGGTCAGTCGCCTTCACCTGGCGGGTGCCTTCGGCCTTTCCCAGTCGGTTCAAATTGCCCAGCCGCGTCGCGAGTTCATCCTGCGCGCCCTTGCCGGTAAAACTCTGCTCACCCCGCCGATTTTGACGATGCCGCAGGCTTTGGGTACAGATATGTGGTTTGCAACCGCTGTGGCGCCGTCGCATTCCACAACCACAAGGGCCGGTGTGCAGCCGCTGAAACCGCAAGAGGCGGATCACGAGACTCTTGCGCCGATCTGTCAAACACTGCGGAGTCTGGCCGAGGAATTGCCGAAGCAAACCGTTCTGATCGATTTTGCCAGGGCGCCGTGGACGGTGGCCACCCATATGATTGCAGGGCGGTGCAGTAAGCATCATTCTGCGGTTCATGCATTTAAAGCGGCAGATCGCGCGACATTACCCGCCCTGACCGACGTGATCACCGAAGCCACCAGCGGACAATGGTTGGCTGGCGCCATCCGCCGTGTGGTGGACGCTTTTGAAACCTGCCTGAACATCTTTAACTTTGGTCTCTGCATCACACCCGATGCCAACCCAAACAATATGGCATTGATGGTAGAAACGGTCAGGGCACAATGAGCACGCGCGCGCCACCGCTGCGGGTTTTCATGTTTGGGGCCACCGGCACCATCGGACGCGCGACGGTCGCGGCGCTTTTGGCACGGGGGCATGACGTGACCTGCTTTGTCCGTCCCGGCAGCACCCCCCTGCCCGACCGCACAAGCTGTCGATTTGGCGATGTGACGGACCCCGCATCACTGGCACACGATGGCTTTCGCGGTGAGAGATTCGATGCCATCGTTTCATGCCTTGCCTCGCGCACAGGCGCACCGCTAGACGCTTGGGCGATTGACCATAAAGCGCATCTGGATATTTTGGCGGCTGGCCAGCGCGCAGGAGTTCGCCAGATGGTGCTTTTGTCGGCAATCTGCGTTCAACGGCCAAAACTGGCGTTTCAGCACGCCAAACTCACCTTCGAGCGCGATCTGATCAACTCAGGGTTGATGTATTCCATCGTGCGCCCGACGGCCTATTTCAAATCACTATCCGGGCAAGTGAACCGCTTGAAAGCGGGCAAGCCGTTTTTGCTGTTTGGCGATGGCGCGCTTACATCTTGCAAGCCGATAAGCGACAACGATCTAGCCCAGTTTCTTGCCGATTGCTTGGATCAGTCAGACCGTCAAAACCGCATTCTGCCGATCGGGGGCCCCGGTCCTCCCATAACGCCGCGCCAACAGGGTGATGCGCTGTTCACGCTGTTGCAGATGCCACCAAAGTTTCGCCATGTGCCGTTGGGCTTTCTGGATGCTATAATTGGAGTGCTGAACGGCTTGAGCGGGGTTTCGCACCGGCTGAAGGCTAAGGCCGAACTGGCGCGCATCGGCCGCTATTACGCCACCGAATCGATGTTGGTATTTGATGCCCGGACCGGGCGCTATGATGCAGCCGCTACGCCCAGCACGGGCTCCGACACGCTGTTTTGCGCATTATGCTCGCCTGATAGACGGCAAGGTTGTCGATTATCGCGGTGCGCATGCAGTGTTTTAGGCCTGTGATGCCGCGTGATTTCGCTCAGATCAGCCGCGCGGATGGCATTTTCAGCAACCGATCCATGTGCCCAAGCGCCGCGCCGAATTCGGCTGCGGCGGCATCCGCACCCGTCACCCCAACCAAACTTATGTTCGTAGCGGCAATCTGCCCACAGACCAGAATTCGCGCACCCGGATTGCTGATCCTCAGCGCAACGATCAGCCGTGTCAGCGCTGGCAACGACCGCTTGCCACTGGCCGAAAGCCCGATCAAAGCAGGCTGACGCTGTTCCAGCTTTTCGACCAGCACATCATGCGCAAGCCCAACAAACAACTCAATATCCCAACCACGTTCGCGGGCAAGATCGCCAGCAATCGTGATGCCCAAAGTATGATTCTCGCCGGGAACCGACGCAAAAGTGGCCGCACGCTTCAGATTCGGCGCGCCAATCGGGCGCTCTCTGCGCAGAATACGCAAGATTGCATAGATCCGGCCCGCTGCCACCGTCACTTGATAAAAGCTGACCTCGTCATTATCCCACCACTCGCCCAAACGCCGCGCCGCAACGCTGAGATACAACAAACAAAGGCTTTCATAGCTAGAGCCTTTCATTCGCGCCTGCTCGATGAATGTCACGGCTGCACGCGGATCGTCCTCCAGCAAGGCTTTGCAAAGCATGTCGATTTCATCAGGACACGGCGGCAGATCAGGCAGCACGTCAAAGGACAGATTGTTTGCAACCCGGCTGACAACCTCGACCGCAAGTGTCGTCAACATGGATTGCGGCATAGACCGCTGCACGGCGCCAATTTCTGAAAACGCCGCTTCCAGCATTTGCCTATCAAACGTAGCAGAACGTGACATGCTGACCCCCTCAAAAGCCATCACTGTCAATGGCCCGCCGAGAGACAATCAGTCTCCGTATGCCCTTGAGAGGTTCACTATATTTAATTTGAAAATTGTGGCAAGACTGCTTTATCGTAAGCGGTGCGTCCTCCCCGTGGTTTCGGTTTAGCGATTTTTCGGCCATGCCATCTTGCAACTGAGTTTTGCGGGAGGATGGCTTTGGAGCACCAAATTGAGCACCGGATGGAGGTTCCCAGCCGG
>Ga0209390_10007955_pt1 | contig 13314 bp, 11 predicted proteins | sample BON01_FD_187212 | JGI IMG/M metagenome (GOLD analysis project Ga0209390, IMG submission 187212) | Freshwater microbial communities from Lake Bonney liftoff mats and glacier meltwater in Antarctica - BON-01 (SPAdes) (version 2) | ecosystem: Environmental > Aquatic > Freshwater > Ice > Glacier... | reverse complement strand
ACTATAAAAGCAGGAGATCGAAATTCCCCACGAATCGCATCATGCCACGCGAGGAAAACATTACTGGCAAGAAACGTCCGCTGGAATCGAGTAGCAGTTAGGTTCCCCATGCTGTGGCTTGTCGCAGCGACGGACTATGATGTTTGTGACGGGGATCCTGACAAAAGCTTGTCAAGTTTCGACGCGAAGCGGAGAGTGGTGTGTAGGATTTGAGATGTGCACGAACAAACTGTGCCGGGTGGGGTGGTGCCACGTATTTTCATTAAAATGACAAACAAAAAAGCTTTTTTCAGCCGCGAGCCAATGCAATGCACCATATATAAGCACGGGAACACGCATGTGTTTGGCAAGCGGCGTGCAGAATGGCAGGCGACATTGCGATCGACCTCGAGCACGTTCACGCGATTTTCGAACGCTGGATGAACACGGACGACTTCAATATTCGGGACATCTCAAAGGGACGGACGGTTTTCACAATCGATTGGGGCGATCTGCTGCAAGTCTATGGCGCCCCGTTTGCCGCCTTGCTGGAGATTATTGCGGAGGAAGAAGAGGTTGTTATTCCCATCGACGCCAGCTATTTGAGCCGGTTGCCAGATCAAAATGCAGCGCAGGAGGCCAGGCAAACGTGCAGGACTATAGTGTGCACCAGAAACATGCTGCATAACCGCGCACATTGGATGTTGGAACATGGCCGGTGGCCCCAGCCTCCCAGAACAGCAAACTGGTTCTATGGCGTTGTCTTTCCCACACAGGAGCACATCAATGTGATGATAGCCAACCACAGCGAATTTGTGTTGTGGGCCGAGGAGAGTGAAATTTCGGACTACGACATATCCGTCGACGAGGGTCTGTGTCGAAATTATGAATGTGTCAGACACCAACTGTTTCCCTACGCATTTGGCACGATCGAAGCGTCGTGTTTCAAGGTAGACGAATACTTCCGCGCACTACACTATGACTCTTACCATGTGATCCAGACATTGCGTATACGTAGAGCAGATCACCAGCCAAACGAGCTGTCACACATTATCGAGGATAATATGAAGTATCTACTCCCGAACCTGCTAAGACAAAAGAGCATCACTGTCGATAGAAAAATGCACCACATTTTCCGTGTGGAGGATTGGCATACTTGGAACTGCTTGCGGACATTCAGGAAATCAGCGACGGTGCGGCACCAAAAACGCATCCACGACGAATTACGCCTTGACCGCGAATTACGCATGAGCAAATTCTTTTTGGATCATGCCGCCCCTTGGTTGTGTTACAAAGGGATTATGAAAAATGAAACTGTTCCCAATGTCATGAGGTACTGTCCTGTCGCTCGCCCCGCCCTGGAATAATCTGTCAAACCGGAAATTCAAGCAGTGATTCAAAATCTCCGTGCGAGTGCAAGCTCTGTCTTCTTTTTGGAAAAATCGAGCCGAATCGTGCCTTGATAACTTTGAAATATGTGTACGTGACGGGAGTTTGTACACACTACACGGGAACCATGGAAAATCGTAATTTCTATTGAATAAACTATACTATACACCGAGTTCCAATTCCCCAGAGTGGCCCCGCGGGCCAGTATGATACTAATATGCACCACATTTTCCGTGTGGAGGATGCACTACATCCACTACGGACCTAGTGATAGTCCAGAGCTGTGTGTGTGTGTGACAGAGCTGGCCAGAGGATGAATGCCAGAAGAGTGTCGTCGTTCTGACTCACCACTGTGGTCCATACGTCCCTGGGAGGTACGGCATGTGTGGGAATGCAGGCGCGCGCCAAGCAGCAGTATGTGGCGGGTGATGGTTCATGACATGTTGAGGTAATGTCCCGGCGTGTCCGCCATGTTGTGGAACTGCTGGTTGATGCAATATTTCACGATGCATCATTGCCTGTTGGTTGAGTCTGGCCCTGTTGTGTTGGATTCTGTCTTGGATACTCTCTTGTTGATTTTTTTCATTCAGCCGCTTGTGTTCTTGTTCCACTCTCTCGCGGTCGGCTCTCTCGCGGTGGAATACTTCTAGCGTGCCGTTTCGACGGTGATCTGCACGACCGAGATCTGGTATCATGGTTGCGACTTGACGGGCCTTTTCTGCATGCCATGCTGCCATGGCATGAGCTCTTTGCTCGCGATCGTCTTCGACACTCGTTTTGTCAGCTGCGTTCAATTGTTGCACCAGTGTGGCTATTTTCTGGCGCAATTGGGCGACTTTTTCGTGCATTCCGTCGAGCACAAGGCTGTGCGGGAAGATTTTGGCGTATTCAGCTTTGTATACTTTCATCCACTTGTCTTTGTATTCGTCGTTTTTATGCATGGCTTGCAGGTGGTCCGCACGCACACAGGCGGTTTTTTCGGGACTCTGTGACGTCTCCAAGCTCGATTTATACTTGTGCTCGATACCCTCCCTGGCGCGCGATGCGGCGAGACATTTTTCTTTCACGTACTGAAAATACCCGCTGTCCACATCGCGTTGTTTGTTGTGTTCGTAGATTTTTTTCTCAAGTTCGTCGATCTTGGAACGCAGTTTACAAATGCATGCAGTGTGGTTCATTTTGCTGAGCTGTGTGGGGTAGTTCACACATGCTTATATACGTATGCGAGACGCGCCCCGCTGTAAAATTTTTATGCTACAAAGTGCCAAACACAGGTCTGGTATGCCTGAAATAGACGCACGGTGATGTGTTGGAAAAACTTGAACGCATTATTTGTAATGTCGAGAATCGAAATCCTATCCTACGTGCCAGTTTTCTCACAGCGTGTAATCGCTTGTGGTTTAGCCCGTAGGGGCTCGACTTTCAAATCAGAAAAATATGTTAGGTGGGAGAAACTGTGCATGTTACATCAGCATTCTTGCAGGGACCGAAGGTGCATTTGAAGAATGTGTCTCACAGACTGTTGGTGGATGCATTGTGCTTGCCACTTACATGACGATAATTGCTGGGATTTTCACTGTCGGGTTCACAGTGGTATATTTCTTGGCAGCCGGAAATGTCGTAGATTCCCATGCTCTGATTCTGAATGATACACATTTTTAGGTTTGAGACACACAGACATAGGAATTGCGTGGGGTCAAGAGGAGGTGTATGGTATTTTTTATTGATAAACAACACAATAGACTGTTTAAAAGATCGAGTCGACCAACTCAACTCTCCTTGTTCTTAACCGAGGCTGTTGGGGCCAAAGCAGTGTCAAAATCAGCAGATTCGGATGTACTCTATAACATGAGGAATGAGATGGCAGAGCCAATGATGATGGTGGTCAACATGCTGTTCTGAGACAAAGCGGACCCGGCAGAGCCCGTGCATGAGACCTCATTATCCACCTCGGCAGCAGTAAGATACATGTATTCATCCAAGGCAGTCACACCTGCCTGGGATTCTGCCATTGATTTGCAATTAGCGATTCCGCCGGACCCAGTTGATGGACACTCTATGTTTTCGTTTGTCGAGTAGGCACAATAGTGCTCAGCTCCAGAAGTCATTTTTCTCACCATTTTACACGTCGTAATGAAATGGCAGCGGTGCACATTCTTTGTCGTCGGGTCCTTGACGTCAATGACGGCGCCCACCATATTTTCCCCACATGCACACAAGAACAGCACGAGACACAAAAAACGTACCGACAGCATTTGATTCTGCTGTTTCGACTGTATATTCTGCTGGTGTCTGTCCACACAGTACCAGCCCAGGATGGTGCTACTTATATAGCAAGGACGGAAGACACACCCCGTCCATAATCACGGTCAATTCCAGTTTCTCAATCTTTACTCTTGTCACATGATACACCTCTACCTACCACTGAAGGTCTTTCCACTCAAGTTGGCACGCAAAAAGTCTCCGATGCATCACCAGCAAAAGTTACGCGTATCGTCACTTTCTCGCCAAGGATAGGTTGATATTCTGCCATGGCTAAAGGGACGCATGTGTAGAAGGTGTTTGATATTTGGTTTCTTTGCGCGTAGCCTGATGCATTTGCATAAGCAGATGCATCCTGTCGTTGTCCACACGCTGTTCCTCGACGAGGAGGCGGTTGTGGGCGATGCGCTCGATTTCACAGCATTCCCGGCAAACCAATTTGCTGGCTATGACCATATTGAGAGCACGCCGGGCATCAGCACACTGCGACGACTGAGCTTCGAATGCCAGGAGAGCGGTCCTGTTGTTTTCTTCGTCGGGCACAAACACTTTGGGCATGGCAGACATGTATGGGTTGGAGTGGATATGGCAACGTTATATAATACAGAGAATATCAACACATTCAACTGATACACGCCAAGTAGCACATGTTCATTTTTTCCAGTTTTAGGCCTCCTAGCTCGGTCGGTTGAGGAGCTTCTACAGCTGCTCCGAGATGATGACAGAGATGAAACTTAGTGTTTCTGTAACGCACTCATGTATATACACACAAATAAACAATTTTATTCAATTATATATGCCTTGGTATCTGGTATGTGCATATAAGATGATGATGAAGTCTGTGAAGCGCACTGACATATGCACACGTTTAATTCTTTGAGAGCGGCATTGACGCTAGCATCCGGTCGACTGGCACATGCGCGAGAAATACTACGGACAACGGATGAATTTATTCGTCCGTATCCATCGGAGTACCATTTTGACACACAAAACCAGCACTACACTGATAGCATAATCGCGAAAAATTGGATTCAGGCAAGCCACATGACACATTGGTGTGCCTGTGTTTGGAGCTGTTGTGTGATTGCATGAAGAAACCAGAGGTCTCCTGCACATGGGCGACAGTGGCGTGGAGAGCGTTTTGGCCCTCAAGACACAAAATGCAGCCAAAACGAGGAGTTGCTTGGAAATGGACGTTTTGTGTGTGGAAGTTCTGACAGTCGCCGCTTGCCGCACACGCATGCTGGCATTGCACTCTGGCCTGTTTGAGGTGCTGGTGAACATGCGTGAGGACATTTCCTTTCTGCATGCGCAATTGGACGCAAACGAAAGGGCCAACCGCACCATCAATGTTATTGTTAGGCTCCGTGTTGGCGGTGACATTGCAGAAATATTGCGCGAGTTGCAGGTAATCGAAAATCGAGATGCGATGTTGCACACTTTGTGGAATTCTGTGTTAGTGGGAGAAACACGACGCCCTTGCATGCGACTCGCTGACATTACAAATCGCTCGGTCAGTTGAGGAGCTTCTGCAGCTGCTCCGAGATGATGATCAGGCGCAAAACCAAAGTTGCCACACTGTGAAAACGCTAATACATGACCTGACTGTTCATGGACAGTCTGTAATGCAATGCCAGTTTGATGTCAATGTTGAAAGGCATCTGCACGATGATGTTGGCAAAGGTTTCCTTCTTTTCGTTCATGTCCTGAACGTTTTCTTTGCCTGTAATTGTCATGTCGCTGAAACAACCTGCCGTGAGGTCGGTGAACTTGGAGCCGTCGATTTTGGAAATATGGAGGGTGAGTTGGGACAAGTCAAAGGTCTTGCTGGACTTGCTCAAAATATTATCGCGCAGCCACTGACACGCGCGACCAAACGCATTGCTTGGGATCTGGCGCCAATTGGGCGTGTTGGTGAGCTGTGCCGAAGGAGCAACGGTGCCGAATTCGAGAAACTTTTTGTCGAGCAGCTGAACAACGGGGTGCTCGAGGTGCACCATGACAATCTCGGTGTCTGGCACCGTCATCGCGCAAAGCGTCTCGAGATTGTCCGAATTCCACTTTGCAAAATCCTCCTCCCAGGTGGCCATGAGGCTCTCATCTCCGCGCGACTCGAAAATACACACGGGGGTCGAAATGTGACATTTCTGTGGTATAATGTAGTTCCAGGCCTCGCCTGTGATGGAATAATCGTTCGGGGCGATGCCGTGTATGCGCAGGCCCAGCGGAAATGGGAACGCATTGTGAGTTCCCGGCTGTATGAAGATTTTCTGCAGGTGGATTCGTTTCAGGAGATTGCTCGCGTAGCTGGTGGTGTTTTGGTTCTGCGTGCTGTGATCCGGCAATAATATCTGTTTCATTACGTTTTCGCCAAAGTGGAACTTCCGGCCATTCGCTCCCTGCAGTTCTAGGAAAGCGATGGACGCGGTCTTGCTCATGAAGATGTTGGAAATTTGCAGCATTGAATCGTTGTGTCCTCCAGCCTTGTCACTTTGAGTCTGATCGTGCTGATCGGCAGGGTATTGCGTCTGGGGTTGCCCACTGGCACCCGGATGGTGTTGTACAGCGTGTGACATACTTGTGCGCTGCCTGTCGGAGTCGCACGTGATTCGCCATTATGGCCAACAAACTTATATACATCGACGAGCACGCTGTATCGAATCATGACTAATGTGACAAACTCGTCCACCAGTGCATTGCACTGCCATCGCGGGCTATCAATGACCCCGCTTGGATCGAGGTGATACAGTGCGGGCGTCCTTGCCTGCTGATGCCAACACCAATGTCACGATGCCGAGGGATCAGGATTGTTTTAACACCATCTGCCTATTCCTCGGATTCTGGGTCTGTGGTCATGCCATTGTCGCAGTTTATCCCAGCACAATCGCACCCGAGTGAACACACACGTTCGCAACTCCCCTAGCCATGTTCGTAGAGGTCCGTCCACGAGCTTCAAAAAAGGAAATGCGTGCCAGTGTTCCATGGGGCCAAGCACACTCCATCGTTGTTCTTGTCGTTGCTCAAATGCGGCTTTCTTTGTCGAAGAAGGAGGTGGCTGAGATCCATGTTATGCTCACCACACTGCCGATCCCGCCGATTCCAGTGTCGATTGGCATCTGTACCGACAAGTTGGAAGATGGCGAGCTGAAAGCGGCGTTTGAGATGGCGACCTTGTCGATTGTGAAGGATTCGCAGTTGAACGACGGCATTGTCAATGCGCATTCTGTGTTTGCTGCGCTGTCGTTTTTTGTCAAGTGGAGTGTGCCAGCGTCGGCTGACACCAGTGCACAAAAAGTGGATATGCAGCACAAGAAAGACGCATCTCTGTTGCGAATCATCTCCAGCATCCTCGATTACAACGAAAAGGACTCTGTTGCTAAGAGCACTACCAGGGACGACGACATTCTGCAGATTTTCGTCACCGCGTCACAGGAGTGGGTCAACACCTACCTGCCGGACACGATTGTGGTGACGATCAAAGTCGCATCTCAGAACAAGACCATTGGATACGAGCACGACATGCACATTGCCATGGCACATTATTGTTACGCGCAGGGTGTGTTATACAACAGCAAAGATTCGCGTTTGTTGTGCACAGTACACGACGCCCTCTACAACGACTATCTGCAGCAGGTCAAACTTGCCACGGAAGAGACAGAGGGGGGGGACCACGACGACGGAAACGATAAGGTCGAAGAAACGCACGAACACATCGAGATTGCCAAGATGTACTCGCAGTTTCCTTATCACAAGATGCTCCTGCTGTGTTTTGATCGCCTGCTCAAGGACTGTCTCTACGGTCACACTTTGCAAGTGGAAGGCAACGATGTCGAGAAAAACGCACGCGACCTCCTCAAAGTGTCATTTGATAACTATCAGGCTATGGTGGGCAAGACTGTGCCGTCCGCCGCTCCCGGAGCCGTGGGCGACTCTGCGTCTGCGCTTGCACCAACACTCGGAGCTTCACGTTCGCTCGGTTCTAATGAGAACGGGGGTCTTGAAACTTCGCCACAAGAAAACAACATCACCACATCCACATCTCACACACATTTGCAGAAACCTGGACAATCCCCCGGGTGTAGTGCGGACATGGGGTCATACAAGTCTTCCATCGGCATGTTTGTTCTCGGAATTGTCAATTTTCTCAAATTCAACGACCCTTACGTTTTACAAAACATGTGCACCAGTCTCCGCCATTTGCATGAACTTGCACTCACCGGGAGCGAAATGGCGCAACAAGCTTGCTCTCTCATCAACATCCCAGCTTTGGTACAACTTGTCCGTATACAACTTCAACGTGTTGAATGCTACCAAGACACCAAACATGAAATCGAAACAATTTTATTGAAACTCGAAACCCTCAACCAAGCAAACAAAGTATCAGACACTTCTGATACACTTGATGCTGCTGTTGAAACACTGGCATCCGACGCAATCAACGCGTCTGACGCGAATGACGCGAATACCAGTTCTGACGCCACCACCGCAACTGACGCCACGACCACCACGACCGCCATTGACGCCACCACCGCCACTCACGAGACAGACTCGTTGTCAAAATAGCAAAGACAAACAGACCGGTTCAAGACCATTGCGAACACGAAAGGGCCACAGGGCATTCTTCTTTGGAGCATGTGGTGCTGTCGTTGTGTCGGTATAATCATCGGGGTCGGGGCTGCATGGACGCCACATGATGCTAGAATTGGGCGGCTCTAGACTTGTATTTTGCATTTCATACACCAACATTTCATCACCATTCTGGAAACTTGTCATGACGAGATTGAGGCAAATGTTTTCTTGCTCTCGATCGTGCGTTGTGCATCAATTTGTAGAGGAATGGAAAACAATGCCCAAAATAGTGCACAGATAAAACGCCATACCAAAAGCAAACACATTACCTACTGTGTGTGTGTGTGTGTGTGTGTGTGTTTGCCACAAAACATCTGCGGCCGATTTGACACTGTCAAACCACACTGGCCCAACCAAGAGTAGCATTATACGGTATATTATATACAGAAACACCGCGATATTGTCCGTGAAATTGATAATTGGGCGAAATGACAGATCTTGACTTTTTAGAATGCATAACATATTGTCCCGACAATACCGCTCTGAGCACAGCAGGAGTTGCTCGATGTAGAAAACACACTGAGACTTCTCGAGGGTCGGTTGTATGTGTGTTTTTTCTTCGTCAAATTGCGCCATCCACTGCTGATATTGATAGAGCGCCACAAGACATTGTGTGTCTTTTAGCGACAACTGCGAGAAGTGGTGCTGCTGGCTCTGCAATCGTTGCCAAAAAATAAATTGTTCTGTGTCGAGTGGGCGTGTTTCGTCTTGTCTCACCGAAGAAAGCCACGTGTTTGTGTCGCACGACATTGTCTTTTCGTGGCAGCCGAACTGCCACGCACTGTATGGTAAAGTGTGAGTTTTCAAAAACAACATCATTATCGTGACCTCCGTTCCCATTTTCTGCGCTCTGGAGTTGATAATGGTCTGCAGAAAACTTCAAAACACAACCATTTAGTGGTTGTCTCTGCTGCCAGGTGCTCATGGCGTTGGCAGCACGAATCCGCCTGGATGCATGAGCTTATATTCCGCAGCTTTTGTCGTTTTCTGATATGTGTGACCATGTGTGCTGCCTCTACACGGGGAAATTGCTCTGCCCCGTGCATAGCGCGAAAGGATAAGAAGGAAAGCAGTGGTGCGGCGGAGACAGGAAAATGCGTGCGTAGCAGAAGCCTCAATGCGGCCGAGAAGTGCGTCACCGCATTCGAGCAGGTGTATCTCTCGTCATGTCAAAAGGAATGCCTGATGCAAAAAAAACACCAAAGAGGCAGCTGCAGGTTACACGACGGAGCCATATACTGCGATCTGGGGGTCTTGGCTCGTCGAATCTGAGTGAATGCATGTCATGACCATAGCGAATTTTTCAACAAGAGCTATCTGCTTGTCTTTATTGTCAGCCTTTTTCTTGTCGATATCAGCGCTGAGCTCAGCGTCGCACTGCATTTTGACATTTTGACATGTGACACAGCGCTCACACATTTCGACACGCTGCAGATCTACGGCCACGTCGAGCGATCCCACAACAGAGTTTGGCCAGGACAAACACACCACGCCAAACATTCCAACACGATATCCACTCTGATACGTCAACATTTAATTGTTGTCGCGTAGGTATATAAACATAGTATTCTGTGGGAAGAGAAGGGCTTGGTAGTTGGCAAGAAACATACCATTTCACCTGCAAACTTCGTGCGTTAATGCATCAGCAGATTAGCGCTTCCAAGCAAAATTGCACACGAAGCGCTGGCACTCTACTGTGGGTATTAATGTGTATGGTAAGGTGCACTGCCGCAGTTCCGCCCTGTGTGTCGCCCATTATGGCCAAAAACTGCTTCGCCTTGGAGACTCTGCTGGGGAGAACCGACTGGAGCATGGACAACTTCAACAACTCTGAAGAAGAATGGCATGCATTTGTGTCCAATTACATGACAGATGACGATGGATTTCCTTACGAGACAAATATGACGATGAAACAGCACGAAATGACGGTTTTTTTAACAAACTGGGCCATGGAACCCCGTTATAACACGGCAATAAATATGGTGTCAAAACAAAATAATGGTGCTGTCAGGACACCTAGAGAGTTGCAAGAAGACCACACAAAGATGCAGGAATGGCTCAGCAGCCACGGCCCCCGTCGGGTTTACAAGCCCAAGTCCACCCTTGAGCAGTTTCTGTCAGAGCAGGAACAGGATGATATTACCAACAATAAAGCCACCCACTTGCGGTTCCGTGCACGTTTTCATTCTCCTATACCCAAAAACACTGTCATTTCGCGACAGGAATGCCAGGACGCCATCGACAGCAGCGCTATCTTCAGTGACACAGTGACACAAGGGATCCGTGCTGCGGCTATGTTCGACGAGAATGACGACCAGCACGAACACGTCATGCCCGCACTCGCCATTCGCTACAGGTGCATTGGAGTGGTGATGCAGCATGTCACTGCGAAAGAAGACGCGCTAGTCTCTCCGTACGACATGGACTATAACAGCGTGACTGCGCAAAATGTCACATCTTCTGCAGCGGGCCAGTCCCAGGCGTTGCTGTACATCGCGCTTTACACGGACAACTGTCTATGGGATGGTAAGACAAGAGTGTTGCTCGACAACATCTACGCGAGTGTCTCTGAAAACATCGCGACAGCAGACTCCTCCAGTGCACTGGTCACACCAGCAGCCCCGCGTGTGGACATATGGCCTGAATACGCTGGCAGAATGGCGGGGGTACTCGGAATGTCTCCAGTGCGGGTTGGTGCTGGCGTTCGTACTGACAATCTCCAGTCGCCCGACATTGTGTGGACCAGCCATGGTCTTGCTGCCCAAGTGCAGAGTCTGACGTACAGCACCTCAGTCTTCCGGCTGTCATACACGCCGATGTTCCTCGATGTGTTCGACCAAGCCCGCAGCACGTTGCAGCGCGGCTTTGCCTCTGTGCTAGGCATTCACGAAGCCGAAGAGCATATCGACCTCTATCTCGATGCGGACGGCGCATACGTCAAGAGAACACGTCTGGAAAACGTCTTCTGGCCCGAAAATGTCAAGAACTATGACTGCAGCCAGCCACCATGCCAGTGGTATGCCGCCTTGTGGTCTCTGAAGTGCCCCCGTGGTTTCAAGAAAAATGTCGACCACGTGTATTGCGAAGACTCGACGTGTTTCAAACCTGCATGCTCGCCGTGCGCCATGCACACCTACGACAATGCAGTGCCTTCAGTGCTGGCAGGCCCGGCATCTGCAGTGGCAACCATCGACTGGGAAGGCATCGTGACAAACTTGCTGAAAGGACATAACCAAACCCTCGTCCAGTTCAAGGGGCAAAATCTGAGGATGCGGTACCAGAGCAGGGATGCCCAAAATTTGGGCCTTTTTGTACAGTCCTATGTCAACTCTCTCGTCGGGATGAACAAAGTGCCGTACCCCAACAACGGTGGAGTACTCATCAATATTACCTCGGCTGCTGTCCTGGACACGGGATTTCTCGCCGCATGGACGTTAGCAGGGAAACCCTCGCTGCGCATCGTCTTCCTGGAGCCTCCAGTAGCAAGCACTGCCGCGGACACAGTGTGTATACCGTGTCCCGCTGGCACGTACACGGTCCAGCAGGCGTCAACTTCGGAAAATGACTGTGTTCCCGTACTAGTTTCCAGCAACGGCCTGCCTATTTCCCGCCTGGACATAGATTATCTCTACGACGTGCGGGATGTAGTGTGTCGCCAAAACAGTCCATCAGACGCCATTGAAGCCAGCGCGATTGTCCCGCAAGGCACTGGTGGAGATTGGGAACTTCAACTCTATCAGCGAGGACAGCTGAACAATACCACGCCCTCTATTCCACCTGCCCCGGGGGGGATGAATTTTGTCCCCACCAATAGCATTCTCATTCCCAGATTCGACGACAGCTTGCTCGCTCTCTTCGCACACGTGACGCACTCTCGCACACCAGAAACATCCTCTCCGCCGCCACAGCAAAGATCGCTGAGGAGTGTGTCGACAACGTTTGTCGGTGCAGAAAAATACCACCAGAACTCACGGGAGAGAAGAAACCTTCTTGTTTCTACGTCCACACAGGCCTCTGGGGCAGTCGAGGGAGGCATAATGTACACGTATACCCCGAACAGCGCACCTGCATCGACGCCACCTGCATCGGCCACGTATTTTTGGGACGCGGCCCCGTGGGTCACTCGATATGTGATGATTGGATTGGTTGGTCTTGTGTTTATACTTTGCATCGCCATTGCCGCCATCACTTTGAAGCACAAGTGTGATTTGGAACATACCTACCACACACAGTATGCATATCTATAGCCATCATTGGAAAACTTGCCATGAGCACGAAGTTTATTGCCTCGAATCACAAACGCTTAAAAATGGTGGTGTCTGCAGCAAGTGCCCTATCTCTCTCTTGTTCTCAACCCAGATGCAGCGATACACATGCGTTCATTTTCCGAATAGCTATGGCAGTCTGAACATTTCCGGCAGTGGTCGGACTCGTCGGGTGATCTGCCAAACATTTTGGGGAAAGTTGGTCGGGTTGCAATGGGATTTGGTGCGGCGCTAGCAATATGCTGCCACCACCAGAGAAATGCCAGCCAACGAATATGCCCATGAAACACGATTTTGACTTCAAGTAGAACCCCCATATTGTGTTCATTTTTGATCTCAAATGCCGACGAGTCCGACCACTGCCGGAAATGTTCAGACTGCCATAGCTATGCGGCACATGAACGCATGTGTATCGCCTGAGGATGTCTCAAACACTCGAAATAATAGTGTTTCGAGCACTGTGTGTGTGTCTTGTATACAATCATGTTGTGATGTACAATACGACTTCAAAGTGTCGGAAAATGACACAAAAACGTGTTTCGCGAGCGTATTAGTTGGCTGGCATTTCTCTGGTGGTGGCAGCATATTGCTAATGCTGCACCAAATCCCATTGCAGCCCGACCAACTTTCCCCAAAATGTTTGGCAGATCACCCGACGAGTCAGACCACTGCCGGAAATGTTCAGACTGCCATAGCTATTCGGAACATGAACGCATGTGTATCGCCTGAGGATGTCTCAAACACTCGAAATAATAGTGTTTCGAGCACTGTGTGTGTGTCTTGTATACAA
>Ga0209390_10007954_pt1 | contig 13315 bp, 18 predicted proteins | sample BON01_FD_187212 | JGI IMG/M metagenome (GOLD analysis project Ga0209390, IMG submission 187212) | Freshwater microbial communities from Lake Bonney liftoff mats and glacier meltwater in Antarctica - BON-01 (SPAdes) (version 2) | ecosystem: Environmental > Aquatic > Freshwater > Ice > Glacier... | reverse complement strand
CCTCCCTTCCTCCCTTCCTCGTGGAAGTGGCCCGGGAATGCGTGGGTTACGTCGCTGCAGATTTGGCGGCTCTGGTTAAAGAGGGGCTGTGGGAGGCACTGAGGGAGAGGAGGAAGGAGGGAGGGAAGGAGGGGGGGAGGGAGGGAGGGAGGGAGGGAGTGGTGGTGGGGGAGAGGCATCTGAGAGCGGCGATGGAGAGGGTGGGGGCGTCGGTGTTGCGGGGGCATGGGGTCGAGGTAGGGAGGGAGGGAGGGGAGGGAGGGAGGGAGGAAGAGGTGGGCGGGTGACTAAGCTGCTTCTCTTGTTTCTACTGCCGTCAATCATGCTTTTCACCCAAACCTCCCTCCCTCCCTCCCTCCCTCCCTCCCAGCGCCCCACCCTCTCCTTCGACAGCATCGGCGGGCAAGCCGAGGCCAAGAAGAGGTTACGGCAGGCAGTCCTATACCCCTTCCTCTATCCCTCCCTCATGCGAAAATTTAAGCTGACCAGCCAAGGGGGGCTATTACTGTGCGGGCCGCCGGGAAGTGGGAAGACTAGTCTGGGTAAGGAGGGAGGGAGGGAGGGAGGGAGGGAGGGAGGGAGGGGGTGGTCATGTGTGCCCAGGGGGTCTGTTGTTGTGTGGGCCCCCGGGGAGTGGGAAGACGAGTTTAGGTAGGGAGAGAGGGAGGGAGGGAGGGAAGGAGGGAGGGAGGGAGGGGAGGCCTTCAAGTTGACGAGCTAGGGAGGGCTGTTGTTGTGTGGCCCGCCGGGAAGCGAGAAGACTAGATTAGGTAGGGAAGGAGTGGAGGGAGGTTGGGAGGGATGGAGGGAGAGAGGAAGTGGCGGTATGCATTTTGGTCTTTCTCTAACCTATATCCCTCCCTTTCCTCCCTCCCTCCCTCCCTCCCTCCCTCCCTCCCTCCCTACCATCCCAGTGAAAGCCGCCGCGGCTTGCCTCCCTGGTTTGTCGTTTCTCGCCTATTCCGCCAGTGACATCTATAGTATGTATGTGGGGGAGGCGGAGGCAGCTGTAAGACGGGCGTTTGCGCTGGCGAGACAGGTAGGGAGGGAGGGAGGGAGGGAGGAAGAGAGGAAGGGAGGGAGAGAGGGAGTTCCATTCGCTCTTTTCTCTGGAAGTGATGTCTATAGTATGTATGTGGGGGAAGCGGAGGCGGCTGTAAGACGGGCGTTTGCGCTGGCGAGACAGGTAGGGAGGGAGGGAGGGGGGGAAGAAGGGAGGAAGGGAGGGAGAGAGGGAGTTCCATTCGCTCTTTTCTCTGGAAGTGGTGTCTATAGTATGTATGTGGGGGAAGCGGAGGGGGCTGTAAGACGGGCATTTGCTCTTGCCAGACAGGTAAGGAGGGAGGGAGAAAGGGAGGGAGGGAGGGAGGAAGGCCAAATCGCGGTTTAGGTATTTTAAGACACGTCATTTTTTTAAGTCTTTTGATGCTTACTACCCACCCTCCCTCCTTCGACAGGCTGCGCCTTGTCTTCTCTTCTTCGACGAGCTGGATGCCCTCGTAGGCGGCAATGCAGAAGAGACCCGTGGCGGTGGAGGCAACACGGCCGAGGCGCGGGTATGTTCCTCTCCTCTTTCCCTCCCTCCCTCCCTCCCTCCCCCTGTTCATGCCCTGATCTCTCTACCTTGCCATCTTGTATTCTTTTCTCCTGTGGGCATGCTTCATGCAAGAACTCGCCTTTCTCATCTCTCTCCTTCCCTCTCTCCCTCCCTCAGGTCCTCTCCACCTTCCTGAACGAGCTGGACGGCGTGGACGTGGCGGCGGGCCAAGAAGGGGTGCTGGTGGTAGGCGCCACCAACCTGCCCGAGGTAGGGAGGGAGGGAAGGAGGGAAGGAAAATAGTGCTTGAAAGCTGCTGGGTTTATTTGTTGGTATATTCTGTAGCAGGGAGGAAGGGATGAGAGAGGATTTACGCTTACCCTCTTTCTCACTCATTCTCCGTCCCTCCCTCCCTCCCTCCCTCCCTCAGTCCCTCGACCCTGCCCTCCTCCGACCCGGCCGTCTCTCCTACGTCATTCAAGTGCTGCCGCCCCAGAATGCTGAGGAGCGCAAAGAGATATTGCGGGTGCACACGAGGAAGGTAGGGAGGGAGGGAGGAAGGGAAGGAGGGAGGGAGGGAAGGAGAGCACCTCGAGAACCATCTCCTCTTCCTGTCGCAATTCTCATTTATCTTTGCCTTTCCCTCTATTTTTGTTTCGTGATATACACAGATGCCCCTGGCTGCTCATACCGAGGAAGAAGAAGACGCCCTTCTTGGCCAAGTCGCGGAGGCAACCGAGGGCTTTTCAGGCGCCGAGCTCGAAGGCTTGTGCCGGTACGTTCTTTCTGCGATCGACCCCTCCCTCCCTCCCTCCCTCCTTCAATTAAAATCGTGTCATCATTCTTCCTTCGTAAACCAGCTGATCCCCTTTCTCTTCCGTTCCGATTTCTTTTCGATCAGAGAGGCAGCCTTGGCGTGCCTGCGGGAGGAAGAAGACGAGTACGAAAAGGAAAGCGCGGCTGGTCGAGGCAAGGAGGAGCCGGAGAAGGAGAGGACAGGAAGGATTGGTTTGCGTCATTTTGAGGCGGCGATGCGGGGACGGAGAGAGGAAGAGGAGGGTAACGAGGTAGCGCGAGGATAGCGATGACATGGAGGAGGGGTAGATGAAGGAATGTGTAGGATTGTGTATGTCCAAGGGAGGGAGTGCATTGTGGGGTGGTGGTGAGAAGAAAGGGAGGAGGGGAAAAGGACGAATGATTGAAATACGGAGGCAAATGACAAAGAAGAAGGAATTCAAAGTAAATAGTGCCTTGCTTTACTTGCGTTTTCTGCGATTAGTTGGCCGCTGACCTCCCAACACCCAGCTAACACCAGCGGCTCGGCTCGGCTCGGCTCACTTCGCCGTGCTTGCTTCAACTCCTCGCTCTCTCGCTATGCTCCTTTGTGGGTGTGGCCCGCCCCGCGGGTAAGTCGTGTGGAAGCAGCCTTCGCCAACAAGTGGTGGCGGAGAGAGTGTCCTTGTTAACACCCCTTGTTGCCGGGCAGCCACTTGTTTTGTTTTGCATCGTTTTTACGACGGCCTCTGCGCCCACACCCACATCCCATCTGCCTGTGTGTGCTTGAGGTTGATATGGGCTGCCTGGTTTGAAGAAAAAAAGAGGGTGTCAAGAGTACTGCTTGGATAGATGGCGTGAATGAGGCGAGAGTAATGATGCGGCTGGGTGAACATGATGCGTGGAAGCGCGGCCTCCTCTGTTTATGGTTGCCTGGGCAACGCCACACCACACGCCAGACAACAACAACGCCGAGGCAAGCAGCAGCTGCTGCTGCTTGGCGTGCTTGGGCGCCCGGTGCTGCTTGCTAGCAGACCAACTCTGTGATGCATCTAATGATTCATCCACTCACAACCATCCCAAACACGCCACACACAGCGCCCCGTCTTCGTTCCCGAGACAAGCACCTGAGAAAGCATGCCTGCTACGTCTGCCGCGGCTGAGGTAAGTTTCCCCTCCCTCCCCTGGGCGCTCCCCCTCCCCTGTCTTGTGTTATGCTGGCCCCCTCCCTCCCCTTGTCCTCTGTCCTTCCCACTACCCACTCATACCTAATCTCTCTCTGCACACACCAGTCCTCCTCCTCCCCCTCCCTGCTGTCGGCCCTCAACAACCAACCGAATGCCCCCAAGCCCTTGCCTCGCCCCGAAGTCCGCTCCACCTTTTCCGCCCTCCAGAAGCAACGCCTCGCGACGCCCGCCAAGATCCCGGCGGTGCTCAAGGCCAAGAATGTGCAGGTATGACAAGAGGGAGGGAAGGAGGGAAGGAGAGGAGGGAAAGTGGGAGGGTGCGTGTAGAGCCCATGGGCGCCGTGCCAGCCATCCCTACTCACGGGCATGGTGTAGAGCGGAGGAATCAACGAAAAGGAACGGTCCAATAGCTTTACTCATCCATCTTCCCTCCTATTTTGTTCGATCGTAAAGGCGGTGACCAAGGAGGCGTTGGGCGCGGTGGCGGACCACGAGCAGATCGAGGGCCTCTTCCCCACCACCTATGGCAAGCCCCGCATTGAGCTCACGGCCGGGCCGGAGGGCAGGTAAGAAACAAGGAGGGAGGGAAGGAAGGAGGAATGTGGAATAAATACATTCATACACGAGTGCTGATATTCTGTTTTATTTTAATTTATTTTATTGTAGCGGGGCTGCTGCTCCTGGAAAGGCGCTGCGCGTGGGTGTGGTGCTGTCGGGCGGGCAAGCTTCCGGTGGCCACAACGTCATTGCTGGTACGTAGAAGGGAGGAAGGCGGAGGGATAAGACGCTCATTCACTTTTACTCAGAAGGCTTCGCTTCCATCACTACCTTTCGAACTCACCACTCTTTTACCCTTCTCCCCTCCCCTCCCCCCCTCCTTCCCTCCCTCCTTCCTCTAGGTGTCTACGACTACATTAAGTCCCAAAACCCCGCCTCGGTCCTCCTGGGATTCGCCAACGGCCCCAAGGGCGTGTACACGGGCAAGTACTACGTGATCGATGACTCTTTTATGGACGCCTACCGAGTACGTACCCTCCCTCCTTCCCTCCCTCCCTCCCTCCCTCCCTCCTTCCCTTGTGTTTGTCACTCTGCCTGCGTATTGCAAATTCAATCACACTCACACGCTCCCTCCCTCCCTCCCTCCCTCTCTCCTTCACTCCGTCCCGTCTTCGTGACAACCCGCATTGAAGTGCAAAGTCAATGACACTCACGCCCTTCCTCCCTCCCTCCCTCCCTCCCTCCCTCCCTTTAGAACACTGGTGGTTTCGACGCCCTGGGCTCCGGCCGAGACAAGATCGAGTCTCCCGAGGAGTTTGCGGTAGGTGGGGGAGGGAGGAAGGGAGGGAGGGAGGGTGGGTGGTTGAGGTCTGTTGCGTGTAGGCGAGGCGTGAATGAAGCTATCTAATGGGTGAGATACAGTAGTGCCTCCTCTCATCTTTCCATCCCTCCCTCCCTCCTTCCCTCCCTTCCTCTTCTTACCCACTCCACAGGGCGCCAAGAAGGTGTGCGAGTCCCTGGCCTTGGACGGACTATTGGTCATTGGCGGCGACGACAGCAACACCAACGCGGCCGTGCTTGGTACGTTCCTCCTCCTTTCTCCTACCCCTCCCTCCGCCCCCTTTTCCTCTGCCCCCTCTGTGAGCTCACACCTGACCTCCCTCCCTCCCTCCCTCCCTCCTTCCCAAGCCGAGTACTTTGCCGCTCATGACTGCCCGACCCGGGTGATTGGTGCCCCCAAGACCATCGACGGGGACCTGAAGAATGAGTACATCCCCGTCTCCTTCGGCTTTGACACGGTACGTTCTGCTCTCTTCTTCCCTCCCTCCCTCCCTTCCTCTTGTGATTGGCGCCCCCAAGACCATTAATGGAGATCTCAAGAGTGAGTACATCCCCGTCTCCCTCGGCTTTGACACGTACGTCCTACCCCTTATTCCCTCCCTCCCTCCCTTCCTTTCCTTCGTCATCCTTCCCGTCTTTAACTCGATGGAAGAAAAGAGAAAGGAAACACAACAGCGCTTTTTTTACTTCACATGTTTCTAGCCTTCGCATTCACGCACACTGAACCAGCCCTCCCTCCTTTCTTCCCTCTTTCCCTCCCTCCCTCGCCCCAGGCCTGCAAGACCTACTCGGAGCTGATCGGGAACGTGATGCTCGACTGCCTCTCCTCCCAGAAGTACTACCACTTCGTCCGCCTCATGGGTGCGTACCTTCCCTCCCTCCCTCCCTCCCTCCCTCCCTCCCTCCAGCTGTGTGGATATGGCTGTATACATCTTGATTATTAAATTCTGCTCCCTGCTTCCCTTCCTCCCTCCCCTGGTTGTGATCTGGTTGTCCTCTCTCCCTCTTCTTTCCCTCCCTCCCTCACTCGACCCCTCCCTCAGGTCGTTCCGCGTCTCACATTGCGTTGGAGTGTGCCTTGCAGACCAGGCCGAATGCCACGCTCATCTCGGAGGAAGTGGAGGTGAGGGAGGGAGGGAGGGAGGGAGGGAAAGAAGGAGGGAGGAGTAAGAAAAGTAGCTGTCTTCCTCCCTTGAGGGAGGGAGGGAGGGAGGGAGGGAGGGAGGGAGGGAGGGGTATTGGTGGCGGTGGAAGTTACAAATGAAAGAGGCTGGCAAAGGCAATTATTATTCATCAACGTATTCATGTGTATATATACTTATTTATTTATTTGTCCATCTATTGACCCATTTCCAACCCCACTCACACACACAGGCGAAGCACTCTTCGCTTTCCCAGGTGACTCACAGCCTCGTGAGCATGATTATGGAGCGAGCTAAGCAAGGCAAGCACTACGGCGTCATCCTCCTGCCCGAGGTAAGACACAATTTAAGAAGGAAGGCAAAGGAGGGAGGGGCAGTCGTCGAAATTAAAAAGCACACACACACACACACACACACACACACCCCTCACCCTCCCTCCCTCCCTCCCTCCCTCCCTCCCTCGAAGCTTAGACGACAAGACACACACACACACACAGACACTTACCCTCCTTCCCTCCCTCCCTCCCTCCCTTGCAGGGCATCATCGAGTTCATCCCCGAGTTCCAGGCCCTGATGCACGAGCTCAACGACCTCATGGCTGCCGGGGTGGCCAACAACGAGGAGGCAAGGAGGGAGGGAGGGAGGAAGGGTAGAAGGCACGAGCGGGCAGGGTGATCAGGATATACATATGTACGAACGGTCTTGCCCTCTGCGAGAAGATTATATAGAAGCCTCACCCTCTTCCCCTTCCCCCCTCCTCCCTCCCTCCTACCCTCTTTGTCTAGGCGGTGATGCAAGAGCTGTCGTTCAACAACCGGGCCGTCTTTTCCTACCTCCCCGCCAACATCAAGGAGCAGCTTCTACTCGATCGGGACCCCCATGGCAACGTCCAGGTAGGGCTGGAAGGAAGGGAGGGAGGGAGGGAAGGAGAGTTGCTAAAACGAGTGCACGTGGCTGTTGGAGTCGAGAACGCAGCAGACATCCCCTTCCTTTAAATGTTCTGATTCAGTCGTCGCCCTCCACCCATCCTTCCCTCCCTCCCTCCCTCTCCAGGTGGCCAAGATCGAGACGGAGAAGCTGCTGGCCGGCACGATCGAGCAGGAGCTGGAGAAGATCCGCCACCACGGCAACTACACGGGCGTCTTCCAGCCCCAGTTTCACTCCTTTGGGTACGACGGGAGGGAGGGAGGGAGGGAGGGAGGCTGGGATTGTAATGCAAATCACAACGACTGATCAATAACTCTTCCTTATCTGGCGCAGGTACGAAGGTCGCGCTGGCCTGCCCAGCGAGTTTGACTCCAACTACTGCTACTCCTTGGGCTTGACAGCCGGGAACCTCATCGGTACGTCTCTCTTTGCGTCTAGCCTTCCCTCCTTCCCTCCTCCCCTCTCTCCCTTGATGCTGCAACCGCTCGACTACATATCTATTCCCCTAGTACAACGAGATCTCTGTGCGTCGATTGCTCACCTCTCCTTCCCTCCCTCCCTTCCCTCTCTCCCTCTCTAGGCAAGGGCCTGACCTCGTTAATGGTCTCCATCACTGGCATCTGCGGCCCGGTCGAGCAGTGGAACTGCGGCGGCGTGCCTCTGACGATGATGATGAATATGGAGAAACGCCACGGGTACGTGCTTGTGCACATTTTCCCTCTTCGGTCCCTCCCTTCGATCCCTCCCTCCCTTTTTCTGAATTTGTCCTTGGTCCATCTATAAGTAACAATCGCTCACCATCTCCCTCCCTCCCTCTTTTCCTACTTTTCGCACCCTGCAGCAAACTCAAGCCGGTCATCCGCAAGGCCCTCGTGGAGTTGGAAGGCAAGCCGCTGGAGGTGCTCATGAAGCGCCGCGACAAATGGGCGGTCGACGACTGCTACCGCGCCCCGGGGCCCATTCAGTTTGATGGCCCTTGCTCCCACGAGGTCAACCTGACGCTCCAGTACGAGTGCCTCCCCGAGAGCGAAGTCCAGGACCCGCCTGATGTCCCTCGGCCGATGACGCGCATGGGCGGTTACATGTTCTCTCCCACCCCGCGCGCGTGTCTGAGCAGCGTGCAGGTCCACCGACTCGGGTACCAGAACCGCGTGCCCCACGCGCTGAAGGGCCGGACGACGGTGGACGTGCGGGTGGTGGAGGGGGAGGCGACGCAATGCGTGTTTGGCAAGGACCGTGGGTTGATGCGTCGGGAGTTCCCGCGTTCGTATGGCCTGCCCATGGTGCATCTGCACGGGGCTTCGGGCGAGCCGGCTCCCATGTCAGCGAAGAAGAAGAAGCTGCAGCAGCTCCAGGACGGCCACACCAAGTCCAAGCCTTCCTTCTTGCGCAACAACAGCTCGTCCATTGCGGCGGAGGAGGAGGGGGTGCCCGGACAGGTATGATGATGTGTGTGTGCGTAGAGCGTGTGTTTCTGTCTGTCCCTCCATCGATCTATAATGAGCTCAATGCACTCAACCCTCCCTCCCACCCTCCCTCCCCCCCATCTTTGCCCCCGCAGGACCCCTTCCTGTTCTCCGACCTCAAGTCTGAGCTCTGCATCGGCGAGGTGGACGGCGTGAACCACCTCCTCAAGCGCCAGGGCTCCCTCTCCTCCAAGCAGGCCTTGGCCACCCACCAAGCCACCGCCGAGAAGCCCATCACCGTCGGCGTCGTCTTCTGCGGGCGTCAGACTCCGGGGGGGCACAACATCGTCGCCGGTCTCTACGACTACCTGACCGCCTCCGACTCTACCCTCCTGGGCTTTGTGGGCGGGATTGACGGCCTGTACAAGCAGCAGACCGTGGTGGTGACGTCTGAACTCCTTTCCACCTACCGCAACCAAGGCGGGCTCGACATGCTGGGGCGCAGCCATGAGAGCTTCCCTGACACGCCCTCCAAGATGAAAGGCTTCAAGGATGCCTGCGTGGCGCTCAACTTGGACGGGCTGGTCTTTGTGGGTGGCTGCCGCACGGCGACGGGCGTGGCGTACTTGACCGAGTACTTGAAGGCGGAGTTGGTGCCCACGGCTTGCACGGTGGTCCCGGCGGGCATTGACGGGACGCTGACCAACCAGTTTGTCGAGTCCACGGTGGGCTTCCACACCGCCTGCCAAGTCTACTCCGAGCTGGTGGGCAATACGGCCATCGACGGGGCGAGCGCCAAGAAGTACTGGATGTTCTTGCGCCTTATGGGCAGTGACGTGAGTAACATTGCCTTGGAGGTGGCCCTCCGCTCGGCGCCCAACCTGATTTTGCTGGCCGAGGACGTGGACGCTTCCCGCATGTCTTTGCAAGAGGTGGTGCGCGAGGTGGCGGATTTAGTGGCGGCGCGCGCCGCCCGCGGGCGCAACTACGGCACGGTTCTTATTCCGGAGGGGCTGGTGCTCTCGATTCCCGAGATTGCCGTCTTGTTGCACGAGATTGATGGGGTGTTCCGCGAGAGCGAGGACGACCACCTAACCGTAGAGGCGGTGGCCAAGCAGCTCACCTCGTGGTCTGCGGCGCTATTGCTGTCCATGCCGTTGTACATCCAGGTGCAGATGACCAAGGAGCGCCAGTCCAACAAGTGCGTGCAGCTCTCGGCCATTGAGACAGAACGCTTGCTGTGCCACTTTGTCGAGGCGGAGCTGAGCCGTCGCAAGACCTTGGGGCAGTACAAGGGCAGCTTCTCGCCCGTCTGCTCCTTCTTGGGGTACCAGGCCCGGGGCTCCCTCCCTTCCAATTTTGACTGTAACTTGGGGTACTCGTTGGGAGGGACCGCGGCCGTGCTGGTGCACAATAACTTGAGCGGTTACCTGGCCACCATCACCGGGCTCAAGGGCAAGGAAGAGGAGGAGTGGAAGGTGGCGGGTGTCCCGTTGACGGCGATGTTGGCGTTGGACGACCGTGAGCACCATCATCTGGCCTACAATGGGCAGCTGCGCCCGCGCGTGCCTGCCAAGAAGGTGGACCTGCACGGCGCCGCGTACAAGTTTTTGGTGGAGAAGCGGCGAGAGTGGGGCATGCATGACATGTACGAGAACTCGGGGCCTTTGCAGTTTGACGGCTCCACGGCCGACGATCGCCCCGCCACGGTGGTGGAGGAGGACCGGGACTATTTGGAGGAGTTGGAGGTGCTGCATGCGGCTTTGCACCAGGTCCGTCGTGCCTGCCGTCCGGGATGCTCGAGTGCGTTGCTTCACCTGGCGACCAAGAGCATTCTGACCTTGACGGATGTCGTGAGCATGATGGACGAGGCGGCATCGGTCTAGAGGAAGGGTGATGGGCTGGGTAGTGTGGGGGTGGGGGTGTTTGATGTGCTGTGTCGTGGTTTTCAGGGTAGGAAAGGAAAGGGATAGTGTTATCGTTTAAGGGAACAAGGAAGGGGTGCGAAGCGCGGGAAGGTTGGAGGTCTTTTTATTTAGAAAAGGAAGAGGAAGGACATGCTCGAGTAAAGGGAGAGATATAAGGCAATAACATGAGACAATAGTATATTACCCCTGCGTGCGGTGTTCGGTAAGGAGTGATGAAAGACGAGAGTTCAGAAAGGGGCAAAGGCAGGGCAAAGAGCAAGTAACACGAGCGGCATACGGACATGGACCAGAAGTAGGGGAGAAAGTGGACGATGAAACAGCACATACAGCATTTATTTGAGAGGGAAAAGGCACTAGGGATGTAGGAGAGGCTCATTGTCTTGTTTTATTTCTTTTGAGTGCACCCAGGGCTTTTTATGGCGCGTGCCGGAGCAGGCCGACACTGTATCGTGCAGAGCATCACACCCCCATGCGCAGAGCGATCAGGTCTTATGCACTTTAATTGACTCCCTGCATTCATTTTTGACCTCCTCCCTCGCTCCCCACCGCGCCGTTCGCCCTCCGAGCCCCCCTCCTTCGACAAATCGCCTCGGTCTGCTGTCAAGCGGCGGGGGCTTGGTTGGACAACTTGGAAGCGGGGTTGGCGGCGTCAGTGCGGACAAGATAAAATGAGCACGTACATCAAATCAAAATAGAGAAAGGAAGAACTCGCAGGTAAAAAGTATTTGGGAGCCCTCGTTGTTGCGTTTGTCGTGTATGAGTCCTATCCCCCTTAATGCCCATCTCTTCTTAATAACCCCGGCCACGGTACATGTCTTTGAATGTGTCTTTTTATATATTGTTATATACATCTACGCATGGTCCCGAAAGCTAGTTCTTCTCCTCTTCCTTCTGCAATCTTCCGGTTCCTCCCCTCTTTTTACGTTTCTCCAAAATCGCGGCCTGATAAGGCGCGTAGTCTTGAGTATGCGCCAGGTTGAGGTCTTGCTTATATCGCTCCACCTCCGTCTTCCAATGTTGTTCGGACAACATCCGGTCGCCCTCGATGCGCGCGACGTCTGCTTTCGCCAGCTTGATCTCCGTCTGATCGAGATGATGGACGGCCACAGCGGTAGAGCCAGATACCGCTACCATGGTGCCGAAGACAGCTACCGCCGCCTTGATGGATTCAAATTTATCGTTGATCTGCGTGGTTCCGGACCCCCCTGCACTGCCCGTCCCCGTCCCCGTGTGGGCTGTCGAGGAGAACGCCCCCCGCAGCACGCGTCCCTTCCCTGTTGGCGTGCATGGATGTGCTTGTGCGTGAAGACCTTGGCGCGGACCCTTGTCCGCACAACAAAGATTGAAACTCAAACAGGACAGACAAGCAGACGGAAATGGATCACCATGCCGCGGGCAGTATGCGGTCGCGTGCACCGAAAGTCCCTCCCAACCCCCATCACCAAGCCCTCCCAAAATGCATTCTACAAGCCACCTTACCTGGAGGGGAAAGCGGGCCTCCTCTCCACATCATGGCTCCCGCCTTTGTCGCAAAGATCTAAATCATGCTCTCGTGGTTCCTTGTGGTGGTCGTGGTTGATGGTGGCAGCAAGCAGCAAGGCAAGCAGCAGTGCATGTTGTTGTGTATGTGGGAGGGAGGGCGAATGAGTGTTTGAGGTCGGTTTACAAGCCTACAACAAGCTATTCAGAACCACACCCTCTACGCCATCAGAGTGAAACCCTCTCTTTGCGCACGCTAGACCACCAAATGGTGGCTGCGCGGGTGCCCCTGGCGCGCCAAAGGGCAAGACCAAAGAGGAGACGGGGAGGCCGTGCTCGATGATCGACGATCGATGCACGTAAAGGCAGCACGCAACACAAGGGCGTGGAAATGGAGACACGTACGAGGCAGGTGGTGCGTTGGTTGGCGTCTGCCGTCGTGCTTCTCGTCGTGGGCGTGCGGTTGTGTGGGTGTGGCCGGCCGTGCATTTGTGTGGGTTGATGGGAGGAGGGAAGGCGGGGGTGAGAAGAGCGAGGCTTTCCATACTCAAAAATACGACCCCAAAAGGAACTGCAGCTCCCGAGGACAACAAAGCCATAGGGTCTCGATGCAGCGCGGCCATGCATCCAAGCTAGGCACCCACGCACACAGGAACGCGCACGTAGGAGGGAGCCGGAGGAGCACCGAGGCTGGTAAACAAGAAGGCCCAAATTGGGCAAGGAGGCAAGGAGACGCCAACTGCCCAGACACAGCAGCATCTTCCCTCATCTAGAACGTCCACCCACATTTACATTGCCCACCCACACGCAACATACACACAGGCTCACACACACGCCATCCATGCACTGCCTTCCGCGTCGTTGCATGCGGCGGCCGCGGCCAGCCTATCTCTGGTCATCACAGACCCTCCTGTCCTCCTCCTCGTCGACCTCCCCTCCCCCCTCCTCTTCCTCAAGCACCACGACCAACAAAGACAACAAGGAGGACACCGAAGAAGACCCCACCCCCTCTTCCTCCTCCTTCAACATCGTCGCCGCCGACATCGCGAGCCACCGGCCGGCCCGTCGTTTCAATGTCAGCACAGGAGGAGGAGGAGAGGAAGGACGACCCAAAGTCCAGGTTTTTCGAGACCTCACCCGCAATCGCGACCCCGCCTGGGAACGCGCCATGGAGCACACGACCTTTGTGAGCCACTTGCCTAGACAGCTGCATGAATACGAGGCGGAGCAGACTATTAATCCCTTGGTGCGGGATCAGTCCCGCTTAATCATCAATAAAAACGATCCGGCTAATCGAAGGTGGTTGAGTGTGCCCAATCTCGAGGGCGTGGGGGAGGGAGGGTACTCCACCGCCAGCTATCTGGAGAGGGAGGCCCTGGCAAGTAAAGCCAGGTTGGGCCAAGCCCAGGGGGCGGTTTATCGGCGGAAGGCGGGATGGACGGGGGAGGGAGGGGGGGAGGGAGGGGGGGGAGGGGTGCCGGAGGAGGGGTTGAGTGTGGAGGAGAAGATACAGCTGAGCATGGCGCAGGGGGATTTTGATGATCTGAAGGGGAAGGGGAAGCCATTGGAGAAATTTGAAGGTACGTACGGGTATGTT
>Ga0209390_10007951_pt1 | contig 13318 bp, 12 predicted proteins | sample BON01_FD_187212 | JGI IMG/M metagenome (GOLD analysis project Ga0209390, IMG submission 187212) | Freshwater microbial communities from Lake Bonney liftoff mats and glacier meltwater in Antarctica - BON-01 (SPAdes) (version 2) | ecosystem: Environmental > Aquatic > Freshwater > Ice > Glacier... | reverse complement strand
GGAGCAGCGGATACAATCAGCGCAGTCGAGGAGAGACCGTAATGGGCCGTTGGAAGGCAGTCATCGGCCCCAAACTGAAAGCGCGCAGCTTTCCCAACCAAAAGACAGAAGCCAAGATTGGCACCCACATTCTCAATAAAATGACCGGGCTTGGCCACGCCAAGTTCGAGGTCGTCACTTGACCAAATCTACGGGTAAGGGAAAACTCAACCAAACCCTGACCCGTGCAACAAGGCCGTTCTGAGTGCTGCTGTGACAATTGGGCGGTCCTTTTTACCGACGCAAGCCAAGGCATTGCGCATGAAGTGAACCCTGCAACGCTGGATCGTAGCCCCCAGCACTTTGGCGGCCGCGGCCTTCAGTCCTTTGTGTTCATCCGCGATGATCAGCTTAACCCCACGCAGGCCCCGGTCGGCCAGAGCGCGTAGGAACTCGCCCCAGAACACCTCGGCCTCGCTGGGCTGGATGGCGATGCCCAGAACCTCGCGCCGTCCGTCCAGATTGACTGCGACAGCCACTATAGCCGCGACACTGACGATCCGCCCGCAGCGCCTGACCTTGATGTAGGTGGCGTCCAGCCAGAGGTAAGGCCACTCACCCTCCAGCGGTCGGTTCAGGAAAGCATCAACACGTTCGTCAATCTCGACGCACAGGCGCGAGACCTGGCTCTTGGAGACGCCGGTCATGCCCATCGCTTTCACCAGATCATCGACTGAGCGGGTGGAAACGCCCTGAATGTAGGCTTCTTGGATAACGGCCGTCATCGCCTTCTCCGATGCCCGACGAGGCTCCAGAAACTCCGGAAAGTATGACCCCTTCCGAAGCTTTGGGATCTGAACATCGATGGTCCCGACCCGAGTTTCCCACCGGCGCTCACGATATCCATTCCGATGGTTTACTCGTTCGGTACTGCGCTCATGCGTTCCAGCACCGCATTGCTGATCCACATCCAGCGCCATCAGGCGGTCTGCGACAAACCCAAGCATCTCGGCCAGTATTTGATGATCTGCGGTGTCTGAAAGAAGCGCCTTCAACGCGACCGTTTCTGCTAACATGCTCATGGGTGATCTCCTTGATCGGTAGGTCAGTTTTGCAACTCAATCCTACCGGAGAACGTCCATGACCACCCAGAAAGCCGCGCGGGCTTCGCCTGAGCTGCGCAGGGCTCCACTCAGCCCGCGCTACCGTCGGAATTACACCACGCCCCGGGGCACTACCTCTGTGATCGACGCCAGGGCAAAGCGCGCGCTTAGCTACGCCATAACTGCGCAACTTATCCGTTACGATGACCCGAGGTGCGCCCCAACGCTTTATGATTTTCCGCAAAAACCGCTTGGCGGCTTTTGCGTTTCGGCGCGATTGCACAAGGATTTCGAGCGTGTCTCCGTTGCCATCGACTGCACGCCAGAGCCAGTGCTTCTTGCCGTGAATTTGGATCACAACTTCATCCAGGTGCCACTTGTCGGCGGGCTGGGGGCGATTACGCCGGATCTTGCCGCAATCTGTGTTCCAAATTTCGTTACCCAAACTCGGATTGCCTCATGGCTGACCGTAATGCCGCGTTCCGCCAGCAAATCCTCAATGTCCCGCAGGCCGAGGGCGAAGCGGTGGTAGTCCCAAACGGCATAGCCAATAACTGAGCGTGGAAAGCGATAGCCCTTCAGGGCCGAGGAGGGGACAGACAATATCATCGACCTGAGCTAGGCTCGCAGATCGGTGCTGGCAACCTGACAATGCCGTGCGGGTCCAAATGCGGCATTCAAACCATCGTGGCTTTGTTGGACTCACAATCCCTCGAAAGCCTTGCATACAGTCACCTTGGTTCAACTGTGGAGATAAAGGGCAGCGGCACAATTGCGCAAAAAGATTACCAAATTTGGGAAAAACACATCTGATTTCATTATCTTAGGGATCGCTGATTAACATCTTTTCAATAGAAATTGCGGTGGCCAGAAGTTCAAATTCCCGTCCACGTGTAGCCATAAGCTGAAGTCCAAAAGGCAAATCCTCGTCACCGGTCACAAGCGGTATCGATAGGGCACACAGATCGAGATAGTTCGCAGGTTGAGTGTTTCGGTTCAATGCCATGGCCAACGTCAGGCCAACCTCGGGCTTTTCCAAGAATGACACTGGGCATGCAGTATCGATGACGGTTGGAGTGAGCCAAGCGTCAAAACCTGCCATCCGGTTTTGAACGGCTTGGATGGACAGGTTTCGCCGCGCCTCCAGCTGGGCGACCGAAATTGCATCTATGTCAAACCCGGCTTTAATACGCGCTGCCACGACAGGGTCCATCAATGGCAGACCGTCGCTGATACGCGTACGCCCAAGCGATGCAATCAGACCGGCGGGCAAGACATTAGGGAAATATGTCTGGCGCTCCTCTGCCTCCGGCAAATCGACAGGTTCAACCATTGCCCCGTGCGCTCGCAGCTTCTCTATCGCAGCCTCCACGCGGCGCAGGCACCTGTCATTTAAACCATCGAAAAAATATGTCGCTGGTCGGCCAAGTCGCAGGCAGGCTGCGGGTCGCGCGATGGCAGGGCTATCGCCGGTCAGCACGGTAAATACCACTTCGGCGTCTCGGGCGCAGCGCGTCAGCAGGCCAATGGTGTCCAGATGCGGTGACAAAGGGAATACGCCCGCGTTCGACAGCTTGCCAAACGAAGTTTTCATGCCGAACACCCCATTCAGCGCGGCGGGCACCCGGACAGAGCCGCCCGTGTCGCTGCCGATGGCAAAGGCGCACAGCCCCGCGGCGACTGCCACCGCAGAGCCGGAACTTGACCCCCCGGGAATGCGATGAACTGTCGGATCGCTGGGATTCCACGGCGTGCCGCGCGGTGCGGAAACGCCCGTGATGCCAAGGGCGAATTCAACCGTCTTGGCCTTTCCCAGAATGATGCATCCGGCGCGGCGCAAGGATGTCACCACCGGTCCTTCGGGTCCGATCAGATCGTCAACGTCAAGGCGCGTTCCGGCGGTGACGGGCATCCCGTCGACCCGTAGCAGATCCTTGATGGCAATCGGCACCCCCATCAGCGGCCCAAGATCGCAGCCCGCGGCAAGTAGCGCATCAATCGCCCTTGCGGTGGCCAAAGCCGAATCGGCCGCCACGTATTCATAGGCACCGAACTTGCCGTCCAGCGCGGCGATCCGGTCAAGGTAGTTGCGTGTAGCGCTTTCAGCGGTGATGCTGCCACTTCGTAGACGCCTGCCGAAGGCAGCGATATCATCGGCTCCGAACGGATCTTCGGCAAGCATGACGTTCCCTTTTTCTGACAGCGGCGAATAGTGGATTGCCGCGAATGGTGGCCGTATCCCGGATATATCCGGATGAACGTTGGACCTTGGCAGGTCGTTGGACAAGACGGGCACCGCACGCGTAGTGCGGTCAGATGTCTTGCAGAAGCGACCAGAGGATGCCTTCGGCCGTATTCGGGGCACCCTGTACGCGCATGGCAACGACCTGAAGGTCCTGAGAGGGCAGGACATCAGACAGATCCACCAGGCCCCCGATCGCCACACGCTCTTGGGAGAGCGATTCCGGCACCCATGCCACGCCGATTCCGATGGCTGCCATTTCGACCGCCGCAAGCGTCAAGGCGGTTTCCACCATGGGCATGCGATGCAGATCCGGATTCAGCAGGGGCAGAATGTTCCGTTCCATGACCTGCCCCAAGAAGACGTCAGGCGGGTAGGTCACGAACGGGATGTTGACCCCCCGCAGGTTCGTTTGCATCAGGGCGGGCAGGGGTGCGTTGTAAACCGGCGTCATGCGATCGGTGCCAATCGTGATCTCTTCCAGAAAGTCAGAGCCGAAATCGTTTTCCTCTGTCGGAACACGATAAAGGATTGCGACATCCGCCTGGCGCGATAGCAGCATAGCCACGCATTCATCCCGATTGGCCGACCGCAGCCGCACATGGATGCCGTCGCGTTCCAGTGGCATGTGCTGCAACAGCTTGGGCACGCGCTTTACCGTCAGGGAGTGCTGACAGGCTATGACGACACGGTTGTTGGTCAGGCGTTCGCCGCGGCGCAAGTCAACGACAAGCTGGCGGAGGGCAGTCGACAGCAACGCGATCTGGTCACGTTGCGCCGTCGTCGTCGGCTTGAGTCGGATGGGCTTGTGTTCGCGATCGAACAATTCGACCCCGATGGCGTCTTCGATCTGCTTAATTCTGCGCGAAAATGCTGATTGTGTAAGCAGACGACGCTCGGCAGCACCGCTGAACGATCCCGTCTCTGCAATCGCAAGGATGTCTTCCAGCCACTCTAGGCGCATGTTTCACCTAACTTGCAGGATTTGCATAATATATCAAAAATTACGAACTTGCATACGGGTTTTTATTGCAAGAACGTCGAAACAGTCAAGTTAGCCAAGGAATAACTCATGCATCTCGCTCGCTTCCCGCGTATCCATCTCGCTCATTTGCCAACGCCCCTGGAAAAACTTGACCGCCTGTCCGCCGAGCTGGGCGGCCCCGAAATCTGGATCAAGCGCGACGACTGCACCGGCCTATCCACAGGCGGCAACAAGACGCGGAAGCTGGAATTCTTGATGGCCGAAGCGCAGGCGATGGGTGCCGATACGGTGATGACTCAAGGGGCCACGCAGTCGAACCACGCACGCCAGACCGCGGCATTCGCCGCAAAGCTGGGCATGGGCTGCCATATCCTTCTGGAAGACCGGACCGGATCGAACAACGCCAATTACAATGACAATGGCAACGTGTTGCTGGATCACCTGCATGGAGCGACGACTTCCAAGTGCGCAGGCGGCAAGGACATGCAGGCCGAGATGGAGATGGTCGCGGACAAGCTGCGCGCCGAGGGCCGAACCGTCTATGTGATTCCCGGCGGCGGGTCGAACGCAACGGGTGCACTGGGGTATGTGAACTGTGCCTTCGAACTTGTGGGGCAGGCGAACGACCGGAGCCTGGTGATTGACCATATCGTGACCGCGACCGGATCGGCGGGTACGCAGGCGGGTCTCATCACCGGCCTGAAGGCAATCAACGCGCAGATCCCCCTCCTGGGCATCGGTGTGCGGGCACCCAAGGACAAACAGGAGGAAAACGTCTTTGCCCTGGCGCAGAAGACGGCTGAAAAGCTGGGCTGTCCTGATGTCGTGTCGCGGAACGACGTCGTGGCCGACAGCAGCTATGTCGGCGCAGGCTACGGCATCCCGCGCGAGGATACACTGGAGGCGATCCGCATGTTCGCCCAGCTGGAAGCGATCCTGCTGGACCCGGTCTATTCGGGCAAAGGCGCCGCCGGCCTGATCGACTATTGCCGCAAGGGACATTTCAAGAAGGGCGAACGGGTCGTGTTCCTGCACACCGGCGGGTCGGCGGCGCTGTTCGGCTATGACGCCGTGTTTGCCGACGGCAATGCCGTACTGAAGGTCGCCTGAACCGATGGCACGTCCGCCTTTCACCAAAAGCTTCACGCAGCAGCTTCCGATTCCGGACGACGCGATTGCGGCGGCAGTCGCGGTGATGCGTACGGGCCGTCTGCACCGCTACAACACCGCGCCGGGCGATCCCGGCGAGGTGGCCGAGCTGGAACGCGAATTTGCAGCGTGGCAAGGGCAATCCTATTGCCTTGCGGTAACATCGGGCGGGCAGGCGATGCAGATCGCAATGCGAGCGGCCGGTGTGGTGCCCGGAGATGCGGTGCTGACCAACGGCTTCACGCTGGCCCCGGTGCCCGGCGCGATCGCCGGCGTCGGGGGGCGTCCGGTACTGGTCGAGATCACGACCGACCTGGTGATTGATCTGGATGACCTCGCCGCCAAGGCGCAGGCGCAGGGTGCGCGGTATCTGCTGCTTTCGCACATGCGCGGTCATCTGTGCGACATGGACCGCCTGATGCGTATCGCGGCGGACCAGCAGATTACGGTGATCGAGGATTGTGCCCATACGATGGGCGCACGCTGGAACGGCAGGCTTTCGGGATCGTTCGGCATCGCCGGCTGCTTCAGCACGCAGACCTACAAGCATTTGAACGCGGGCGAAGGAGGTCTGATGACCTCAGACGACGCGGCGTTCATGGCGCGGGCCACGATCCTGTCAGGGTCCTACATGATGTATGAGCGCCACGGAGCAGGGCCCGCGGCCGCGGTCTATGACGACATCCGACTGGATACGCCGAACATGTCGGCGCGGATGGACAACCTGCGCGCCGCCCTGCTGCGGCCGCAGTTGCGGCACATCGGAACCGCCATCGACGGATGGAACGCACGGTACGATCTTTTGGCCGGGCGGCTGGCCCGGTCGCACGCGATCCATCTGCCTCGGCGGCCGCAGGCTGAATCTTATGTCGGGTCGTCGATCCAGTTCTGCCTGCCGGACATTCCGGCGCAAGGGGCGCAGGATCTGGTGGTGCATTTGGCAAGGTCTGGGGTCGAGGTGAAGTGGTTCGGCGCGGAAAGCCCGGTCGGGTTCACGTCCAGCCATCATAGCTGGCGTTACGTGCCTGCGCAGGATCTGCCGCAGACCGACCGGATCCTGGCGGGGCTGTTCGACATGCGCCTGCCGCTGACTTTCGACATGGAGGACTGCGTCCTGCTGGCGGACCACATCCTTCATGCGGTGGCGACGGTCCTGCACCGGGCGGAGGAGACCTGATGCGCCGGATCGGGATCCTGGGCGGGATGGGGCCGGAGGCGACCATTCTCGTGATGCAGAAAGTTCTGGCCCGCGTCGCAGCGCGGGACGACAGCGATCATATCCCCCTGATCGTCGATCAGAACACGCAGGTTCCGTCCCGCATCGCGCACCTGCTTGACGGTGGCAATGTCGATCCCGGCCCGGTGCTGGAGGACGGCGCACGGCGTCTGGTCGCCGCCGGGGCAGAGGCGCTGGCGATGCCCTGCAACACGGCGCATCATTACGCGGATATCGTCCGCGGCGCCGTCGCCGTGCCGTTTCTGGACATGATCGCCCTGTCGGTTGCCCATGCCCTGAAGCTGGCGGGGCCGGGCGGTGCTGTCGGTATCTTAGGGTCACCCGCACTGCGTAAGGTGGGGCTGTTCGACAGGCCCTTGGCGGCCGCGGGTCTGGTGCCGGTATATCCGGCGGACGAAGCCCGGATGCTGGTTGCAATCCGCCAGATCAAGGCCGAAGGCCCGCAACCGGACGCGCGGGCCACGCTGCTGGCCGCCTCGCACGAACTGCTGGGCCGGGGGGCCGTCGTACAAATGATCGCCTGCACCGAATTCTCACTGATACCGGACGCGGTGGCACCGGATGCCACGGCCTTTGACACGCTTGACCGGCTGGTCGGTGCCATCGTGTCCCATGCAACGACCGCGCAAACCGCTACATAGGTTCGCGCACCACGCCTGAAACACCACAAGCGAAAGCATATTCGCGCAACCTCAACATGGAGTTCCGACATGAAACGTCTGCTAAAAACGATGATGATGGGCACTGCAGTCCTTGCTGTGTCCGCGACGGCCCTGTCCGCCGAGACGATGGTGATCGCCACCTTCAGCGATCCCACCCCGATGAATGCGGTGCGCGCCACTGACGCCTTCGAAGCGGCCACCGGCTGGGACATCGAATGGCGGGTCTTCAACTCCGGAACCGACGTGATCGCGGCCCTCGCGTCCGGTGACGTGAAGGTAGCGGAACTGGGGTCGTCTCCGCTGGCCATCGCCGCAAGCCAAGGCGTTGATCTGCAAATGTTCATGCTGTCCTATGCCATCGGCCAGTCCGAAAGCCTGATCGCCCACGAAGGGTCCGGCATCGCGTCAGTTGAGGATCTGAAAGGCAAGCGCATCGCCGTCCCCGTCGGATCGACCGCGCATTATTCCCTGATGGGTGCGATCGCCCATGCGGGCCTGACGGAAAGCGACGTCACCATCATGTCAATGCCGCCGGATCAGATTGCCGCCAGCTGGGATCAGGGCGTGATCGACGCGGCCTTCATCTGGCCACCGGTGCAGACGCAGCTTCTGGGAAATGGTACCCGGATCCTGGGTGCCGACGAGACTGCGGCATGGGGCTATCCTACGTTCAACGCCTGGGTCGTGGACACGACCTTTGCCGCCGAACACCCCGAGGAGATGGCGGCCTTCGCCAAGACGATGGACGCCGCCAACATGGCCTATCTGTCGGACCCCGCCGCCTGGACCGCTGACAATGACAGCGTCAAGGCGATCGCGGACCTGACCGGGGCCGGTGCCGACCAGATCCCTGAGATCCTGAACGGCTACACCTTCGTGCCGCTGGCCGATCAGCTGGGCGACACCTGGCTGGGCAACGCGGCCAACGTGATGAAATCCACGGCCGAGTTCCTGAAGGCCGCCGGCCGGATCGACACCGTCGCAGACGATTACACTCCCTTTGTGAACAACGACATCGCGACGGCTGCCCTGAAGTGAACCTTCCGCTGCCCGGACCTCTGGTCCGGGCAGTCCCATCACCTTTCACAAGGGAACCTGCGTCGTGGGACTGAGCATCAATGAAGTATCGGTCGTCTATCCGGCCGCAGACCGCCGGCCGCCCGTCGAGGCGCTGAGCCGGATCAACTTGACCATAGAGGACGAAGAATTTGTGGTCGCACTTGGTGCGTCCGGCTGCGGGAAGTCGACCCTTCTGAACCTGATTGCAGGGTTTCTGGCGCCGACCTCAGGGCAGCTGGTACTGGACGGCGCGGCCGTGTCGGGCCCCGGAGCGGATCGCGCGGTGGTGTTTCAGAAACACGCGCTGCTGCCTTGGCTCAGCGTGCTGGACAACGTGGCCTTCGGCCTGCAAATCCAAGGGATTTCGAAGGCTACCCGGTACGAGACTGCCAACACGTTTCTGGGCATGCTGGGGCTGGATGGGTTTCAGGACTCGCCAGTCTACAAACTGTCTGGGGGGATGCAGCAGCGGGTCGGCATCGCCCGCGCCCTGACTTGCGATCCGCGCGTCCTGCTGATGGACGAACCCCTTGGCGCTCTCGACGCACTGACCCGCGAAAAGGCGCAGGAGCTGATCCTGAAGATCTGGAACGACACGCATAAATCGGTCTTCTTCATCACGCACAGCGTCGAAGAAGCGCTGTTCATGGGAACGAAACTGGTCGTCATGTCGCCGCGACCGGGCCGAATTACGCATATGTTCGATCTGCCGTTTTCGCGTCAGTTCCTGAACGGCACCCCCGCCCGCACAGTCAAGGCCAGTCCCGAATTCATCGGCCTGCGCGAAGACGTGCTGAAAATCATTTTTGCTGATGAGGAGGCCGCCGCATGACCCAAGAGCCCGCTCCAGCACCCCACCGCGCACCCGGCATGATCGCCCGGCTGTCTCGGGCGCGACCCACCAAGCCGGGCGAAATCTACGGTGTTCCCGGGCAGGGTAACACGCTGTGGCTTTCGGCCCTGTCGATCGGACTATTCCTGTTTATCTGGTGGCTCGTGACGTTCATGGGCTGGGTTAAACCCTTGTTCGTTCCATCCCCTATGGCCATCGTCCACAAATTCCTCTCCATCTGGGACACCGGTTTCACCGGCACACCCTTCCTGGAACATGTAGCCATTTCCACGGCACGCGTATTCGGCGCGTTCATCTTGGCCTGCGTGATCGGCATCCCCCTTGGCCTTGCCATGGGCATGAGCCCCGTCATGCGCGGCCTGTTCGATCCACCCATCGAGTTCTATCGCCCGATCCCGCCGCTGGCTTATCTGCCGCTGATGATCATCTGGTTCGGCATTGGCGAGACGTCGAAGGTTTTACTGATTTTTCTGTCAGTTTTTGCCCCTGTCGTTCTCGGCGCGCGGTCCGGCGTCAAATCTTCTGCGATTGAACAGATCCACGCGGCTTATTCGTTTGGGGCAAGCCGTTGGCAAGTGCTGCGCTATGTCATTCTGCCGTCGGCAATGCCGGAAATTCTGACTGCCATGCGCATCGGGATCGGCTTCGGATGGACCACCCTCGTGGCGGCCGAAATGGTCGCCTCGACAAAGGGGCTGGGCTATATGGTCCTGTCGGCCAGCCAGTTCCTGCAGACGCCAGTCGTTATCATGGGCATCTTCGTGATCGCCTTCATCGCCTTCGCCTTCGACCTTCTCATGCGCTTCATCGAACGCCGCCTCGTGCCCTGGAAAGGCAAGATGTGACGGCCCGCTGCCTGCGTAGACTTTCATAGGAAAACCACGACCATGATCTACCTGAAGAAAGCCCTCCGTGTTGCGGAAACGGGTCAGGACGACGTGCACGATATCGTCACCGAGATGTTGAACAAGATCGCTGTCGAAGGCGAGGCCGCCGCCCGCCAGTATGCCCGTGATCTGGACCGGTGGACCGGTGACATCATCCTGACCCCCGCGCAGCGCGCCGCCGCCGCGGCCCTTGTGCCCAAGACGCTACAGGCGGACATCCAGTTCGCCCACCGCAACATCCGCCGTTTTGCCGAAGTGCAGCGCACCACCGTGACCGACTGCGAGGTCGAGATCCTGCCCGGCCTGATCGCCGGTCAGCGTCAGATCCCTGTGTCCGCCGCCGGCTGCTACGTGCCGGGGGGGCGTTACAGCCACATCGCCAGCGCGATCATGACGATCACCACGGCCAAGGTGGCCGGTGTGGCGCATATCGCCGCCTGCTCTCCGCCGCGGCCCGGGATCGGGATCCCGCCCGCGATCATCTATGCGATGGACCTGTGCGGCGCCGACGTGATCCTGTCGATGGGCGGCGTGCAGGGCGTGGCGGCGATGGCGCACGGTCTGTTCGGCCTGCCGAAGGCCGACATTCTGGTCGGCCCCGGCAACCAGTATGTGGCAGAGGCCAAGCGCATCCTGTTCGGCCACGTCGGCATCGACATGTTCGCGGGGCCGACCGACAGCATGGTCGTGGCGGATGCGACCGCCGACGCCGATCTGGTCGCAATGGACCTCGTCGGTCAGGCGGAGCACGGCTACAACTCGCCGGTCTGGCTGGTCACGTCGGACCGCGCGCTGGCGGACCGGGTAATGGCCCTTGTGCCGGACCTGATCGACAGCCTGCCGGACCCGAACCGCGCCAATGCCCGCGCCGCCTGGACGGATTACGCCGAGGTCATGCTGTGCGACGATGCGGAAGACATGGCGACCGTCTGCGACAGCTACGGGCCGGAGCATCTGCACGTGCAGGCCGCCGACCTCGACTGGTGGCTGCAGCGGCTGCGGTGCTACGGCTCGCTGTTTCTGGGTGAGGAGACGACGGTGGCCTTCGGCGACAAGTCGTCCGGCCCGAACCATGTGCTGCCTACCTCAGGTGCGGCGCGCTATACGGGCGGCCTGTCGGTGCACAAGTTCATGAAGACGGTGACGTGGCAGCGCGCCACGCGCGACGCGACCCGTCCGCTGGCGCAGGCCACTGCGCGGATTTCCCGCATGGAGGGGATGGAGGGCCATGCCCGGTCCGCCGATATCCGGCTGTCGAAGTTTTTTCCCGACGAAACCTTCGATCTGGGCACACTTGATGTCCCATCCTGACGACACGCAGACGGCAGCCGCCCCTTGGGGCCGCCTCGGGGCCTGGATCGGAAACCATCGCGGCGGCATCGCGCTGGCGGTGACGATCGCGCTGGCCTCAAGTTTCCTGGCCGAGCATTACGGTGCGCCCGCGATGCTGTTCGCGCTGCTGATCGGCATGGCGTTCAACTTCATGATCGACGCGCCGGGGACTGGCGAGGGGATCACGTTCTGTTCGCGCACCCTGCTGCGCGTGGGAGTGGCGCTGCTGGGGCTGCGCCTGACCTTTGCCGACGTGTCGCAACTGGGACTGACGCCGATCGTCGGTGTCGTCGGGATGCTGGTGCTGACACTGATCGGCGGCGTCGTCTTTGCGCGTCTGTTCGGACGCACCACCGCCTTCGGCCTGCTGACCGGCGGTGCGGTGGCGATCTGCGGCGCCTCGGCCGCGATGGCCATCGCGGCGGTGTTGCCGAAGAAATATCTCAAGGAAGAGGACGTCCTTCTGACCGTCGTGGGCGTCACCGCGATGTCGACAATTGCGATGATTGTCTATCCGATGCTGTTCGGATCGCTCGGCCTTGCGGATGTCGAAAGCGGCTACATGATCGGCGCCACAATCCATGACGTGGCCCAGGTCGTGGGCGCGGGCTATTCGGTCAGCGAAACCGCCGGCGACATCGCGACCTTCACCAAGTTGCTGCGGGTGGCCCTTCTGCCGGTGGTGCTACTTGTGGTCGCCGTCATGTTCCGCAAAGACGCGGGCGGCGCCGTAGGCCTGCCGTGGTTCGTCATCGCGTTTATCGTGCTCATGCTAACTCGGAATTTCGTGCCCCTGCCGGATATGCTGTTGAATTTCGTCAATGATGCATCGCGGTTCCTGCTGGTTGTAGCCATCTCGGCGCTTGGCGTGAAGACCTCGTTGCAGAAGCTGTTCGCGCCGGGGGTCAACGGATTGCTGTTGATTGCGGCCAATACCCTTTTCCTCCTGCTGCAGGCTATTGTCTTTGCACACCTGTTCTTGCTGTAGCTTCCGTCCTAAAATTACTCGCACAGTTCTTCGATCAACGATCAGATTGACTTTGGCGGGGTCTGGGTCGCACAAATCCAGCAAAGATTCATCTCGTGAATTCTGTGTGGTAACTGGACCGCATGAGCAAACCGAGATCCTGCGGTGACAGTTGGGTCTGACACCAGTGCATCATCTGGGATGGCTCTGTTGATGGCGTGGATTAAAGGGGCACCTGTTCCGGCGTAGATTTGCGGCCTTAATGCAAGCGGCGGGGTTCTGACAAACGGTTATGCCTTCAATCAGTGTTGCCAAGTTGTTCACGGCATATAGAGAAGCGTTGGCGGGGGTTGGGTCACGCGGCCATTTCGGCTGTATAATCGGTCCAGAGGCTGAACGCATCGGAGCGGGCGTGGCGGTATGAGGTGGCGGTGAGTTGATGGCGGCGGGAGTGAAAGATCATATTGATTTGGCCGTGCGCAGACAAGAACCTCTGAGCCTGGGAGTATCCGAAACTCTGTGTATGAGGTTTAGCCCATGCGGTTTCGACGGGTCATTTATTGAACCGTTCTGGGTATAGGATAGCGAACTGGTTTCGTGCGGCAACCCATTCTCTGACGCATCTGCCGGCCTTCTCGAAACTTCGGATCGCGAGATAGATCAGCTTTGTCGCGGCATCGTCGGTTGGGAAGCTGCCTCGCGTTTTAGTGGTTTTGCGGATGACGCGATTGAGGGCTCTGTCGCAAATTTTGTTGGAATTTGAGTGCGGGCATCGCCCGGACACAATTATGCTGCGAGCGCCGCAAACTGCTGAAATGCAGTAAGGCCGCTGGCATGGAGCTGCCCCTTTCGGATCATATGCG
>Ga0209390_10007950_pt1 | contig 13322 bp, 19 predicted proteins | sample BON01_FD_187212 | JGI IMG/M metagenome (GOLD analysis project Ga0209390, IMG submission 187212) | Freshwater microbial communities from Lake Bonney liftoff mats and glacier meltwater in Antarctica - BON-01 (SPAdes) (version 2) | ecosystem: Environmental > Aquatic > Freshwater > Ice > Glacier... | reverse complement strand
TGATGCGCCTGTGGCGCGTCACGCGCTCGCCTCTAAATGTAAGCAGCACCGCCGCAATGTTCAGCCGCCACCACGCGGAGTCCATCGCAAAAAGGAAATCCGCCCAGGGGCATAGCTCATGCGTAGTGTTTGTGACGATCACTCGCCGGTTTTGCGCTTGCTCGCGCCAGACTTTAACCGCCGCGCAGTCTTGTTTTGTGAGACTGGGGCCGCTGGCGATGCAGACAATTTCTTTGCCTCGGGCTTTTTTTCGTACAGCACCTCAACAAAACGCCTGATGCCAGATAATTGATTCTCGGTAACATTCAGTTCCTGGCCCTTCTGTATAGAACCAAGCTCATCGTGTAATAAATTCTTGTTCGCTCGAATTTTCATGGACACCTCAAGAAAAGCCCGCCTTTTACAGCGGGCTCAGTCGGTTAGCTCACATTAAGCCGCAGTGATGTCGCCGTACATGATGCCAGCAGGACGCTCAACACCAAGTCCCAAGCGCTCCTCAGCGCGGATAGTGACTAGATTTTTGGTGAAGTCGTCATTGATATACCCCATCTCTACCGTGGCACCCTGGCGCTGGTAGATAACCGCCGAACTGCGCAATGAGCCAATTGCGAAAGTACCTGCAGGCATGTAGGGAGACATCACAACATCAACACCGAACGGCGATGTACTGGCCATCGTGCCCGGTGCGCCGTAGAGATACACTCCGGCAGAGCCTTCGCGCAAAACCTCCATAGCAGCCCAGTCGGCAGGGTTGACAATAACCGTATCAACTACCTCGCCAACTGCCCATCTGTTGTACTTCGCCTTGTTGATAGACTCAACCAGGTTAGCGCCAGAGGTAGGCGTGAACGCGGTGAAATTTCCGCTGTCAGTAATGCCCGACAGGTTTGGCGTAGTGCCATCACCGATGATGAGCTGCTTTTCAACTCGCTGCATAAGACCGTCACGCAACCGCGTATCAATATATGCGGCAACCGCCGGCGCATCAGCCATCAACTGCTTCGATATTTTTATCCAGTGCGCAACCGTTTCGATGATCACGTTGTACGCCTGGAATGTAATATCTGACTCGGGCTTGGCTGCTTTTTCTGCAACCTCAACAGCGTCATTAGTCCAGACGTTTTCACGCAAAGAATTAACCGAGTTGCTAGCGACTACGATCGTAGGGATCTGCTGGCGCACAGTGCGAGGCGCAAAGCTGCCGGGGATAATCCCTGGCATTTGCTGTGGGAACGTGGTGTTGTCCCCTGTCCCAACTGTGTTTTTTACCTCATACCGAGCCTTGTCACGGTTGCCCTCAATGAATTGCTTGTACTCATCAGACTTGATGAACTCGGTGCCGTTAGTGACGGGTGCAGTGGAATTACTCGCAACCACAGATCGCTGCGCAAGATCAGTGATCTCGTCGCGCATTTCCTTGTACTGGCCAGACAAGTCATCTATCTTGCCGGTTAATTCCGTGCCAACCTTGCCGTGCTTTTCCAGCTCAACATTGTAGTCATCAGTTGCTGTTTTGAGCTGCGTAGCAAGCCCCGCGAGTCCAGCTTCTAAAGCTGCTTTGATTTCTTCGGGCATAAATATTCCTTTGCCATATTTCAGGCATAAAAAAACCGACTCAGTGGTCGGCATATTGGTTTGTGTTTCTGCTAGGTTTTCAGGTTTTCAGATTAAAGCTCTGGAAGATGCCCGCAATCTCTGCGGTTTCGTCTTTTGCTTCTGACTCACTCAGAAACAGGGATTTCATGCCACTTACCAGTGCGGTGGCGTCAGTCCTGGAAAGTCCTGCATCTCGCAGCACTCTCTCATAATCTTTTAGGCTTTGAGCCTCCTTTATATCGCTTTTGATGCTGCCTATTTGCGCACCATCGTCAGCAGGTGACTCAACCGCGCTGATCTCGACAAGATCAATTTCTATAAGATCGCGCCTTCCTGCCTCTGTGTCTTTTTTCTGCAAAAGTCGATAGCCAATTGATAGGCCAGTAACCGATCCGTGCTTGAGTGACGCATACGCATCCTCTGCAACTGAGTGACCGGGCGTAAGTTCACCTTCAACATAGAGGCCTTTTTCATCTTCCCGAATGTCCATCCACTTGCCAATGACTGGGCCGTGATGGTTCCAGCGCATTAGTATCGGACGCTCTCGGTTTGCCAGTGTGTTTTTGTAAGCGCCCGGCAAAACTGTATCGCCGTAGCTATCAACGCCACCAAATACGGACGCATAGCCGCTGAACTTACGCGCACCAGCTTCACTGCTAAACTTAAAATCAGCACATGATAGATCAAGGCTCTTGTGTTGCATCAGGCACTCCCGCCGGGAACATCCCAGCCATTAGTAGGGGCACCATTGCGCCCTGTATAAGTAATTGATCGCCGCCTGCCATTGCCTGGCGGCCCTCGCTTTGGCGCGCTTCGTTTGGCGTCATTTGGGCGGAATTAACAGCCTGATGGTTAGACTCCAGGCGCGTTTTAGTGTCAGCGCGCAGCAGTGCATCGAAATCAAACTCCGCTTCATAGACGGTGTTGCCAACAGGATCTAACAGCCAGCGCACCGCCGAGGTTTCAAACTTCTCAAGATAGGGCCGCAAATTCAGTTTGTAGAATGCCGCCATGATCTCGTACACGTTAGAGCCTAGACTTGACTGGCCGAATGTCTGGTTGAGCAGGATGGACGGCACGCCAAAAAAGCGGCCTATATCCTCAATCTGGAAGCGGCGACTATCAAGCAGCTCAATGTCTTGTGGGCTCATGCTCACTTGTTGGTACTGCATCCCCGCCTCAAGAACAAATAAACGATCCTCGTTGCCCACCTCAAGATCGGAAAATGCAGTCCTGATCTGGTCACGCTGTTCGGGCTTGAGTGTCCTGTCAATTGTCAGCACGCCGGAGGGTTTTGCGCCGTTGCTGTAAATCTTGCTGACTCGATTGTCGGCGGCAATCGCTATGCCGATACTGTTGCGCGCATAGGACAGCGGAGACATTCCGACAATCCCGTTGCCGAACAACTTTACATGCCACATTGTTTCGCTGGTGTAGACTTTTACATCCGTACCAGTGATGAAAGTGTGTATAACCGTTCCATCGCGCAACAGTGAAGTTTCAATCTGTGCAGATGACACTGGCAATAGACCGGCAATGCGATTGCCCACTTTTTGTTTTATCGCGTAGGCGTTTCCGCTAACCACGAGATTGAGTGCCATCGACTCCCAAAACTCAACGCTTGTCTGGTATTGATTGGGCTTTTTCTTCAACACGTTCTGCAGCGGATGAGTCGATAGCACCCTGCCGCCCGGCTTCTGCTCATACAGATTAAAGGGCAGAGAGCCTATAGTCTCGGTCAGGATTCGGACGGCAGCCCATACAGCACTGACCTGCATGGCGCTATCAAATGTAACCTCCGCTGCAGATAATGATCCGTATGCGGGCGAAGCAATTTGTATGCCCTCATTGAGAGGTGGCGCACCAGCCGTACCGAATATGCGCCGCACGGCTGAGAACATTCCCATCAGATCACCAATAATCGGTTGTTAAACATAAGGAGCCCTACAGAACCAGTGGCGCAGAAAAGAATCCATCCAAATCTTCTTGGTCAAATCCAGTGGAGGCAGCACCCATAGCCATTACCATCGCTACCGCAGCATCAATTTTATTAATCGACTTCTGCTTTGCGAGCCAGCGGTTATCCCAGCGATCCTCGTCAGTGACTGCTGACATCATCGCGGAGATTAATACCGGGTTTTTCTTAAACCTGATGCGCCCATCAAGCATCGCGTCCTCAAGAATCCGCAATGAGCCGGGGAACCACAATCCCTCTGCATGAGTGCCGTTGCGTCTAGCATTCTCTACCATCTCTTCAGTCGGCCTGCCTTTTTTTGTCCCACCCTGCGGGTGCTCGTGGAATGGCAAAGTCAGGCCAAGCTCGCTCGCATCTTCTTCAAATCTACGGAACGCATAGCGGTCATACGCAACCATGCATATATTGTAATTTCTGGAGTAATCAACAAGCGTCTGTGCAACATGCCTATAACTGATGTTCTCTCCGCTCGGCGCGTGTATGTGACCATCATCGCGCCAACGCACGTAAGGTATTTTGTCCTTATCGCTGCGAGCTTTAATCGTATCGCCCGGAGTCCATGCCTCTATCCATGCGTCATAGGTTGGCTTGAGTAGCGTAATTTTTTTGCCGGATGCGTCTACCGCTTCAACCTCGATGTCGCCGGTACGCACCGCGAATGCCGCTGCGGTTATGTCTCGGTTTTGCGATAGATCCAGCCCGACATATAAATCTTTACCATAGTGCTGTGTCTCGTCGAACTCCTGCATCAGCGGCTCAACCACTTCACGGCTCATCCATGCCGCGTCAGCGTCTGTCCACACACAAAAGTGCAGGCGCAAAATGCCGTTTTGCTTTGACGGGATGTTTTTGGCCTGGGCTACAACCCCTGCCAAGTACTCCTCAGTGATCGTTGTGCCGAGTAATGGGTTCGCTTTTGGCCAGCAGCTTGGGTCATTCAGCGGGTCGTCACCTTCATCAAGCGAACACACGTAGCTAAACGTAGTGTCATCCAGTATCTCGCCCAAATAACTAGGGTCTGTTACCGCGTCAGAGTTGCCAGACGCCACCTTTATCGCCCACTCATGTTCGTTCCAGCAAACCGAGTTCCGGTCACTGCCCGAGTTAGTAATCATCAACAGCAGAGGTTGTCGCCGGAATTTAAACCCACGCTCAAGCATCTCAATAATGCCGCCGTCTGGATGTTCGTGCAGCTCATCGACTAGCGCAAAGTGCGGCCTCGGCCCTGAGCCGGTTTTCTTTGTCTCGCGTGACACTGGCCTAAAAAAAGATCCGCGCTCCAAATATGCAAGGTTGTATTCTCGCCCAGGCCCGCCGCTTCGCTTGAGTCGGCGGTCAAGATCAGGCGACTGGCCCACCATCTTGATAGCGTCACGAAACAATATTCCGGCCTGTTCCTTCGTAGCTCCGGCTGAATATATTTCTGCTCCTGCCTCGCTGTCGGCCATCAGTCCATAAAGCCCAATACCTCCCGCCAGAGGGCTTTTCCCGTTGCCCTTTCCCTGCTCTATGTAAGCTCGGCGGAACCTGCGGAACCCGTCTGGGCGCACCCACCCAAACAGCGAGCCTATAATAAAATCTTGCGCCGGGTGAGACTTGAACGGCTCGCCATCAAACTGGCCCTCACTCAGCCGTAGCTTGGTTTCAAAAAACCGTATAGCCCTGGCAGCTAGGTCAGCATTGAATGCAATGTCATCCCGCTGCAGGTCATCAAGATGACGGCGGCACGCATTCCGAACATGAGGGCCTGCTAGAATGTCACCACCAACCACCGATCGGGCATACTCAGTAGCTCGATCAGTCAAAAAATTCGTCTTTTATTTCTGCGCCAGCATTTGTCCTGTTGCGCTCATCGGTCATACCAAGCTCGCTCATGTAAGCGCGGAGCTGGCCATGCTTGGATGCAGCGAAACCGCTAGGGTTAAACCTGAACTCATGCCATAACTCGCAAAATGCAATCGCTGCCGGTTCGCGCGAGGCGTCGAGCCATGATGCTTTTTCTATGTAAGACTTCCACGCCTTCGCCGCCTCTCCCTTCAAGCCAGGGGGCTTTTTCAGTTCACCAAATGACGATTTTGAGTTTTCTGCCACTTCGCGCTGATATGATTCGGTGCCGTGCCTTGCGGTTCTAACCGTTCCGTCAACTACCCGGAGCGCCGCCGGTTTTGGTTTTGCTCCTCTGGTTGCCATATTCGACCTCTTTAAAAATTAATGCGGCTTTGTGAAATATTGGGATTGGGCGCGGTTTCCGCTAGGGCCGCTTTTAACGTTTTCACTACCCCCCCCCTACAAGACCGGATAGCCATCAACGCCGATGGTTGCCTTTGGTGTCCCTCCTGTCTCTTTAATCGTCTTTGTTGAGTGACAGGGAATACAGAGCCACTGCAGGTTATTTAGATCGTTGCTGCCATCCTTGAACAATGGGACGAGGTGATCCACCTCTCCTTGTGTCGTGACTACATTACAAGCCCGACATATGTAGCTGTCCCTGATGCCTATCTCTTTGATGATGCGCATCCACTTCCTGCCGCGTATGCGGGTCTTATGCTCATCAAAACGCCTCACTTTATCCTGCTGCCATCCATATACTGCAGTGGCTCGGGATGCTCTCCCTCATCCTCATCAGCCATGTAGCTAATCAGTTGCGCGGTCGCCTGGGCTAGCTGGGTCACTGCATTTGTGTTCTCGTTGATTGATTGTAGTATCGCCAGAGTTTCGGCTGAATATTTTTGCTGATCTAACACGGGCTAACTCCTGCAGTTTCTGCCACTCTTTCTTGATCGCTATCCTGCGCTCTGCACATCCGCAGCTCATTAGCACTCACCTGATCGGATCTGCGCGATTACGCCGTATTCCCACAGGCCGACCTCGTTATCTGTACCTGTAGCGGTTACGAGAGCCCTGTATTGCGCATTGGCGTTGATGCCTATGCTAGCGCTGATAGTCGCTCTATAAAGACCAGCAGCCACATGGGGCATGGCAAGCGGCCATGTTTGCCCGGTTACTTCATCGCCATGCATATCCTCTAATGTGACAGCAACCGCCGCGCCAGTGTCAATGACCTGAGTCGTTGTGTTTTTGACATCTGATAGCTCGATAACTGTGTCATTTCCTATATAGATATTAAGCATCAATGGCTCCCAGTTGGCCTTCTAGTGCGGGCAGTGTGGATGCTCTTGCGTCTACCAGAGCCGTCACCGAAAGCCCCGATCCGATCACAGGATAGGCTTTACGCTTTGCGCTAATCAGTGAATACATCGTCAGATCGCCGGATAGTAACTGCCTTACAACAGCCTCAGTTAGATAGCGTGTCGCCGTGATTGGTGCGCTGGCTATTGGTCGTGTTGCAATCATTAGGTTTTAGCTTCAGCGGTATCAATGGCCTCAAGCGCGGCCTTGTCCTCGGCCTGCCGCTTTATCAGCATCTCTTTGTTTTTATACTGCATGCCCTCATGTAGTGCCGTTGAGTCAACAGATATTGCTTTAAGCCATGCCAGCAAGACCACCGGATCGGAGAATTCATGGGTAATGTTTTGCTCGGACGCGATGTTGATGCCTATACGCGCCGCCCCTTTATCAAAATGGATTGAGACGCTGATCGGTATTTCCATTGTTGCGTGTATCAAGCGCACGTTAGCAGCGATCTCTTGCAGGGTATCAGTCACTATGCGGGCACTCCGTTTATAAGTGTTGTCCAGTTCGTGCCGTTGCTCTGTATCTGTAGCACCGTCCACTGATCTGTGAATACCCACGGGGTTGCAGTACGGTCGATGCCTTTTGATGTTTGTGCGGATACTGATGCAATGTTCAGCGTGCCGCTTGCACCTGTTTTGACAAGGGTGAGTAGCAAGCCCTCGCAGGTTGTCGCGCTCGGTAATGTGCAAGTAACCGTCCCTGTGTTCGACATCTCCACAGTGCCATCAGAGGCTGTTACAGTGACTGCCGTAGTGGTGGCTTGGCGCGTTCTGAACCGCTGGCCGCCGTTCCATCGATTCGGCGCGTTACTCGCTTGATATACTCCAAAATTGCCAGCGGGTGATGTTGTGGTGCCGAATAGTACCGCTACGTTGTTGGTCGCTTTTGTCAAAGGCCCAATCACTATCCCCGCCTGATTGGTAATCGTGCCCGCTCCAGTGGCATCTGCTAGAAGAAAACCCTGCCGGTTAGTCAGCGTGACTCCCGCCTCTATTGCCAGGCTTATCTGTGCGTGCCGGTAATCCGTTACCGCAAGAGTGCCACCGTTACTGCGCCCGAGTGTAGGGCCTAAATTTATATCGACACCGAAGCCCATTGTGATCGACTGTGTATCGGCCTCGTATCGCACCTGCCCGTTGAGGACGAAAAACGGCGAAAAGTTAGCGACGACAGCCGGGCTGTTTTTTAAGGTCGGTTGGGCGTTGAATAGCAAACCCATGCCGAATGGGAAACCAGCAACAGCTAGTGTGTGAACACCTTTAAAATCGACTGCTGACGGAATAATGAGGCCCGCAAAAGAGCCAAAGCTAGCAGTGTAGTTGTAGGTCTGGTCGTTTTCTAAAGCAATAAATGCGCCCGGGTTGGCTATGTACGTAGCGGCTTGTCCTGCAATCTGCATTCGCCGGATGGCCGTTATATCCTTCCTTTGCGCGTCTAAGTTGCCGCCAAGCTGCGGTGTGGTGTCCTCGACTACGTTAGATATTTCTTCGGTAACGCCCGTTTTTGCCGTGTTTAGCGTGACCTGGGCTTGCAGCCTTCCTAGCGCTGACAGAATGCTATCAGCGGCAGTAATTGTGGTCGTCGATGCAAAGCTGATGCCGCTTAGCACTGCACCGCGTACTGTAGCTGCGAAATCCGAGACTGTGGCGGCTAACTGAGATCCGGTGTGGTTTGCCCTGTCTCTGTTTGCGGTATCTCTTCCGTTTAACTCAGTTGTTGTTTCAAAATCTGCAATATCAGCAGGCTGGGTAGCGCTATCAGCTAAATCAAGGGACGCATTTACAGACGAATCCAGCTTGCTCTCGTCAATAGATCCACCAACCAGTTCAGCAGTAATATCTTGCCCGGCCAGTGTAAAATTGATCTCAGCCGAGTTGGTCACCGTTACTGGTACGTGTCGGTCGGCAGAGTTAGCGGTCACATCAGCGTTATTAGATACTCCTATACCAAAGTCGCTGATTGTAGCCGCAGTCTGCGTGCCTGAATGGTTGGCCCTGTCGCGATCAGTAGAGTGAAAATGCAGCCCGGAATTTCCCGAATCTGTTAGATCAGCAGCGGCAGTATCGTTAATATTGTTGGTTTCGGCACCCGCTTCAATCCCGTCTAGCTTGGTTTTATCGCCATCTGCAAAAGCGCCCTCCGATGGCTCTAACTGATAATCAGAAAGGTTTTGATCGCCAGTATTTGTGCCGCTGGTCGCTGCAATAATTGAGCGCTCCGCAGTCGTGAGTATCAGCGCGTCCGTAGACTCGACCATTTCGGCCATGTCGCGCAACAGCTCCGAATCCGCCGTGAGCATAAACAGCTTCTGTCCAGCGGCCCAGTTGATAGCGCTGCCGCCGTTGCTTGATGTTTTGGTGGATGTGATCGTTGCGGTACTCGTCGAAGAATTCCACGAAAAGCGCCCAGTCTGCCATACAGCATTATCGGCCAGCATTTCGATGCGGTAGCAGTATCCTGTACCTGTAGCGAGGGCTGAAAAGGACTTAAATCGCGGGTCTGCGGCGTTTACAATAAGCGTAGAAAGGCCTGTAGAGGTTGTGATGCCCGCTAAATTGTCCTGATATGCGCTCAATTTCGGCCCTGATTAACTAATAAAAAGTTTGAGCGATGGAGCGAGCTGAATGATAGCCACCGCGCCCAGTAGCGTGTATGCGACTCTCTCCAATGTCGATATTTTACCCTCGACCCTATCTATGCGCGTTGAGTGTATGTGCATGACATTCTCCAGTGCCCGCAGCTTTCCATCTGCTACACCCTGCTGGTAGGTTGGCTGGCTTTCTGGCGGCATAGTGATTCCAATAAAAAAAGCCCCGCAGCGGTATAAACGGGGCAAAAGGGGCAGGCAGAGGACTGGACATCGGCCTCAGTTGGCCACCTTTTTGGCGCAGTCTTGCCTTAATTCTGGGCACAAAAAAAGCCACCCGCAGGCAGCTTTGATAATAACTTTGTCAGTTTTCCACTATAGAAATAAAGGCTATCACGATGCACTATCCTTGTGCAATGCTTATTTATTCATCAGCCCCAAATAACCGCCGCCGGATATGGCTGAAACCCTGACTTTCGTACGCCTCAAGCTCCGAAACGTACCGGTTCACAATCCGCTCGTACTTGCGCGCATACGTGTTCCGATGGACTCCTGCCAGCTCTGCAGCCCTCGCCTGGGTCATCGGCACTCGCCCTGTGCCTTTGCACGCTCCGCAGTCGCTTGCGCTGTTGGTCGTTATCATAATGCCCGTCCCTCGGCAGCAGTGGCACAGCGGCCCGATGGTAGCCTGTATCACGGCGGTTAAAGCCAGCCCTCTAGCAGTACGCATAGACAGATCAAATTCGGCGTTGATTGAGTCCCTGAGCATTTTATACGCAATCGCTGTGCGTAAATCAGGGATTAAAGACTCGTCAGCGCAGAATTTTATCCGCATGTACCAATATACTGGGTCGCGGAGTCCGGCAAGCCCCGCAGCAATGTCCGATTGAGTCAGCTCCGCTATACCGCCGTGTCCTGCGCCCGTTATCTGACAGCCCTTCGCCGTCAGTCGTGATAATTGCTGCGCTGTCGCGTCACTCATAACTCAGCTCCGATAGTTTAGGTAATTAACCACTTACTGCACTAGCGCGCTAGATGGACGCACTGTAATTCTTTGGACTTCGCCTAATGTCTTGTCATAAGTAATTAACTTCGCTCCCCTTTTAGACACCCAGCCGCCTCTGACAGTGTAGGAATCGCGCCCGGCCAGCGTTGGATGCTGCTCTACAATCGCGCCGCCGTCCTCCAGTACCCTTTCATGGTGTAAGTGGCCCGTGTGGATATACGTCTGCTTGGCAGTGCCCCACATTGCGCGGAATCTTGGTTCGGCAGCAAATAGCTTTGGCAGGCTCAGCATTTTGGATTTATGGCCGTGGTGAAATCCGAGCATTGTTTCGCCATGGAGGTACGCGTAATACGGAAACTCGCTATCATCAACCGTAACTCTCGGTTCATTAGCGAAGACATGCTTCATAAATTTACGCATCCACACACTGCCTGCCGGGTCGTGGTTGCCCTCGGCCTGTATAACTCGGACTTCCGAAAACTTTTTAAGCATTAGACGAACGGCCTCAGTCATTATCTGCATGGTCAAATCAACCAACTTCCCGTACCGCGTGTCTGCGTCGAGAACATGGCCCGATGCTGGAGTGACTGCCAACATCCCATCCCAGTGCAGCATATCTCCGAGCTGATTTAAAAATCCTATTCGGCTATTCGGAGACGCTTCAACCATCGCGTGAACTGCGTTTAAAAATACATTTCTGGCAATTTCAATGTCCCATGCGTCACCCGTCTCAACTTCCCATGCGTACATTCCCAAATGAAAATCCGTAATAGTCAGCAGAGATAACAGCTCATCATCTGCGCGTTTTGGTGCTGCTGTCGGCTTAAATCGCTTATGCCCGTTTGCCCCGCTCTCAATTCTGTCTAAAAGTATCTCGATTTGCCTGGCTTGATCTGTCTGCGACTTTACCCACTGAGCGCGGGGATTTCCGTCAGCGTCATAATACGTCGAAACGCCTTTCACTCGAAATCCGTCAGGTACAACGTGCGTCATGTCGTGCTCTGGTGAAAATCCCTGATTTACGGCGCGGCGCTTCATGCTTTGCAATGTTTGGCGGGCATTGCCGCCGTCAACCCCTAAGTTTTCCGTTATCCATGCCCATGTTTTGCCCTCGATTCTAGCGACAGCAATTCGTGCCTGCGATTTCGTTGCAAACGGCATAAGTGCCTTGAGTTCTTCTACGGGTATAGTCATTTCATCACCAAACGCTCGCGGCCTATTGCCGGAGTAAATTTTTTACACTGCGAGCAATACCATCCCCGCCGCACGTTTTTTTCTGCGTGGATTACTTCAACTGCCACTGCCGAGCATGAGCCGCACCGGTTGCGCGTTAAATCAGCAGACAGATCAGCCATTTTACTCATGCTGACAGCTCCTCAGCGGCCTTTTCAGCCTGTTTAGCCTTGTCTCGGAATTGTACTTTTATGTGCTGAAAGTCCTCAATCGTGTACTTGCATGGCTTGTGCGGCCCCTCCAGAAAATTAACCATCGATTGCCCTACGCGCTTAATTAATTCTACTCTATACGGGCCGTGATTTCCCGAAAGCTGACGGTTACATTTTTTGCATTGCTTCGCTGCGTTGAATTCAAAAAAACGCAGTTCAGGGTGACTGCCTGTTCCGAGATAATGGCCGCAGTCAAACGCTCCTCCTCTTAAATGGCTGGCTAGATCACCCTCTACGGCCCCACACGAGACGCAAGGCTTGTGCCTGTCTCTCACTCGAATGAACTTGTTGAACTCTACCTGCGCCTCCTTCATCCACTGCGCGCGGGTTTTAATGGCCTTCTTTCTTCTGCCCGTTTCAGCGTCGAAAGCCCTAATCTTTTTCTTGTGCGCCGTATCGCGCCCGTGTGCTAGCGCGCATTCCATTCTGCAAGTTTTCTGACCGAATCTCTGAGGCTGAAACTGTCGATCGCATGTAGCACAATTTCGCAGTTTAGGCAGTGCCACTGCGTTGCTCCTGCTCTGCTAAAATTGCAGCGACCAACGCGGCTAGGCTCGCTGCGATTGATTCGAGAGCGACCGTGGTACGCTCGGCTTGGGTCACCGCAGCAACTCCGCCATGACGTACACGACAAAAAGCAAAGCAATAAAGGCCGTTATCTCAATTGCTGATTCTTTTTCACTCATCACGCACACCTATGCGCTCAAGATCTGGCCCAACGGGACCAAACGTGTGGGTCATAACCCACTCTCCAAAGCAGTTTTTAGCCTCGCCTGAACCATAAAAAGACTTTCCGCCAAGTATGCCGGAGAATGAGACCTCGCCAGACTCGTTAATAGCGAAAGAGAATACGTCCTGGGGAGAATTGCCCCACTCCAGTTCCATGTAGCCGTCTTCCGCGTATTCTGCGCTGTATCCCCAAAGCATGGCGATCCCCGACTCAATCTCCTCGATGCGCTGCGCCGCTTCCAGCATCAAAGCCGTGTCGCTGCCCCAGGCAATGCGCTCGCCGAGAGAAATACTATCCGCTTTCGATTTTAGTCGGTCTTTTATGTCACTCATGCTCGCGTTCTCCCTAGCGCTTCTTCCATCTGTGATTGGATTGACGGGAATGCCGGCACCGTGACCTCAAATTCCTGGGCCAGCCATTTTGTAAGCCCCTGTACCACTATGTCCAAGTCCGTTGCCTCCGCTTCCTCGGTGCTTTTCTTGCCAGCGACCTGAGCGTAGATGGGTTTGAATACCGTTTCTTTCATCCCCTTCCCTGTCCAGCGCGTTGACACTCCTCGGGCCGTCAGTTTGGCAATAACGACAGTTTGGTCAACCCCTTGGTCATTCAGTATCGCCGCGACTTGATCGAGCCATAGGTGAAGTGCTGCGCGCATTGCTGGCGTTGTCATTCCGCTTCTCCCACAAATGTAATTCCCACCAAATGGCCGCCATCGTCTTTGCCAGTCCCTGCCATGCCTTTGGGCACTCCTCCAGTATAACCCGCGCAGCTTCTAGGCCATGCGATTG
>Ga0209390_10007949_pt1 | contig 13323 bp, 16 predicted proteins | sample BON01_FD_187212 | JGI IMG/M metagenome (GOLD analysis project Ga0209390, IMG submission 187212) | Freshwater microbial communities from Lake Bonney liftoff mats and glacier meltwater in Antarctica - BON-01 (SPAdes) (version 2) | ecosystem: Environmental > Aquatic > Freshwater > Ice > Glacier... | reverse complement strand
ACCGCCGCTCCAAGGCGCCGCGGCAGCGGCTCACCTGGTGGTTCTGTGGAGCGAGCAGTCGTAGCTACGGGCCGCCGGCAGGTAGCGGCGTTTAGCGGCGTAAACGGGTACTGCCCCGAAAACATTGTGAACTTAGCAAAAATTTCAAAAGTGGCCTGTGAACTTTAGTCAGGGCTGGCAGATACCACAGGGGGAGCAACGAGCGTCCGAGCGAGCTATAGATGGTACACGCCACGACGGCCGCCGCAGACGCGGAGAGGCCTCATTGGTCGGCCGAGTGCCGTGCCTGTCCAACCTGCGGAGTCCCATGCCCCGCCAATAGGGGGGGGGGGGGGCAATAACGCACACACCGCCGCCGCTCCTAGGCATCTTCTGCCGCAGCACGCGCCGCGCGTGCGGCCGCACTAGCCCGCCGTGCACGACGTTGATTTGCGCCGCCGCCACAACCACGTGGCTGGTAACGTCACGTCGGCTTCACCTGAGCAGCAGGGTACGGCGCGGAGGGGTGAGTGGGGGCGCGAAGGGAGTGGCGCGAGGCACAGCAGGGGGCGGTCACCTCACGTGCTGGTCGGGGCTGCTGCGGTTCCAGATGGTACACGCGGCGATGGCCGCTGCAGACGCGAAGCAGCTGCAGCTTGGTCGGTCGAGCGCCGTTGTGTCAACCTGCGGCTTCCCATGCCGACCGTACGCACATCGTAGGGGGAGGTTTTTTCTGCTCGCGCCGCCTCCCCCCGCGCGGCTCAAACATGCTGCGATGTAGCCGAGCCGGGAGCTGTAGTACGCCACGATTTCCAAGCGTCTGCTGCTTCCAGAGGACGCGGCGGTGGGAATCGACGAAAGCCGCCCCCCTCCCCTGCAAGTCGCCCCCCTTTCAGGAACAGCGCAGCAAGCCCAAAAGTGCATTTCACGCCCCCTGCGGGGCAATGGGCGCGGGGCAGAGGTCAGCGCGGGCCAATCATTGTGCGAGGGGTTGGGGAGGGTGCCCCGCCCCTCTCCAGTCGATGGCGCACACGTCCCCGAACAAAGGTCTCTGCGCACCCATTTGTACGGCGGCAGCAACGATCAAATAAATCTGTTGCGATCTGTCTAACTCGCTGCGCTTTAGCGCGGCACGGGGCGGGTGCGCATGGTGGGCGCGGGTGGTCCTGGCCGGTGCGCAGGTCGTCCGGCGACACGTGCGGGCGCTAGCGACCTCATTTTTGTCTGCGGCAGGTGCAACCCTGGCGGCAGCAAATAGCCTTCCGGGGTTCCTTTGAAGGGCCTGAACTAAGGAATGAGTCGGCACTGCTCCCCACGGGTTGACCCCAGACTAGTGCTGTCGCGACTCGCTCACAGCCCCCCAAGCCTGCATCACTTCGTGATGCAGGGTTTGCCCCCCGTGTGGTGGTGCTGGGATGTGGCTTCTCCTTGGCCCGTGTGTGGCTTTGTGAGGACCTTTGATTGATTGATTGAACGCTTTAACTTTAATTCTCTTAGCTAGTAGTTGACGAACCCGCTCGAGTTGAGTTGGATTGAGCTGGTTGTCAGGGTCGAGTTGTATAGAGTCTAATAGTATCCTTTCGGCTTCGGACAAAGAGGAGAGGGGGTCAGACGGATTGGATCCCTCGGCCTTGGCTTCGTGGATTTTAAACTTTATACTAGCCGACGCTACTGCTGAGAAGCTAGGGAGCGTTACATCCATGTAAGAAGTATTCCATACGGTTACATAGACTGCTCCTTTGGGTGTGGGTGTATCTACGCGCATCTCTACGAGAGACGGGTCCTCCAGGCCTACACGGTTAGGTAACCGGTCAACTAATACTGCCGAGTCTAAATGGCTTTGGAAAGTTTCCGGAAGCGGAAGCTTAATTAGGAAGGTTGCTTTGCATCTTTTGGGGATGCGTACTGCTTCGTGAGTAAACAGTAAGCACTCTTCTGCACATAGGCGTGGAGGGTTTCTGTCAGTATTAGGAGTTGTGGGGTCTGGTGGTTCGGGAATAGGATCGATGTTGACCTGTTGCCCATCCGTTGATACTCGAGGTTGACTAGGGTCAGAATTAAAATCTAAGGGCCGAATAGGAGTGCTAAAGTCAGGCCTTTCAAGGGGCGGAAGACCTGCTTCCGTCTTAGTCGTAGGCGCTAGCGCTTTCGGCTCTTCTGGAAGTGTGAGTGCCATAGGCCGCTCCTCCCCTGGGGGAATGGTGGTGACAGGGACGGTATGCGCCTTCCTATCGTCTTCTCCTGTAAGGAGAGTCATGCTGCATGGGCCTGCGATACTAAGGGTAATGGTGGCACCTCTACTATGGAGGAAATTGTTGCCTAGCAACACCATAGATGAGCCTTCTACTACAAGGAAACGGTGGCGGCATGCTAAACCTGCTAAAGTGAATACTATGGTAGCATGTCCGGCAGTGGTTAAAGCGCGACCGTCTGGTCCGCATACATTAGTATTAGTTTCATCATAATCGTGTATGACCGAAGCATCAACAGGGAGGCTCAACAGGAGTTCAGTTGTAACGACTGAAGGTCCCGCACACGTATCGGCCAGAGCCCTGGGCACTCGAAAAGAATCGTCACTAACATAGTTAGATTGTCCGCGAGATCTACATATTATAAAATCCTCAACAAAAAGGCAATGCCTATGGCAACCGAACGCGGGGGTGTCGGTGACCGTGCTGTTGTGTATAGGCATGGTGGCGGCCACTATGAGTACGCTAGGCTCGGCCGGGGTTTGGGCAACGAAAAGCTTATGTTGCGCATGGATACTGTTTGCAAGCTGTTCGGGGCTAAGGCGTTTAGATAGGGGTGGATGGTGTGGTGTGCGAGGGGTGGCTCCCAAACCTAGGTTAGGACAACCTCTGGGAGGAGGGAGCTTATCCCATACCTTGTAAAGAGATTAACAAAGTGGTGCCTTTGTATGGACGTTGGCTACAAAGTGACTATTAGGATTAACGTGTTTCATTAATGAAACCATATGTTCCGAAACTGTGTTAAGAGATGGTTTAAAAAGTCTCCTTCGAGAAGTGACGTGGTGGGGTACGTGTTTGTCCGAAGAAGAGGAAACCGTTAGAACCAAACCGGGAATAAGGGCGGCATTCAGTTCTATATTAATAGAATCAGAGAGGGCTACCCACCCGTAAAGTCTAGCTTCCGGTCCGTCGTTAGTTACTTGCCACGCTTTCCACGTGCCTCGTATGTTGCGTACGTGGCAAATGGGTCGCAGGGGTAGAGGTATACGTGGTGTATGGTCTAACCAGGGCTCGTATTTAATGGAGGGGCCGGTGTGAGTAGAGCAAGTGAAGACAGGTAGACCCTTGCGTTTAGCTCTAGCAAGTTTGTCGCGGAGGAGGCCTGCGGCTAATGTAGGGGTCACCCAGCTTAACACCTCGGGAAGTTATTGGGTATTAGATTCTATATATACGCGAACGAGTGGAAGTGTAGTTGCTTCCGCTTGTTCCCTTAGAATCAATATCGCAAGGAGCGTTGATGGAGTTAAATATATCCGTGACGGTCCGGGGCGTAAGCATAGGATTACTTTTACGCCGTTCGTTTAGGAAAGGGGTCCACTGTGCTGCCATAGCTATAGCGATTCCATAACTAGCACGTGTGGTTTTGGTGTGCGGGGCGTGGTGTGAAAGTATAGGCTTATCTTTGGTGGCAGTGACGCAAGTTGGTTGAACCTGGGGAATGCCGGCACTAAGGGCCAGGCCCATAGGTTGGGCTGAATTGACGCCGTGGTCACAAGGGTAAACAACTTGAGATGTGGTGGAGTGGTTCGTAAACGGGTCAGGGTTCACATAAGATGTCTCGTAAACGAGGTACGGGACATCAAATTTAGGCGCCCGGAGCGTTTTAAAGGTGGATGGGCTGGAGTCTGTATTTAATCTAATAATTAGATCAAATCCTGCGTCTAGCAGGACGTCAGGGGCTCCTACAAAGTGGGGAACGTGAGATACTGTGGAGGGGAGTGGGTCGCTAGTAGCGACGTCCGCCCCTGCGGCGCGAAACATGGATGCAATAACGCTGTGAGTATCTCCTACTACTAATACGAGAGGTCTACCTATACCCTCAGCTTCGAGTGCGGTGCTATCCTGGTTGATGTCGGATAAGCCTGAAAACAAAGCGTCGTAGTGGAGTAACATCTCTACCAATGGCGTTAGTGGCGCGGCAGTTGGATTTATCGTCCAGGCTGCTTCCATTAGCGATGTGGGGGTAAGGGCGTGAGAGCTCTTCATAAGGGATATACTAAGTGCTTTATCAATAAGCCGATTTAACAGAGATGGGTTGTGTTCATGCGTAGGTGAAGGATACGCTATTCCATAAGCTATGGATAGCGCATCTACTAGGGTGGTTGTGGAAGGGAGTGTGTGGGGTGCTTTGAGGAGTTCCTTGTCCTGCTTAACAGGGGTCTGGGGGGGGGGCGTCTCCGTCACTATTACTCCGGCACTGTTTCCCGAGGAATTGTTCTGCGGGGGTCAGGGGACGTTGGAGTTTTGGAACGGAGATAACAGGGTCCGCAGCGGGGTAAAGACGGAGGGGAAGCAGGAGGGCTAGGAGCCTCAGGCGGCGGCGATGGGGGACATGGGGGCATATCATTAACATAGCCATGCTGCCTAAGAGGTTCAGGCTTGTGTATAAAATTAGTGATCCGTTCCCAAAAGGAATAATTAGGCTTAGTGCTTTCGGCGTCTAGGCTTAATTCTACTACCTTAGTAAGAAGTGATTCTATTTCTATTCCGTGCTCTGGCGGGGACGGAGGAGGCGAAGGCGAGACATAATGTGCGTGGAGTGGCGTCTTAGGGACCTCCCTATAGCTAACGAAAGGGGATAACTCGCCGGTTTCCTACTGTTTGTCGAAACGTTGAAGTAGAATTCCCTGAAGGTAAGGTCGGTATTTATCCGGAGTGTCTGGTCCTCCTCCCTCGGCGAGGAATCGGATGAAGCACTGGCACCAGTATGGGGAGTGAGCTCCTTGACCTGTGCCGTACATCCATTTGTCAGCCTCGTTGGTACCAGCTGGGGCTCGGGGCCTAAATAGACAGTAAGCGCACCCGTTTTCGTTGGTCCACGTTCTGTTGTCGCTCTTAGCGCGACCTAGACGGTGGTTGGAACAGGTGTCATCGCTGGGTCTCGCTTGGGCCAGGAGGGTAGTGAGTTCGCTGTAACTGCCTAGTCTTAGCCACTCATCAAATTCGATGAATATACCATACTCCCAGAGTTCCGGTGTCCAATTAACGTTACTAGGATTACCCGTGGCGCCATCGGGGTGCGCGCATTTGCGTCCATTGGAGTAAGTGAGTTCGCGAGGGTCTGATCTAATACTAGGAAGTGGTAATCCGCATACGCCTCCGCTTACGGTTAACCTAGGGACCGCGTTATAGGGTGGTCCCCTGCCTCCGCGACCGGTGTGGGTGCTCCTATCTCCCTTACCGCCGTCGCGCTGTGGGGCGGGAGCGCTTGGTGTGTGAGGGGTGGTTACTGCAACAGTCGAAGTAAGTGTTTTCTTCGTACTGGTCTGTAGAGTAGACATCTGTTTCAATAAGGCAGCCACCATTTTGTGAAGGTCTCCGTCATCTCTCCGGCTCGGTATTGGAGTTGGATTGGTCGGAGGTTGAACGGCCGCTACGCGTTTGGGAGTAGAGCTACTCGGATGTTGTGCGTTAAATACCTTTACAGCATCATTAGCCAATTCGAAGGTCTGAATATGGTGAGAGGCGATGTAGGTGTTACTCATCTCTTGTACCCTACAACCTCCAGAGCGAATCCTTTGTTGTGCCTCGTGCCAACGGAGGGTAAACTGGTGAAGGTTTGCGCGGCCAGGGGCGGGGTCACTAACGACATTTCCAAGACAGTAGGCGGTACACGTGTTTATCTTGCTAGCATAAACCTCGGTTACCCCAAATGGTGCGGTAGTCGATATCGTCTCCTATATTTCTGCAAATAGCTATCAAAGACGCGGTTCGCTAAGGTAAGAGCGTCCTCGCCCGGCAGGCGGGAGACACACGCTTCCCATGTGGCGGAAGGTGTTTCTCTGGAATAGCCAGGAACGCCCTGTGAAAAGGAGCTATCGAGCTTAGCAACTATCACCATAGCGTGAAGGACGGGGTTGCAGCAGAGGGACGTGTCCTTCGTGGCTGTCACTACGATGGAGCGTACTCGCTGCTGTCCGGTCTTGAGAGCGCGGCTACAAACATGCAAACAGGCGAGGATTCCCATCCATTAGCAACCGTGGGTGAGTGCGTTAGTAATGGCGCGAATAAAGGTAAGTTGAAACGTTTCCCATCCTTCTGCCATTTTAAGGGTATCGTCACCGGCCCGTGAATCGCTATGGAATTTTAGGCTTTCTAGCGTGTTTAGGGCGGTTGTCGAGTCCTTAGACTTACCCTTGGTGCGTTGTAGAGTGCGCGCCTCTATCCATTGTGTCAATATCTCTATTAAATAGATAGAGTTACTATGCCATTCATCGCTTGATCTATTCTTAATCATAGCTAGTACTAGGCAAACCCACTCTGAATCCTCTGAATCTATTAAGACGGCGGCGTGTTCCGCGGCGGATAACTCAAAGAGGGCTACCCAGTGGCTGGCATTGGCGTTGGTGGAGACGTTCCTTTGGTCTTTAGGGTCCCCCGGGTGGAATACTTTACCATAGGGGTCTCGTGGGCAAGGCGTTTTGTAAGACTCTATCGCCGGTTCATCACGTCCATAGGGCACCCTCTTCCTTGATATGCCTGGGGCAGGCATATGAGTTTGGGGAGTGGCGGGAGCGTTGGACGAAACAAGGCACGGTGTATGCAACGGGGCTGGTCCGGGATTGAGGTTACCAAAGGCGGCCGTTTGCGTAGGGTCCAAGCCATTGAAGTACGATAGGAGCTCTGCCGAGTGGTTAGTGGCGGGGGCAGGACGGGCCGTGGAGGCTCGCTGATAGTGGTGAGTAGGCTCCTGGGGCTCAAAACGTGTTTGGCGCGGTTGAGAAATGTTAGCCGCGGCTTTGTTTTGTGCGTGTAGGTGTTCCAGTTCTGTCCCTGAGCCTCTGTTGCTCCGCGTGAACTGCCCGTAGGTCTCTAAGTTTGGCCTCTGCGTTTAAGTTTTCGTACTTCTGGGTTTCCATAAGGAGTTTAAATTCCTGATCTTACACCGCCTGTGCGCGAGCATGGAAGCCCTTTTCCGATCGAAGGTCGTCCGAAGCATTACTCTCTGCATACACGCTGGCGGGGCGTGGCGTCGTAGCAATAGGTTCGTACGGAGCCGTGACGAGAACAGGTGCAGCGGGAATAGGTTCGTAAGGAGCGGTTACAAGTACAGGAACGGCGGGAGCCGGAGCTGTGACGATTAAAGGCGAGGCGAGCACAGGTATGTGTGGAGCGGTGGAGATTACAGGCGCGGAGGGAGCAAGCCCTAACCCTAAGTCTAACCCTAAATCCAACCCTGGTGGGACGGGGGCGGCGACGAGTACCGATCTGGCACGTGAATGGGAGGCATGGGATGCGAGGTCACCGTCTGGGTCATACCACGGGTGGAAAGCATCATATCCACTATCCTTCCCGAAATTAGGGTTTGGGGGAGGGTAGGGAGCAGGCGTAGAAGGCCTAAGGTGTGGGGATAGCAATCCACTATAAGCCGGAGGGGCCGTAGCTGGAAGCGAAGAAATGGGGGGAACTAAAGGTGGCGCGGCTCTCTCGGATGGCGCTGCGGAAATAGGATAAGAGAAAAGATAGCCCTGCTCCGGGTTGAAGGCTCTCCTGGTCCTGGGAGGTCCTGGCGGGACACTCGGTGTATCAGAAGGGCTATATTCAGGAGCGAATTCCGGAGTCTTGGCTTCTCCCCCTCTTAAGGAAGATGCTTCATCCTCGGAGTATTCGTAAGAACCTCCTGCCGAACGTGGAAGTGAAATAGGGGCAGAGTCTAGATCGTCATTATACGTACGTCTCGACTTGTTTACCCGCCTGGAATGACGAGCATGCAAATCGAGGCCGAACTTAGAACGTGCGTCCGTGACGACTCTAGTAGCTCGGCGACGAATTAAGTCGGGAGAGTTATCTATTTCCTTGAATACGGCCAAGTAGCTTCGCGAAGCGGCGCTAAAGGCGTAACGGGCCCGACTCCAAAGATTAGTACTAGAAAATATATATGAGCACGCCGGGGTCTGGGCGTGAGAACTCCCATGTGAAGAGGAGTCAGAGTCGCCCTCGGATTTGTCAAAATCACTAGCTGGAGCAGAGGCTGGATTCGAGGGTGGCGGGGCCTCGTCCTCGTGGCTCGTGGTCAATACGGAGGAAAACGTAAGAGCTAGATGAGGGGGTCTCTCACCAGGCTCGTCTTCCATACGTACTATGAAAACATCTGTTTCTGTGAATGTAAGGGGTGGTGTGACTGGTGGCGTGCTACGAACACTGTGTGTGTGGAGCACCAAAAGTGTTTTAGGCGGAGACAGATTAGAAGAACCCGTAACGTAATGGGCGGCCCAATTTAATACGTACGCCTCGGGCATTGGAGTAGGCAGCAGCGCCAATGGAATGTGAGTAAGTGAAAGTGGATGGATGGTCGCCGGAGGCGCTGGGTGTATGGGAGGGTGGATCGCCAGAGGCGCTGGTTGTGTGGTTAAGTGAGAGGGTGAATCTGGTGGCGTGCCGTAGTCTGTAATCGATTCCGGAGCGGAGGGAGGATTAGAAAGCGGGGGCACAGTGCCGGCGGTAAGTGTGTTAAACCGAGTACAAGTTACTTCCAACACGGGAGGAGCGACTTGAAGGTTAGACATTGTTTCCTTACAGGTCATACCGCAGAAGTCGTAGTGACCTGTTGTGGAGTAATAACAGACTAGGTTGTCGCATCCTGGAAAACCACATTTGATTTCTCCCGGTCCTGCTTTATATTTATTACCGTATTTATTTGCCAGTTTGGCGTGGTTAATACAGCAAAAATCGTAAGCAAGGAGTATGTCTGGTTTAAAGTTGACCGGGCGTTCGCATTCCGGCAGGGCGCACCTGGTTTTAGAGCATATGGCGTGTAGTTACTTAACGTGGCTACGGCTACAACAGAGGGACGCTGTACCTTTGATAACGAAGGCATCCTTGTTGCAGTCCTTGAGTGCACACTGAGCTACCGCCGGGGGTGAATGGTGTTTGGTATACATAGAGTGGTTACGTGGCACGGTGAGCCTGGGCAGTTGATCGATATGCAGTTGCACGATACATTGCTCTATTTGGCGCTTAAGCTCAGCATCCTCGGCCATAGTGATCGCGTTAAGTTCGCGTATTCTACGGTCATTCTCACCGTGAAGCGCCCCATACTTATCCTCTTTATCACGAGCCTCTTTAGTGAGTTTGAGACGTCGAATAGATTCGATCTCCGACTCCGTCTGTGCTACAGGTGTAACGCGGCGGGATGTAGGCCGTGTAGGTTGGTTGCCCACAGGATCCCCGCATGCTAGACCGGTTTGCGTATCGGGAGGTGATCCGGGAGGCGATGGTGGCAGAGGTGAGTCGGGAGGCGATCGTGGAGGCACATAGCTGTCTGATCTATCGCTAGAAGAATACGTCTCCCCAAAATAAACATCCACCTCAACTTGAGCGGCTGGGTCAATAAAACCCGGAGGTATCTGTTTCTTTTGATGAGGATCGTGTGTAGGAAAAGGATCTTGGTCTACCCCGAGATGGTGCAGTGGTAGGGTGGACGAGGATTGGTTAGCGGGAGCCGTAGTGCTGCCTTGGGGAGTGGAACCCTTTTGGCCACTTGATAGCCGTTCCATAGCCCGAAATAGTTCGCTAGGGCCTGGGGCTTCTATAGCCTTATCCTTTCTCCGCTCGTCCTCCGGCGGAGGGGGAGCTGGGGGTGGGGATGCAGGTTTGGAGGGGATGATCATCTCAACAAGACCGATGTTTCACTTATCCCCTGGTTTGAGCTCTCCATCGTCAACAATTTCGTTGACCAAGTAGATAGACTTTTTACTTGGTTGGTCGGCCCAACGAATGAGTCCTGAGCACGATTCGCGGTGGATGTCTCTGTCTTGGATTGGGTAGGTATAGCCGCGCCACGAGTGCAGGTAGTTGGTGAGGAGTGTGCCCCTCTCTATCTATTTGAGCGGGGCCCACATCCATACCTAATAGAAGCTCACCAGCAGTCCACCAATAATCATTGGAGGGTGAAGGTTTTCTTAGCAAATCCGTAATGAGTTTACTAAGGATGGCGTCGGCTTCGGGGGATGGGTCACCATTGGGAGGAACCGTCCAAGGAACAATAGGGACCGGAAAGTCGGCGGGTGTCGCGTCTTCACTGGGATCGAAATCATCGTTAAGTTTGAGGCGCCATCTGTCTCCTGGGTGAGAACCGGGTAGATTGGACTCAAAGGTAACTTAGATACGATTGTTCTTAGGGAGCTTGGCCCATCGAAGCAATCCTATGCAAAATACGGAATGATCATCCAAGGTGGGTAAGGAGTGCTCTGCGGCGCACAATTTAAGATAGTTGCAAAATAGGCGGACTTCAGTCCTTTTAGCGTACAACATATTTTCGGATAATCTCGTGAGACGTCCTAGAAGTTCGCTAATGATATAGAAATCCTGTGCCGTTGGCCCTTGGAAACAAAGTAAGTCGGTAACTATCTCACCAATGAGCTTGTTGACCGCGGGGTTGGGGTCAGGATGGGCCGGGGAGCGATCTTGGTTACTACTGGGAATAGGACTAGGGAGCCTTAAATAATATCTTTCTCCCACATCGGTGACCGGGGGCAGTGTTGCCCCACGGACGTCACCAGTCTCGAATGTGACCACTAAACGCCTATAATTGGGTAGTCTGGCCCAAGTCAACAAACCTGCGCAAAGAATTCGATGATCGCCTGTAGGATGGTTGTCTCCGAGTCCAGCCACCGCACGCAAGTAGTTGTCTAAGACTTCCGCGGGCTTGTATTCTTTAGACGCGGGTAGATGTAATAACTCCTCTAGCAGATCGCTAATACTCCACCAAGGATTGTTAGGTGCCTGTGGCCGGACCAGCAGCTGGAGAATACTATTGCGAAGGACGGCTCCGGCCCCGGGTGAGGAGTCAAAGTTCGAGGGCATACAAGTATTTCCGAAGGTGGATAGGTCTATCAGCCTCGGTAAACTCCGTTCAACTAGTGCCCTCCCATCAAATTGCGGATTAGGTGGAGAGGGTGGTGAAGTAGCCGAATAGTGTGAGGCGAGGCTAAGGTAATCATTATCTCCCGGTTGATGGTCCAATAGCGACGCAGGGGTCTGCGTTGCGTGAAATTGGAAGGAGGTTAAAAGATATTTATTACAAGGAAAATCGGCCCAAGCTATCAATCCTACGCGAGCGGTATGCTCAATAGCATCCTTATCGTTAGGTGAGACATGGTCAACCCCAGCGCAAGCGCGCAAACAGGTGGCTAGGAATTTGCATTACGCGGGGTTAGTAAAAACCATACAGTGTCCTAGGATTGCGGTAATCGACCGCCAATATTCATAAGAATGCTTATGCTTAGCCGATGGGCTTTCTAGCAGTTCGAATACCCTAGAACGGAGGATGGCGCCGGCTTCTTCGCAGAGATCAACGGCGGGCGGAAAGGTAGGAATCTGGTTAAGGATAGGTGGAATAGACCCACTCAATACCGGAGGGGTTGAGTCGCTCGCGGGTTAACCCCTAACCCGAGCGGGTTCGGTCGCGCCGCCGAGCCGGCCGCGCCGGCCCATGCCGAGCCCGTCCTGGATGTTGAGGCACTGGCCGATGTTGCGCCGCTAGGCGTGGTGCGTGTCGGTGCAGGCGGCCTGGATGAAGGCCATGTGGAAGCCGCGGCTGATGTGGAGGCACTGGCTGTTCGGGATGAACTGCGGCGCCTCGCGGTCGGTCGACGCATTCGCCCGCGACGAGGCGCGCGCCACCTTCATGTTTGACGTGACAGACGTGCGCGCGCGCGACCGCGCGCAGAAGCTGATGCTCGGGTCCTTCGACGTTGTGGCGGAGTTCCGGCATGTCGACCAAGGGGCAGCTGAGCTCCACGAGCGCCTTGCACTTGCGGGCGGCGAGGTTGACGCGCCGCCCCCCGTGCACGCTCAGGTGCGTGACGCCGCAGCTATCGAGCCGGATGTGCAGGCTGAACCGCGTGCACGCGGGCAACTACACAGCCCCGCTCGACGCTCGACTGCGACGGCGCGCCCGTCTACCAGACCACCCGCCTGCGCGCCGTGGCGGACGGGCTCGACGTGACGCCGCTGGTCGGCTTTGTCGCCGAGGACGGCGCGGCCGCGGTCGTCGGCGCGGCCGGCAACGCGCCGCGCCGCGCCGCGGCCCAGCCGCGCCGCGGCCCAGCCGCGCCGCAACCCAGCCGCGCCGCGGCCCAGCCACAGCCGCCAAGTCGCCAGACCGCCAGGCCACCGAGCCGCCGGCGCGCAGATTTGCACACCGATAGGCGGCATTGGGTGCGGAAGTGTGCTCATCATCATGGTTGCAACGTCGGCGCACCTCGCGCCCACATCGGGTGTGCTGAGACTTGTGGTCCGGGTGCAGAGGGTGCTCAGCGCCTCAACCTTGATGGTTTGCACTTCCGTGGCCTCCTGGACGTCGCGCACGGTGGTTTCTAGCGAACGCACCTGGGCAAGGAGGCTTTGCGTCACATGGCCGAGGTGGCTACTTGTCCATCAGCTTGCGCGTTTGCGGATTCCACGTCGGCTCGCGCGTTGGCTGCGCACGCCGCACCTCGACTGGAGTGCTCGTAGTCGCGGGACGCGCCGCGGACTCGGCCGTGGCTGCGCGCGGGCGGGCGGGCGTGTGCCGGGGCTCGACGGTGGCTTGGCTGCGCACGCCCTCGTACAGGTTGCACGGGAAGCGCGCGCCGCCCGTCGCCGCGGCGCGCGGCCAGTCGAGGCGGCAGGGGGGCACCTCGGCCGACTTGTAGCCCGTGTAGCCCACGTGGTCCGTCCGCGGGAAGCCGAGCTGCTCGGACTCGATGCTCAGCGGGTGCGCAAACAGCAGGTCGATGCGCCGGTCGCGGTTGTTCTTGGGGCGACGATCGCAAGCAGCGTCGCGGTGGGGGTAGGCGAGAAGCGCTGGCGCGAAGGCCAGTGGGCGGCGGTGATCGCAGCGTACCAACAGCAGGCGGCCGCCAGCGTTGACGTGTTTTTCAACGTCGAGACTCGAGGGCGAGGACTAGGGCGAGGGCGAGGGCGAGGGCGAGGGCAGGGGCGGGGGTGGGGGGCGCACGGGGGGCCGGCGGACGTGACGCTGGCAGCGGGCCTCCGCGCGCAGGCGCGTGTCAGCGGATGGGGCCCCCAACTCGGCGCCCGGCCGAGGCGCGCCGATTGTGTGCCGCGTCTCGTAGGGTTAGGTATTCTGCAGTGAAGGAAATTTCCCTTA
>Ga0209390_10007947_pt1 | contig 13326 bp, 9 predicted proteins | sample BON01_FD_187212 | JGI IMG/M metagenome (GOLD analysis project Ga0209390, IMG submission 187212) | Freshwater microbial communities from Lake Bonney liftoff mats and glacier meltwater in Antarctica - BON-01 (SPAdes) (version 2) | ecosystem: Environmental > Aquatic > Freshwater > Ice > Glacier... | reverse complement strand
CCAAAGTGGTGGTGTAGTTTTCTTTTTTGAAAGACATCTTTTTTAGTTTAAAATGAGCTTTCGTATACGTAAAAAATGTAATTTTAGGTTATTAAAACACAATGCAGGCTAGCGAAGCTTTTGTTCAACAGCACCTACAAAAAATTGGCGGTTCAGTGCTTCGTATCAACATTTGTGGTTGAACAAACATTAGTGCTTCGTATGAATATTTGTGGTAAAAATCGCCAACTTCTTGTAGCTGCAAACCGTTGTGCTTCATGCAAGAAAAAATCGAGAATTAACCAAAAGCATTGAATGGAAAAAGAAGATATATATATAAACAATTACAAGGTTGGACAAATAATATTCCGCTTATAATTCTTGGAAGTGGTGCTTCTGTCCCTTTTAGGCTTCCTTCAATGTGGGCATTAGGAGAACACATAAAAACAACGATTAAGTTTGTTGATTCTGATGACCAGATACAATTCGAAGAATTTATAGCAGCATTTTCCTTTATGACTTCCGTTGCAATCATTGCCGAAAAAGCAGGCCATCACCCAAATTGGAAAAATGTATATAACAAAGTTAATATTGTACTTAACACGCATGATGCGGGCGGACTTACAAACAAGGATTTCCAATTGGCAAAAGCAATTGACCAACTATTAAAAAAAGATATGCCACAATAAAATAAGACTTGACAATGTTGCGCTTTGTGTTGAACTGTTTCTTTGGTTAACGGTTCACTGCTACTTTGACCCGTTGGTGCATTTTTAGCAATCTTTTACATAAATCCGCAATTTCTGAGTGATGCCTCATTTCTGTTTTCTTAATCTTCCCAATTTGTAAAGCTGCCAAATATGTAGGAATAGAACTTAATGGGTCTGTTTTCTTCTCTTACATAACATTGTCGTTTTTCTGGTTATCAATGATGCATAAATGGTAAATCTTTACTTGGGCCAATACAGGTTGGGTTCAGTAATATAGCCCTACACATGGCGGGCGATCTTCATGATGATATTTGTAAAAAAGACTTCATTTTGTAAAAAAACAATTCCTCCACTAGTCGATTTATCAAAGAAAGTAATTACACAAACTTCTCCTTTACAAAAATAATTTCAGGAGTTAGAAACAGAAATTGATTCAGTGCAAAGGATTTAATACGGAAATTTAACACTTATACGCCAATAATTGTCTACCTTATGAGCCTAAAAACTAGCACTATGAAAAAATTTATTATCCCACTAAGCCTATTTTTTTGCTCCTCAATATTAATCCATGCTCAAGTTTGCACTGGAACTGCCACTATTGGAAGTTCGTCAAATATGTACAGCATAGGTTTGGGAGAAAGCAACACCATTGCTGCAAACAATGATTTAAATACCGTTATTTTCGTTCACAGAAATAATGCAGGATTATTTGGTGGGCATTCGGGGCAATTACGGTATGACATTTCCACTGACAATGGCGCCAATTGGACGTCAAATTTGGGTGTTTTAAACCCCGCTTCTGTAAACGGAACAAATGCAGCCAGATATCCGAACATTGCAATTTATAATCCAACGGGAAATACGATTCCAAATAATGCTTATTTATCTTATTTGGCGCCAACAGTTGCTTCTACTTGGTCGTCGATTGTAACGGGCGTCTGCAAGCTGGACGGAACGGGGACTACTGAAAACTATAATCAGGCGGCAATTACGCAAACATTAATTCCGCGCTCCATGTGCAAAGGTGTACCGGGAACATATTGGGCGATAGATTTGGTGAACAACGGTGCAACGAATTTAGGATATCGAATACTAAAAGGTATCTGGAACAACAGCACAAATGATATTATTTGGTCACAAAACACACTTTTAAATCCACCGTTTAATACTGCTTTTGACGGAACAAATCACGTTTCTGGTTTTGCTATTGGCTTTGATCCTAGTGGTCAAAAAGGTTGGGCTTGTTTGATTACGCATATCACGCAAGGCTCCTCAAGTTATACGTATTATCCTGTTTTTTACAGCACTGTAAATGGTGGAACAACCTGGAGTAGCCCAACACAAGTAAACATGACACAATTCCCTTGTGTAACAAGTATTATTACATCAGGCAACGTTCCGACTGTAGCTTTTGATATGGATTTAACCGTCGACATGAAAGGAAACCCGCACGCACTTATGTGCATAGGAAATGGCAACAATGCGTATTCCATTTTCTATACTTCCACACATCACATGTATGATATCACAAGAGAAAATGGATTTTGGAATGCAGTTGATCTTGGCGATGTTAGCGGACAAAGAAATACATTCGGAACTGCTCCAAACACACTTTCGATGGACATGGCGCCTCAATCAAGTAGAACAGATGACGGGTCAAAAGTTTTCTTTACTTGGTCTGGATCAGATATTGCGAATGTACCAAATGCCCCAAATTTATTTGGAAAAGCGTATGATGTCAACGCTCGTTCGTGGACGCAAATGAAAGATTTTACGAGTTGTGACCCAAGTATAAACGGAACAATTCTTTTTCCAAAAATGGCTGAAAACGTTCTTAACGTACTTGGAGGCTGGGAACTGCCGGTTATTTATGGCCAATCTACTTCCGGAACGGATGTCGCAGTACCCTGTAATTACTTGTATCTGGACAGTTTGAAATTTACACAGGCTGACTTTGTTCTTCCTCAGTGTTCAGCAAACATCACATTCGTCAGTGGAGATACTTTAAATTTGTGTCAAGGTTCTTCTGGCGCCTTAATTGTTTCAAGTCCACAAGATGCTTTGCTTTGGAGTACGGGCGGAACGAGTCCAATCCTTTCCGTGAATTCAGGAGGTTGGTATTACGCAACTGTTCGCTCAGGATGCTGTATTGGAAAAGATTCAGTATTTGTGAATATAATTCCTCAACCGACAGCTGCTTTTATCAATTCAACAATAGCTTTAAATGCCAATTTTACAGATCAAAGTGGAGGCAATGTAACAGCATGGAATTGGAATTTTGGAGATGGAACAACTGATAACTCACAAAACCCCATTCATACTTACGATTTCCCAGGAACGTACACCGTTTGTTTAATTGTCAATAATGGTTGTACAGATACAATTTGTCAAACAGTAAGCGTTAGTTGTACAATTCCCAATGCCAATTTTACTAGCGTTGTTGGAAACGGTGGATCTGTAGTTTTTACCAACACTACAACGCCAACTGCTGACAATTATAGTTGGGATTTTGGTGATGGAACAACAAGCACTTTAGAAAATCCTACTCATGTTTACACAACATCTGGCAATTACACTGTCTGTCTACTGATAACTGATACATGCGGAACAGATAGTTTGTGCGCACTGATTTCAGTTGATGTTTTTGCAAGTCTCGAGGGTCTTGTGAACGGAAGTTTTGCCGTTTATCCAAATCCAACAACGGGTATGATAAAAATTACGGCTACGAATCTTCCGCAAAACAATTGGGAACTGACTTTGGTGAACAGTTTGGGACAAATACTTTTGCAGAAAAAGAAAACAGAGTCAAGCTTAAACGAAAACATCGCGTTAACAGAATTCGCTAATGGCATTTACTTTCTGAAAGTTAAATCCGCGGAGCAGAGTGCTGAATTTAGAATAATTAAAGAATAGGGCTATAATAAGAATAAAAAAACCTCTGAAACACACTATTTCTTAGGTTTTTTCTTTTTCTATTGCATTTTAACATCGCTCCGAACGTTACACTTCGATTGTCCCATTTTCACCTAACAGTTTTGCGTAAAATTAAAGCTGAAAGACAAAATTAGACTTTCTAAAATCTTGATTCCATAAAAGTCGTATAAGCGCTTATTGTTTTTTCTCTCCTCCTCAAAATTCTCTACCTTTACACGATGATAAAATTTTTCTGGTTTGTGGTTTTCCAACTGCTGTGTTTTTCAGCCTTGGCAACGCATAACCGGTCTGGAGAAATTACCTATAAACATCTGGGGGGCAATACGTATGAGTTTACGATTACCACCTGCACCAAATGGGACGAAGTGGCAAACAAAGATAAACTTGAAATCAAATATGGTGACGGAAATTCAGACACCTTACCTCGCGCCCAGTTTTTCGATTATCCATCTACAAATACCAAAAAAAATATTTATAAAGGAATACATACGTATACCGGCCCGGGCAGTTACTTGATTACCATGGAGGACCCAAATAGAAATGCAAATGTCCTCAATATCAACAACTCTATTGCAACCGTATTCTGTATTCAAACGCGACTTATCATTTCTCCATTTCTCGGAACGCCAAATAATTCCTTACAATTCGACGACTGTCCTTGTCCAGAAAATGCTTGCACAAACCAACCTTGGGTTTACAATTTAGGCGCGTTTGATCCAGATGGTGACAGTTTGAGTTACGCGATTATTCCTTGCAAAGGAGCCGACTGTTTGGACATGGCTATTCCGGCAGCATTTCAATATCCACAAGATATTGGCGGCGGAACTTTAGATATTGATGTGTTATTTGGAACAATTACTTGGTCGTCTCCTAGCATTCAAGGCGAATACAATTTCGCCATAAAGGTTAGTGAATTTCGTGGTGGTATTTTAATCGGAGACGTTATTCGGGACATGCAAGTAACCGTAAAAGGAAACTGTGGAAATGCAGCCCCAACCCTTTCAGCATTTTCCGATACGTGTGTTCAAGTTGATAGTACAATCGTCCAAAATTTAACGGCAAACGACAGTCCCGCTTCTCCAGGGGATATTCCAGTATTGTCATGGGATTATTTTGGTCAAGGTTTTAATTTGCCTGTTTCTCCAGCCACGTTTATTTCAACTTCTCCTCCAGGAAATCCAATCACTGGACAATTTAACTGGACGCCAAGTTGCGAAGCTGTCAGCAAAACGCCTTACCTGTTCACCTTTGAAGCTTCAGATAATGGTCCAACAGTTTCCCTAAAAAGTTTGCGCTCCGTTCGAATAAAAGTTAATGGCCCGCCCATACAAAATCTTCAAATTTCAGCCAATTTAAGTGCCGCAAATTTAGTGTGGGATATAGCGGATTGTCCAAACGTTATTGGTTACCATATTTACAGAAAATCAGATAGTGCGTATTCGTCTAATTCTTGCTGTGGCGCGAAAGAAGCGTTGAATTTGGGTTATAAACTAATCGGAAAAAGACAAGCCAATGATTCGATAACTTACACTGATTTCGGGCCGCTTGTTGCTGGAAATAAATACTGTTATACGGTAACTGCAATTTACCCAAATGGCGCAGAAAGTTGCGTGGTTCCTCCAGTTTGCGTCAGTTTACCTTTTGATTTACCAATCATTACGAACGTTTCCGTTGACAGCACAGATTTCGATTTCGGTATCGATTCTATTCGTTGGACGCACCCAAGAGAATTGGACACGACACTTTACACAGGACCGTATCAATATCGATTGTATAACGGAGAAGGATTTGCATTGCCCACTACTTTAGTTTTTTCCTCGAATATTTCGTCAAGTCTATTGGCTCTGGATACGTTTTTCGTCGATAGCAATATTAAAACCACTGCGTTTCAGTACAACTATCAAGTTGAACTCGTGAACAATGGCGTTGCAGTTGGTCGAAGTGCTATTGCGCCATCCATTTTCATAAAACCAACTTCTGTCGATAATGGGATACAACTCAATTGGGAAGATTTGACGCCTTGGAATAACTTCGCTTATGAAATTTACAAATCAAGCGGAATTGGTCAGCCCTTTGCCCTTTTAGCAACTGTCGACACCAATTTCTTCGCCGAATACAACTTGGTCAATGACATCGAACAATGTTATAAAGTGCGAAGTGTTGGTCGATATTCATTGAATACACTTCCCGATACCTTGTACAATTGGTCGCAATACGTTTGTGCCGCAGCTTTTGATTTTACGCCGCCTTGTGCTCCTGGTTCTGTTTCCATCGTTCCCAATTGCGAAACGCTCACCAACCTCATCACATGGACAAACCCAAACAATTCTTGCGCAGATGATGTTGTAGCTTATCAAATTCATTATTCTCCAACCGAGAATGGACCTTTTGAAATTATCAAAACAATAAACTCTGATATAGACACTTTTTACGTATATCAATCGGATAACTCGATTGCCGGTTGTTATTTCGTTACTGCTTCCGATTCGGTACAATACAATAACATTAGCGTTGCTTCACAAACCGTTTGTGTAGACAATTGTGATCCCGTTTACAGTTTGCCAAATGTTTTTACACCCAACGGCGACGGACCAAACGACTTGTATCATGCGCTATTGCCTTATAAATTCATTTCTAAGGTAGATTTCAGAGTTTTCAATCGTTGGGGTGACCAAGTATTTTTTACAGAAGACCCGATGATAAATTGGAACGGTTTTGACCAAAAAAGCAATTTATCTGTTACAGAAGGTGTCTACTTTTATATTTGCAAAGCATACGCAATAAAGCTTTCAGGCGAAGAGCCATTTGAATTACAAGGATTTATTCATATTATATACAACAAATAATGTTTACAGGAATTATTGAAACGTTGGGAACAATCGAAAACATTGTTCACGAACAAGATAACATCCACTTTACGGTGAAATCTGCCATTACGCACGAACTAAAAATAGATCAAAGTGTGGCACACAACGGCTGCTGCTTGACAGTTGTGTCGGTTGAAGCAGAAAATTACGTTGTTACTGCCATCCAAGAAACCTTAGACAAAACAAACCTTGGTGAATGGAAAGTCGGATCGAAAATTAACTTAGAAAGATGCATGATCATGAACGGTCGTTTGGATGGACACATCGTGCAAGGACATGTAGACACAACTGCCAAATGCATTTCTATTGACGACCAAAACGGAAGTTGGAAATATACTTTCGAATACGACGGCAGTTCGCCAACCGTTGAAAAAGGATCCATCACTGTAAACGGAACAAGTTTAACCGTTGTCGATTCCAAAGACAATCAATTCTCCGTTTACGTAATACCTTACACGTATGAGCACACGAGCTTTCATCAATTAAAAGTTGGCGACAAGATTAATTTGGAGTTTGATATTATTGGGAAGTATGTGGCGAAGCTGATGGGAAAATAGTTTACTATCTGACTTTCCATATCACAAATTACCACTTCTATTTAAAATCTTAACGCTTAACAATTCTACCGATGTTACTGCCAGAATTTGTTGTTATTTGATAGAAATAAACACCAGACGTCAAATTTTCAGATGACCATTTCACTGCTGAACCATTCAAAATAATCCGTTTATCCATTATTTTTCCTTGAACATCCAGTATTTCCAGAACCACTTTTTCTTGGTTTTTGTTCCATGAAAAAGTCACCTCATCTTCGAATGGATTGGGTGCGACAATCAAGTCCATTTCGTGCTGAATTGTTTGTACATCGAGTGTCGAGTTTAATTTGAAGAGCCACAAATCTGAAGAACCAGAAACATAAAGTGGAACAGTTTTATTTCCGCTAATGCCAGAGAGACTATTGCAAACTATCACATATTGATCAGACCCGCTTTTACCTGCTGTTCTTACCTTTTCATTTCCAGACCCACCAGCTGTTTTTTGCCAGAGTATGTTTCCATTTGCATCAATGCACACAATCCAGGCGTCTCCACTTCCGAAATTAGTTTCCGTTTTATTGCCCCCAATAGGTGAAGTGCTCGTGCAAGCAAGAACGAAGTTCAATCCATCGTTGTAAAAATTTTGAATGCCATCAGAACCAGAACCTCCGTAAACCTTTTGGTCCAATTCGTTCAAATTTAAATCCAAAAAAACCACCCAAGCGTCATAATCACCAAAACCTGGCACCGTTTTATCGCCTCCCAAATTAACATCGCTGTCAATAGAGACTAAAATTTTACTGCCGTTTGAGCTTATCGCAAAACTATAAACTTCTGTGTTGGAACCTGTGCTATAAGAAACTTGGTTCAGCATATTGCCAAGTGTATCCGTTGTAAAGATCCATGCATCCTTGTATCCTGTTAGATTTGTTGTTTTATTACCAGACGGGGGGGATGACGAATTAACCGAATAAACAATTTGATTAGAATTATCTATATAACATACATCTCCAAAAAATTCAGCACTTGATCCCCCATAACTAGATTGGGATAAAATATTTCCCTGGCCATCAATAAAAACCGACCAAATATCAAATAACCCATTTGTTGGAACGGTCTTATTCCCAGAAATTAAAGAGGTACTTGTTCCTGAAATTAAATAACGATTATCTGAAATTTTCAAAATTTTATTGCCCAACTCTTCCAAATTTCCACCAATAGATTTTTGCCAAATAATATTGCCGGAATTCGAAATACGGATAACCCAGAAATCAATTGCCCCAAAACTTGCTGTGCTCTTGTTGCCAGAGCTATCAGACGAGGATGATAGCAGTAATATAAAATCACCATTATCGCACTTCACGAAATCTATTCCACTATCTCCACTATTACCTCCAAATACAAATTGATCAATGGCGTTAAAGTTTATATCCATTTTAACAAACCAACCATCGTAAAAATTAAATCCCGCAACCGTCTTGTCTTGACTTAAACCTGCTGTTTCAGGGGTTACAAAGAGATATAAATGGTTGTCATAAACTTTAGAATTGTAATTTGTTTCGTCAAACCCAGTCCCAAAGGTTTTTTGAGACTGGATTGTTTGAGAGAAACAAATGGTATTAATAAATAATAGAGAAAGTAAGACGAGCTTCATAAAATTGGGAAAATAATTAGAGTTTTGTTATACTAAAGCTTTTAACTGAGCCATCTGAAAAAATAAATTGACAAATTAGCATGCCAGGGGTATTATACTCATCAATTGTTAAATATTCTTTCAGGGTTTCTTGTTCACTAATTTGAAAGCTCCGATCAATTAAAATTTCACTCGTTAAAGATATTAACTTAAATTGAAAATCTAAAGCAATGTCTGACTCCAAATTTAAAACAAACTCATTGTTTGGAACTGGCACTGGACTTACAAATGCCGTAAGATGGTTACTTAAAAAATCATTTGTTTGGTCGTCATCTTCAAACAAAACATATGTTGAATGTATACTTTGATCTGGGAATTGAAACAATGCATGATATAATCCATTTTCCAATTCTGCTAAATTTACATTCTCACCTGAAATTTCGTATTTAATGCTGTTCTCACTGGCGTTAATAATAATTGGACCAGTAAAGTTGTTTGGATCTTTGGGGGTGAAAGTTACACTTTCTGCCAAAGTTGGCCAATCAATCCAAGGATTATTAGGATTTTGTTGAGCAGTCCCACTGCATGGTGTCCAATTATACGTTGTAGAAACCGTGTAATTCGGCACACCATTTACATATCCAACGAAAACCGTATCGTTAGTAACTTTAATCCAACTCCATTTACATGGCTTTGTAGCACCAGCAGCACCAGCAGCAGCTGTTCCTTGGTTATTTGCTTGACCATATACAGTCCAAGAAGTACCATTACATCCTAAAGAAGGGCGAGTGGAAATAGGTGCAACACTAAAGAAGCTAGATTCAGTAGACCAAGCCGCACTGGTTTCCCATTGCCAATTTGACTTTTGTGCATTTATTGCCAAAACTGCCTGATTATAACCTCCGTTACAAAAAGTAATCGGATTAGTCGCAGAAATATCCATATTGTTGTAATGATTCCAGTCACCTTGGGCTTTTCTAATACCTCTTATGTCGCCTGATATTGGTGTACCATTCTTGTCTTTATAGACAACATTGGTTGGTATACTGCTTGCGTTTATTTTAATTAATCTATCGTGATTGGCTGGATCATAAGAACCTTGAGATGTTATAACAAACGTTTGATTGTATGGAAACATATAATGATCACGTATATATTCAGTTTGACCGTATTCAAAAGTATTCCAATCACCTGTGCTAAAATACTGATAAAAAGGAGCATTCCCTGGACGATGAGCAGAGTTAAAAACTAAAAATCCATAACCTGCACCTGCGGGGCCAAAAACATCAAGGCTATATGCATAAGTATCACCGTTGCAACCTGGCGAACAATAAGTTTCATCCACACATCCTACACATGTGTACCCGATAGGACCATCCGTTACAATCACGTTGTTTCCGGCACTGTAACCCGTAATATTGATGAAACCATACCCAAAACTACTCTCTGGAAGATCTACTAAATTTGTGAAATAACTATTCCGTATATCTACAATTCGATCGGTTGAAAATGACGTAATACCCACATTTTCGGTGAATGAGGGTTTCAAAAAAGTTACTTCCCATCTTGCGACTTCTGGATTACCATATTGGTTTAAAACTAAAAATCCATCAGTTTCTACTGGAAATCGGTTAACCAAGGAGGACGTGGTTTTAAAAGGTATTTGAGATTGGGAAAAACTATATGTTGTTACAAGACTCAAATAAATGAATAAATGAATAAATGAATAAATGAATAAAACAGATTTAACTTTTTCATAGGTAAAAATTTAAAGAGTAAGTTAATTAATATTGTTTAACCCCGTTAATTTACTTTAAATTTCGAAGACCAACAAATTTTTAACAAAATATTCTTGCCGCAATCAGAGACAAGATTAATTTGGAGTTTGATATTATTGGGAAGTATGTGGCGAAGCTGATGGGTGGAAAGTAGTAAAGTTCTTAATAGGCTAAAAGCTCAAATAAATCGGGCCTATCATTAAGATATTCACCAAAGAAGTTTTTGGCTTTCATTTTTTGAATGAGGTTATCAATATCATTCGGGTTATCTAATTCTAAACCAACGACTGCTGGGCCGGAATTTCGGTTATGCTTTTTTGAATATTCAAAATGAGTGATGTCATCATTTGGGCCTAATATGTCTGTTAAAAATTCACGTAAAGCACCTGCCCTTAGTGGAAAACGAACTATGAAGTAATGTTTGTGTCCAGAATGAAGTAGGGCGCGTTCTTTTATTTCTTCAGTTCGGGTAATGTCGTTATTAGAACCACTAATTAAACAAACTACGTTTTTGCCTTTTATTTCTGATTGAAATTGTTCTAATACAGCAGTTGTTAAGGCGCCTGCAGGTTCAACGACTATGGCGTTTTTATTGTATAAATCTAATATGCTTTGACAAACTTTTCCTTCATGAACAGTCACCATATCATCTAAATTATCTCGGCAAATGTTAAAGTTTAAGTCCCCCACTTTTTGGACTGAAGCACCATCAACAAATTTATTGATGGTTTCTAATTTTGTATTTACACCATTGGTTTTCAAAAATTCATTGGCAGGGCAAGTATAGTGGTCATTTTCTTTGTCGTAGATAAATGTTTTCAAGTCGAACAATCCCTTTTTCATCGAGGCGTTTTCTTTGGGAGACGAGTAGGTAGTGATGTTGTTTTTGGCACAAATATCAATGTGCTTGCCTGTTGTGTAGCCTTTGTCTTTAAGTGTTTTCATCTTTTCAAGTCCTAAGAGTTCTTTCGCGTCCAAGGCCATTGGCGAAAGTGCATGGGTGTCGTTGACTGTTCCGGTATCGTTATTGACAAAAAGCCTGTATTTACTATCGCAACCCGCCTGGACGTTGTAACCAACATTTACAATGTTACGGTGCAAAATGACACTTTTGGCATCAGGATCAGTCAGACTAATTTGCGCTTCTCCGGTATCTTCCAGCTGTTTTTCGATTCTTTTGTAGTTGTCTTTCTTTTTGTTTTGGTAGATGATTTTAGCTTCTATTTTTTGTTTTTCATCTGCACTATCTTCTTGTTCTATCTGTCTCTGGTAGTCATCTATTTTACCGTCGATGTATTCCAAGTGTCTATCAATTTTCTTTTGATTAAAGTTGTTTTTCAACGCGTTTTGCGCTCTTATTTTAAATGAATCAATGGCAATTGTTTCTCCGTCAATAAGGTTCATCTCTTTCAGCATTACTACAAAATAGCGGAAGGCTTGCTTGAAAGCAACAGGATTATTTTTTCGGAAGTACGCAATTTTACGAGCGGAAGGTCGAAGGCCTTTCAGCAGCCAAATCACTTCCATGTTTACTTCACAGGCATGCGCGAGCTTTCGAGATGATCGAAGCTGACTCTTGTATCCATATAAAAATAATTTTAGTAAATCAGCTGGAGCATAGGGCGGACGTCCTTCGTTTGCAAGTTCTTCTTTAAAACCGAGTGCATTGATCGGCAAAACGTCTACAAACAAATCCACCACTCGCGCCCAAGAATCAGGTTTCACAAACGCATCAAACGACAACATTTGCAATTGGTTCCGATTAAATCCTTGAATAAAATCCATAGAAAAAGAGTTTTGGCTTTACCCTTTCAAGATACCGAAAATCAAGGTATTGGCAATGGATAATTTATCAAAAATGGAGTGTTAGTTTTTGCGCAGTCTGACGGTTACAGCCATGCACTCGGCACGACTGATATACTAATTTAGTTTTCAAAATATAGAAATAATTTGGTTCAAATTATCGATAACAACGAAGGAAAAACTTGTGCTGGTGCATAGGGTGATGTTAGGTGCCTTTAATTTTTTTTATTTCATCTGCTAATACTGGAATATTGTTCTGAATAATTCCCCAAATCATTTCTGGTTCAACAGAATCATAAGCATGAGAAATAATATTTCGTAATCCAATAATATTCTTCGCAGATGTAATTGTAATAGTAGGATCTATCTCAATTATCTTTCGAATTGCTTCTCCGATAATTTCTAAATCTCTCTCAATTGCTCTTTGCAATATGATGTCTGATTTAAAAGAAATGAAATTATTATTGGCTTTAGTTTTTATAGTTTCAATTTCTTGAATGACACTTTGAATGTCAAGGATATACTTTAAAATTTTAGGCTGCATATAAGTCTACCTTTGAGCGGTCAATTTCTTCAATCAAGATTGGGTTTTTAAGTGATTTTTTTGAAACAAGATCAATTTTTTTACCCATCAAGTTTTCTAGTTTTTCTAAAAAAGAAAAGTAATTGTCAGCGTAATCAAGTACTTCAATTTCTTCCGAGAATTGCACTAAAAAATCAATGTCACTATTTTCATTCATTGAATCCTTTGCAGCCGAACCAAATAATGCAATAGACTTCACATTATGCATCTTACAAAGAGCAATTATTTCATTAAGTCTGTCTTCTATTATCTTTATCATTTCAATTCAAAGATAGTTCTTTTTTCAACACTATTTTTCGGGTCCTGATTATGGCACCTAACGTTTTGCCTTTAGTTTGTATTCCCACTTCACCCGCCAATTTTTTGTAGGTGCTGTTGAACAAAAGCTTCGCTAGCCTGCATTGTGTTTTAATAACCTAAAATTACATTTTTTACGTATACGAAAGCTCATTTTAAACTAAAAAAGATGTCTTTCAAAAAAGAAAACTACACCACCACTTTGG
>Ga0209390_10007943_pt1 | contig 13333 bp, 4 predicted proteins | sample BON01_FD_187212 | JGI IMG/M metagenome (GOLD analysis project Ga0209390, IMG submission 187212) | Freshwater microbial communities from Lake Bonney liftoff mats and glacier meltwater in Antarctica - BON-01 (SPAdes) (version 2) | ecosystem: Environmental > Aquatic > Freshwater > Ice > Glacier... | reverse complement strand
GCAAACTTCCAAACCTAAGGTTCGAACGGGTTCGAAACAGCCCTTCGAAGGGGTTCGAAAGGCCAGTATAACAGAGGGGGGCGGGGGGCGGGGGGGGGGGCGGACCCGAGAGTGTTTCCTGCTGAAAGGGAGGGGAGAGCTGCAAAGGTACGGGGTGCGTGCGTGGGCGGAAAAGGGGAGGGGCAAGCGGGCGGGGCCCCCTTACTGCTGCTGCTGCGACTCCTGCGTCGGCGCAAACAGCGCGTGCGCATGCTGCGCCTGCGCCTGCGCCTGCGCCCGCAACGGCGCGGCGAGGATGGCGATGCCGGCGATCAGCTGCTGCTGGCGGTGCAGCGCGGCGGCGGCGGCCCCGAGGTCCGGGTGGAAGACGGGGGCCGGGGCGCAGTCGCCGGCCGCGTCGCTGCGCACGCTGAGCAGCAGCGGCGGCGGCGGCGGGAGCAGCTCCGCGCCCGGGGGGCACTCGTCGCCGGCGCGCGGTGGCTGCTGCGCGGCGCGCGCCGCCCGGGCAGGGCTGGCGGCGGCGGCCCGAGCGGGGAGCGCCGCCGCCGCCGCGGCCGCCGTCGCAGCAGCGGCAGCAGCAGCCGCGGCGGTAGCGCCGAAGGCGACAAAGCGGGGCGGCGGCGGCCCATCTCCTCCGGATACCGCCGCTGCCGCCGCGCCAAACGCGGTCGCGGGTCCGACGGGGGGCAGGTTCCAAGCGCCCGCGCCGATGCCGCCGCCCATGCCGCCGCCGCCGCCAATGCTGCCGCCGCGGCCAAACATCATCATCGCCGCGTGCTGCACCACGGCGTGCTGCTGCGCGGACATGGCCGCCGCGGCCGCGGCCAGCGCCGCCGCCCGCTTCTGCGCGCGCTTGCTGTCGCCGCCGCCGCTCCTCACGCCGCTGGACCGCCGCGCGACCGCCGCGCGCTCGGGCCCGCCGGCGCCGCCTCCTCCAGAGGAAGCAGCGGCGCCGCCGCCCCCACCACCACCGCCGGCACCGCCGCCCGAGGCGCGCGCCCCGGACGCCCGGCCGCCGCCGCCGCCGTCGCCCCCTCCCGCCGCCGCCGCCCCCTTGCTGCCGCCCCCCCCCTGCCCGCCCCCCAGCGGCCTGCTCACGCCGTGCGTCTTGCGGTAGATGCCGCACGCGTTGCAGAGCATGTCGCCCGTGTCGCGGTCCTTGCGCCACAGCGGCGTGGCCTCGGTGCGGCAGTTGGCGCAGTGGAGGCCCGGGCGGTGGGGGGCCATGCGCGGGCCCGGCTTGACCTCGGTCATAGGCGGGTGCAGGCGCGAGGCGTTGGGGTAGGGGTGGGTGATGGCGGCGGCGGCGGCGGCCGCGGCGGCGTTGGCGGCGGCCGCGGCTGCGGCTGCGGCGGCCGCCGCGGCGCCAGAGGGGGCCGGTGCGCCGCCGCCGCCGCCCGCAGCGCCGCCGCCGCCGCCGCTGCTGTTGATGCTGCCCTGGCGCTGAAGGGAGGGCTGGCGGGAGGGGGAGGCGGCGAGGGCGGGCAGCGACAGGGAGCTGTCCGGGGTGCCTGCCCGGTCGCCGCGCACGGCCGCGAGCAGCATCGTGGTGAGCGCGGCGGCGGCCGACGGCGGGCCGGCCGCCGCGCCGCCGCCGCCCGCTGGTCCTATAGCCGCCGCCGCCGCCGCCGCCGCTCCTCCGCCGCCACCCACGAAAAAGGGCGCGCCGTTGCCCGGCGCAAAGCGGCTCTTGCCCGGGCCGCACAGCAGCATGGCCGCGTTGGCGGCGGCGGACGGCGCACCGCTGGTGCCGCCGCCCAAGGCCGGCGACGTCGACGACAGGCCCACCATGCCCCCGTTGCCTGCATGCCCGGCCGCCGCTGCCATTGCGGCGGCCGCCTCGAGCGACGACAGCGGGCCGCCGGCGCCTGAGGGGGCGGCGGGAGCGCCCGTGCCGCCTCCGCCTCCGCCGCCGACGTGCGCGCGGCTGGTCGGCGTGCCCGGGTCGGGGCCGCCGAGCGACAGGCCCGCCGCGGCCACAGCCAGGTCGGCGCTGGAGGCCGAGCGCATGGACACGAGGGCCTCGACGGCGCCGCGGTCGCCCAGCGCAAGCAGGCGGTTGTTCTGCAAGGCGGCGCGGGACGAGGGCGGGGCGGCGGCGGCGGCAGCGGCGGCGGCGGCGGCAGACGGGGTCGAGGCAGGCAGACCCGCGCCCTCACCCTCGCCCGTGGCCGCGGCCACGGCCGCGTCGTCCCCGCCGCCCGCGTCCGCGGCGACCCGCTCGCGCTCGCGCTCGGCCTCCTCGTCGGCGCGCCGGGCCATGTCGTCCACCCAACGGTCCCACCAGGCGTCGGCGTCGCCGCCGGCGTTGCTGTCGGCGCCCCCGCCCGCCGTGTCGGCGCCGCCGCCGCTGCCCAGGCCCCCGCTGTGCTGCTGCTGGAGGCGCGCAAAGGCAGCGGCCGCGTGCCGCTTGCGCGCGAGGGACGCCGCGGCCGCGGCCTGCTGCGCTACCTGCTGCGCGGCGGCGGCGTGCTGGTGCGCGGACGCGGAGCCGAACAGGGCCGCGGCCGCCGCCGAGTTGCCGGCGCGCCCGCCAAAGGGCCCGTTGGCCGGGAGGCTGCCCGCGCCGCCAAACACGCCGCCGCCGCCGCCGCCGCCGCCCCCTCCCCCGCACGAGGAGGCGCCCCCGTCGCTCGCGTAACCGCCGGCCGAGGAGGGCGACTCGCTGTCGAACGCGTCGTACTCCGAGTAGCGCTTGGCCGGGGCGCGCACGCGCGCCGTGCGGCGGGCGCCGCCGCCGCCGCCGCCGCCGCCGCCGCCCGAGGCTGCCGCCGCTGCCGCCGCCCGCTCGCGCGCCGCCGCGACGAGCGCCGCGCCCGCCGACGACCCGTCGCCGTGGCCGGCGGGGCCGTTGTCGTCGGCTCCCTGGCTCCCGGGCTGGTCCGAGTCCCCACCGCCCGTCGTGGTCGCATCGAGCGAGGGTCCGCGGGCCAGCGCCGCAAAGTAGTAGTGCTGCTGAGCGGCCGCGGCCGCCGCCGCCGTAAGCGCCGCCGCCTCGGCGGCCGCCGCCGAGCCCGCCGCCGAGCCGCCGCCGCCCATCAGCAGGCCCGAGGCGACGAGGCCCGAGAGGCCGCCGCCGCCAGCACCAGCACCAGCACCAGCGCGCTGCTGCTGCTGCTGCTGCTGCTGCTGCTGCTGCTGCTGCTGCTGCTGCTGCTGCTGCTGGGTCTGGTGCGCGAGGGACGAGGCCGGGGCGCGCCGCCGGCGCGTCGGCGTCCCGGGCGCGCTGCCGCCCGAGTTGGCGGGCGAGGCGCGGGCAGACTTGGATGAGCGGCCGCCCGTGCCGCCGCCGCCCGCGCCGCCGAACGAGCCTCCTCCGCCGCCCCCGCTGCCCGGCGCCGGCGCCAAGCGGTGCCGCCCGTGGTGCTTCCAGTAGATCCCGCACGCGTTGCACATCATCATGCCGATCGTGCGGTCGGGCCGCCACATGGGCGTCTCGTTGGTGCGGCAGTTCTCGCAGACGCGGCCCGACTGCGCCGAGGGCGCCGCGCGCGGGCGCCGCGGCGCCTGGCCGACCCGCCGGGCGATGGGCACGGGCGCGCTGGTCGGCGCCGGCGCCGGCGCCGCCGCTGTTGCTGTTGCTGCTGTCGCTGTCGCTGCTGCTGCACCCCAGGCCGCCGAGGAGGGCGCCGCCGCGTCGCCGCCCGCGCCCGAGGTGTCCATCTCGGTGGCCTGAGACAGCATGCCCACGTCCATTGCCTCGGCCATGGCGGCCATGTCGTGTTGTTGTTTTCTGGCGGTGGGGGTGTGCAAAAAGAGACGCGAAGCGCCGCTGACCGGAGCTCGCTCGCCGATCGGTTGGCGGCCAAGCCGACGGACGGGCGCGGGAAAAAAGAGGGAGCGACTCAGGGGCCGAACGCCTGCTGTTGCGTTTTTAATGTTGATGAGGGGCGTGTTCGGGAGGTGTGTGAGCGTCACTGTAACTTGGCGGCGGTTAGATGGGCGGAAGGGACGCGAACAACGCTGCCGCGGGGGGGAACGGGAGCGCAACAGCCGTCGCCGCGCGCCGCACGCCGCGCGCCGCGCGCCGCCGCCGACCGCCGATGTCCAAAAAAAGAAACAAGCCCTGGTTTGGGTTCCGAGAGCGATGGCTGCGCATCGGGCCGTGAAATTGGCCCGGCGGCACGGCCAGGCGGTATGACCTCGGCACATGTACTACACGAGCATCGAGCGCGGGGGCGCGCAGGTCGTTGACGTCGCCGTGGATGCCGCGCGAGGCGAGAGAGAAGAGAGGGGGGGGGGGGGGGGGAGGATTCGGGCTCTGCTTGCTCCGGTCCTTTCCGTCGTCCCCACGAGCGCCGACCCCCTGGCGATGCCTCCCGCCCGCGCGGCATCGCCAGGGGGTTCATTACCTAGTTTGATGTCTCGCGCGCACGTCGCCTGCGGAAACAAAGGCGCTCGCGCGCGAGCGGCGACGCTCGGAGATAACCACCCTTGCTCACCTTCTTAATTCGTTAAGAACGACAGCAATCGCCCGATGGGATGGGAAGGCGCGGAGCCGGGGCGCGCGCTCGAGGTCCTGGTTGACGGACGAGTTGCGCGCGCGCGTAATGCGTGCGTCTGTTGGCGTGTGTCTGTGTGTTTTGCGCGGTATGAGCGGCGGGATTGGCGTGAGAGAGCGCGAACCCAAGAGCGGGGGGACGAGAGAGAGAGAGAGGGAGCGCAGAGGAGGGAGAGACTCGCGAAAGCACTGTCACGGCGCGCCCCACCGACACGCGCCCGATGCTGGCGCACGCGACGGACGTACTCAGCCGGATGGACGCGCGATGGCGTCTGTGGGCGCCGAGCCTTTCTGGGGCGCGGGGAATCGCGCTTCTCGACGACCACGGACGACCTTCCCCCTGGTTGACCTGTTCGTTGGAAACACAAAGACCCGCAGACAGAACGCGAAGGGGGTATCGCGGGTGCAGCGCGCGCGCACTGGGATCAGTTGATGGATGGACGGATAGCTTGGTGATGGGTTTGTCTTGCGGGCATGACGCGCGCAGAGAATGAAGTGGCAGTGGCGGCCAATTCGTTCATCGTGTTCATTCTCCGTCAAAAGCGGCCCATCGCGAGACGGCGGCGAACAAGCGCAGAGAGAGACTGATGATGGGGTGGGCGCAGACCCCTCGAATCACACACACAACAGATTGTCCTCTACGCGACCGCACCCCGTGCCCTATTGGGGCGTGCGTGAGATTTGCGAGACTCATCGGGGGCGGGGGGGCGCGAGGAAAGAACATGTCAAATCGGGGGAAAAAGCAACGACGGAGCGGTGTGGCGCCACACACGAGACGGGACGCTCTTTTGTCGTCGACGAGAAAGGGCTCTCAACCCAGCGCCAGCAGGCGGCGGCGCACCTCCGCCTGCGCCGCGCGCGCCTCTGAGAGCGCGGCGGCGGCGGCCTGATGGGCGCGCACGGCCTCGCTGACGACGCCGGGCGGCAGCGCAGGCGGGCGCTCCAGCAACGACGAGCCGGAGGACGACGGCGGCGCGGCCAAGAGCCGCGCCGCGCGCCTGCGCGCGCTGCGTCGGCGCGACGAGAGGCCGCACGCGCGCGCGCATCCGGCCGCGGCCGTCCACGCGGCGCCCACGGCGCAGCCCGCGGCGGCGCCCGCGGCGACGCCCAGGCCGCCGACGAGCACCGCCGCGGCCATCGCCGCCCACGCGACGCTCAAAAAGCCAAACGCGGCGTCCGACGACGACGGCAGCGGCACGCACCCAAAGCAGCACGCACGGCCGCCCTCGCCCTCGCCCTCGCCCTCGTCGTAGCCCCAGCCTTCGTCGCCGCCCACTGCTCCTCCTCCGTCGTCCCCGCCGCCGTACCCGTGCCCGTAGCCCGAGGGCCCGCCGCCGCGCCGCCGCCGCCCCCCGCCGCTGCCCCCCCCCGCCCGCCCCGCCTCGCGCACCAGCAGGCGGTGCAGCTCCAGGCCCGAGGGCGCCGCTGAGGCCGCCCCTGCAGCCGCCGCTGCCGCCGCCAGGACGACGTCGGGCGGGTACCCTGCCATGGCGGCAGAGGCGGCGACGCGCTGCGCGCGCCGGAGCGCCTGCCGGTAGCCGGCGGCCGCGCCCGCGGCCAGGCGCTGCGCCTCGAGGATGTCCGGCGGGACGGGGGGCAGGTTGAGAATCGGCCGGCGGCACACGTCGCACGCGTTGCTGCCGCGCACGGCGGCCCACTTGACGGCGCACGAGCGGTGGCGCAGGGCGACGTCGCCGCGGCAGGCGCAGCGGAGGACGAGGGCCTCGCCGCCGGGGGCAAAGTCGGCCGGGGTGAGGGCGTCCAGGCAGATGAGGCAGCAGTGGCCGCCGCCGCCGCCCTGACCAGCGCCGGCGGCAGCCGCCGACGCGGAGGAGCGGGGCGTCGCGCCGGGCGACGCAGAGGCGGCGGCGGCGGCGGCAGCAGCGAGGGCGGCCTGTTGCAGGGCGCTGCCGGGCGTGTCGAGCATGCCGCCGCCGTGGTCGCCGCCGATGAAAGCGGCCAGCGACAGGACGCCCGCAGCGCTCTGCTGCTGCTGCTGCTGATGCGCCGCAAAGCCCGAGCCGCGGCAGGCGGCGCAGACGGCGGGGGGGGCGGCGCGCGAGCGGGGGGAGCTGCCGAGGCGGGAGGCGGCGCCGCCGGATCCCGCGCACTCGGGACAGGGCGATGCACCGGCGAGGCCGCCGACCCCCCGCGAGCGACTGGGCACCCGGTAAAAGCTGCCACGGCCGCCTGCGCTGCCCGCGCCGCCCGCGCCGCCGCCGCTGCCGCCACGGCCGCTGCCGCCGCCGCCGCGCGTCCTAGCTCCCGGCGAAGAGGCCAGGTACTCGGCCGCGCCCGCCTCGCCGAACCGCTCGACCAGCCGCCGGTCGGCGACGTCGAAGGGGTCCTCGTGCTCGGTTTCGTCGTCCGCGCTGAAAGCGTCTTCGGAGGCGTCCGACACGCCGAAAGAGCGGGAACCGCGCCGCCGCCTCCGAGCGCGCTCGCGGGCGCGCCGCCGCGCCGCCGCCGCCGCCGACAGGGGCGATGCGCCGCCCTTGTCCTGCTCCTCGTCGTCCGTGTCGTCTGTCGTGTCGCCGCCGTCGTGTTGCGCGGCCGCGTTGGCGCCGGAAGCGCCGGAAGCGCCGATGTAGGCGCGCATCATGCCGCCACCGCTCCAGCTCTGGGCCCCGCGCACGAGCAGGATCGAGCGGCCGCGCCCGGCGCTGCCGCTGCCCGCGCCCGGCGTCGCCGCCCTCGCGGCCACCGCCGCCGCCGCCGCCCCATCGCCGCCCCTGCTGCTGCTGCGCCTGCCGTCGCCGCTCCCCGCCCTGGCACTGAGGCTGGCGGCCGAGCCCGCCCGGCCGAGCGGCGACGGCGCCGCCCGTCGCGACACGGGGCTCGCGTCGGACCGCCGCCCTGCCCCCCTGCGCGCCGCAAAGCCCATGCCCATGAACCCAGCCTCGACGGCGCCGGGCGACGCCGACAGAAGCATCGCGCCGCCGACGCCGCCGCCGCCGCCGTAGGACGCCGCGCAGCCGAGCGACGGCAGGCCGGCCCCGCGGAGCACGGGCGAGAGCGCGACGGGCGAGCTCGCCTGCGCCTGCGCCTGGGCCTGCTGCGCGACCTGCTGCAGGGACGAGAGGCTGACGGCGCGGTGCAGGCTATAGGCGCGCAGCCCGGAGACGGGCGCGGGGTCTGCGATCTGGGCGCTCGACGAGGGGCGGCGCGGCGCCGACGTCGACGCGAGCGCGGGAAGCGGCTGCTGCTGCTGCTGCTGCTGCTGCTGCTGCTGCTGCTGCTGCCGCTGCTGCTGCTGCGGCAGTTGTTGCTGGGCCGGCGGCTGCGATGGCTGCTGCAGTCGCTTGGGGGTCCGAGAGGGCGGTGCGGCGGGCTCCGAGGGTGCGGGGGGCAGCACGGCCGCGGCCACGAGCGCTTCGGCCGCAAGCGGGCCGGACGCAGCCGCAGCGGCGGCCGAGGCCGCGACGGAGGACGAGGCGGCCGCCGCCCGCAGCGCGCCGCCGAGGCCGCCGCTGCGCAGGGGCGCGGCGGCTTCCTCGCGCCTGCCTCCTCCGGAGCCGGTCGCGCCCACGCCCCCACCGCTGCTCCCGCCTGCGCCGGCCAGCGCCGACTGCAGGTTGCTCAGGGAGGGGGGCCGCGGAGGCAGGGACGCAGAGGGAAGCAGCGGGGGGGTCAGCGCGCCGCCGCCGCCAGCGCCGGGGCCAAAGAAGCTACTTGCGCCGGCGCCGCCAAAGCTCCCGCCCCCGCCTGAAGCCAGGAAGCTGTATCGCAGCGGGTAGCTCCCGCCCAGGCTCCCGGCACGACCTGAACCGGCGCTGCCGACGAGCAGCACGTTGTTCGGGCGCTCGCCGCTGCCGCCGACGCCGCTGCGCCCTGCCCCGCCTCCAGCGCCCGCTCCCCCTCCTCCTCCTCGGCCGACCGCTGCCGGGCCGCCGCCCCCAGCGCCGTTGGCCTTGCCGCCGGCGACGGCCAGCGGCGCCGAAGCGGGGGGCGCCGGGGCCGGCTGGCCATTGCTGCCGCTCAGGAGCGGATTCGGCGTCAGGGGCTGCCGTCGATCCTGCTGCTGCCGCGCCTGCTGCCCCGCGCTGCCCGCGCCTCCCCCTCCTCCCCCCGAGGGCGCCGTCGACGCGCCGGCCGACTGGTTCTGCTGCTGCCGCTGCTGCTGCTGCTCCTGATGCTGCTGCTGCCGCTGCTGCTGCAGCTGCTGCTGCTGCTGGTCTGACAGGGCCGGTGGACGCATCATGACGATGGTCCGCCCGCTCGGATCGCCGCCGGCGCCCGAGGCCGCTTCGCGCGGGATGGCTACGGGGCGGGACGTAGGGAGGCGAGGCGCGGCGGGCCCGCGGCCGCCGCCTCGCCCCGGCGGCGACGCCTCGTCGCCCCAGGCGCCGAGCGAGAACTCGGAGCCGTTGCTGGCGAGCCGGGGCGGGGGCCCTGCCAGCGCGGACGCGCCGCCCCACGCCGACGCGGAGGCCGAGGCAAACGTCAGGGGGCTCTCGTCGTGCGCCGCAGCCGGATCCAAAGAGGGGCGTCCCCCAGCCCCGCTCCGGCGGCGCGCCCCGTCGTCGTCGGCGGCGCTGGCGATGGTGAGGGCGTTACGCGTCGCGGCGCGCTCCACCCGGTTGGGAGAGGACGTCGATCTCGGGACGCCGGAGAACACATCGTCCATCAGCGACGCGACGTCCGCGCGGGCGACCTGGCCCCGGGCGCGAGACGACGTTGCCCTGCTCGCCTGCCTCCCCTCTTCGCTGCCTCCCCCTCGGCCTGCCCCGTCCGCCCGCGGCATGCTCGCGGGCCCGGGAGCTTCACGCGCGCGCGTAATCACGGACTCGATCGCGCTCCTTGGCGATCGCGGCACCCATCAATGGCCAAGGGAGAGGAGAGGGAGAGGAAGAGATTGACGACACGTGCGGGTCGAGGAGGTGGTGACGAGGACGGGGACGCTGGAGTGAGGAAAGCGCAAGGAGCGCGGGTCGGATGCTGTGCATAAAATGAGCGCCCCAGGGAAAAGTCAGGGAGAAGGAGGGAGGCGCTTGAGGCTTTCAGAGAAGTCTGTCGTCGGTCGTCGGTCGTCGTCGTCGCTCGTTGCGGCGCACAGCGTCGATTGCGCTACCAGCTCGTGCCCATGCCGCCACCGCCTCGGCCGCCCCCGCCGCCAAACCCGCCCCCGATCGCCCCGGCGGACCCCATCCGCTCGTACTCTCGCCGGCGGCCCGGGTCGCGGTTCTCGTACCGCCGCAGCGCGGCGCCCTCGCGCGAGCCGAGCGGGTCGAACGCGTCGGCCGGGCCGTACAGCGCGTCGCGCTCCCACGCCGAGAGCATCGGCCCCGACACGTAGTCCGGGTAGAGGTGGCGCAGGCGGCGCAGGCGGAAGGCGACCTCGGGGTACCAAAGGAGGGCGCTGGCGTCGGCGGCGGAAGCGGACGGGGGGCCGCCGCCTTGCTGCCCAGGGGGGGGTGGACCAGGGGCGGCGGCGGCGGCGGCGGCGGCAGCGGCGGCAGCGGGCGGGGCCGCGCCCACGTCGACCCGGCAGATGGGGCACGAAGAGCGCGCGTGCTCGCCCATCCAGGATTGGAGGCACGGCTCACAAGCGGCGTGTCCGCACGGAAGCACCAGCTTGCGGCGCGGCGCCGCGTGCGCGGCCGCGCGCGGGGGGTGGCCCGACGCCTCGGCCGCGGCCCACGACGCAGGGGCGGCCTGCTGCTGCTGCTGCTGCTTGGCCGGCGGCTCGGCTGGTGCCGAGCCGCCACCGCCGCCCCCGCTCCCGCCCGCCCTTGCCCCCTCGGCCGCCGCCTCTGCCTCCGCCGCCGCCGCCGCCACCTCCTCCCCCTCGTACGCCTCGAGGCACACGGGGCACGTCGGCGACGCGCCGTACTCGCGCGGGCCGCCGCCGCCGCCGCCGCCGCCGCCGCCCGACTGCGCGCGCCGCCGGTGCTCGCTGCGGATGGCCTCGAGCTTGGCGCGGCACGCGTCCAGGCGGGCGCGCCCGCGCCGGTCCGACCACCACGACGCCCCGAATACGGCCGCAAACATGGCCGCGAAAAAGGCAAACATGCCCCAACCGTCGTCGCCGTCGCCGTCGTCGCCGTCGCCATCGTCGCCGTCTCCCTTTGGAAAGTCGGACGGGTCGAGCCGGCCCGCGAGCGCCAGACCCACGTCGGCGGCGGCCTGCGAGAGGGCGGCGTCGTAGTCGCCGCGGCGCAGGGGCGCGCGCATCGCCCGCAGCACGGCGGCGAGCGTGCGGTCGGGCAGCCGGCGCGCGGCCTGCGCGCCGGTCGAGACGAACGCCTGCCTGTCCTCCACCGCCAGGAAGATGAGCGCGCCGTCGCCGCCCTCCGGGACGCAGCCCGCGCCATAGGAAGCCGAGCCGCCCGGCCGGCCGACGCCCCAGGCGTCGTGCAGCTGCCTCGCGAAGGCGCGCGCCCTGCCCGCCGGGTCGTCCTCGCCCGCGCCGCCGACCGTGGGCGCCATCCGCGCCACGACCGCCGCCGCCACCTGGTAGCCGCCGAGGCCCTGGCGGCGCTCGCGCTCCGAGGCGCAGGGCGACTGGGCGTAGGGGCTCGCGCCTGCGCGGATGGCCGCCAGCACGCCCTCAACGACGTCGGCGCCCGCGCGCGACAGCAGGGCGTCCGGATCGCAGACGGCCGAGGTGCCGGTGCCGGTGGCGGCCGCGGCGGCGCCGCGCCTGCAGGCGGCCGGGTCTTTGGTCGGGTCGGGGAAAGTGTCGGGGGACCGCGGCGAGGGGCTGGTGGTGGTGGTGGTCTTGACAGGGGCGGCGGTGCGCTGCTCCTGCTGCTGCTGCTGCACTTCTTTGTGTCGCGCAAGCCTGTCCGCCGCCGACGCCGCCGCGTGCATGCAACCAATGCAAACCACGAGCAAGAGCGCGAGCCGCCCGGACTGCCGCCGCCACGCGCGCGCCGCCATCGTTGTTGCTGATGGACGGAGCCTGCCCGCCCGGGAAAGAGGGCTGCGCGCGCGCTATGCTCTCGCGGGGAGAAGGGTGTTTCTGTTGTTCCTGTGCGGGTGATCCCTCTTTTCTCTACGTGCTTTCTCTTCGTGTGTTTAGAAGGGAGAGGGGCGCGTGGATCGTTCGATGGCAGTGGTGTTGCGGAAGGGTTGCGAATGTGCGAGTTTCCCGTGGCGTTCTGGAGCCGAGGAGAAGGATGGCGTAACGCCATCCTGGCGTTCCTTGAAGAGGGACCGTGACACGAAACAAGACGCAAATTCCGTGACGCCCCCAGTGAATCACGCGAATCCGAATCAAGCCGCACGAGTACTTCCTTGTCGCATCCACGCAACCGCGCGATCGAGAGCGCCGCGTGAGAGAGGAAACCCTTTCTTGTCTGTGTCTCTCTTTCCCGGGACCTAGAGTCACCACTCAAGAGGCGGGGGCACCAAACGGGCCCGCTCTGAAGCCGACGATGGTCTCGCGCACAGAAGCAGCGCCGTCGCACGCGCGGAGGTTGCGGCGGCGATGAAGGACGGACCGCCGTTGGTCGGGGCGCCGACGACTATGCCGACGCCGACGCCGACAACGCGGCAGCGGCCCCGACCGCGGCGCAACGCGGGCGCCGCGCTCTTGGCGTCGTCCCTCTACACCGTCTCCACCTACCCGCTCCACCGCGTCAAGACGCTGATGATGACGCAGGACGCCAACCCGGCCATCCTCTCGGGCGCGCGCGGCCGCTTCTCGTTCTTCTCCGCTTTTGGCCGCCTGCTGCACGAGCACGGCGGCCGCCCCACCGGCCTCTGGCACGGCGCGACGCCCTACCTGGCGCGCCACGTGCCCTCGGTGTCGATCTCCTTTGCCGCGAAGGACCACTTCCGGGCGGCGCTGCTGCCGTTTGCGGCCGGCGGTGGCGGCCGAGCGGACGCGACCCCGGCGCCCGCCCGGCTGCTGGCCGCCAACGCGGCGGCGGGCGGCGCCGCGGGCGCGCTCGCGCTGGCGGTCGTCTATCCGTTTGAGCTCCTGACGATCCGCATGGCCGCGGACATGGGCGGCGGGGGGATAGGGGGCGGAGGGGGGGCGGGCGGGCGGCACGGGGGGGCCGCGGCCGCGGCGGCAATGGCGGCGGGAGGACGAGCGGCGGCAGCGACAACAACAACAACGACAGCAGCAGCGACGACAACGCCATCGACTGCGACCATCCCCGGCGCCGCCGCTCCGCCGGCGAGAGCCGCCGCCGCCACATCTGCCTACCAGTTTGGGCGCTCCCCGATGGACGCGGCGCGCGAGGTCGTCGCCGCCGACGGGTTCCGGAAAGGGCTTTACCGCGGCTTCGGGCCGGCGGTGGCGTCGGCGGCCTGCTACAAGGCCCTCTACTTCGGCTTGCACGACTCGGCCAAGCAGTACGCGTACGGCGGGAAGTACGCCGACGCCGTCGGACTCGGGCGCGATGACGGGCTGGACGCGAGCGAAAGCGATCAGGACGCAAACGTTGACGCCGCCGACGCTCCGCCGGCGAGAGCCGCCGCCCCCGCCGCCGCCCCCTGGCGCCTCGGCCGCGACCCGCCGCTCGCCCTCGTGCGCACTGTGCTCGAGCGCCTATCCATCGCGAGCGGAACGACCGTGATCGCCGCGGCGCTCACGCACCCGCTCGACGTGATCCGCAAGCGGCTCGTCGTCGACAGCAGCGGCTCGCTGTACGGCGGTTCGGTGGCGGGCGTGTGCGCTGGCATCTGGCGGCGCGAGGGCATGGCCGGCTTCTTCCGTTTTCTGCCGCAGGATGTCTTTCTGAGGAGCGGGGCGGGCCTGATTTTGGTCTCGTACGACATGTTTGCGGGCAACTGATGGGTCGGCCGGCCGCTTTTCATGAGTTTTTCCCCAAAACACAACAACCATCGCGCGCCCTTGCGCCGCCCGCCCCCCCCCCC
>Ga0209390_10007942_pt1 | contig 13334 bp, 12 predicted proteins | sample BON01_FD_187212 | JGI IMG/M metagenome (GOLD analysis project Ga0209390, IMG submission 187212) | Freshwater microbial communities from Lake Bonney liftoff mats and glacier meltwater in Antarctica - BON-01 (SPAdes) (version 2) | ecosystem: Environmental > Aquatic > Freshwater > Ice > Glacier... | reverse complement strand
CGTAGATACCAGCACGTGCGATCTCGCGCGACAACCGATCGAAGTCGGGGATGCCGAGACCAGGCATCGAAAACGTGCGCACCGCCCGCTCGATGCCGATCACCGTCGCCGACGGGTCCATCTCGAGCGCCGCGCTGGTGAGGTCGCGGTAGAACAGGTAGTGCAGGTTCTCGTCGTTGGCCACGCGCGACATGATGTCGGTGCCCATCTTGTCTTTCATCAACTTGCCAGTGTTGCGGTGCGAGATGCGCGTTGCCAGTTCTTGCATGCTCACGTACGCCAGCGCCTCGACCGCGTCGTGCGGTGTTGGCACCTGCCCGCCGCGCACCTGAATCATGCGCGCCCGTTCAAGAGCCACCGGGTCGACAGCCCGAGTGACCGTGAAGTAGTCGCGGATCACGATTGAGTGGCGACCCTCTTCGGCCGTCCAGTTGCGGGCCCATGCGCCGAACGCCGACTCGCTGCCGAATAGCGCGTCGATATCGCGGAAGTAATACGGCAGGTTGTCTTCTGTCAGCAGGTTGACGAACAGCGCCGCGCGAACGGCCTCGTCGATCTCGGTGCCAGCCTCGCCAAAGTTGGCATCTTCTGGCGACCACTGATGCTCGGGGTCAAAGTCCGTGCCACGGCCGTAGGGCACCATCTCGTGCGGAAACCACTCTTTGGCGACGCCCTGGTGACGCTCGTACAACTTGGCGGCGACGGGTTCGAGTTCTGCGAGCAGCGCGGCCTGATCCATACGACAACCCTACTAGTGGCCGTCGGCCGTAAGCCGTTGCACTAATCGCGCTAGCGGCTCGCGAAAATCGGGCAACAGTGGCATACCAGCAGAGATCATCGCGGTGTTGGCGAGAACCGAGTTGGCAGGTCGTTTAGCAGGTCGAGGCGGTTTTAAGTCACTCGTCTTAATCGGATAAACCTTCGCCGCGTCGAGCCCCGCGGCGAGCAGCACCTCGCGCGCAAACTCGTACCAACTGACAACGCCCCGGTTTGTAACGTGCCAGATGCCCGAGTGCCCGGACTCAGCGATTTGCACGATTATCGGCGCGGCATCGTCGGCAAATGTCGGCTCTCCGATTTGATCATCAACGAAGCGCAACTCGTTTTGCGTGCGACCGAGTTTTAGAATTGTCTTGACCATGTTGGCGCCGTGAAAGCCGCACACCCACGAAATGCGCACGATCGTGTCGCGCTCGCCCAACGCACGCTCGCCCGCCAGTTTCGACTCGCCGTAGACCGATTGCGGGTTCGGCAAATCGCTCTCTAGATATGGTGTCGGCTTGGTGCCGTCGAAGACGTAGTCGGTAGAGATGTATACGACCCGCGCGCCAACCGAGTGCGCGGCGTCGGCCACATACTTGGTCGCAGTGCCGTTGACCAGCATCGCCTTGTCGCGATCGCCCTCACAGGCATCAACCGCAGTCCACGCCGCGGCGTGGATCACGACGTCGGGCTTGGCCGCGCCGATCGCCGCGACTACAGCATCGCGATCAGTGATGTCAAGAATCTGATGGTCGGTTGCCGTGACCACATGACCGGCGCCTTGCGCCACCCGCACGAGTTCGTGGCCCAACTGGCCGCCAGCCCCCGTGATAAAAAACTTCATCTGTAAAATTCTACGTTTCTATTTGCGCGCCCGCAGAGGCTCCCACCACCAGCGATTATCGCGATACCACGCCACCGTTTGTTCAAGCGCCTCATCAAGCGAGCGCTCGCGCTTCCAACCAAGTTTGGTGATCTTGGCGATGTCAACCGAATAGCGGCGATCGTGCCCCTTGCGGTCTTCGACGTAGGCGACGCTCGATTCGTCTTTGCCGTGCAGCGCCAACAACTTGTCGACAAGCGCGCGGTTGGTCGTTTCGTTGCCCGCGCCGATGTTGTAGATCTCGCCGAGTACGCCGCGTTCGAGCACGAGGTGAATGCCCGAGCAATGGTCGTCGACATACAACCAGTCGCGCTCGTTGAGGCCGTCGCCGTACAGCGGAATCTTTTTGCCGTCGAGCAGGTTCGTCGTGAACAGCGGGATTGCCTTCTCTGGGTATTGAAACGGGCCGAAGTTATTGGTGCAGCGCGTCACGAGCACAGGCACGCCGTGAGTCGCGAAATACGAAAGCGCGATCAGGTCAGAGCCGGCCTTCGACGCCGAGTACGGCGAGCGCGGCTCGAGGGGGTCTGTCTCTTTCGACGATCCGACCTCGACAGAGCCGTAGACCTCATCTGTGCCGATGTGCAAGACGCGCGAGATCTGCAATCGGCGCGCCGCGTCGATGACCACGTTGGTACCGAAGCAGTTGGTGAGGATGAAGTCTTCGCTGCCCTCGATCGAGCGGTCGACGTGGCTCTCGGCGGCGAAGTGCACGACAGCGTCGTGGCCGCGCATCGCTGCCTCGACATCGCCAGGGTGGCAGATGTTGCCCTTGACAAACGAGTACCGCGGGCTGTCATCGACGTCTTTGAGCGTCGACAGGTTGCCCGCGTACGTCAGCGAGTCGTACACGGTTACAGAGTGATCGCTGTTGGCGAGTACCCACCGCACGTAGTTTGAGCCGATAAAGCCCGCGCCGCCGGTGACGAAAATTTTCATGACTCAGCGCTCAGGTGCGCAACTTGAAGTGCGGCTGAAATTGCAGGTCGATGCCGTCGCGGGTTGGGTTCTCTTGGTCGCGCTTCGACAAGATCGGGTTGGCGATCCCCCAGTCGGCCTTGACCGCTGGGTCGTTCCACGCCAAACCATTTTCGTCGGTCTGGTTGTAATAACTATCTACTAAATAAGTAATCGCCATGTCGGTGAGCGAGGCGAAGCCGTGCGCCACGCCGGGCGGGATAAAGATGCCGCGGTGATCGTGAGTGCCATCTGCACGTGCTCCGAGGTCGATCACCTGCGTCGCGCCGTCGGTCGGCGAACCGGTGCGCAGATCGTGTAGCACCACGCGTGCCGTGCCGATCGGTACGTACCAATAGTCGGCCTGGTGCAAGTGATAGTGCAACCCGACAATGCAGCCCTTCTGACGGTTGCCGCGGTTGCCCTGTAACATCTCGCGGCCGAGCGGAAACCATTCGCGGCGGTACGTCTCGATGAAGTAGCCGCGCTCGTCGCCGTGCATTTGCGGCTCGACGATCTGCACGTCTTTGATGATCTTCGATTCTGTAACTGTGGCCATCTACTCCAGCTCTACTTTCGAGTCGTCGCCGAGCATCAGTCGCAGTGCGCGGGGTTTTACTTCTGACCTAGAGACCTGCACGTCACGACCGATAAGCGAGTCTGTGAGTCGGCTGATGCCGATAATGCTCGAGCCGTCGAGCACCACCGAGTGCTCCATCTCTGAGTGCTCGACAACGCAGCGCCGCCCCAGCGACGTGTACGGCCCGATGTAACTGTGATCAATTTTGGAGTCGGCGCCGATCACGACAGGCCCGCGAATGCGCGAGTTGCGAATGACCGCGCCCTTCTCGATTACCACCCGGCCCTCAATTTTCGAGGCGGCGTCGACGTCGCCGTCGTTGCGCGGCGTCAGCACCTCGAGCACCAAGCGATTGCACTCGAGCAGCGGGTCTTTCTTGCCCGTATCAATCCACCAGCCCTGCAAGACCTTGTGATGCACGACGAACTTTTGATCGACCAGCCACTGGATCGCGTCGGTGATCTCGAGTTCGCCGCGCGGCGAGGGTTTGATGGCGCGCACCGCATCTTGAATCGTGCGATCGAACAGGTACACGCCGACGAGTGCGAGATCGGATTTCGGTTCGGACGGCTTCTCGACCAGGCGCACCACCCGACCGTCGGCCGCAACCTCGGCCACGCCAAACTGGCGCGGGTTGTCGACGTGGCAGAGCAAAATTTGCGCGGTCGGGGCGTCGGGCCCGCCGCGCTTGCGCGCCGATTCGAACTCTTCGACGAACTGCGTCAAACCCTGCTCGAGCATGTTGTCGCCGAGGTACATCACGAAGTCTTCGTCGCCCAAGAACGGCTGGGCGATCAGCACACAGTGCGCCAACCCGAGCGGCGCGTCTTGCGAGATGTAGGTGACCTCGATGCCGAACTGCGAACCGTCGCCGACAGCACTACGAATCTCTTTGCCCGTCTCGCCGATAATGATGCCGATCTGCTTGATGCCGGCGAGGGCCATCGCCTCGATGCCGTAAAACAAGATCGGTTTGTTGGCGATCGGCACCAACTGTTTGGCGCTGGTATGGGTGATTGGTCGCAGGCGCGTGCCAGCGCCACCCGAAAGAATCAGCCCCTTCATACGGCTACAGGATAGGTGACCAAGCCAACTAGCGTCTTGTTCATGACAGGCCCATTACTACACGCGTTTGCCAAGCCCACTAAGACCGATTTCATCAATATCGTGCGCGGCTCGGGTTCGCTGCTGTGGGACGACAAGGGCCGCGAATATATCGACGCCATTGGCAGCCTGTGGTATTGCCAGATTGGGCACGGCCGCAAAGAGATCGCCGACGCCGTCGCCGCCCAGATCTCGACACTTGAAACATATTCGACGTTTGACCCGTTCACCAACGAACTCGCCGACCGCCTCGCCGCCAAACTAATCTCGCTGTCGCCGCTGCCGGAATCGCGCGTGTTTTTGTGCGGCAGCGGATCTGAATCGATCGACACGGCGATGAAAATCGCGCGGGTGGCCCAAGGCCAGGCCGGCCACCCCGAACGCACGATCATCATCTCGCGGATGCGCGGCTACCACGGCACAAACTATGGCGGCACCAGCGCCCAGGGGCTGCCGCTAAACAAAGTCGGCTTCGGGCAACTGCTGCCAGAAGTCGTGCAGATCGACAGCGACAACATCGAAGAACTGGCGACATTCATGAAAGACAACGCCTCGCGCGTTGCGGCCGTGTTGATGGAGCCGCTGCAAGGCGCGGGCGGCGTGTGGCCACCGCAGCCAGGATATTTGGAAGCGGCACGCAAACTCTGCGACCAACACGGTGCATATTTAATCTTCGACGAAGTGATCACCGGCTTTGGCCGCCTGGGCACGTGGTTCGGCGCGCAATACTTCAACGTCATGCCAGACCTGTTGTGCTTCGCCAAGGGCGTCACCTCTGGTTACCAGCCGCTCGGCGGCGTATTTGTCGGCCGCGCCGTCGTCGCCGCGCTCGAAGTCGACCCAGACTTTTTCTTGCGCCACGGCTACACATATTCTGGTCATTCGGCAGTTTGCGCGGCGGCGCTAAAAAATATCGAGATCATCGAGCGCGAAGGTCTCGTCGAGCGCGCCAAACATGTCGGCGCGCGGCTCAGCGAGGGGCTCAAATCTCTCGCCCAAGATGGCATCATCGACCACGTGCGCGGCGCGGGCGCGATCTGGGCGGCGGGCCTCAAGTCCGATCAGAGCTGCTTGACGATTCGAGACAAGATGATCGAGAAAGGCGTAATCGTGCGCTCGATCAATGCCGACACCAACGCGTTCTGCCCTCCACTGGTGATAACCGACGCCGAGATTGACAAAGTATTGGATGTCTTCGCCACCGTGGCGAGCCAGAAATAAGCTTCGGAAATGAGATCCAGATGAGCAAGCAACTTTCGGACCAGCGCGCGCTCGTTACTGGCGGTGCGAGCGGCATTGGCGCGGCCATCTCGCGGCGCTTCACGGCAGAGGGCGCGCACGTGGTTGTCGCCGATGTTAACGACACCGACGGCAAGGCCGTCGCCAGAGAGATCGGCGGCGATTTCGCGCACCTCGACGTCACAGACCCAGACGCGTGGGACGTGTTAATTGCCGCGCAGCAAGATTTCGACATCGTCGTTCTCAACGCTGGTGTCTCGACGCATCAAAACGTGATCGCCGAAGCACCCGCATACCCGCTGCAGAATCTGGACAACGACGCCTACAAGCGAATCATGAGCATCAACCTCGACGGCGTAGTGTTCGGCGCCCGCGCCGTGATCCCCCGGATGGTTGCGCGTCGCTCTGGCCAAATCTTGGCCACCGCTTCACTCGCGGGCATCATCGGCATCGGTCAAGACCCGATCTACGGTCTGACCAAACACGGCGTGGTCGGCCTCGTCAAGTCGCTGGGCGCAGCGCTCGAACCGCATGGTGTGTGCATCAGCGCACTGTGCCCGGGCTTCATCGACACGCCGCTCGTCTCTGCGGCCTCGCAAGAGGTGATCAAGTCTTTTGGCATGGGGATTATGGAGGTCGAGATTGCGGGAGACCTGGCGATGCGCGCGCTCACCGAGCGCATCAACGGTTCGCAGTGGATGGTTATCGCCGGCCAGCCGATCACTGAGTATCTTCCCCTCGTGCCATTCGCCTTGTAAATAATCTCAGTGAGCGAAATTCTCTTTAACCCGTTCGACCCGGCGTTTCGCGCCAACCCGTATCCGTTTTACGACACCCTGCGCGCGCAAGACCCCGTGCATCAGACCGCGGGTGGCATGGTCGTGCTCACCCGCTACGAAGATGTCTCGGCGACGCTCAAGAGCAACGACTACAGCCGCGACATCGACAAGTACTCGCCGCAGGCCTCGTCCGCGGCGCGCCAGCGCCGCCGTGAACGCGACGCCAACCGCACCAAGTCGATACTCAACCTCGACCCGCCAGACCACACCCGCCTGCGCCGACTCGTTTCGAAGTCTTTCACGCCGTCGGCCATCGAGCGCCTGCGATTGCGCATCGCGTTACTCACTGACGCCGTGCTCGACCGCGCGCAACAACAAGGCACTCTCGAACTCGTCGACGACCTCGCCTTCCCCGTGCCGTTTCAGGTGATCTCAGAACTGCTCAACATGCCAACTGAGCGCGTCGACGAACTGCGCGAATGGTCGCAGTTGATCACCGCCTCGCTCGAGCCGACCGCGAGCGACGACGAACTGGCTTCTAGCGACGCGGCGATTGACTTGCTCGTGCCGTACCTAACAGAAATCATCGAGCACCGCCGCAAACATCTTGCCGACGACATGCTCAGCTCGCTGATCTTGGTGGAAGAGTCCGGCGAGCGCATGACCACCGCCGAGTTGATGGCGTTCGTGGTGCTGTTGTACATCGCCGGCCACGAAACCACCGTGAATCTCGTCGGCAACGGTACCTTGGCTCTGTTGCGCAACCCGCTTCAACTCGCCGCCGCACGCGCCAACGGCTTTACCCCCAACATCGTCGACGAACTGCTGCGCTACGACGGCCCCGTGCAACACACAGTGCGCGTGCCACTCGTGCCGGTGCACTTCGATGTTGATGGCGAGCGCCGCACGATCGAGCCCGGCACGATGGTGTTGACGTCGCTCGGCGCCGCCAATCACGACGGCACGATGTTCTCGTCGCCGCACCAGTTGCAACTAGACCGCGCCAACTCAAACCGCCACATGGCATTCTCAGGCGGCATCCACTATTGCTTGGGCGCCTCGCTTGCCAAATTAGAGACCGAGGTAATGATCGGCTCGCTGATCTCGCGCTTCAAAAGTCTCGAAATTGTTGGCGAGCCGCAGTGGCGCGACAGGCTGACTATTCGCGGCGTCAGCAAACTCTCGCTTAGTTGCTCGTAAGCAACTTGATCAGGCTGCTGGTGTCGTAGCGGCTGCCGCCCATCGCCACGACCTCCGCGTAAAACGAGTCGACCATCTCGGTCATCGGCAGTCTGGCACCGTTGCGCTTGGCCTCTTCGATGCAAATCGCCAGGTCTTTGCGCATCCACTCGACCGCGAAGCCAAAATTAAATTCGTCGCGTACCATCGTCTTGGCGCGATTCTCCATCTGCCAAGACTGCGCCGCGCCCTTCGAGATCACATCAACTACATCATCGGCATTTAGCCCCGCGCGCATCGCAAAGTTGAGCGCCTCGCTGAGGCCCTGCGCCACACCGGCGATGCAAATCTGATTGACCATCTTGGCGAGCTGGCCCGAGCCTACGCCGCCGAGCAACTTGCACATTTTGGCGTAGGCACTGATCACCGCTTCGGCTCGCGCGTACACAGCCGCGTCGTCGCACCCGCACATCACAGTTAACGCGCCATTTTCGGCGCCAGCCTGGCCACCCGAGACTGGTGCGTCGATGAAGCCAACGCCATTGCCCATGCACGCCGAAGCGAGTTCGCGCGCCAGAGTCGCCGACGCGGTGGTGTGATCAACAAGAATTTTGCCTGTAGTCATGCCCGCCAGCGCGCCATCTAGACCGAGCGCCACCGAGCGCACGTCGCTATCGTTGCCGACACACATGAACACAATCTCGCTCGCCTGCGCGACGACTTTAGGCGTCAACGCAATTGCTCCGCCGTTAGCGGCAACCCACGCCTCAGCCTTGGCCGTACTGCGGTTGTACACGGTCACAGCGTGGCCGGATTTAGCCAAGTGGCGAGCCATCGGCGAGCCCATCGCCCCAAGGCCGATGAAGCCAACTGCCGTCATGGCGAAACTTACTTCTTCTTGGCGACTGCTTTGACGGGCGCCTTAACAGCTTTCGTGGCCGAAGTTTTGGCGGCGACAGCCGGTTTGGCGGCAGCCTTCACCGCAGGTTTTGCGACCTTCTTGACCTTGGCGGGCTTGAGCACACCTTCTTCGAGCGCGTGGTCGAGCCACTCTTCGGCTTTTTCGGTCGACACCTTCAGGGCCGGCGAGATCTCTGAGATCAAGTTGATGCGGGCGCGGTCGTACATCGTTTTTTCTGCGGCCGAGAGCGCGCTATCGCGATCGCGGGCTGCCAAGTTTCGAACGACTTCGGCGACTTGATAAACGTCGCCGCTCTTGAGCTTTTCCTGGTGGTTCTTAAAGCGGCGCGACCAGTTTGCAGGCACGCGCGGGTCGGCCTTTGCCAGCACCCTGCGCAAGTCTTCGAGTTCGCTCTTGGAAACCGGCGGGCGCACACCAACTTGGTTGGCCATCGCGGTCGGCACCGAAAGCGTCATCTCATTAATCACGGTCTTCAGAATTAAATATTCTTGAACGGCGCCAAAGGCCTTCATACGCTTGATGCCGTGCACTATGCAGGCCCCATGTTGCGGGTAAATAACCGTGTCACCTTTTTTAAATTTCACGAATGCCCTCTCTTAAACCTGACCCCGAAAGGATACGGCATAGAGCCCCAATATCAGCAATAATCAAGCAACAATTGCGGGCACTAATTCGCCAAAGAACAACGCGTCGGCGCGCTCAATATCGGCCATGTCCAGCGAATTCGGCATGCCCACCGCGGCTACCTTGTCGATCCCCAGTGCCTCAATTATCTTTATCTTGGCAACACACTCAGCGGTATTGCCGACCACCCCGTACTGCTCGATGAATTCATTTGGCAGCGCTAGCGCCTGGCGCGATTGGCTGCTGGTGTGATCGTTCATGTCGATATCTTTGTAAAGGTTTTGCATAACGGCCTCGGTGGCACTTGTCTGAGGCCCGGTCGACGTGCCGTGCATCACCGCGAAACGAGCAAACAAGGACACCCCTCCCGCCGCCAGCCGCCTTGCAATGTTGATTTCATCGTGCACCACGATGTTCAGCCACGCGCCGAATTTGATTGCATCAGCGTCAAGGCCCGCCGCAATCCGTGCCTCTCGAGCGACATTCATGGCCCACTTGATGCGATTCGGGTCTGCGCCGACGGCCAACATCACGCGGTCTGCGTGGACCGCGGCGAGCGCGATCACCTTCGGGCCTGTAGCAGAAACTTCTACGGGCACTTTCACAGGCAGTAATTGAGTGCGCAGGTTCGGCGCAGTTGTTTCGCCCGCCAACTTTCGTGCCAACCATTCGATGCGACTCGAACTAGGCCCGTCCGCCAAACCCAGCGTCAACAAATCAGAAGTGGCGTTGCCGTAAAACGAGATTTCGTCAAATGGCACGCTCTCGCCACGCAGGTATTTTTGCAAAGCCTGCACGTATTGAGACAATTCGTCAACGGTTGCGGGCGCGCGGCCGATGTGCGCCAACGAAGAATCGCCGCGACCGATGCCGAGCGTCATGCGACCGCCTGAAAGTTGTTGCAGCGAGGCCATCGCCGACGCGGCCACTGCCGGGTGTCGGGTGACCGGGTTCGTCACGCCAGTACCGAGTTGCAGAGTTTTCGTCGCGGTCGCCGCGGCGGCCAACGCCACGTAAACCTCGCCGTCGGTGTTTTGGGCATCGTATATCGCCAGCCCGCTCGCCCCCGCAGACTCGGCGCGCCTGGCAAGATCAACTATCTCGCCCGCGAATGCCGAGGCTACCGCCCAAATCTGAACCATGCGCCCTCGGTAGGAATCGAACCTACGACCTACGGATTAGAAGTCCGTTGCTCTATCCATCTGAGCTACAAGGGCAGTTTGCTCGCCTAATCGTATCCGAGTAAGTCTTTTATTTGATTGAGTCAACCCAACGAGATCGATCATCACCGCTGAGCGCCCCACGGCGTGTCGTGCACGCATACTTGGGGGTTGGCGGTCTAACGGGATTGGCCGGCATGGACCCAAGAAGGCTCAGCAACGTCAACTTACGAGGTTCGGCAAGAACGCTGAACGAACAGGCCGCGCGAAGACTGTCGCGGCGGAGCCACAGCACTGACAATTTTAAGTCTCGCCAGGAAGACAAATTTTTTTAAAATTTACAATTTTGCTTGATGAATAACTCGTTGGGGAAATGGAATTTCTATCCCCTCTTTATCAAAGGCAATTTTTAGCCTCTTGCGCAGTTCTCCAGTAACTTCCCATTGCTTGAGTGGTTTTGTTTCACCGAGAATCTTTATGATAATTGCCGAATCTCCGAAATCGTCAACTCTCAAAAACTGCGGTGGCTTCAAAATGTTTTCTTTCCACTCTGGGTCCGCTGCCAGTATTTCGCCAACAGTATTAACTACGGATATTACGTGTTCGAGATTCGATTTGTAAGAAATACCGATGTCGAGGTTGACCCGCGCAAACTGTTTTGACAAATTTGATACTTTTTTAATTTCCCCATGAGGAACATGATGCACGATCCCGTCGAGATCTCTCAATGTCGTCATTCGCATACTTATGTCTTCAACCAGTCAACATGTTCCGTCAAGACAAACTACGTCTCCGATGCGATATTGATTTTCCAATATAATAAAAAATCCAGAAATAATATCTCTGATGAGATACTGTCCGCCAAAGCCAAAGGCGAGACCTGCAATTCCGGCCGCAGCCAGAAGTGGACCTATGGCGATACCAACTTCTTGAAGGATGATCAAAAGAGTGAGGAGCCAAACAAGTATTCTGGACGAAAGAGTAAAAATGCGAATGAGAGTATCCGCTCGTTGTCCCTCCTCTTCTTTGAGCAAAGAACGATTAGAAACGACGACTTGTTTTATGATTTTTTCAATAAAAACGCCCACAAATTTGCGGACCAGCAAAGCCAAAATGATGACCGCAACAATCTTTATACCGTGATCATAAAACCACGGTCTGAGGTTGCGAATAATGCTTACAAGCGCATCAAGAACGACTGAAACATTTTCTTGCACCGAAATTAAAATAAGTCTTGTGTCGATGTGCTTCTCCCGATTCTGTTGTTGTTTTAACCGGTACGGCCCTGCCGCTTTTCCGCATTTTCACGGTGAGATATTTTCTGAAAATACATATTCAGAATCGTTCACGAATACTACGCCAGATCGTAGTTGTTAATGAAATTGATGTTGCCATCTTGAAAATTGACGCCACTGACCTTGTCCGCGCTATCGCTTTCGCAACTGTGGCTCTGTGGCTCTGTGACTTCGTTTAGTGCTGTGGCGGTTTAGTGAACTTTTGGTAGCCGCGGCGATGCATGTGGCGCCGAGTGCTACCTCCATCGCCAGACCCACCGAAATGAGGTATGTGCACAAATTAATTCTATGTATCTCCTTTTGTGTAGTGTCCTCACACACTGAGATAATGGTGCTGTGGAGACGACCATATTGCTTAGCGTTGAAAATGAGATGGCCTTTGGCGATGCCTTGCGCATTGGATTCGAGGACATCATGCTTCTCGACATCCTTCTGCGGAAGATCAACGATTCCAAAGTTTGCCGCGGTGTCCACGAAACTAGCAATTGGACCTTGACAGATGACTGACTGTTGCAACAATGAGCAAGAAATTGAGGCACTCCGAAAAACTCAAGGTACCACGCTCAAGATCGTGCTCGGAATCAACGCGGTAATGTTTGTGGTCGAACTCGTTGCCGGGTTGGTCGCTGGCTCTACTGCCCTCTTGTCGGATTCACTCGATAATTTCGGCGATGCCCTGACGTATGGATTGAGTATTTACGCGATACCTCGTGGCCCGCGCTCGAAAGCCCGCGTCGCCTTGTTCAAAGGTTTGCTAATTTCGATTGCCGGCCTATTCGTGCTTGGGCAGGTTGCTAATAAAATGCTCTTTCCAAGCGTTCCCGTATTCGAAATCATGGGTACCGTCAGCCTGTTAGCACTGGTTGCAAATGGCATCTGCTTGAGCTTGCTTTGGCGGCATCGCACCGACGATATAAATATGAGTTCTGTTTGGGAGTGTTCTCGCAACGACATCGCTACAAACATCTCTGTTTTCATCGCTGCCGCTGGAGTTTGGTTGTTGCAGTCTGGATGGCCTGATGTTCTAGTGGGCTTGGGCTTGGCCTGTCTATATTTGCGCTCCGCGTACCGGGTGTTGCGCGCCGGATTTGCCGAGTTAAAGAACACAACGCCTTTGGGTTACTCCTGAGTCGACTGCCTCAGGGCCTGCCGCCCTTCTTGAGGATTCAATGGCAGCTAGCACTCGCGCGCACTAAACTTTGGATTTGATGTCATCAATATTGAGATGAAGATGTCCGTACGCGTCAAGTGGGTGTTGGCATGTAGCGCAGTAGGCATTACCACCTCTCTCATGTGGTCGGATACGGCTATTTCATGGTGGGCAAACATCGTCTCGTTCTTTCTGCGAGTGAACGAGGACGCGACAACCTCGGTGATGAATCTCCGATCCAATGGCGATGCAGATCTGCATGCGCTGTTATGGGGAACAACCGCAATGTTTGTTTTATTTGCTTGCACGTCACGCTTTCAACGAGCATGTGTGATGACATTGCTTGGTGCATGGTCGGTGTTCGTCGAATACTCTCAGCCATGGTTCACCGAGATGAGAGCGCGTCAGGCCACCGATCTCATCGGCAATGCAATCGGGCTAATTGGTGTCTTCGTGATATTCGAAATGATCACATGTCGGCGACGCAATCAGCGAAGTGTGCCCGTGGATATTAATTGATCTTAGAATTTATGTGCTGGATTAATATTTAAAAGTGTCTGGAATCTTTCAGATTCCTTTTTCCCGAAAGAGAATGTCTTTTTGTGTAGTCAGTGAGTCGGATGATAGTTTCAAAATCTAAATGGAACTTGGCGATTTTCTGTTCTTGAGATTTATTGCGGATCGATACGTCACGCGACAC
>Ga0209390_10007938_pt1 | contig 13336 bp, 11 predicted proteins | sample BON01_FD_187212 | JGI IMG/M metagenome (GOLD analysis project Ga0209390, IMG submission 187212) | Freshwater microbial communities from Lake Bonney liftoff mats and glacier meltwater in Antarctica - BON-01 (SPAdes) (version 2) | ecosystem: Environmental > Aquatic > Freshwater > Ice > Glacier... | reverse complement strand
CATCTACGGTCGCAATCTGCGCATCGCGTGCGAAGAACTCAACCAGGGAATTCTGAAACAAAAAGGTTTGTACCTGGAACAGGTTTATGACCAGACGGAATACCTGGATTCGGCCACGGAGCTGGTGCAAAGCAACGTTTACATCGGCGGAACATTGGCGGTCGTGATTCTGTTGCTGTTTCTGCGAAGTCCGCGATCGGTATTGATCATCGGGCTTTCGATTCCGATCAGTTTAATTGCCACGATGTTCTTCGTGAAAATCTTCGGACGCAGTATCAACGTCATCAGCCTGGCCGGGATGGCGTTTGCGGTCGGCATGGTTGTAGACAACGCCATCGTGGTACTGGAGAACATCTATCGCCACTTTCAGATGGGCAAGACATCTCGACAAGCGGCATTGGAAGGAACTCAGGAAGTCTGGGGGGCGGTACTGGCATCGACACTGACCACAATGGCGGTGTTCGTTCCCGTGATCTTCGTGCAGGGCCAGGCAGGGCAGTTGTTTCGCGATATTTCGATCGCGATTTCATGTTCGGTTGGTTTATCAATGATTGTCAGTCTGACGGTGATTCCGGCTGCTGCTGCGTGGCTGTTGAAAAGTCAAAATGTCGCAAGCCTTGAATACACAACCAGCTATGGTCCATCCGGTTTATTTGGTTTGGTGCGGCTGGCATCCTGGGTTAACAATACATTTGCCCACGTGCTGCGATCCATGATGACTGTGCGAGGAAGCTGGCTGGTGCGATCATTGATCGTCGCAGCGTTTGTCTGTGCATCGGTGTTTGGAAGCATCTGGCTGTGGCCTGCGACGGAATATCTTCCAAGTGGAAATCGTAACCTGGTGATCGCGATTCTGCTGCCACCGCCAGGCTACAACATTGACAAAATGATTGAACTTGGCGAAGGCATTGAACGTCGCCTTGCACCATCATGGGCAGCTGAACCGCAGCCCGGTGTGCCGCGAATTCGAGACTTCTTCTTCGTGGCTCGCGGTCGCATGTTGTTTCTGGGTGCTAAGGCCGTTGATGACCTTCGCGCGGGTGAGTTGATTCCGATTCTGGCTGCGGCGGCCGGTTCAGAACCAGGTGTGATTCCGATCGTGAGTCAGTCGAGTCTCTTTGACAGCGGACTGACCGGAGGTCGTACGATTGATGTCGAAATTACGGGTCCTGATCTGGAAGGACTTGTTGAGGAAGCTCAGAAAGCCTTCGGGTTGTGTATGAAAGAGTTCCCCATGACGCAAGGAAATCAACTGCGTCCGATTCCAGGGCTTGATCTTTCCAGCCCTGAACTGCACGTGATCCCTAAACTTGAAGAAGCGGCCGAACTTGGTGTGACAGCGTCCTCATTGGGTTATGCCGTAAACGCACTCGTTGACGGCGCTTTTGCCGGAGATTATTGGCACGAAGGTCGCCGTATTGATCTTGTCATCTGCGGTGACGAAAACTACGCCAGTCATTCGCACGACATCGAAAACTTGCCGATTCGTACGGCGTCCGGCCAGACCGTGCGTTTGTCAGCGGTCGCTGATGTGGTCCTGAGTCGTGGACCGGAGCAAGTGAATCATATCGAACGTCAACGCTCGATCACGATTCAGCTCAAGCCAGCCGAAGGCATCGCTCTGGAAGCGGCGATGAAAACAATCGATGAAAAAGTTCGCAAGGTCTTGATGCAATCTCCACGGTTCCAAAGTGGCGTGTATCAGGTGCGTCTAGCGGGCACGGCCGACAAGCTGGCCGATACATGGTTTGAACTCAAGTGGAACATCGCTCTCGCCGTGCTGCTGACGTACTTGCTGATGTGTGCGTTGTTTGAATCGTTTCTGTATCCGCTGGTGATTATGATGAGTGTCGGTCTGGCATTGGTCGGGGGCCTGGCGGGTTTGCAGGTTCTGAATCTGTTCCGCTTTCAACCGCTGGACATGCTCACAATGCTGGGCTTTGTGATTCTAACTGGCACGGTGGTGAACAACGCAATTCTGGTCGTGCATCAATCGCTGAATCTGATGCGAGACCACGGCATGAATTCTGTCGATGCGGTTTGCGAAAGTGTTCGTTCTCGCATGCGGCCGATTTTCATGAGCACACTGACAACGGTGCTTGGCATGTTGCCATTGGTGGTTCCACTGCCCGCTCGAGTTGACGGCGTTTGGGTTTGGAGCGTTGGTGCTGGCAGCGAACTGTATCAGGGCCTTGGAGCTGTGGTTCTCGGCGGTCTTATCGTGTCAACGTTCTTCACGATGATCCTGATTCCGGCAGGGTTCAGTCTGGTGATGGATGCCTTGGCTGTTATTCGCCGCATGACGGAACGTGTGAAGGCGAAGGTTGCAACTTTGCCGTTGCCAGGCTCAGGTCTCGAAAAATCTGCCCGGCCGTAGTCGTTTGTTTTTTTATTAGAAAAAAGGTTCTGCGCGAAATAAAGTGCGCGGTGACACTTGCGTAGAAAATTCGTTTGCGTCGATCAACGAACCTGGATTCCGCCATTTCTATGTCGCTTCCAGGGCTTCCTGCGATCAGCTTCGTCCAGCCCCGACCACTCTACGATGTGAAATCACGACCGATCGTTCGATAACAAAGCTATTTCCCTTTCACAATTTTCAGCAGCACGCTCAAGCCGTCACGACCTGGTGTTGGCCATTCGGCAATGGGCTCCAGCTTCAGACGATTCAGCAATCCAGCAGCTTCGGCTTCCGTGTTTTCTTCCGTCCACCGCGGACCTTTGATCAGCAACAACTGGCCGACAGATTTCAAGACGGGTGCGAACCATGTCAGCAATTTACTGATCGATCCTACGGCGCGAACCGTGATCACATCAAAACGACGCTTCTTTAGAATCACTTCGGCTCGTTCTGCATACACGATAATCGGCAGCCGCAAAGCCTTGACCATGGATTCCAGAGCGACTGCTTTTTTGCCGATGGATTCGCACAATGCGATCTTTAAGTCCGGCCGCAGGATTGCCAGAACAATGCCGGGAACTCCGCCACCAGTACCGACATCCATGACGTTGGCATTTTTTGCAACGTGTTTTGCCAGTTCGATCGTGTCAATCAGGTCGCGCGTGACAAACAAATCCCAGTCCGTATGACGCGTAAGGTTCATACGGCTGTTCCAGTCCCACAACAGGCAACAATAATTTGCGATCCTGGCGGCCTGCTCATCTGTCACCGACAGTTTATGCTCAGCGATTACTTTCAATAATTGCTGTACATCTTCAGGAGACGCGGTTGCGTTTGAAGGCGGAAGAAAATGTGGTGTTTCAGAACTCTCGAACGTTGAATTAGACAAGACCAAACACCATATCCATTTCTTGCGCGATCCGCTTCAGTTCAGCAGCGTCACCGCCGCCGACTTCTGCTGCCACCCAACCGTAAAAATTGATTTCATGCAACGCTCTTCGCACATCGGCATAGTCGATGTCGCCTTCGGAGATGCGAGTGAACTTACTGTCAGCTCGGGAAAAACCTTTGATGTCCAGCTTCATCACACGCTTGCCCAACTGGCGAATCCAGTCGCCCATGCTGCCGTATTTCCAATGATTGCCGATATCAAACTGCATTCCGACCCATGGCGAATTCAGTTCATCCACATATTTCACGTACTTGGCGGCATTCTGAGTATGATCTCCGGCGTGATCGTACAGAAATTGATTCCAGACGTTTTCGATCACGATCTGTACGCCAAGCCGAGCTGCCAATGGGACCGCCAGCGAAATATTTTCAATGGAACGTTTCCAGATTTCGTCTTCTGGTCCGTCTTCGCCTTTTCCTACCACGAGCAGGACTGAATGTCCGCCAACAGCATGAGTACCGCGAATCGCAGTCTGCAGCGATTCCAGCGCTTTTGCTCGGACGGCAGGATCTGGATCTGTGTGGCGCACACCCCAGTGTGTTGAGTTCACTGTGCCGTCAACCGGGAGACCGCTTTCGGCGATGGCTTTTTTTGTTTCGTCCACGTTCATGCCGGGGGCATCCATTTCGATGCCATCGAACCCCGCGTCTTTGACGGCCTGAAATTTTTCCGTCAAAGTGCCCGGAACTTTGACCATTCCGAATTTCAATGTCTTCCACAGGCGGCCCTTGAGTCCGTCGCCGTCCAGAGCCAATGCGGCCATCGGTGCAGCGGCTGCAAAGCCTGATCCTGTGACCATGGAACCTGCGGCAGCGACCAAAGCCGTTGAATGCAGGAAACTGCGTCGAGAGAAGTAATCGATTGTCATGGTACACCTGATTTAAGATTTGGCGAAGACAGAGACAACTATCCGGCGGCAGTCGCTGCTGCGTCAGAACCTGGCCTGGCAGCCCCAAGCACCTTTAATTCCGGAAACGAATTCTGAATAGTGGCTGGAAGATACCTGCCGCAACGCCTCAATTCAATTCGCAACGGCCGCAATGCTGTCACACAAGATCAGTCGCGAATTTGGGAGATACTCTAATTTTCCGCTGGATGCGGCCAGTTCAGGTGCTTATGGAGAAATCTGTAGGTTCCCTGGCCGTTGATCGTATGAGGCCCGACGAACCATTCGATTTCGGTCCTGTCGCCGATCTTCAATTGAGCCGCATAGAGATTTCGGATTTTAGCGTATTCGTAAGCGACCCAGTGGTCTTCGCCGACACCGTCGAAGTGGCCTCGTTCCACCATAAACGGTCGCGGGCAGATCAGCGCGGCCATCTCAGCGTAGTTGAACGTGCTGCCGAGATCCCATTCGAAGATTTCGTACTCGCCCGTCCAGATGTAACTGAAGCTCTCGCGAGTGCTCGCGTTCTTCAGCACCCATTCGTTGAAGTCGGCTGAACAAATCGATAGACAGTAGTCGGTGACCAGAGCCGGGATTCGCATCGCCGATTTTCCGCCGTAGCTCAGACCGTAAAATGCGATGCGATCACCATCGACGTTCGGCTGCGTCTTCAGCCAGTTTACGATCTGCTGATGCTGCGGCACGATGATGGAGAAGAGCGATTTTCCCAGCGGCTGAGCTTTGCGTTGCAGTGTGCGAAAGCGATCGTGAAAGATGTACGGGTTCTGTGGCGAGAACGTGATGAATCCTTGTTCGCACAGTTTCGCTGCGAAGTCATGATAGGCCGGATGATCGCCAAGAAATACATCCGTCGGACGTCCTTCCAGGCCATGCTGACAAACAACGACCGGTCTCTTTTCACCGGGCTTCAAATCTTTCGGAAGCAGCAGCACTCCATATGCAAACACATCCGGAAAGACATCCAGCACAACTTCGTGCCCAGTCCACTTCTCCGTATCCCATGACTTGCGTGATCGAGCATTAAACTCCAGCAGCGGTTGGTCAAATTCTCCGATGACTTCTTTGCGAAAGATCTCACGGTAGCGCTCTGCGGACTTTTCATACGCTTCGACAGACGTCATATCGAGCTTCGACATGAACTGCTGCCGAACAAAATGGCCTTCACGAAGCAGCGCCTGGTTGTGGCGGTCGATTTGTTTAAGGAGGCGTGCTTCACGTCCGTTTTGATTGGACTCCACGGCCGGTTGATTGATTGTGAGGTCGCTGGTCGGGGCTGAAAAATCCTGTCCTGAACCCTTCAGGGATTGCACCAGTTGATCGAAAACAGGGTTGCTACCAAATTTTTCAGAGTCTTTCAGTTTCCCGGCCAAAGCTTTCAGACGTTCTGCAACTTTTTCAAGCTCAGCAGCAGCGGCGGCTGGTTTCGGGGATGTGAGTTCGGCGGGGCCGCCACCGTTTCCTGCAAGTTCAACGTCAGGACCACGGGAACTATCGATTAATAAAGATCGCGGTCTAACAAGCATCGCGAGTTCCTGAGCCCCAAGGTCCTGCAGCAGACCGGAAAAGTTGCGATCGATTGGTTCATTCCAACTGCCGTCACGTGGCCCAAAAAAACCACCAACCACTGTAGTGTCAATGCGTGTGTCGAGGCCGCCAGCGAAAAGAGCCAACATCCCGCCTTCACCATAGCCGAAGATTCCAACCGGCATGTCCGGGGAAGCAGTCTTGAACCAATCCACAATACTTAGCGACATCTGAACTTCATAGCCAGCCAATGTTCGGCCCAGTTCAAAGGCAGCCCGATGAAGATATTCTCGGTTCGTCAAGTCGGCGCGGCCTAGACGTTTTTCGTGGTGGCGACTGATCAAAGCCGGAATCACAACGCGGTATCCGGATTCCGCCAGCAGGCGTGCCACCTGTGAATCTTCCGCGTTGCTCTCGGCAAGTCCGCACATCTGCTCAGGCGTCTGATCGGCATCAGGCAACACGATGATGTTGGCGACCACGTCGCCTTTTGGAGTCAACAAGAGTCCTTCGCCATTGATCGACGGAAGGCCAGCTCCCTGTGGCGATGGATCGCTCAGCACCGGCCAGCGAATTGCCTGCACCGTGAATTTCTCGGACTGGGCCATCACCGGATCACCGCCGACCCCGACAACAATCTCCGGTGCATCAAACGGCAAACGAGCGTCACGGATCCCAAGACACCTCGCCAGTTTCTCGCGATGCGGCTTCAGCGACGCCTCGTACGCTTCCGGCGAACTTGTATCCACTTTGAATCGTTCGGAGCGGGTGGCGGCCGTCTTCTCGATTTCTCTCAACAAAAATCGATCGATCCCGTCCACCATCAACGACGCGAGATCACCCTCCATCGTGAGCGGCTTAGTATCGATCGGTGATAACTCTTGAGCATTGGCTCCGAAGTCAATGGCGGCGAATACGAAAGTGGCGAGCAAAGTGGGCAGTAGCAAACGCGTGCGAAACATATTCATTCTCCGGAGGGCGGTGAGAGCGTCGAAACGCGACCGTGGGGCTCCGTAGTCTGCATGGAATCAGCAGAGATTTCTACTCACGGAAGGCGAAATCTAAATCCTGGTGAGCGGCATGCGTCAGCTTGCCGGTACGATGGAGTTGCGAATCACGCCGACTCGCGGGGATCACGCAACTTTCTGTCGGGTCTCCTGCCCACATCCTCGACTGACGGGCTCCACTGGCCTCCCTGCAGGAGGCCGCCTGATTTACGACGGCTGAGGTCTGCCCTCTTGACCGGGAACTCCGCCCGCTGTGTAATACCGGCGTGGCAGTCAGTGTCGTGTAACGGCCACGCGGCCTGTTCAGCAATGCGTTCAAGCGATGTGTTTTCTTGTTTTGAGAAGGTCTCAGGCTGAACTCATCTTGCTTTTGGCCTTTCTCGGCACCAGTCTGCTCTTCTCACTGAATGCTATGCGTCATTCTTTCGGGCTTACAAGAGCAGCATCCATTGTGTGTCTTATCGTGACGGTCTATTTTCTGGTTGACTGGTTCACTCTATTGCTGTCGTGGCCCGCCAGAAGGTGGGGCTGACGAGCGGAAGGTAAGTGATGCACGGAATGGCTGTCATTCTGCATTGATACAACCGAACAAGAGGGCCTGGAGCGACGATGAAGACGGGACTACTGATCGCTGTTGGGTGTGGATTTCCAGTTCTCGGCATTGCCATCTGTGTACCTGCGTTGTCGGTGCTGTTCACTGCAGCCTGGTTACTTGGAACGTCGCGCCGGCAACGATTGACAAACTTGATTCTTGGCGGCATCTTCTCTGTAACAGCGGTGCTGGTAGTTGCGCTCGCATTCGATCCCACGCCAAACTCACGGGCTGACGAAAACTTCACGTGGATCATCGCAGGGATAGCTCCGATCGCAGCAATGTTCGGCGTTATCACAGCAGCTTGCTATCGTCGCATCTTCGGCGGAAAGCGAGTTTTCCAAAAGCTGCAAAAGGATGAGCAATTCCTATGAATGGACGCCGCTGTATTCTGATCGCCACTGCATTCGCAATGAAAGTTAGTCGCAAAATGAATCCAGATGAGCCAACAGCGAAACCGCGTCAGTCACCAAATTTCTCCCGCCCAACGACGTAGTACCGTAATCTGTCACGGGCTGATCAATCGCCATTGCGAGTTTCCAGCACAGTGTTAAAATTACTTTTGCCCGTGCGATGACAGGCGATGTTCGTTTTATCACTGTCATTTGGATCCTTATTTACATTGTTCGAGCATTGAAAGTGCCATGCACAAAATCTTATTGCTCACTGGCATGACTCCCGATCATCGAATCTTCGATCGATTGCTTCCACTGCTTCCCACTGCGATTGTCGTCGATTGGATTCCACCGATAGCAAACGAATCCATAGCGTCATACGCTGCCAGATTGAGTTGCACTGTAAACCATGAGGAACCAACTGTTGTTTGTGGCGTTTCATTCGGTGGTATTGTTGCTCGCGAACTCGCGAGTTGCTTAAATGCAACTTCTTGTGTTCTCATTTCGTCTGTGCGATCCCCACGCGAATTACCTCCGTGGTTTCGTATTTGCCGTCTGATGGCACCGCGCCCCGCTGTAGCGATCATGAAAACGATCCGCGACATTGCTACCTATTGGCCCCGACGACTTAAGTCTTCGTCGACGTGGCGTTTAATGAAATTAGGAGGCAAATCCGGCGAATGGCATCGTTGGGCGACCGCTGCAGTATTGAACTGGAATCTGTCGAAAGATGCTGAGCGAATCCCTTCAATTCATATCCATGGCGATCGTGACGCGACATTTCCAATACGCTACACCGGCGCTGACACGGTCATTCATGGCGGCGGGCATGTTTTGCCGCTCACACACTGCGAGGAGATCGCCGAAAAACTGCGGCAAATCGCTGCGTGAAGAAGCCCGAGCCATCCGATGCACCCAAGTTCGCGAACGGGTGTTTTTGCAATGGAGCCGAGAGGTGTCGTATGAGCGGAAAGCGTCAAGGGATGTCGAGGCGACAGTCAGAACGCAATTCAGAACACCGAGCGATTCCTGCAGACGCAGTGATGGCCGATCCCTCAAAGCAGGTTCCAAACAATTCATATGGTGCGCCGCTTCTCTTTTACGTTGACCAGCCGTTTACTTGTATTGACTGCGGCAAAAGCGAAATCTGGACCGCTCATCAGCAGAAGTGGTACTACGAAGTCGCCAAGGGATCGGGGTATCCAACTGCAGTCCGCTGTCGTGATTGTCGAAAGATGCGTGCTCAAATACACAGTGGCAAAGGCGATCCGGACCCAGTCAAGCACGAAGGCACACTGATCAAATACGTGCAGTCAGCCATCGCTCCGGCAATTGCTGAGGCGGGTCTTGTATTCGTCTGCAAAACGAAACTGCCAGTCAGAGGTTCTGTTGCACTTGACTACTCACGCCCACGAGATGATCTTGCCCTCACTTGCTGGTATGATCGCCCCATCGCTACACTGAGGGCGGAAACGATGGACACATCCGCAAACTGCACGGAGGTCGCACGTGTGGCCATGAATGCGCCTCGAATGGGATTACAGATTGTCGAAAGAATCTCAGAGTTTTCTGCTGCGGTAACGCAGTATTTGTCGTCTATTTCTCCATCCGAATCGGAGCGGTGATCAAATCGCAGATGCAATAACGCTATGCAGCGGAATGGCCGTAGTTGGCGTGTTGACATGGAGGCCAATGAGAATCGCTGGCCCACCTCATGGGCTGATCTCAAAGATGAATTCGACAGGCAAGTTGCGAGCGGCCACGCTCCTGCTCCTACATACGTTGTACCGAATAATGCAGGTTTCTATCCCGGCAGCCGTTTGATTTCAGGAGTGCGAATTCGTGAAAAAATCTCGGACCATTGTCATTCTGGTCTTTGCAGTGGGATTAACGGTGTTTGGTCTGGAACGATTTTGGACTGAATGGAAAGACGGCCGTTCAAGAACGACCTGCAAGCAGAACCTGAAAGCCATCGGCGTGGCCCTGCAGTCCTATCACGACAGTAACGCCCATTTTCCTGCTGCGTATTCGTCCAGTCTTCCTCCCCACAGCTGGCGAGTCGCCCTGCTTCCGTGGCTCGATCAGCAGCAGCTTTTTGAAAAATACTCGACGACCGAAGCGTGGAACTCCAAAACAAATTCGCCCTTGCTGCAGGCGAGACCACTGGTCTATGCGTGTCCGGAAGTGAGCGAACCATCGCTGACAAGCTACCAGGCGGCTGTGAGTTCGCGAACGCCGTGGCCCTGGGACACTCCGACACGGATTCAGGACTTCACCGACGGTACCAGCAATACGTTGATGCTCTTTGATGTCCACGATCCCGAAGTGGAATGGACTCGCCCCAAAGATCTGACACTCCAACAGGCAACTGACGCCGTTCAAAATGGACAACGCCACCACACTGGTTCTGAGCGGACTGGGATCCAGGTGTTGCTTGCAGATGGAAGCGCCCGATTCCTCTCAAGGAACATCAGTCCTGAGATACTTCATAGTTTGCTGACTCCGAGCGGTGGCCGATCGTTGCCGGCAGACCGATTGTCGCAGGAGTCGCTGTCCAGAGGATCCGAAGAATCGCCTGTTCGGGAATCTGGGACATTCAATGAACCGATTGATTGCACTCAACTTCCATCAACCCAACTGTCCCCAACTTCGAATGCAGATTTGCGGGAAGGGCTTACCGTTGCCTACTGTCCAACAATGGCACTTGCCTGGAGATATTACGTTCAAGTGATGCCCCAGGTGTCTCAAACTTCAATGGCAACCGAGTTGCTGAATAATGCGTTTCGCGAAACTGACATTGCCGCCTCTGCTCTGGAAATTCAAACCACAACGGCTCCAAGTGTTATCTGTCGATTGAAAAAGCATCTCGTCTTTGCATCAGAATTTGAAGCCTTCAAATTGCCGCTGACATTTTTTGACTCGCAAGGCGGGCACAAGGTTCGAGCGTTCGGTGTCACGTCTCACTGGTACGAATGGCGGGCAGCGCTGGATCAGATCCGAGTGATCGACTATCGGTCTCCGGATGATTTTGTGATCGCGATCGAAAATCTGAGCGGCGAAGATCTCGTGCTGGCGAAAATTCCAAGACCAGAAACACTCAAAGGAGGTTTAGATGACATCACACAACGCATTCCTGATTCTCGCCTGCCGCTCGCTGCACGGTCTGTGGTGGCAGAAGAAGAAGTTGTGATTCCCGTGCTTGAATTAAGTGTCTCCGCCGATTTCAGGGACGATCTGAATGCAGCGGATCAGCCGTCGGGATCGCGAGTGGAATCGGCAACGCAGATCGTCCAGTTCCGACTGGATGAACGCGGAGCGGTCGTGTGGTCGGAAGCCGCAGTCATCGGCGAAAATGGAAGTTACGACTATACCCCCGGGACTCGCAAGTTCATCTTCGACAAGCCATTCCTGATCATGCTCCGCGAAGCTCCCGAGAAACAACCGTATTTTGCGGCATGGATCGGGAATACAGACCTCATGATTTCGAACAATCAGAAATAAACTTTTTCATTGGATGCGATGCGAATTCAGAATGACTAAGACCGCTCGCGAAAAGAATCGATTGAATATTTCGAGTAGCATTCCAGCTTCGCACCCTATTGTGTAGGATGGACTTCATGAGCATTGAACTTCCTTCACTGATTCACTCCGAACTCGACGGCCTTGATGTGGAAAAGCAGCGTCGTGTGCTGGCATTCGTTCGCACCCTTAAACAATCTCCGAAAGGGATGTCGGGTGCTGATCTCAAACGATTCGTGGGCTCACTCAGTGAAGCTGATGCGAAATCTACGATTGACGCAATCGAATCGGGTTGCGAACAGGTTTACGCGCATGAGTGGTAAGTACCTGCTTGACTCCAATATCGTGATTCCTTTCCTGCGACATTAGTACGGCTCGACACTATGGGCAAATCAAAGCGTTGCTCCGTCGAAAGGGCAAACCGATTCCCGAAAACGACATCTGGATCGCAGCTTCGGCAATGCAACATTCGTTGACGCTCGCGACACGAGATCGACACTTTGACGATGTGGATGGCCTTCAACTGTCGCTTTGGTAGTTCAGACAGTGCACAAAACCGATCCATGCACCGGAATGACTGTAGCTGGCGCTCTGTCCCGGACATTTTTTTGCCGCTTTCCGATGATGGCCGTTGTTCGTTTGCAATGACCCATCGAGAATGGCAATGTCATCTACAGTCACTATCTATCGTCACGGCATGTCGCGCGTGGAAGCCTGCGTCGCTTTGCTCCTTCTTGTCCTGCTCACGGCATTGATTCTTCCTGCAATACTGCAGGCTCGCGAATCGGCTCGTCGTTCCGAGTGCAAGAATACACTCAGGGTACTCGCTCTTGCGCTTCAAACCTTCGCAGATTATGTAGGAACAGCGGGCATCGCGCCTGGCGTGGCACTGCTTTCTCGCGACTCAGGACGCGCCGGTGTCTGGGCCTACGACGAATGCCGGTCGCTGTCCGATATCAAGGATGGTACATCCACCACGCTACTTGCGATTGAAACAACTATGAGCAACGGATGTTGGGTTGCCGGTGGACCGGCAACAGTTCGGGATTACTCAAACGATGAACATCCGCTGGGGCCGGGCCGACAGTTCGGCGGGCTACACAGCGGCGGCAGTATGGCTGTTTTTGTCGATGGGCATGTCCGCTTTCTTGCTGAAACCATGTCGCCCAATGTACTCTCATCCGCAATGACGATTTCCGGCTCGGAACCCATTGCCAAAGCCAGCGTTCGAAAGACCATAACGGCGAGTGAATGAAACGCTGACCCAGAATTGCCGATCAAGCGTTTTGGTAAGAATGCTCGCTCGCTTGGAAAGGATCACTGTGATACACCGCTTACTTATATTTGGCTTTGTTTGGCTGCTTTCCTGTGAAATTGCCTCGGCGGAAGTTCTCAAGAAAGGCCAATCGATTCGCGATGCCATCAACGCAATGAAAGTAGGTGGTTACGAATCGACAGTCTTGGAAATGAGGCCGCGGGGCAAAGACCAGGATATTCATTTTTGGGGCGTTGACGAAGGAATTCTGATCGTTGAGTATTCCAAAACCACTGACGAGATTGTTAGTCTGAGATTCCTGTTGCAAGACGACCGTCCAAAAAAGTACAGGCAGCAATATATTTTTGACGTGATAGCATTTGATACCGATACTGGTGAAATGAAGATTCGCACCAAAAACAATAAACCAGCCGGACGGTCGGACCATCCAGCAGAACAGCGGCGAACCAAGCCGTGAAGAAAACAGTATGACTTCCCGGACCATAACTTGCGTATACCGAGTGGCCGTTGGAATATCGGCATGCCTCAGCGGCTTGTTCGGAATGATTTGGCTGGCCAGTCTCTTCTTCATCTGGCCCCTTAATTTCCATCGTTCTACCATTAAACCTGAGTCCCTGAACTGATGGCAAGAATCTACGTCGAAACAACTGTCATCAGCTTCTACCACAACGCTCGGACGGCACCTGAGATGTAAGCGTCCGGGGAACCCATTTGGTCCAGCGGCGTTCAGTTGCGAGCGGCGTCCGCTGGGCGGAGGTCAGCTGCT
>Ga0209390_10007932_pt1 | contig 13349 bp, 10 predicted proteins | sample BON01_FD_187212 | JGI IMG/M metagenome (GOLD analysis project Ga0209390, IMG submission 187212) | Freshwater microbial communities from Lake Bonney liftoff mats and glacier meltwater in Antarctica - BON-01 (SPAdes) (version 2) | ecosystem: Environmental > Aquatic > Freshwater > Ice > Glacier... | reverse complement strand
GAACCCCTCGCAAGACCCCCCGAAACCAGTTCAACACGCCCCAAACCCAGCTCAACACCACCGACAACCCGCTCGCTCCACACCCACCACCATCAGCGGCCCCAAGACCCCACGCGGTGGATTCAGGCTAAGGGAGCAGGGGCATGAAGTCGGCAGCCACCGGTACAAGCTCGAGTCGAGTGAACTCCGATCGGACCTAGTCGACACGACGACAGGCACTCTGTGGGAGGCGAAGAGCGAGGTGGGCCGCAACGCTGTCCGGCTGGCGATTGGTCAATTGTTCGACTACCGACGGCACGCCTCGGGAGACTGGGCGATCGGAATATTGCTTCCACGCAAACCCGAGGAGGACCTCATCAACCTGTGCACCTACGTCGGGGCGGGTGTCGCCTGGCAGCTCCCCGACGCCGACTTTCTCTTGACCAGCGGGTGAGTAAAGCTCCACGCCGACCTGGCAACATCAGCAGGGTGGCAGCTCCAGAAGAAATGATCCACGAGGTCCGCCGCTACACGTAGTTGGTCGCTGGTTCTTCAGCAGCACCCCAAGTTCGCCGCCAACTTCGACGTCCACCAAAAACGGTTGTTCCTCCGATCGGTGGAGCGGAGCTGACAGCCTACGTCAGCCTTTTTCGGCATAGTGCCAGTCATAACTTCGAGTATCTGGCAGGCGCTCAATGGCGTCCAGCACCACACCTGTTACCTCGTCGTCGGACGCGAAGCACAAGGGGCGGAGGGAGTTGATGACCCTGAGCTCAATGCAGACATCGTTGTTGTCGAGAGCCCGACTTCCACCGTGTTTACCGTATGGGGAGTCTGGATCCCGCCATGCTTCCAAGACAGTCTCCATGACGACGCGAGCTACTCGCTGGTCAAGCCCAAAAGCGGGGCGATACTGGATGCTCTGGAATTCTTGCTCCGTTGCCTGGCCCGCAACGTCGGGACCGTATGTCAAGATCCGGTGCATCGACAGACGGAGTCCATTCCTAAGGTCTGATCCGAAGCGCGCCCATTTGGCCCGGCCCGTGGGAATTTCTCCATCTTTCAGACTTGGCCAACCCCAGCGGTACACAACCAAGTGGGGGAGAAGATATGTAGCGATCCAGCACCACACATCGGGGTGCAACGCCTCCGGGAGGCCCGCTGTGTCCTCCTGCAGTTTGATTCCGAGATCAACGTCCCACACAGATCGACGCTCCTCGTTCAATGCCGACGGATAGCCACGATCGTGTGCCCAGGCGTTCAGATCGTTACGCCAAGCGAGAAGCTCATCCTCGGTGACGTGGCGGTCGCCCGCTGGATGAAACTCGGCCCGACGAAGATCTATCTGGTTGTTTGAAAGTGACTCTGGTGCGTTGCCGTGCAGATCAACAAGCGGCAGCCACGTGCTGTTCCCAGAGGCCCTCGGGAAATGAGTGTCCGGCTCGAACCAAGTCATGTCGATGCTTTCCACGAATCAGGCGCGAATCTGCTCCAGAGGTGGCGTGAGAAGGCCGCCTGATCACGCTCATGGTCTGCTAGCGCTATGGCCACCGACCCGAAGGCCTCAGTAAGCCGTAGGACGAGCATCTGGCCAACCGTCCCTCCCATGAGGTCGGCCCAGTCCTCGTCTCCCTCAAGTTCTTCGACCAGCGCAGCGGTCAGAACGCGTATGAGGTCGACCGAGATACCGGCGAACGTGGAAGGCGGTAACTGCATTGGATCGGGATCGCCGTCCGTGTCGCTGAAGTCTCGAACCATGACGTCGCGATTCAGAAGCACTGTGACCACGTTTGCAAGGAGGTCGTCGGGAGCGATGGACGTATCAATATCAATGGCCCAGAGCGAGCCGGATGGCTCGCCGAAGCGCTCCGCAAACGAAACGGTTCTGACCGGGATACGGGTCTCGGCGCCCTCAAGAAGAATCACGCGTTCGCGGATGGGGTTCGTCCAGCCATCGCTCCAAACGAGCGCTCCATCCGGGCACGCATTGGTTGGTCTGTCGTCGACTGTCCACTTGACGACAAGGCAGGTCTCGACCTCGATCGAGCCGGCGATCCCCGCTGGGATGTCCAGCGTCAGGCTTCCGTTGTCGGCGAGTGGAATAGGGGTTGGGCCGCCTGCGTGGACGCCGGCTGCGCTCGTCGACCTGCACGACCAGCGGGCAGCGATCCCGAGGACCTGTCCTGCGGCAAGGTCGAGTTGTCGCCGGACATCGAGCGGGTTGATTTTAAACTCGACCGATCGCACGATGGTGATGGAGTCTCCCGGCTTCCAGTCATCGCCGTCGTTGGCGAAGGCGGGTTGCCCTGTGTCCTCGACGATCCAGTCGCCGAGGCAGATCGCTTCATGGACGGCTTCATCCGCCAGACACCAACCAGGTCTGAGTTCAATAGGCATCAGCGATCTCCACGTTCACATTGGGACGAAAACGAATGTCCCCCTTGACGCGCACGACGAGTCCAAGTCGGGTGCCGTCAGATCCTGTCATCGAGAAACTGTCGCCCGGTTCTGTGGCCCCTGAGCTTGAGATCCAGCTGAACGTGACCAGTCCGTCGACGGCCATGGCGCCCGCGTTGTCACGTCCCTGCCCCGTTGCGGTGAGTGACACATCGATCGGTTTCTCGCCGACGCCGGCCAGTGAAACATCGAGTTCGTGCACCATGTCACCATCGACTCTGTAGCTCTTCACAGATGTGAGGTCAGCTCTTGGTTTCCGTTGCGATGCGTTGCCGGGTGTGCTTGGCGGCTTCGGAGCGCTGCCTCCGCCGAGGCCCCCGAGGAGTCCCTCCGAGATCAACCTCGATACCATCTGCTCGCCGCCACCTCGCTCGCCGACGTCGGACGACCGATAGCTACCGATGAGCTGCTTACGCGCCCGTTTGATCTCTTCCACCGTCCGTTTCGCGAGCGTGCGTCGGTGATCGCGCGGATGGTCTTTCGGGACGATCCTGTGGATCCAGTCGTCGTGTGCCGGAGGCTCAGCTTTCGTGAGAGCCCCTTCGACGTCGGGATCGGCGGACGAGAGAAAGACGCCCACGTCGGTGGCAGCAGAGTCGGGCCCATTGATCGGTTCGTACTTGACGAGGAGGAGCGGCTCCCGACGGATGAGAGCAATCTGTCCCCAAGGCACATCAAAGTCGACTGCGGGTTCGTCGTCAATGGCGTCGCCGTCTTCGAAGCCGTCCGGCCGTGCACCCTCAAGGTCTTCATCGGTCAATGTGAGGTGGAAGACGTTCTGGTCGTGAGACCCACCCGAACGGAACTTGGCTGTTCCGAGGACCTTCTTTGGTCGGTGGCACTCTGCCAAGAAGTCTCGGTCGTCTTCGTCGCTCTTCCGCTCCCGGGCGCAGTCGAGCAATGTCTTGGCATACGGCCGCAGCTCAGGATCGTCGAGCGGCGCAGGCAGATCGACTTCATGGTTGTTCCATCGGATACGGACTTCCATGTCGGCTCCGGTGGCTGTGCTACGAACGCCGGGCACACGCTTGGGCCACACATGCCACCGGACAGCATCACGAAGTCGATTCATCTCTGTTTCCCAGCCGAGATGCAGACGGGGCGCGACGATCACGATTGAGGTCCCGTCGACTGCCATGCCGTCATACGTGTACGGGGGCAGCGGCAATCCGCGCGCTGCTGCCGCCGCATCGGCGCCGACGAGCGGCTCGATGATGTCGTCTTCCGCGACCGCACCGACGAAATGACGGCCTGTGAACTGCTGGTCTCCCTCAACGAAGAAGTCGCCGTGCACGGATCCGATGAATCGTTCGACCGGTTCGCCAAAGCTGTTCGTCGTTCGTGTATGCACGAGAATCGTGCCGCATTCACTTGCCATCCACAGCGCACTCTTGCCGACCCCATACGAGCCACCGTCGCCGTTACCGATGTCTTCTGTCGCTCTGCCCATATTGCGGATGAAGTTCGCGAAACGCTGCTGGCCGTTGTCCAGTGGAGCGCCGTTTCGAATGGGATCCCAGTGAGTTCCGCTGCGGCTGGGGCCGCACAGTCCGACAGTGTTGCGATCAGAGATGACAAGAAGCCGAACATTGTCCCGTTGAAGAACCGCCTTGGGATGCAGAAGACCGTTATCCGGATCGCTGTCTGTTTCTCGGGTGAAACCTCCGAGCGCATCGACCGGTAAAAGCCTTCTGAGGTGGTCCAGTCGATCGGTATCGATATCCCAACCGTCGATCTCGAACACGACTGGCGAATCGGCCCGATCAGCGTCTCTTGCGTCCCATGAATTCTGCACCGCTTCTCGAACGAGGAGAGCGGGAAGCCCAAGGTGTCCGGTGAGCCCTGATGGCCCCTCAATCTTGCCGCCGCTAGGAGGCATCGGTTCGCTTTGGGCAACAAGATCGATGTGGGTCATAAGTCTCCCAAGTGCTTCGCGATGAGCGATTCGAGATCGGTATTGAGGTCAGCCTCCGCATCGCCGTTCAGGTTGAGTTCGTAGTCGACCTTGTCGATGCTCGACATGTCGACAGCGACGAGCATGCTCGGCACGAGGCGAGGGTGGGAGTCATCGACGTCGCGGAGGGCGACCTCGACCGACACGAACCTGGAGTGTTCGTAGTGGTTGAGGTGTTGTTCGGAGTAGTGGACTTTCGAGAGGCGGTCAAGCAGAACGGAGCGAGAGGCTCCGCGACGAACGATCGACTCGATGAGGTCGGGGACGCTTCGCCCGTCGGGGGATGGTTCGAGCCGCTTGAGCACGAGGACGAGGTCAGAGCCGTCCTCGGGGTCTGCGAGCTGTCCGAGCCCGTGGATCTGGACACGCCGGTAGTTCGCAGAGGTCGTCGACTTCACTTCGATGACCAGGTTCGACAGCCTGAAGTCGCAGTGATCCTTGTCCCAGCCGGTCCATTGATCGAGCTGACCTCCGTGCCGGAGGATGGTCTCCAGCACCTCCAGCTCGCCGAAGAGACCAACAAGAGCGTTGTCGCTCAGCGGGCTACCCGCGGGTCGGGCGAGAAGGTCACGCCAGTTCTGCAACGCTGTTCGTCCGACGTCGCCTGGCGTATGTCCGTCACCGAGCAGCTGGACCATCTCTTCAAGGAGGTGGTCGGTCACGCTGTCGGCAGCGATCGGAGCGATGGTCACCTTGTAGCCGTCCGTCAGAATTGTGAACCGAACGGCAGCGGCTTGGTCGTCAGTCGCAACCGCCGAAGGCTCGCAACTGATGCGCAACCAGATACTTCCGGCCGTCTCCATCCCGAGGTGGCATTCGACGGGTAGATCCTGGATCTGCAGCTCTGCATGGTCGGCTCCCGGCTTGTCGATCGTCGACCGGAGAACAGCAAGACGTGAACCGATGTCAGGCGTCCAGCCCTTGTGCCTGTCAGTCACTTTGATGATCTTTCAAGTCAAGGTCAGCTATCGAGGCCTCAATCTCAACCCTCAGCGGGGAAACGTACTCAACGAACGTCGACGAGAGCGGGAACGTAAGCGAGATACCGATCGGCGTCGTGCTGGCGTTCAGTGGAACACGTTGGCTCCGTCCGACCGGTGCGCTTACCGGATCAATCGCATACAAAACCAGAAGTGGGGGCTCATTCGGCGATCGATAGAGGACACCGGGTTCGGGATCAACTCCGTCGAAGTCAAGCCGGTGATCTCCGGAGTCAACGATCGACTGAATGAAGGCGAGAGACACGTCCCTCACGCGGCCACGACTAATCGTTCCGACCTCGCCGACCTCGCCGCCATAGTCGAATGACGACCTGCTGCCACGTGCGCTCGACTTGAAGATGACATTCCATTCATGAAGATAATCAGCCTCGCGGTCAATGTAGCTGTACAGGCTCGGTCGATCGAGTCGCTTTTCTTCTGGATGGAATCCATAGCCCTCAAGGAAAGACCGAATGCGGCTGAGCGGAACGCCCCGAAACAAGAGCGACCCCCCACCGACGATCTCGGCGCCGCCCAGTTCGGAGGCGAGTTCTCTAGCGGCAGCTTGGTTGGCCTCGAGGACAGCGTCATCAAGATCAAGCCAGGAGGGATCGATCCGATGGTCCGAGAAGGAGATGTCCCTGGACACGGACTTCATCGCCGCTTGACGGGTGATGTTCATGTTCGGCGACGTTCGAATTCGGGGGCCATAGTCGCCGGGCGAGAACCCCTGCGTCGTCATCCAATCCAGTTCACGCCGCAGATCTTGCTCAACCTGGTCCAGTTCCTGGAACCAATCTAGTAGACCCTGTGTTGTCCAGATTCTAAGGAGATGCCGATACCCAGCGCGGAATCCGAACCAGCGGCCCATCTGCATCAACGAGTCGTAGTTTCGAGCCGTCCGTACGAAATAGCTGCAAACGAGCCCCTCCAAGGTCAAGCCGCGGCTGAGCGTGTTTCCACCGATTGCAATCACCGTCACGCTCGGTTCGCCTGCGGTCGGGTCCGAATACGTCAACCGGTCGACATGGCTGACCTTGCTGTTGTCCACAATCACCCCGGAATGGGCGTGCTGTAGGAGACCGTCCTCGGTGAACGGTTCTCCGGCCTCGGTCCGATTGACGAGTCGCCCCAGAACGGTCGGCAGGTGTGGTTCGACTTCCGCCCAGGTTGCAGTTCGCTCGGCGAGGTATCCGGCGCCCTCGAACTCGCCGGCGGGCACTTGGCGGAGCGCGTCCTCATAAAACTTTCGCATCTCATCCGGATGATTACTGAACTCCTCAACAAGATCGGCGATGTAGCCCTCAATTGCAGGACGGTAGGCAATCTGCTCCTCAGTCAGCTGAGTGGTGTGGACCAGCATCGAAGAATTGAACGAGTCGAGCGGTGTGCCGAGCCCAGCTCGAGCAGCCGTCGCCAAAACAAACCATCTGATCGCATCCTTGAGGCCTGCGGTGAGGATCTCGTCCGAATCGTCCGAAATCTCTGTTTCAAGCTGGACCGGGCTACCCACCCGGCCCTCCCCGAAGAGTTCACGAGAGCCGATATAGGACGACGGCGGATCGAGCGGATAGATGAAGTCGCTGGGATACAACCCATAGTCATCTTGGGACGTGAGAATGTTCGCGTACGGCGTCGCCGTGTAGGCGAGATAGGCACAGCGCCGCTTTTGCTCTGCCGTCTTCAAGTTGACTATCCGCTTGAGCTGTTTGTGCACGCCGGCGAGCTCGCCACCTGTGCTGACGTCAAGTCCTGCTTGGTCGGCTTCGTCGTCGATGACCAAAACCGCCAAATTACGAAGAGCCGTATCGCTCTCTTCTTCCAACCAGTCCGCCAGCTTGCAAAGGATCGTCGAGTGCTTCTTCACGACAAGGAGTCCGCGCTTGCCGTTGCCTGCCAGGTGACTCGACAAACTGTTTCCGTCTCGCCTGAAGTCGCCAACCGCTGTGCCGAGCCACCAGCGCTCGGGCTTGTGGACGAGTGTTCGAACGGCCCGTTCTTGTGTTTGCCGGCGTAGCGAGTTGTGGACGCCGGCGAGAATGATCACGAGGTCATAATCGTTGTCAAGCGCCTTTGCCGCAACCGACAAAAAGCTGGTGGTCTTACCACTTTGCACGTGTCCGAGGACCAGACCTCGGGTGGTGATGTCTTCGGCAAGGGGATTGCCGAGCCGTGCGACGATCTGATCTGCGACGTCATTAGTTTTCGCTACGACGTCACCCGGAAGCCCAAGGCGGCTCCTTGCGTAGACCCACCGGGGCGAGTCGTGGTCCGCTTTCGGCACGTACCATTCATCCGGATTCTTGGCGATCAATCCTCGATTGTTTCGGAGCGGCTCACCGACACGTTTACGGAACTCTGCAATGATCTTTTCGGCAGTTTCGCCGCGGCGTTCTCGCAGGGACGTCTCAGCCAAGTCCAATCCGTGTCGCTTCACTCGATTGCCGTGCGCCTCAAGCGCGTCCTCAAGGTCTTCTGCGTGCATGATTGTCGTCGTCCCGCCCTTGTGATCGCGCTGCGCTCGATTCGTTCATCGCCGCTTTGTCACACTAAATGAGTCTGACACAACAGAGCATCTGAAGCATCCTCAACTCTTTCAAGTCGACGAGACTCGACGAGCGGGGTCGTTCGCACGTAGAGTTCGCGGCAATGGACAGGAGCAAGGTGGCAAGAGCGTGAGCAAACGTTTGGACGCAAAATGGAAATGGGAAGAAACCGATCCTGATAGGAGCGGCTCGTCCGGCGACCTCGGCAAGCTGTTCAAGAACGAGTCGGTCAAGAACCCAGGAATCTTCGCCGCAACGGCGCCCTCGGAGCACGCAACCTTGATGGCACGCGAAGTCATTCAGAACTCATCGGACGCGGCGAGTGAGCTGAGCGACGAGCTCGGCGACGAAGCACCAGAATTCGAGATCTCATTCGAGTTCGAATCTCTCAAGAACGAAACAAAGGACAACTTCGTCAAGACGCTTGATCTCGGTTCGATCGCCGCCCGGGGCACGAACCCGTCCGATCCCAGCTGGCGCTCGCGGTTGGGTCTGGACAGCGATGACCTACTGGACCATCTCCACGACTCGTCGCCTTTGCGGATACTGAAGGTCGTGGAGAGCGGAACGACCGGCATGTACGGACCGTTCAACGGCGCGAAGTCGAAGATGTATCTTGCGCTCATCTCGCTTGGGTACACTGCCAAAGCTGATGGGGCAGGCGGCTCGTACGGGTACGGCAAGGCGGGCCTCATTCGCGGGTCGGCGATCCGGACCGTCGTGGCGTACAGCGCCTTCAGGGAACGGCCCGACGACCCCGGCGTGACTCGTCGTCTCCTCGGCATGACTTATTGGGGGCAGCATGATCTCGACGACTTGTCCTACACGGGTTTCGCGCGATTCGGGGCAGAGCAGGACAGCGGAGCGATCAGACCGTTCGAGAACGACGCCGCCGATGCGATGGCAGAGCGACTTGGTATCGAACTCCGTGGAACCGAAGAACTGAAGGACCTCGGTACGACGTTCTTGTTGATCGAGCCAACGGTCCGTCCCGACGATCTCAGCACTGCTATTGCTCGCAACTGGTGGCCTGCGCTCGAGGACGGCCGCATGACGGTGCTTGTGTCCGCCGATGGGAGCACGTCGGTTCCCCGTCCGATGAAGGATCCAATTCTGAAGACCTTCGTCGACGCCTATCACCTCGCATCCACCGATCAGGACAACGCGAAGCCCAACCAATATCGCCAATCGTTCAGGCGGGCCTCGTTCGGTGACCGGGTACTCAAGTTGGGCGGACTCGGTCTCGTCGCCGAGCCGGGCGGGTGGTCATACGAGGCCGGCAACGACGAACCCGACGAGATCCAGCATCGAAGTCTCGTCGCACTCATTCGAGGTCCACGAATGGTCGTCGAGTACCTCGATGTCGGTCAGTCACGCCCGTTCGTCCGCGGGGCTTTCGTGGCCGACGAGGAGGTCGACGAGTTACTGCGTCAAACCGAGCCGAAGGCCCATGACCACTGGCAAACGCGCAACGAGGAGGCCGGATCGGATCCGGATGCGCCTCAGGTGGCCGACGCTGTCACGCGGCGCGTGCGCGAGCACGTACGAAAGTTTCGCGATCAGCTGCGACCCGCATCCCGCCCCGCCGAAGACGTCCGACTCCCCGAGCTCGAACGCCTCTTCGGGAGAATTTTCTCCTCATCCGGCTCCAACTCATCGGGGCCGCTTGTCAGCGAACGCCCCTTCTCAATCAGCGTGGAAGAACGACTAGAGCACGCCGGCGAAGGACTGATTCGAATCAGGGGATGCATCCGTTTCGGACTATCTGACCACTTCGGAGACCCCACCACGGACGTCGACATCTCGTTGTCGTATCGGTTTGTCGAAGAAGGTGGAAACGGGGAAGAAGCGGTCCTTGAGATTAGAGCTCCACAGCACTTCGTAGCTATCGCTGAGAAGCCATACATGTACCGCGGAGAGCTGACCCATGACCGAGTGGCGTTCGAGTTCGAGTCGGCGCCCTATCCGGCTGATTGGACTGGCCGGCTCAAGGGCGACGTGTCCTTCACGGAAGAGAAGGAGACTGGCAGATGAGTACCGAGACCCGACTCGTTCGACCGTACGCAGGTGGGCAGGAGTTCCAGCAGATGCTTGACTCCTGCACGCTTCGTTGTGCCGACGGGATAGTGGAAGGTGGTGGAGAAGTGTCCGTCAGCCTCGACGAGTACCTCAACTATCCGTTTGTGCTGCTCATGGATCACATCGACTGGGGCCTTGTCGAAAATGGTGCCACAGCTCTCGACCTGGATCTGGCCGACATTGACCTGCTGGTGTTGGTCGCTGCTCCCCGCCTCCGGTTCGTCGACACAATCTTCAGGCAAAGTCTCTCCGAAGCGGCCACGATGCCCGATCATGTTTCGCTGAGTTTTCCAGAGCGGCCGCGTGCGCTCCGCGCCCCTCACGGCGGCGCCGACCTGCGCGTATATTTCTGCCTGAACAAAAACCTCGAACCTCGCCCGCTCAGCCCGTGGCGAAGGGGCACTTGGCTCGGGCAACAGGACTACCGAGTCCGCTCCAATCTCTCTGGTTCGGGATTCGTTCCAATCCGGATGACAGATGACGACCGTGATCACCTCGGAATTCCGAAAGACACAGCCCGCTTTGTCACTCTCGATGATGGTGACCCCTTCGATGTCGATCCGGCAACGGACATCGTCAAGCTCTACGTCGACGGCGACCTCCTCGACCGACTGGCTGTTGCCACCAGCACTCCGGTGGGCAAGCACATTCAGCGACAGCTCTTCTTGGACGCCACCTCGGCGATCGTCTTCGCGGCGCATCGGCGACTTTCCGAGGAGCGAGGTCTCGGCGCGCAACACATCGACGACTTCCGAGGCAGTCTCGTTCACAAACTGACAGAACTCGTCGCCAGCAAGGGAATGGATTCTGCCAGCCGCAATCAACGCCAGACCGAGTTCCATCGGCTCCGCGACAGGCCCACAGCCTTCCTAGCCCAGATTGAGGCGAAGACCGGAATGCGCAAAGACATGCTCGCCTCGTTCGGAGACATCACATGAGATATCCGATTCTCACGCGATCAACAACCGGTGCCTTGGCCCGCCAGTTGGTCAGCGCTGAACACACGCCGAACTGGGAACTCGAACGAATCTGGGTCGGTTCAGGCCAGGAAGTCGATCTCAAACCACTCGGACGGGCCATGGACGCCATGCGCGAAGCATTTGAGCAGCGCGACCCAAAGGCCGCGAACGATTCGCCCGAGGCGTTCGAGGGCCGATTCGCAGGCGACGTCCACCGAACTCTTCGAGACCTTCCGATCGAAGCGCTTGATGACCCCGGCTTCTGGCGCTTCCTCTCTCTCGTCGACTTCTGGTGGTTTGTCGCTGCACGCGAAGCGCCGGCAATCGGGCGCGGGAACGTGATGACCTACGTCGATGGTGGGAAGGAATGCGTCCCGTTCCGCATGTTCCTCCGCGCTCAGGCCGTCCGGCAGGGGGACGACTACTCACTCGCCGGGGCGATGCCCAAAGCGGCCGACTTCTGGCGAAGTCACGTGCTCCGCGTCAAGACCGGCACAGCTCCTCCGCTCGCTCGGAGCTTTGCTCGCCTCCAGAAGGACAAGGCGATGGTCAGCGATGACGTCCGACCGTTTGCTCGGCGAATCAACCGGCTCTGGACCAACGTCGTGTTCCAGGAGTGGGAGGACGACGATTGTGATCGGCTCCTCGCCGATCTTTACGACGAAATGCACGGTGGACCTGACTCCATCGACGATCCACGTAGCCTCAAACCATGACGCAGCTGGAAGATCCACCCACGATCGCAGCTGCGTCATCATTCGACCTCCGAGACGGTCGGCTCCACCGAACGGTGTCGGTCGGCGCCCTAACCGGCAGTTCGTCCTACGCCGTTGCCGACGCGACCGGCGACGATCTCGGCGACTGGTGGCAGGCGTTCCTGCGGGGCGAATCTCTGAGTAACGATTCCAAGCTGGGCACCGTTCGAGGTCTCGACCTCTTCTGCGGCCCCGGAGGTCTCGCCCTCGGCTTTTCGCAGGCATGCGCCGAGATGGGATTCGACTTCGTGTCCGAAGCGGCGATCGACGACGATGCCGGTGCCGTCGACGTCTACGCCACGAACCACGGCACGAAGCGTCGAATCTCGGCGTCGGTTCGCTCGCTCATCGACTTCCAGGTACGCGGCATGGGTGAGAAAGCCAAGTTCCTCTACGAACCCGAGATCGTGGACGACGTCGCTGCCGAACTGGTCGGCAACGTCGACGTCGTGCTTGCTGGCCCTCCCTGTCAGGGGCACTCGAACCTCAACAACCACACGCGCCGAACCGACCGGCGAAACGAGTTGTACCTCACTGTCCCTGCGTTCGCGATCGCAACCGGCGCGTCGATGGTCATCATCGAGAATGTCCCCGCAGTCGTCCACGATCGCCAACAGGTCGTTGCAACGACCAAGGCGTTGCTGGAGCGTGCCGGCTACACCGTGACCCTCGGTCGAGCGTTTGCTGATCGACTCGGTTGGCCACAGACCCGGCAGCGCTTTTTCCTCCTAGCCCGGAAAGACTCCGCTCCTGCCGAGATCGAGGCGGTCGGCGAAGCGTTGCGGAGCGATCAGCGTGATCTGTGGTGGGCGATCGAGGACCTTGAGGACGAAACGATTGATGGTCGGCTCGTGGTCGAGGCGGAGTACAGCGACGAGAACCGGCGACGAATCGACTGGCTCTTCGACAACGACGAACACAACCTCCCGGCCTCGGAACGTCCCGAATGCCATCAGGACGGGACAACCTACAACGCTGTGTACGGCCGACTCTTCCAGGACAAGCCTGCCCCGACGATCACCACCGGCTTCATGACGCCGGGTCGCGGGCGCTACATCCACCCGACTCGACGACGCACCCTGACTCCACACGAAGCCGCGCGTCTCCAGGGCTTCCCGGACATCTACGACTTCCACCCCTATCCGGACAAGGCGTCAGGCAAGTCCCAGCTCGGAAAGTGGATCGGCGACGCCGTGCCCATGCCTCTTGGCTACGTCGCCGGGCTGTCAGTACTCGGTGGTGAAGTCGCCTGGCGCCCAGACATCGACTATTGAAGTCGGCAACTGCCAAGTGCCCATTCTCGAACGAAGGTTGAGGACGTGAACCGGCGACGCGCTTGGCGGCCTGAGCTGCCCCGCCCACTCACCAATCCGACGCGCTAATTCCGAGATCGACAAGAAGTGCATAGATGTACGATGGCGCCGACAGATGTCCTTCAGTGGGCGCAGGAGCAAGGCCTTCTAGTGCCGTGTCATGCAACGTTTGCGCGTTTGACGAAGGCCCGGAGTTTGACGTCTTGTGCGTGGCGGTTGCGCCAGCGGATGTAGCGGCGAATCATTGATGCTTGCTCGGCGTGGGTGCCGTGATCGGTGCCATCAAGAGTGAAATATCGGAGCGCCTGGAACGGGGCTTCGATCCGG
>Ga0209390_10007931_pt1 | contig 13349 bp, 13 predicted proteins | sample BON01_FD_187212 | JGI IMG/M metagenome (GOLD analysis project Ga0209390, IMG submission 187212) | Freshwater microbial communities from Lake Bonney liftoff mats and glacier meltwater in Antarctica - BON-01 (SPAdes) (version 2) | ecosystem: Environmental > Aquatic > Freshwater > Ice > Glacier... | reverse complement strand
GGGGGGGGGGGGGGGTATGTACCCATCCAAGGGGGGCTCTCGCCCACCCAAGGGGGTGGGTCAGAATACAAGACCAAACTCGCACCCCCACCCAAGAGGGGGGTCAGTTTACAATACCAAACTCGCACCCACCCAAGGGGGGGGTGCTGTACGCTCGGGTGGTGCTGTACGCTACGGGGGGTGCTGTACGCTGCATGACCGGGGTCGACCGGGTCAGATTACCAGACGGGCCTCGTAGCAAAGCAGAGGCAACTGGGCCGCCCCCGCGAGGGGGGGGCTCGGGTTAACCCCCCCGGGAGGCAGGGATGCCGAGGAACTCGAGTGCGACGAAGCCAAAGCTCACCGGGGATCCCACCGTGGACCCCGTCACCGGGGGCGCCGGTCGCCGTGTGACATCGACTGTGACATGCGGAGCGCGCGAGGGGCTACTCGAGTCGGCACGGTGCTTCCTGCCATTCTTGAAGAAGCTGGGCGACTTGATTGGCATCTACACGTTGCTAGTGGGGCTCTACGCCAACTTCTATATCCTCTCGCAGCTCGCCGCGGGGGAGTCCATCGCGATCAACCCGGTGTCCAAGGCGTCATCATGGAAGACCTTTTACGACCAGATCTTTTCGGCGTTCTCGGCCAATGTGCAGTCAACGAACCCGCACATTGCCGGCGTCATTGACTTCCTCGAACAGTACGGCATTGCGCTCAACCACGACATGACATTCGATGGGAAGTTGCGCTTGCCGAAGCCGCCGCCATTCGAACTGCGCGATACTGCTGCGAACGAGATGCGGCGCGCGGCGGTGTTGCATCTCGAGGGCAAGACCGGCGGCGGTGGCTTCTTATTCAAGCGGACGTACCCGTACCTGCGCCAGGTGTTTGCGGCCGCCCAGGTGCAACTTCTGGGCAAGATTCACCCCAAGACCAAGAACATCGTGATTTCTATGCTCAAGTTCGTCGAGGGTGAGTCCGAGGACGCGACCACGAGGGAGAATTTCCGCCGGGAGCTTGGTGGCGCGGATGCTGGACTCGTTGCCAACCTCGCCGTGGATGTTGCCAGGGCCGAGCGCAGCGCGCTTGCGATCTACCTCCAGGGAAAGCGGACGTTGGCCGACGCGCTCGTGCATGCGCAACGGTACTCGCAGTGGGCGGAGGACTGGGCGAATCGGCACCACCGGCAGGAGGGCGACACGGCCGAGGTCTGCACCTCGAAACAAGTGCACCTTGACATCTGGAGCGCGGCCGGTGTCAAGGTGCCCAAGGCCTTCTCGCTCCTACCCGTGCAGGGCCTGCAGTCGCGTTCGGTGGAGTTCGAGGGGACCGCGCTCTGCTCATTCTTCACCGACTGGCTCCCCGGAGAGATGGAACGACTTGCCGAGGCCGACGGTGCACTCGAGGCAGGGCGGTACGAGGAAGTGGACGTCGGTTTGGCCTCTGCGATGGAGCCCATCCGGGCGTGCTTCGACGAGGGGTGCCGACTGCAGAATGCAGTGGAACGTGCTCGCAAACGCTACCAGACGCACCGCAAAAAGCACGGGTACCCGGATGCCACATGCGACGACCACGCCATCCCGATGTCGCAAAACCCCGAGGTACGCCAGCAGACTGCGGAGCTGGATCGCACATTGGACAGTACGAAGGAGGCGCTCGCCGTGCACCGCGATCTCAAGGCGACAATATTTGCCCAGATCGTGGACGTGCGCAAGTTCAAGGGCAAGAAGAACGCCGAGGTGTGGACCCCGGTGTGTATCCGCACCAATGGCGCCAAGCTCTGCGTCACCTTTGCGAGCGTGACCCACGTCAAGACCCCCAACATCGACGCACTCGCTTCCAGGGGCTACGCGTGGACCAAGCCCACCGGCCAAGTCGACGCGACCACCGCCGCCACTGGCATCTACCTCGACAAGGAGGGGCGCCACGACCTCAAGGTGCCCAAGGGCAGCGCCGAGGTCGAGCTTGTGGCGATCGACCCTGGCGATTTGGTTCCAGTGCAGGCCGCGACCGTGCCACTGTCCCAGTGCCAAGACCCGGCCACGTTGGCCGCGTACCTGGCCACGAACGAACGCGCCTTCTTCTCGGTGAACAAGGCCAAGTGGGACAAGAAGTCTGGGCGAACGGAGGGCGTGGCACGGGAGGCACAGGTTCGTGCCACGGACCCGGAGTACGAGGCCTACTGCAAGCCCGACGACCGGGACCACAAGAAGACCGCCAACCTCGCCAGCTTCCGCACCTACCTCAAGGCCACCCTCGAGCAGGCCGAGTTCCTCATCTCTCGCCTCCTCAACCCGATGCGGGCCGTGCACAGGTGGCGCGAAGCGCGCACGCGGATGCGCGCGCTTGCGCGCCTGGCCGACAAGATCTGGTCGACGCGGGCGGTGGACAACCGGCGCCACCGCGCCGCCGCCAAGGCCTCCATTGCCGAGGGCGTTGCGCCCCCCGTCAAGTTGAAACGCATCGTCGCCCTCGGCGACGGCATGTTCAGCGGCGGGTTCCCCAAGGAGACGTTTGCACGGGAGCTCGCAATGCGCGGCCCGACGCTCATCATCAGCGAGTTCTATACTTCAAAGATGTGCCCCTGTGGCACGTGCGAACTTGAGGACGTGCCCAACGCGGGCCGTCCGCAGCCACTTGACGCAAGCCGCCGCCCCCGACGACACATCGGGCACCGCGGGTCGATCAACCTGTGCTGCGCGATTGAACCCTTTGCGAAACTGCGCCGAGAGACCGACCGCGACGAACTTCCCTGCATGAACATCCTCCGATGCATGGCCAGTGGACTCGCCCCGCGCCCCTCTCGACCTGCTCATCTCCGCACGCCCGCTGGGTGGCAAAGGACCGACGCGCTCATGGACACTTGACCGATTCATATTTCTAATAACAGTACGGGGATTTCAAACCCGAGTGCCGTACGATTCCAATACCTTGGAATAGTTTACGGACAGACCATTATAATACCCATAGAAAACAAGTTCGTACCGGTCCATGAAGTAGGGGGGCGCCCACTCCGCCCCGGGGCCATTGGGCCGCGCGGTCAACCCGAGTCGCGAGCGCCGCGCATTTGGCCCCGGTGGGAATGTGCCCATTCAGATGGGGTTAACCACTCGCCAGGTGAACCACGTTCGAGCGTGACTGCGCTTGCCCTGGTGATATGAGCGCCACGGGAGGAGGGGCATCGAGCTCTCACTGGAACTCCGTTACACGAGGGTCATCGCGTACCCGCTGGATTCCCCCGCGCCTGCAATCGACGTGCCGTGGATTGCCAGCTTACGCGCGAGTAGCTCGTGGTAGCCTCGCATATCAGAAGGGACGCGCACCGGATCCATCGAATCCACGTCCCACCAGGGAGCCCGGATGTGGTCCTGGATGAAATTGTCATTGAGAATCATCATGGTTTTACTCTCCGAATGACGCTGCGTACCAGCCTTCGCATTTTCTCTTGCTGCTGCCCAGGCGATGGCGGCAGCGACGACAAGCGTGACGCCGGCGGCGCCGGCGGCGCCGGCCGATGGGGAAACCCCCAACTGGGTTAACCCGTCTGGCATGTATGTGGTTCCGGCACTCTCAAACGCCGCCCGGGCGCCGCCGAATGCTTCAAAGACCGCATCTCTTCCGTTAGCGTAAGTATTGGATACCTTGGTGACCGTCGACAATGCTGCATCCCCGAGACGGCTAGCCGTTTCATAAATATACTCTGCGAATTAGGTTTATAATTATCGTTGTAAATGTTAGAATGTACAACTACGGCTAAACCGGTATCGAAAGTCCCACGGTACTTGACCGGGGCAGCCGTGTTCGATGGCGTCGGGTCCGGACGCCCAGTTTGTTTCGACCAGGCAACCAGGCACGTGGCGTTCCACTCCCGCAAAGTGCCTTCGCAGAAACAACCAGCAAACGTGTGAGTGTGACCAACCGTTTGTTCGGAATCGTCAACGAATACCAGCGCTGCCTTCCGTAGGCACGTCAGCAGAATGGCCAGGTGATACATCGCGCGGAACTCAACCGTCGGCCCAGCGCGAGTACCGATCGGCAACGGATTGATATCGTTTAACCCATGTGCGATTTTATGAAGCAACCTGTTCGTATTGACCCGAGCGCACACGTTCTTCACGAGCAACTCAAATTCGAACACGAATCTCCGGCCGTACTTTTGGCGTCCATCGGGGTCGTTGATGAACGCAATTGCCGCCGACATGGCTTTGATCTCGTCACCGCTCACTTGATCGAAGTAGCCCGCGTGGTACTCGGCTCCCCGGAGGGCGTTGGACATTTCTACGGCAGGCATGACCATTTGAGATAGAGTTTTTTATACCCATAGAAAACAAGTTTGTACCGGTCCACGAAGTAGGGGTTAACCCGGGGCCCAACGGCCCCGGGGGCGGCCCACTCCGCCCTGGGGCCGTTGGGCCGCGCAGTCAACCCGAGTCGCGAGCGCCGCGCATTTGGCCCCGGTGGGAGTGGGTCGTTCCCCGCCCATGCGCGGTGGCATTGCACGGGGCGTGTCGGTTTTGCGCCCCGCCCCGGGGCAATGCGTCGACTGTCCGCGGTGGCGCGGGGGATGATCGTTGACGTCTCGGTTCGGTATCGCGCGAATAGTTGCAATTACACCACCGCACGGTCGTCCGCGCGTGCCGCCTACCGCGCACGGGCATTGATGCGACGCGCAGCGCGCCGGCCATTTTGCGCAGCGGCAACGGCGCGCATGGCTCAGACGTTCCTGTATAGCCCGGCAGTCGACCCCCCGGTTGCATGGGTAGTTGAAACTCCGGGTGCACCTCCAGGTGCATCGCCAAGTGCACCGACGGGCATGGCAGCTGAAACAGTGGCGGGTATCAAAGAGGTGAATGTGCGTCCAGCTGCAAGGGGCGCAGATGAATGGGCATTGGCAATTGCAGGGGCAGGGGCGTGGACACTGCCATTCGCGGGGGCCTGGGTGTGGGCAGGGGCGCGGGCATGGGGGTTGGCCAATGTGGAGACAGCGGCACATGGTGAAGAGCTCAACACGGGGGCGGCAACTGCAGCGACCGCTGCCGCAGTGGACGCGGTCAATGCGGCCAATGCAGTGGCAGGTGCCACCGTGGACCCGGCGGCTGAGGCGGCGACAGCGGCCGCAGTGGACGCGGTCAATGCGGCCAATGCAGTGACAGGTGCCACCGTGGACCCGGCGGCCGAGGCGGCGACCGCGGCCGCCGTGGACGCGGCCGCCGAGGTGGCGACAACGGCCGCACTTGGCGCGGCGGTTGAGGCGGCGACAGCGTACGCAATGGACGCGGCGGCTGAGGATGCGACGGAGGCCGCAGCGGACGCGACGGCGGAGGAGGCGACGGAGGCCGCAATGGACGCGGCGACCAAGCCACGGGCAGCCGCGGTTCTGAGTCAAGTCAACTCTCTCATGGATACCACGCTCTCATCGTCGCAGTCGGCACTGGCATTGGACGGCGAGCCCACCTTGCTGCAAGGCGCATGGTACAGCGTGGTCCGACTGGTTGGCAAGGGCACCTACGGGCGGGTGTACTTCGTCACCGACAAGGGGATCCAGCTCGCCGTAAAGGTATTTGCCTCCGATGTCAATGGCGTACGCGCGGATTGCCTGCGTGAGATCGGCTACCTGCAGCAGTGCCAGCACTCGAATATCATCCAAACGTACCGCCCCGTGATCCACGAGTCGCTGGTGTACCTCTTCATGGAGGCCATGGAGCACGACCTTGGAGCATTCTGTCGGCTGGACGTGGCCCCGACCCCGGCGTCACGCCGCCGCCTTGCCGTTGGCATCGCCCGTGGCATTGCCCATCTCCACGAGCGGTCTATCATGCACCGCGACCTCAAGCCGGCCAATATCCTCGTGAAACGGGGAGAGGCCAAGCTCGCGGACTTTGGGCTAGCGCGCCGGTGGACCGCGGGACGCGCGTACACGCTCCTCGTGTGCACGCTGTGGTACAGGGCCCCCGAGCTACTCCTCGGGGACGAGAAGTACACGCCGGCCGTTGACATGTGGTCCTTCGGACTCATCCTCCTCGAGCTCACCGCGAGTCGCGCCTGCCTCCCGGGCGCCTCCGACGATGCTCAACTGGCATTGGTCGTGCGAGTCTTCGGTCGCCCAACGAACGCGACGTGGCCAGGCGTGGAGCGGTTGCCCGGCTACCCGGGCGTCGAGCGCGCGGGGGTCGCCGCCATGTCGGAATGCGCGGCGAGGCTCGTCACGGCCTCTGGCCTTGTCGACGGCGAGGCCGCCGCGGCACGCGGTGCCTTGCGCTACTCTCCTGCGAGGCGCCTGTGCGCCCGCGAGGTGGTCGCCCTGCTCGAGGACGCAAGCGAAGTGGCCGCGAACGCGTCGGCGCGTGCGCAGGTGGTGACCACCGCACCGCGAGGTCACGGATTGGGCCAACCCAGTGCACTGGGCGCAGTGCGCGGCGAGCTTGCCGGCGCACTGCGCGATGCGGTTGCGACGCACCGCCTCGGGTGGGACGCGCTCAACCTAGCGGCGTGGGTCGCCGAGCGATATTCCCACACGCCCAGTGGCATGTCTCACCTCGCGCCGCCGTCTGGGTCCACTGCTTCAATTGGCCTGATTGCGCACGTGGCGGTGGCCATCGCTGCCAAGACGGAGGGGTTCGACGAAGTTGCGCCCGTAGAAGGCGCGAACGACATGGAGCAACAGGTGTTGGAAGCCCTGGACTTTGAGCTTCCCCGTGCCTAGTCCGAGCGCAGCAGGTATGCACCCAGATCATTCCCGGGGCAGCGTGTGAGCCGGGACTCAATCCAGTTCCCGATCGGGCTCGGGGATGGCTTCCATTTGGAGCACATAATCGCGTAGTATTTTATTCGGGACCAAGCGACGAGCCACGTTGCTTATCGCGCCCGATGCGGTCTTAAACCCACCCACCACGCGGACGGCCTCGGGGGCGGACTGCTTCAGTGACCGGCGGTAGACCTTGCGTTCAGCTCGCGTCGAGATGAAGAGTGCATGAAAGGCAGCGACGACGAGCACAAGGCCGAATGACACTAGCGCGATCTTCACCCAGATTCCCATCGCCGAGTTGTCACTCCAAATGGACGTCCATGACTGTAGTGCGATAACCAAACACGCAAGCGTGGCCAGTCCGAGCGCGGCTTTCCATGCGAGTTAGCTGATATAACTGGCACTGGCATTGTCGTCTGGCATCGCGGAGGGTCGTTGCTGTGTTATCCCTGACATGCAACATTTGTGTGGGAGCACCGACGGCTCTCGCTGCGTGTTTGCATCAGGTACCACGCCCGTGGGTGATGAGCGATGGAGGGCGTCTCGGGCGGGGGGGGGTTGACTCAGTCATAATTTCTAATAACGGTACGGGGGTTCACCCCAGAGTGACGTTTCAAATACGTTGGAATAGTTGACGGACAGATCGTTAACATGCCCCGAGAACGGGGTTGACGGTGGGCGTTGAGTTTGACCGTGGGGTTGACCGTGGGGTTGACGGTGGGGTTGACCGTGGGTTTGACCATGTGGTTGACCATGGGGTTGACCGGGTTAACCCTAACCCCACCACCAGGGTTGACCCGCTCCGGTCGACCATTCGCGTCTGCATCAGATTCGCCTCGCTCACTCGCCGGTGCGACCCTCGATATGAACAACTATCCCCACTTGGACCAACACGCAGTCGACGGCATGATGCGCCTGGTGAAGGCCATGCGGCACCAGACGCGGAATGCAGAGCTAGAACTCCGGTTCGGCGTGTTCTGCAATGGCAAATTTACGGCCGGAGTCCCTCACGCCTTCATGGACTCGCTCCTCACGGACTTCGTCGCGAATGACCGGGCCGCGAATGGGGACTGGGATGTGATCCAGGACTTTCATTACACCCAGGGGAGCGACGGCCGCCAAGTACGCGCTCGGGCAACGTATGACACCAGCACGCTCTCGGTCACATGCACCCGCTGCCGGAAGTCCAAGCTGGACGAGGTCATCATCGCTTCCAATCGAGCGGATGGGATTGCAATACGAGCTGTACTGAGCGAGGAGATCCCAGTGGAAGACGATGTGGCGTGCGTCGTCGTCAAGACTGACTTGGTGCGCATTCGGCAACGGCGCCGCTTCTACGAGGGCACGGCGCGCAACTGGGGGTATGACCTCACCTACACGTGGCACGGTAAGAACAAGACCGAAGCCGAGTCCAATAAAGAGTTGCACGCCACCGTGTACGAGGTTGAGCTCGATCTGCTACGTGGGCAGGACAACTTCCAATCCAACCAGTCGGACGAGTGCATCGCACTGTCGGCGCTGCTAAAGGCCAGCAACCTGCTCACCACTGACGCCCTCTGCCCCTCTGATGAGCTCAAACTGTGGCTGGTACCCCCCCGCGCTCCGCGCCCGTGAGGCGGTCCACTGCACATGCGTCGTTCCACAGGCTCGCGCGTTCGTACATGCACAGGAGCTGGAGTTACTCGGGGTTTACCCCATGCCCACCGGGTGCCGCATTGCGTGCGTTTGTGGTCGGGCAAACGTAGATGTCGCGATGCCCACCGCGCCCATCCGAAATCCTCTCTACTCGCCCCGCGCCCATGTATATCCCCGCGATCAACGGTGCGTAGGCGCACTTTACGCGCTGCACGTGGCATCGCGCACCGGCCTCATCTGCATGCGCGCCGCGGTTGCCCGTCCCATCCGCCCTCACTCGACCAAATTTATCGGCGCCCTTGCGATCGCATCGTCCCCTATTTTTCGGGCAACCTCCCGGGACGGACGGTACCTCTTCGTAGATGCCGGCTGCGAATCTTCGTGGATGCCCTTGTAGCCCCTTCCGCCCTCTCCGAGCAGCTTGCCGCCCGGACGCACCCGGACTTGATTGCGCGCCTCGACGGGCAGGTTGCGCGACTCGAGCGTCTCATTTTCAAAGACCCTGACTGTTTCTCCAAACCCCCTGAACTTGTTGCTGCGCTTGTACTCGCCGGAGATGCGGCCGAGGTGGCCGTTGAGGCTGTAGGCAAAGACGATGTTTTTGATGCGCTGCTTCTGCTCGTCCGAGAACGGCGCGTGGTCCATGCAGAACGTGCAAAAGACGAGCTGTTTCATCTGCTCCGGGCTCAGCGCGGGCACACGCAGTTGCGCGGTGGCCGACGACGCGGGGGCTTCGATCTGGTCCACCGCATCCACCGCCTGGGAGAGTGCACGGTCCCATTGTCGCGTCTCCTCGTTGGCATGCCACGCCTCGCCCCCCAGGGTCGTCATGTACACCAAGCCCGCGCATGCACCCTCCATGTCACCGCGACCGAGTGAGGCGTGCATCTCCAAGGTAACGAGTTCCAGTGCCGCATCCAGCCCGCGCGCCTCGAGGGACACGGGGCCATCTCGGGATTTCTGTTGCTCGGTCTGGATCGCATTCTTTGTGTAGCCGCAAGCCAGGTCGCGCATCGGGGGGCAGAGCGCCGAGAGCGCACGTGCCACGCCGGGTACCTCGCCGATCCGCGCCCGGAGGAGGTACTTTGCGAGAATATCGTGCGCGATCTCCCGTGCAAATCCCTGCGCCGTGTAGACGACCGTCCAGTGTCTCGGCAAGAAGGACATCCGCCAGTGCCATGGCTGCCGGACAGGGCCGGCGTCGGCCGGGTCCGCCGATCGGTGCTGGCCGACCCACATGTGCGGTGCCCGGGACAGGCGGTCGGGAAAGTACTGCACCGCCTTGGAGTGCTTCTCGTGGAGGCAGACCGCGTCAAACCCCTTCCACGCCAGCACGGCGACGAGCAGCACGAGGTTGCCGCGCTTTCGAATGACGACCGCCGCGGTATCGCCCATCTGGTTGAACCGTTATTAACGTTCCGTCCCCGTGTTTCGGAATTGCATGAAGGCGCGTTGGTCCTACATGATACCCTCGAGTGCATCTCGTCGCCCGTCGATGGCGGTGACTATGACGTCCACCGGGCGGTCGGGGTCGCCGATATGATGCTGGATCTGGAGGCGCGGGTGGGGTCCAACGCCGCCAATAGAACTGGCGCCAATCTGGTAGACCGTGGCAGCGGGCTCGATGCCCTCTGCGACCAGGGGCTCGGCGTAACGCCACGCTCCGCGCGCTTCGGCGTGGAATGGCTCGAGCTGGGCAGTTTGGATCGATGTGAGTGGGCCCGTGTGCGGTTCCCAGAGGTAGAGCAGGTCGTCGGTGCAGCGGCTCTCGCAGAGAACACCGTAGCGAAGGACGTCCCCTGCGTTCACCCGGCGCATCGCGGTCGGTGCGTCAACTGCCGCGGGGCGCGCCCAATCTGACAATACGCGGCTCGCACGCCCTGACGCGCCAGGGGATGACGCGGGCGACTCGCGGTTGGGGTTGACCACGGGGCGGATGGGGTTGATGCGGGCGACTCGCGGTTGGGGTTGACCACGGGGCGGATGGGGTTGACGCGGGCGACTTGCGGTTGGGGTTGACCACGGGGCGGGTGGGGTTGACGCGGGCGACTCGCGGTTGGGGTTGATGCGGGCGACTCGCGGTTGGGGTTGACGCGGGCGACTCGCGGTTGGGGTTGACCACACGGCGGATGGGGTTGACGGGGTTGACGGGATTGGCGGGGTTGACGGGGGTGACGGTGTTGGCGGGGTTGGCGGGGTTGGCGGGTTTGACGGGCTTGACGGGGTTGCCGGGGGTGCCGGGGTTGGCGGGGTTGCGGGGTTGGCTGGGTTGGCGGGGTTGGCGGGGTTGCGGGGTTTGGCGGGGGTGTGACGGGGTTGGCGGGTTTGACGGGGTTGGCGGGGTTGATGCTGTGGCTTTTTTGACCCGACCCGCACCCCCTCAACTGCCGTTCGCGGGTTTGACGGGGTTCTTCTACCGACTCCTCCATCTTCTACCCAACCGGTATTGCTTGGTCGTTTGGACCAAGCGGCGGATCCCATAGAGCGTCACGGAGTGTGTGTGGTGTTTCGTGATGTGTTTTACTCGGGGGCCGATTATGAAGAGGCGGTCCGCCACTGCCGGTTCGAGTGGTCAGATTTGAAAGGAGCACTTTACGCCTGCAGATCGCAGACGGGTGGCCATGAGCCGGACCATCGAGTTTGTCATGGCGCACGCGCACGGCCTGGCAAAGGTCCAGCGCGCCGGGGTCTTTACGCACACCGTGCGCGAGCTGGAGCGCCACCACACGTTCAACGTCGACCCGCAGCACGCCTCGCTGCTCGCCGCGGCGTGGGCCGAGGACTGCAACGCGCCAGAGGGGCACACGCTGTGCGTGCACGAGCGGCTCCCCCCGCGCTTCCGCTTCTTTGTCAGCGCTGTGCTACCGGCCGACATCGCGTTCGACGCGCTGGTGCCCCGCATGGAGGAGGCGCTGCGGCGCTTTTTGCTCGATCCCGCCGACGCGGCGCGCGCACTGGGCGCGTGCTGCGTGACCGTGTCGAATGCCACGACCGGCCCCGTGCACGCACGCTACGTGTGGCCCGACTTTGTGGTGGACGCGTCACAGGCGCTCACGATGCGCGAACGCCTGGTGGCCGAGCTCTGCGCGAGTGACGCCGACGGCGACGAGGCGGCCGTGCGCGAGTGGCGCTGGCACGAGATATCTGACTACGCGGCGTACACCGGCGAAGGCCTGCAGCTGCCCGGCTGGTGCCCCTACGCGCCGTGCTCGGGTTGCCGCAACCGCCGGGCAGCGCGGGTGACGTGCGGCCGGTGCATGATGCGCGGCTTCGAGCGGCTCGGCCACGTGCTGCGTCCGCGCGACGTGTACCACCCCACTGGCACGCGCGTGCCGCTCGCGCTTCCAGACGGCTCGCACACGGCCGATCATATCCTCGCGTGCTCCGTCCTACCCCCCCCCGGCGACCCGACGCCGCTCAGGTGGGAGCGCCCGGTCGGTACGCCGTACTTTCCCGCTGAGCCGCCGCGCGCCGGTGAGAACGCCCCGCGCGCGTACCCCAGCGGTTTGGCGCACGACTTTGGGACGGGTCGGCGCAAGCACAGCGACGTGAGCGTCCCGGTGCTCAAGCTGCTGGAGAAGGCGATCCGGGTCTCGCACGCCCGGTGCCACTCGACGCTCATCGTCACCACCCGATCCGTGCTGTACGAGCCCACGAAGCGGCGCTACCTGGTCTCGCCGCTGGGCGTGGGGTGCCACACGTGCGCCACGTTCCGCGGCGAGCATGCCGATAGCCGGGTCTACTTTATCATCACGCCGAACGGGGTGCAGCAGGGCTGTCACTCGAAGGACCTCCTTCCGAGCGGGCTGGAGTGCCGCTCCAAGATGGGGATGCGCGTACGCATCAACGCCAACCTGCGCGCGTGCCTCTTCCCAGACGCGCCCCCGGCCGAAGCCACCGTGAGCCCGGTGATGAGCGCCGGGTACCAGATGGCGTGCTTGCTTGCCGACCACCATTTCCGAAAACTGGACGGCACGTTCAAGCGTACGCGCACTCTCCATGGCGACTGACGGGACGGTGTAACGGGGGGTCTGCCCCTAGGCTCGACCGGCGTTACCTCTACGTGCTCCACTCACGGATGCAGGGTGGGTAGAGCTGGCTGGGGGAGATACTCCTGGCGAGTACCACCGTTGGGGGACTGGGGGGGATACTCCTGGCGAGTACCACCGTAGGGGGGCTGGGTCGGGGCCGGTGGGACCGGGGCCGGGGCCGGGGCCGGGGCCCAAGCCTGGGGTGGGGGCACCGCGGCGGGAGCCGCCCGAGCGGAGACCTCCCGTTGCAGCTCGCCCTGCATGGCGAGCACGTCCGATTGAAGCGTCTTCAGGCCGCGCATGCCCTCGAGCATCGAGTCCACTCCGCTGACGAGCGACGTGCGCACGGCGATGCGCTCACTGCTGGCCTTGTCCGGGTGGCACAAGAGCGTGTTGGGGAGCGCCGTCCCCGTGCAATAGTAATTTAGCGAAGGGGGGGTTCGGAGTGCGCCTGTCACCCGCGACGGGGGGGGAGCATAGTTGCGACCCGTCCTGCCAGTCTGTGCAGGTTAGACCCGTCAACCCAAGGTCCGATGCAAGCACGGGGAACATCGGGACACCTCCATTCATCGCAGATGCGAGGGGGCGATAGGGGACGGTGTGCGGGGGGTGGTGCTTGTATGGAGAGACTCAAAAAAATCGCGATGCTCATGTTCCGGGCATCTCTGATGACCAGACGGCGGGGCGATGGGTTGTTCACCTCAGCGCAGGGCGCCCTCGCCCCCACGCGCGAGGGCGCAGCACGGGCGATCGCCTTCGGCGAAGAGGGAGCCGCATGTGTCCCAAGCCTCCTGCGCGCGCCACGCGCGGAGACACTCGCCCCGCGTGAGTGGTGCAGCTGGCGGAAGCGACCCGAGCAGGGGCGGGGGGCGGGTCACCGGCGGGGCGGTGGTTGGGGCGAGGGCGGTGGTTGGGGCGAGGGCGGCGGAGGCGGCGGGGGCGGCGGAGGCGGCGGG